>Ga0197142_1001937_pt1 | contig 18620 bp, 16 predicted proteins | sample GBS60_MetaG_FD_148614 | JGI IMG/M metagenome (GOLD analysis project Ga0197142, IMG submission 148614) | Sediment microbial communities from Great Boiling Springs, Gerlach, Nevada, United States - GBS 60_MetaG | ecosystem: Environmental > Aquatic > Thermal springs > Hot (42-90C) > Sediment...
AGGCCTGGGGCGGTAGCTCAGAGGGAGAGCACCCGCCTTGCAAGCGGGAGGTCCGGGGTTCAAATCCCCGCCGCTCCACCAAGTCCAGGACGCAAAACTTCCCCCCTCGGTGGCGAGGGGGGAAGGCCTTTTGACCCCCAACCGGGCGTTGGGATAGGGCCGCGCTCCACCCGATAGACTGACGGCGTGGCGGTGAGCCTGGTGGTTTTGGGGGGCGGGAACCGGGGCTTCGCCTATGCCCGGCACGCCGCCCATCTCGGGGTTCTCATCGCCGCCCTGGCCGAACCCCGGCCTGAGCGCCGGAGGGCCTTCCAAGAGGCCTTTGGTCTGGAGGAGGGTGCCCTTTTTCCCGACTGGCGGGAGCTTTTGGAGGCGCCCAGGCTAGGAGAGGCGGCGATTCTGGCCCTGCCCGACCGCCTGCACGCCGAGGCGGCCGTGGCCCTCATGGAGAAGGGGTACCACCTCCTCCTGGAGAAGCCCATCGCCCCCACCTGGGGGGAGACCCTCCGGGTGGCGGAGGCCAGGGAGCGCACCGGGCGGATGGTGGCCGTGGCCCACGTGCTGCGCTACACCCCCTACGCCAGGAGGCTTAAAGAGCTTTTAGAGGAGGGGGCCATCGGGGAGGTGGTCTCGGTCCAGCACCTGGAGCCCGTGGGGCACTGGCACTTCGCCCACAGCTTCGTGCGGGGGAACTGGCGGCGGGAGGCGGAGTCCAGCCCTTTCCTTCTGGCCAAGAGCGTCCACGACCTGGACTGGCTTCTTTTTCTCATGCCCGGGGAGGTGGTCCGGGTGGCCTCCTTCGGGGGCCTCTACCACTTCCGTCCGGAGAGGAGGCCTGAGGGGGCTGGGGAGCGGTGCCTCCTTTGCCCGGAGGAGGTGGAGCGGGGGTGCCCCTTTTCGGCGAGGCGCGTCTACCTGGGGGCCTACGAGAGGGGGGAGCGGGGCTGGCCTTTGGACGTGGTGGCCTTTCCCGTGACCTGGGAGAACCTGGTTAGGGCTTTGGCGGAGGGTCCTTACGGGGAGTGCGTCTACCTGGGGAGGAACGACGTGGCGGACCACCAGGTGGTGGCCCTGGCATACTGGGACGGCCGCACGGCGAGCTTTCATGCCGAGGGGCTTTCCCGGATGCGCTTCCGGGAGACCCGGCTTTTTGGGACCCGTGGGGAGGTCTTGGGGGACGGGCGGTTTATCCGGGTCTTTGACTTTGTGCGGGGGGAGCGGGTTTTGGACCTGGAGGTGGAGGCGGAGGGGTCCATCCGCACGGGGCACGGGGGCGGCGACTTTGGGCTCGTGGCGGCCTTTGTGCGGGCGGTGGAGGAGGGGGAGCCCGGTCTTTTGGAGCCCTTTGAGGAGGCGCTTTACGCCCACCGCCTCGCCTTCTTGGCGGAGGAGGCCAGAAAGGCGGGGCGGGTGGTGGAGGTGCAGGAAGAAAGCCCCCCACCCTGAGGTTGGGGGCCTTTTGGCGGAGAGGGCGGGATTCGAACCCGCGAGGCAGGTTTAAGCCCGCCTACACGATTTCCAGTCGTGTCCCTTCAGCCACTCGGGCACCTCTCCAAGTGCCAAGCCTGAGTGTACCAAGGGGCCTAGCCCCCGTCAAGTAAGCTTTTAACCGTGCGGGTGGTGGTGGCCCACGAGAACCTGGACTTTGATGCCCTGGGGTCCATGGTCTTGGCGGGAAAGCTCTTCCCCGGGAGCCTCCTTGCGGTGGTGGGAGGCCTCGAGGGCCCCCTCAAGGAGATCGCCCCCCTTCTGGAGGACCGCCTGGACCTGATACCCGCCTCGGAGGTGCCCCTGGAAAGGGTTTCCGAGGTCATCCTGGTGGACAACGCCCGCCCGGAGCGGATCGGCCCCCTTAGGGGCCTGGTGGGGAAGGTGCCCTTCTGGGTCTTTGACCACCACCCCCGCTCCCCCGGGGACGTTCCCGCGGTGGGGGGAAGGGTTCAGGAGGTGGGGGCCACGGTGAGCCTTCTGGTGCCCCTTCTCCGGGAGCGGGGCCTGGACCTCACCCCCCTGGAGGCCACCTTGGCCTACGCGGGGATCTGGGAGGACACCGGGGGCTTTAGCTTCCCCTCCACCACGCCTTTGGACCTCGAGGCCGCCCACTTCCTGGCCCTTAAGGGAGCGGAGATCCCCCGGGTGCGGGAATGGGTCCGGCCCCATCTGGGCCCAGAGGCCAGGGCCATCCTGCAAGGGCTTTTGCAGAGCGCCCGGGTGGTGGAGGTGGAGGGGTTCCGCCTCCTCCTGGCCCGGGCCAAGGAGGAGGGGTACGTGCCCGCCCTGGCCCCCCTGGCCCACACCCTCTTGGACCTGCACGAGGCGGACGGGGTCCTCCTCGTCCTCCGCCTGGGGAAGGAGGTCCTCCTCATCGCCCGCAGCAAGGCGCGCCTGGACGTGGCCCGCTGGCTGGCCCAGGTGGGGGGCGGGGGGCATCCCCGGGCGGCCTTCGCCCGGGTCCGGGGGGAGAGGCGGGCTCTAAAGCGCCTTCTCGCGACCCTGCCCCAGCACCTGGATCCCGAGCCCTCCCTGGGGGAGGCCATGACCGCCCCCCTGGAGGTCCTAAGGCCCACCACGGTGCGGGAGGCCCTGAAGGCCCTGGAGGAGCGGGGGTACGGGGCCATGCCCGTGGTGGTGCCCCTTCCGGGAGGGGAGGTGCGGGTCTTGGGCCTGGCCCGGAGGCGGGACCTGAGGAAGGCGGAGAGGCTGGGTCTTGCGGACTACCCGGTGGAGGGCTTTCTGGCCCGGGCCGTGGTCCTCCCCCCCGATACCCCCCTGTCCCAGGCCCAGGCCCGGCTCAAGGAGGCGGGGGGGCGGGTCCTGGTGGGGGAGCCGGTGGGGGAGGGGTACAGGCTTCTTGGCATCTTCACCCGCACCGACCTCTACCGCAAGCAGCCTTCCCCGGAGGCCTCTTTGGGGGAACGCATCCTCTCCGCTCTTCCCGAGGGGGCTAGGCGGGTACTCCTGGCCCTCAAGGAGGCTTTTCCCCAGGGGGTCTACCTGGTGGGGGGGGCGGTGCGGGATGCCCTCCTCCTCCGCTCCGGCCCCGACCTGGACCTGGTCCTGGAGCCGGGGGTGCGGGTGGAGGAGGTGGCCCGCTTTTTGGTGGAGAGGTTTGGGGGAAGCTACGCCCTGCACTACGCCTTCGGCACGGGGAGGGTGCGCCTCTCCTTTGGCCTTTCCGTGGACCTGGCGGAAAGCCGCGAGGAGGTCTACCCTTACCCCGGGGCCCTGCCGGAGGTGCGGCCCGCCCCCATCGCCAAGGACCTGGAGAGGCGGGACTACACGGTGAACGCCATGGCCCTCTCCCTGGCCACCCTGGAGCTTCTGGACCCTTATGGGGGCCTTTCGGACCTCGAGGCCAGGCTTTTAAGGCCCCTTCACCCCCTCTCCTTCGTGGAGGACCCTAGCCGCATCGTCCGGGGGGCGAGGCTGGCGGCCCGGCTTTCCTTCCGCTTCGCCGAGGAGGCCCTGAAGGCCCTTCCTCCCGCCCTCCTCCCCGAGGTCCTGGCCACGGCCAGCAAGAGCCGGCTTCGGGACGAGCTTTTCCTCACCCTCGAGGAGGACACCTTCCTGGAGGCCTTGGCCCTTCTGGAGGAGCTTTCCGCCCTTTACCCCCTTTACCGCCTCCGCCTTCCCCCTAAAGAGCCCTTCGCCAGGCTCAGGGGGGAGGGGAGGAACCTGGTGGAGGCCAGGCTTCTCCTCCTTCTTTACTTTCAGCCAGAGCCCCGGGAAAAGGCCCAGGCCCTGGCCCTGCCCAGGCGGCTCAGGGAAGGGCTTCAGCTTCTTCTTCGGGTGGGGAAGGGGGAGGAGGTGGAGCGGGAGGCGCTGGAGAAAGAACCCCTAAGGAGCGCCCTTTTGGCCCTCTTTCCCGAGAAGGAGGCCTGGCTTGGGGAAAAGCCCCGGGTCCTCCGGGGGCGGGACCTCCTGGAGATGGGCCTTCCGCCGGGGCCCAGGATAGGGGAGATCCTGAGGCGGGTGGCGGAGGCCCGGGCCCGGGGGGAGGTGAAGACCTTTGAGGAGGAAGTGGCTTTAGCCCGTAGACTGGTGGGCGATGGGACTCTTTCCTCTCCTCAATGAACCCCCGGTCTTCCTGGTGGCCTTCGCCTTGGCCGCCCTGGGGCTTGTTCTCCACAATCTCTTCCAGGCCTACCTGGCGGACCGCTACGGGGACACGGCCCCCAGGCGCAATGGCTTCCTCTCCTTAGACCTAGGGGTCCACCTGGAGCCCCTGGGCCTGGTGCTCCTTCTCCTATTGGGCTTCGGCTGGCCCCGCTTCGTGCCCACGAACCTGCCGGGGCGGAAGGGGGCCGTGGTGGCCCTGATGGGGCCCTTGGGCTTCTTCTTCGCCGCCTTCCTCTACGGTCTTCTGGCCCGGTTCCTGCCCTACCCCTTTGGCGAGGGGCTTCTGGTGGCCCAGCGCCTCATGCTCCTCCACGCCGCCATCTACCTCTTTCCCGTGCCCCCTCTGGACGGGGCCAGGGCCCTCTCTGCCCTGGGGGGCCTCGAGGCCCGGCGCTTTTTGGATCAGCTGGCGGCCCTGGGCCCGGTGGGCTTTATCCTCATCTTCCTGGTCCTCTCCTTCACCGGGGTCACGGCCTCCGTGGTCCAGGGGCTTTCCGGCCTTCTTGAGTCCTTTTACCGGGTCTTAGGCCTATGATCGCCCTTTTGCAGCAGGACCCCCTGGCCTTCGCCCTGGCCCTTCTCGCCCTCCTCTTCAGCCTCGCCCTCCACGAGTGGGGCCACGCCTACGCCGCCTACCGCTTCGGGGACGACACCGCCCGGCACCTGGGCCGCCTGACCCTGAACCCCCTGAAGCACCTGGACCCCTTGGGCACGGTCCTCCTCCTCTTCGTGGGCTTCGGCTGGGCCAAGCCGGTGCCCGTGAACCCCATGGCTTTCCGCCACTACCGCCTGGGCCTTTTCGTGGTCTCCATCGCCGGGATCGTCATCAACTTGATGCTGGCCGTCCTCTTCGCCCTCTTGGTGCGGGGGCTTTTCGCCCTGGACCCCCTGGGCGTGGCCCTCACCTTCCGGGGAGAGGGGCAGACGCTCCTTGGGGTGCTGGCCCTGGCCTTCTTCTTCGCCAGCAGCATCAACCTGGTCCTGGCGGTGTTCAACCTCCTACCCATCCCGCCCCTGGACGGGTCCAAAATCCTGCAAAGCCTACTCCCCCTTTCCTGGCACCCCTTCTTGTGGCGGCTGGAGCAGTACGCCTGGCTCTCCTTCCTCCTCATCTTTTTCGTGCTTCGGGGGCCCATCCAGGAGGTCCTCCGCTTCGCCCGCCGGGTCTTTTTTGGCTTTTTCTTCGGCTAAACTGGTGGCATGCGCGCCCTCAGCCTGGCCATCTCGGTAGTCGCCCTCCTCCTCCTGTTTCCCGCCCTCCTGCCCCTCCTGGGCTGGCTCAACTGGCTGGTACTTCCCCTGGCCCTCCTGGGAGCGGGGCTCGGGGTGGTCTTTGGAGAGGATCGGGCCTTTAAGCTGGGGCTTCTCGTGCTGGTGGTCTCCGCCCTAAGGCTTTTCCTGGGGGGCGGCCTCCTCTAGCCACTCCCGAAGGATTCGCAGATTCCAGGCATCCTCCTCGGGGCTTCTTGGGGTTTCCAGGATGAAGACCCGGCCCCGGAGCCTGGGGTCCAGGAGGACTGCCTTTAGCCCTTCCCCCACCTGGCCCTGGAGGAGGTGGGCGTGGTGGTCTATCCGGCTCCCCAGGCCCCCCACGGAGTCGTTGAGGTGGATCACGGGGACCCGCTCCAGGCCCACCGCCTGGTCCAGGGCAGCGAGGACCCCTTTGGGGTCCCCCTTCACGTCGTAGCCGGCGGCGAAGGCGTGGCAGGTGTCCAGGCAGGCCTGCAGGGGGGTGTCCTCCAGGAGCCAGGCCAGCTCCTCAAAGCGGCTTCCCACCTTCTCCCCACCCCCGGCGGTGTTCTCCAGGAGGAGGGTGGGCCTCTCCCGGACCCCCGCCAGGCGGAGGGCCTTGAGGGCCCCTTCCTTGACCCTTTTGGGGTCCCCGGAGCCGGGGTGGACCACCACGTACTCCACCCCCAGGGTAGAGGCCTTTTCCAGGTCGTCCGCCAGGCTCATCACGCTCTTTTCCCAAAGCTCCCCCTCCGCCCCCAGGTTCACCAGGTAGGAGGCGTGGATCACGGCGGGCATCCCCCCCGCCATCTCCTTCAGGGCGCGGAAGGCCTCCACCTCCCCCTGGGAGAGGGCTCGGGTCTTCCAGCTCCGGGGGCTTTTGGCGAAGATCTGGAAGGCGCTTAGCCCCAGGGCCAGGGCCTCCTCGAGGGCCCCGGCCACCCCTTTCTTGCCGGCGATGGAGAGGTGAAACCCGTAGCGGACCATCACTCCAGGACCTCCAGGCGCACCCGGGTGGCGGAAAGGGCCCCGATGGCCTTGGCGGCGGCGTAGGAGAGGTCAATGATGTACCGCCCTCCAAAAGGCCCCCGGTCGTTGACGCGCACCACCACGCTCCGGCCGTTTTTGAGGTTCGTGACCCGCACCCGGGTGCCGAAGGGGAGGGTGGGGTGGGCGGCGGTGAGGGCGTGCATGTCGTAGACCTCGCCGCTGGCGGTCCTTTTGCCGTGGAAGCCGGGGCCATACCAGACGGCGAGGCCTTCCTGGAAGAAGCGCCCCCTGGGCTCTTTTGGTCCTTCCCCACCTATCCTCAGCACCTGGCCGGGGTAGATGCGCTCCGAGGTGAGGCCGTTCAGGCGCATGAGCTCCGCCACCGTGAGGCCGTGGGTTTTGGCGATGCGGTAGAGGGTGTCCCCCCTCTTTACCGTGTAGCTTTGGCCCAGGCTTAGGGCCAGAAGGAAGGGGATCAGGGCGAGAAGGCGCATCAGACCTCCATATAGCCCCGGGGGAAGCGGGAGAGGAGCTCTATCCCGTCCTCGGTGAGGAGGACCAGCTCCTCAATCCGCACGCCCCCTACCCCGGGCAGGTAGACCCCAGGCTCCACGGTGACCACCATGCCCGGCTCCAGGACCTCTTCGGTGTAAGGGGAGAGGCTTGGTCCCTCGTGGACGGCGAGGCCCACCCCGTGGCCCAGGGAGTGGACGAAGTAGCGGTCCAGGCCGTGGCGCTTTAGCTCCTCCCGGGCCAGGGCGTCCACCTCCTTTCCCGTTCTACCGGGCCTCAGGTTTTCCAGGGCCACCTCCAAGGCGGAGAGCACCGCCTGGTGAACCCGGCGCATCTCCAGAGGGGGCTTCCCCAGGGCCACGGTGCGGGTCATGTCCGAGTGGTACCCCGCCACCTTGGCCCCCAGGTCCAGGGTGACGAGCTCCCCGGCCTCTAGGCGCTTCTCCGAGGCCCCGGCGTGGGGCAGGGCCCCCCTTACCCCCGAGGCCACGATGGGGGGGAAGGCCACGCCCTCCGCCCCCGCTTTGCGCAGGAAGAACTCTATCTCTAAGGCCACCTCCCGCTCCTCCACCCCGGGCTTGAGGAGGCTCAGGGCGCGCTCCAGGGCCTTTTCCGCCAGGGCCTGGGCCTTTCGGATCCTCGCCACCTCCTCTGGGGTCTTCTTGAGGCGCAGGCGCTCTATGACCCCCTTGGTGGGCACCCACTCCACCGGAGAGAGTTCCCGCAGGCGCTCCAGGGCAGCGTAGGGGAGGTGCTCCGCCTCAAAGCCCACCCGGCCCCTTAGGTCCTGGAAGAGGGCCTCCCGCTCCTCGCGCCTCAGCACCTTGGCGGGGATCTGGCTTTCCCTTTCCGCCTCCGGGTAGCGGGGGTCGGTGAGGAGGAAGGCCCCCTCGGGGGTGAGGAGGACCTGGGCGTCCTCGGGGTGGGGGAAGCCTGTGAGGTAGCGGACGTTTTCCGGGCGGGTGATGTAGAGGGCGTCCAGCTCCAGGGGTTCTAGAAGGGCTTGCGGTTCCAGCACGGGGGCACTATACCCCTAGCTCCACACCCTGGTAAAGCGCCTCTACGGAAAGGGTCACGGGAGGGCAGGGGAGGGCTAGGGCCTCTTTAGGGCCTAGGGCCCGGTAGACCCAGGTTTCCTCCTGCCGCAGGTAGGCCTCCAGGCTCACCCTGCGGCTGTCCACCATGAGGTAGGCCTTCAGCGAGGGTAGGCGCAGGTAGTGCCAAAGCTTCTTCCCCCGATCCAGGTCCTCCGTGCTCTCGGAGAGGATCTCCACGAGAAGGCAGGGGGTTTCCTCGTAGAGGGGAGAGGGGGAGGGGTCGCATACCACCATGAGGTCGGGGTAAAAGACCGTGTCCTGGGCGGTCTTGAGGCGGCGGTCCGCCGCGTAGGCCTCGCACCCTTCGGCCAGGGCTTTGGGGGCTAGCTGGAGGAGGAGGCGGGTGAGGAGCTGGTTGTGGGCCTTCCCCGCACCCGCCATGGCCCACAAAAAGCCTTCCACCAGGTGGTGGCGGCGGGAACTCGCCGCCTCCAGGGCCAGGTAGGCCTCGAGGCTCAGGGGTTTGGCGGCGGCCTCACCCATGGGGCTATTCTATCCTTTCCAGGGCGAAGCGGGCTTGCCCCTCCTCGTCCTCCACCCCGGTCTGGAACCCCTCCAGGGGCCCCTGGGCGAACTCCAAGGCCAGGACCTCCCCGGCGATCCAGTCCCTGTGCTGCTCCAGGGCCTCCCGGTAGGCCCCTTCCGCCTGGTAGCGCACCCGGATGCGGTCCGCCACCTTGAGGCCCATGGATTTGCGGGCCTCCTGCAGGAGCCGGATCAGGTCCCGGGCCAGGCCCTCCCGCTTCAGCTCCTCCGTGACCCGCACCTCCAGGGCGGCCACGTACCCGTCCTTCTCCAGGGCCTGGTACCCCTCGGGGGCTTGGGCCTCGAGGAGGACCTCCTCGGGCGCGAGGTGGAGGGTCTTTCCCCCCACCTCCAGGTCCACGCCCTCGCCCTTAAGAACGGCGGCCACCACCCGGTCCTTTTCCCTCTCCAGGGCCTCTTTGATCTCGGGAACCAGGCGCCCGTACTTCTTGCCCAGGAGCTTGAGGTTGGGGAGGACCCGGTAGGAGAGGACCTCCTCCCCGGGCTCCAGGACCCGCACCTCCTTGACGTTGAGCTCCTCGGCGATCTCGGAGGCGAAGTGGCGGAGGCCCTCCCGTTCCAGCGGGGTGGGGGCGGTGACGAGGAGGAGGGGGAGAGGGGTTCTGGTCTTGACCCCGCTTCTGGCCCGGGCCGAGCGGGCCAGGTCCACCACCCTAAGGACCGCCCGCATCTTGACCACCAGCTCCTGGTCCAGGAGGTCCGGGTTCACCTCCGGCCAGTCCGCCAGGTGGACGCTCTCTTTGGCCCCCTCGTCCACGCTCCGCACCAGGTTCTGCCAGAGGACCTCGGCCAGATAGGGGGTGAAGGGGGCGGAGAGCTTGGTGATGAGGACCAGGGCCTCGTAGAGGGTGGCGTAGGCGGACTCTCGGTCCAAAGCGTCCTCGTTCTTCCAGTACCGCCGCCTGCCCCGGCGCACGTACCACTGGGAGAGGTCCTCCACCACGAAGTCCCGGAGGGCGCGGCTAGAGGTGGTGGGGTCGTAGGCCTCGAGGGCCTCGGTCACCCTCTGGATGAGGTCCTGCATGCGCGCAAGAAGCCAGCGGTCCAGCTCGGGCCTTTCTTGGGGCGGGGGCGGGGACTTCAGGTTGGGGCGGTCCAGGTTGGCGTAGGTTACAAAGAAGCTGTAGACGTTCCAGAGGGTGAGGAAGTAGTCCCGCACCGTCTCCCGCACCAGGTTGGGGCCGAAGCGGCGGTCGGCCTCGGGGGGAGCGGAGACGTAGATGTACCAGCGGAGGGCGTCCGCCCCGAACTCCCGGATGATGTCCCAGGGGTCCACCACGTTCCCCTTGGACTTGGACATCTTCTGCCCCTTCTCGTCCAGGATGAGGCCGTGGCAGATCACGTTTTTAAAGGCGATGGAGCCGAAGAGCATCACCCCAAGCTGGTGCAAGGAGTTGAACCAGCCCCGGGTCTGGTCAATGCCCTCGGAGATGAAGTCGGCGGGGAAGGCTTCCCGGAACTCCTCCTGGTTCTCAAAGGGGTAGTGGATGGAGGCGAAGGGCATGGCCCCGGAGTCGTACCAGACGTCAATCACGTAGGGGACCCGGCGCATGGTGCCCCCGCAGGCGCAAAGGAGCTCCACCTGGTCCACGTAGGGCCGGTGGGGGTCAAAGGGCTCGGGGAGGGGGGTTTTGGCCCGGGCCTTGAGCTCGGCGAGGCTCCCGATGGCCTCCTCCTTGCCGCAGGCCTCGCAGACCCAGATGGGGAGGGGGGTGCCCCAGTAGCGGTTGCGGCTTAGGGCCCAGTCCACCAGGTTCCTCAGCCACTCCCCGTAGCGCCCCTCCTTGATGTGGGAGGGCACCCAGTTGATCTCCTGGTTCTTTCGGATCAGCTCCTCCTTGAAGGCGGTGTTCCTGATGAACCAGGTCTCCGTGGCGTAATACATGAGGGGAGTGGAGCACCGCCAGCAGTGGGGGTAGCTGTGGAGGATCTGCTCCTCCTTGAAGAGGAGGCCCCGGGCCCTTAGGTCCTTGAGGATGGCCCGGTTGGCCTCGCGGAAGAAGAGGCCCTCAAAAGGTTCCACCCGCATCCTCCCCTCCTCGTCCACGGTCTTGAGCATGGGAAGGCCGTAGCGCCTGGCCGTCTCCAGGTCCTCGGCGCCGAAGGCGGGGGCCTGGTGGACGATGCCGGTGCCGTCCTCCCGGCTCACGTACTCCGCCAAGACGGTGAAGTAGCCCTTCTCCACCTCCTTTGGGTAGGGGGGCTCGTAGGGGAGGCCCTCGAGGTCCTTGCCCAGGAAGGTCTTGAGGATGGGGGTCTCCTCGCCCAGAAGCTTCTTCCCCAGGCCCTCCTCCAGGATCAGGGCCTCCTCGCCGACGGCGAAGGCGGCGTAGGTGTACTGGGGGTGGAGGGCGGCGGCCACGTTCCCGGGCAGGGTCCAGGGGGTGGTGGTCCAGATGAGGAGGCTTGCCCGCTCCAGGCCCAGCCTCCCCGGTTCCTTCAGGGGAAAGCGCACGTAGACCGAGGGGTCGTGGATCTCCTTGTAGCCCAGGGCAAGCTCGTGGGAGGAGAGGGGGGTGCCGCACCGGGGGCAGTAGGGCACCACCTTGTGGTCCCGGTAGAGGAGGCCCCGGTCAAAGAGGTTCTTGAGGCTCCACCAGATGCTCTCAATGTAGGTGGGGTGCAGGGTGGCGTAGGCGTTTTCCAGGTCCACCCAGTAGGCGAGGCGCTCGGTGAAGGCCTCCCACTCCTTCTCGTAGGTGAAGACGGACTCCCGGCAGGCCTGGTTGAAGCGCTCAATGCCGTAGGCCTCAATCTCCCGCTTGCTCTTTAGCCCCAGCTTCTTCTCCACCTCGAGCTCTACAGGAAGCCCGTGGGTGTCCCAGCCCGCCCGCCTGGGAACGTAGTAGCCCTGCATGGTCTTGAAGCGGGGGAAGAGGTCTTTGTAGCTTCGGGCCTGGGCGTGGCCCACGTGGGGGAGGCCGTTGGCCGTGGGCGGGCCCTCGTAGACCGTGTAGCGGGGGCCTCCCTTGCGGGACTCCACGCTCTTTTGGAAGATCTTCTCCCGCTTCCAAAACGCCAGGACCTCCTCCTCCAGCCTGGGAAAGTTGGGCTCACCGACCTCTTTGAACATCCCGCACCTCCTAGCAAAACGCCCGCGCCCAAAGGCGCGGACGAAAGCCTCCAAGGACTTCCGCGGTACCACCGCGCTTCCTGGGTCGCCCCAGGCCCTCATTTGGGCGCTATCACGGGCGCCACCCGGCGGGCATTACTCGGGGGTTGCCCTTTCCTCCCGCGGCTCCGGGGTGATCTTCCCGCCTGCCCTCACCGCCGGGCTCCCACCCTCCCCGGCTCGCTTGGGGCTCTTGGGCAGGGGTACTCTCCCCATCCTCGCCTTTACAAGCCGCCTGCCCTGGGGTAGAATCCCCCGTTGGCGGCTAAGGCTATGCTAGCAGCCCCCGACCTCCCTTGACAACGCCCTTCTTGGGTCTGTTAGACTCTAGCTAAGCCGGTCCCTTTCCGCCACAAGGAGCCCGAAATGGAGCTTTACCTGGACACCGCCGACTTGGAGGAGATACGGGAGATCGCCGCCTGGGGCGTTCTGGGCGGGGTTACCACCAACCCCACCCTGGTGGCCAAGGTCTTTTCCGCCAAGGGGGAACGCCTCACGGAGGAGAAGCTAAGCGCCCACCTGAAGGCCATCTGCGAGCTGGCCGGAGGGCCGGTGTCCGCCGAGGTGACGGCCCTCGAGGCCCAGGCCATGGTGGAGGAGGGGAGGAGGCTTGCCGCCCTCCACCCCCACATCGTGGTCAAGCTCCCCACCACCGAGGAGGGGCTCAAGGCCTGCCGGGCCCTGAGCGCCGAGGGCATCCGGGTCAACATGACCCTCATCTTCTCCGCTAACCAGGCCCTTCTGGCGGCCCGGGCGGGGGCCAGCTACGTGAGCCCCTTCCTGGGCCGGGTGGACGACATCTCCTGGGACGGGGGGGAGCTCCTTAGGGAGATCGTGGATATGATCCAGGTTCAGGACCTCCCCGTGCGGGTCATCGCCGCCTCCATCCGCCACCCCCGCCACGTCACCGAGGCCGCCCTTCTGGGGGCGGACATCGCCACCATGCCCCACGCCGTCTTCAAGGCCCTCCTCAAGCATCCCCTCACCGACCTCGGCCTCAAGCGCTTTATGGAGGACTGGGAGAAGGTCAAGCCATGAAGAAGAAAGCGGAAACCCCTGAGATGCCCCTTTCCTACCAGGACCTGGCCAACAAGATCCTACCGGAGCTCCACCTGTTGGCCCAGGAAGCCGGCATTGAAAACTACAAGCGCATGAAGAAGGACCAGCTGATCATGGCCCTCCTGGAGAGGCAGACCCAGGACGAGGGCCTCAAGCTGGTCAAGGGCTACCTAGAGATCAGCCCCGACGGCTACGGCTTCCTCACCGAGAACCTCTACAACCTGGAGTCCCGGGTGGCCATCGTCTCCGCGGGCCTCATCCGCCAGTACGCCTTGAGGAGTGGGGACTACATCGTGGGCCGGGCCCGGCCTCCCCGGGAGAACGAGCGCTACGGGACCCTCATCAGGGTGGAGGCGGTCAACGACCTGGACCCCGAGGCCGCCAAGAACCGCCCCCGGTTTGACGAGCTCATCCCCCAGTTCCCCGACCGGCAGATCCGGCTGGAGACCACCCCCGATGAGCTTTCCACCCGGGTCATTGACCTCCTGGCCCCCATCGGCCGGGGGCAGCGGGGGCTCATCGTCGCCCCGCCCAAGGCGGGCAAGACCACCCTCCTCAAGAAGATCGCCAACGCCGTCCTCAAGAACGAGCCCGACATCAAGGTCATCGTCCTCCTCATTGACGAGCGCCCCGAGGAGGTCACGGACTTCCGGGAGAGCGTGGAGGGGGCCGAGGTGATCGCCAGCACCTTTGACGAGCCTCCCCAGAACCACATCCGGGTGGCGGAGTTCGTCCACGAGCGGGCTAAGCGCATCGTGGAGGAGGGGGGGCACGTGATGATCCTCCTGGACTCCATCACGAGGCTGGCCCGGGCCAACAACCTGGTGACCCCGCCCACGGGCCGCACCCTCTCCGGGGGGCTGGACTCCGCCGCCCTCTACTTCCCCAAGCGCTTTTTGGGGGCCGCCCGCAACATCCGGGGTGGGGGGAGCCTCACCATTCTGGCCACCGCCCTGGTGGAGACGGGAAGCCGCATGGACGACGTGATCTTTGAGGAGTTCAAGGGGACGGGCAACATGGAGCTCCACCTCTCCCGCCGCCTGGAGGAAAGGCGCATCTTCCCCGCCATAGACATCCTGAAGTCCGGCACCCGGCGGGAGGAGCTCCTTTTGGGCGAGGAGGTGGTGCACAAGATGTGGCTTCTGCGCAAGGTCCTGGCGGACATGGACCCCGCCGAGGCCATGGAGATGCTCCTCTCCCGCCTGGCCCGCACCAAGAGCAACAAGGAGTTCCTGGCCGCTTTGGCGGCCCGCTAGGCCTTTTGCCCCTTGCCTTTTGACCCCGGGGGGTTGGTATAATCCCCCCGGGTTAGGTTTTTGGAGGTGACCTTTGCGGGGGATTTTGGGAGCCTTGTGCCTATTTTGCGCCCTGCCTGCCTTGGCTAAACTGCCCATCCTTAGCCCCCTACCCCTCCCGGAGGCCACGGTGGAGGTGGGGGGGGCGGCGAGGAAGGGCTGGGTGCTCTACACGGTGCGCCCGGGGGACACCCTGGCGGGGATCGCCGCCCGCTACGGGGTGGACCCCAGGCACATCATGTGGTCCAGCGGTCTAAAGAATGACCGCCTCCAGGTGGGGCAGGAGCTCCGCATTCCCCTGGTGGCGGTGGAGGAGCGCTCCCCCCGGGTTCCCCCGGGGGTGGAGGTCTACCGGGTGCGCCCTGGGGACACCCTGGCTTCCCTTACCCAGCGCTTTGGGCTTTCGCCTTTGGAGCTGGTGTCCGCCAACCCCTCCCTGGAAAGCCTGGACCGCCTGGTGGCGGGGAGCGTTCTCTACATCCCCAGGAAGACCAAGGGGCTTTTGGTGACCTTGCCGGAAGGGGAGACCCTGGTGGACCTGGCCCGGCGCTTCGGGCTTTCCCCCCTGGAGGTGGCCCGTGCCAACGGCCTGGAGGACCCCACGGAGCTTAGGCCGGGGGACCTGGTCCTCCTCCCCGGCATAGAGGCCAAGACCACCTACCAGCGCCTTCTCGCCAAGCAGGAGGAGGAGAGGCGGGCCCGCCTCGAGGCCCAGCGCAAGCGCCAGGAGGAGCTTAGGCGCCTGGCGGAGGAGAGGAGGCGGCGGGAGGCCCAGCTTCGCCAGGCCCAGGCCCAGAAGCCCCAGGTGCGCCAGGTGAGCTACCAGGAGGGGAGGATGCGCTGGCCCCTTTCCGGCTTCCGCATCACCACCTACTTCGGCCAGCGGGGGGTCTTCCAGCGCTTCCACACAGGGATAGACCTGGCCGCTCCCCACGGCACCCCCATCGTGGCCGCCAGGTCGGGCCAGGTGCGGGTGGCGGGCTGGAGCTCCGTGGGTTACGGCTTCCACGTGGTCCTGGACCACGGGGGTGGGCTGGAAACCCTCTACGCCCACATGAGCCGCATCGCCGTGCGCCCGGGCCAGTGGGTGGAGGGGGGCCAGGTGATCGGCTACGTGGGCTCCACGGGCTGGTCCACGGGACCCCACCTGCACTTTGAGGTGCGGGTGAACGGGGTGGCCCGGAACCCCCTGGCCTACCTGCCCTGAGGCCTGAAGCCTCTCCCGGGGGGCCTGCCCCCCGGGTTTGTGCCTCAGCGCCCTTGACCCCCTGGGGCGTAAGCTGGAGGATGGAGGTCGGCATGGAGAAGGGCACCTTCCAGATCAAGACCGGTTTCGCGGAGATGTTCAAGGGCGGGGTGATCATGGACGTGACCACCCCGGAGCAGGCGGTGATCGCCGAGGAGGCGGGGGCGGTGGCGGTGATGGCCCTGGAAAGGGTCCCCGCCGACATCCGGGCCCAGGGGGGCGTGGCCCGCATGTCCGACCCCAAGGTCATCAAGGAGATCATGGCGGCGGTGTCCATCCCCGTGATGGCTAAGGTCAGGATCGGCCACTTCGTGGAGGCCATGATCCTCGAGGCCATCGGGGTGGACTTCATTGACGAGTCCGAGGTCCTCACCCCCGCGGACGAGGAGCACCACATTGACAAGTGGAAGTTCAAGGTGCCCTTCGTGAACGGGGCCCGGGACCTGGGGGAGGCCCTGAGGCGCATCGCCGAGGGGGCGGCCATGATCCGCACCAAGGGGGAGGCGGGCACGGGCAACGTGGTGGAGGCGGTGCGCCACGCCCGCACCATGTGGAAGCAGATCCGCTATGTCCAGTCCCTCAGGGAGGACGAGCTGGTGGCCTACGCCAAGGAGATGGGGGCGCCCTTGGAGCTGGTGCGCTGGGTCCACCAGCACGGGCGGCTTCCCGTGGTGAACTTCGCCGCCGGGGGCATCGCCACCCCCGCGGACGCCGCCCTCATGATGCACCTGGGGATGGACGGGGTCTTCGTGGGCTCGGGGATCTTCAAGTCCGGGGACCCCAAGAAGAGGGCCCGGGCCATTGTGCGGGCCGTGACCCACTACAACGACCCCGAGGTCCTGGCCGAGGTCAGCGAGGACCTGGGGGAGCCCATGGTGGGCATCAACCTGGACGGGCTCAGGGAAGAGGAGCGGCTTGCCAGGCGGGGCTGGTAGGACGGTCTGCGGGGTCTACGAGGTCCACCCGGAAAGGGTGGAACGGGCCAGGGCCGCCCTCCCCGAGGAAGGCGCTTTGAAAAGGGCGGCCTTCCTCCTCAAGGCCCTTTCCGACCCCACCCGCATGCGCCTCCTCCTGGCCCTCAAGGGGGCGGGGGAGCTTTGCGTCTGCGACCTGGCCCTCCTGGCCGGGGTTTCGGTTTCCGCGGTGAGCCACCAGCTGAGGCTTCTGCGTCAGGCCCGTCTGGTGGCCTTTCGCCGGGAGGGGAAGCAGGTCCTCTACCGCATCGCCGATGCCCACGTGGAGGTCCTCCTCGAGGGGGCCCTGGCCCACGCGGCCGAAGACACTTGAACAACGGCTCAAACGAGAGTACCCTAGGGGCATGGAACCCATCCCCAGGGTTTACCGCGTGGAGGGCATGGACTGCGCCGACTGCGCCCGCCACGTGGAGGAGGCCGCCAGGGGCCTCCCCGGAGTGGAGGCCGCCCAGGCCAGCTTCGCCAGCGGCAAGCTTTTCCTGGTGCTCAAGGACCCCAAGGCGGAGAGGGAGCTGGAAAGGGCCCTGAAGCCCCTGGGCTACCGCCTTCGCCCCGCGGAGGGAGGGGCCCGGGGATGGCCCGGTCCCTGGCCCTGGGCCCTCCTCACGGGCGGCCTCCTCGCCCTGGCCTTCCTCCTCGCTCAGGCCTGGCCCCAGTGGGGGACCTACGGGTACGCCCTGGCGGCCCTTCTCGGGGTTTTCCCCTTGGCGAGGCGGGCGCTGGCCGGCCTCCGCCAGAACCCCTTCAGCATGCAGGCCCTGGTGACCCTAGCCACCCTGGGGGCCCTCCTCATTGGGGCGGAGGCGGAGGCCGCGGTGGTGGTCTTTCTCTTCCTCCTGGGGGAGGTCCTGGAGGCCTACAGCGTGGACCGCTCCCGCAGGGCCCTCTTCGCCCTGGGAAGCCTCCTCCCCAGGAGGGTCCTAAGGCTGGAAGGGGGCGGGCTCCGTGAGGTGCCCCTCGAGGCCCTGGCCCCGGGGGACCGGGTGCGGGTGCCCCAGGGGGAGCGGGTCCCCGCGGACGGGGTGGTCCTGGAGGGGGAGGCGGAGGTGGAGGAGGCCGCCTTCACGGGAGAGCCCCTACCCCGGAGGAAGGGGGTGGGGGAGAGGGTCTATGGGGGAAGCCTGGTGGTGGCGGGAAGCCTGGTGGTGGGGGTGGAAAGGCCCCCCCTCGAGGGCTTCCTGGCCCAGGTGGAACGCCTTGCGGAGGAGGCCCTCTTGCGCAAGTCCCGGATGGAGCGGCTGGTGGACGCCTTCAGCCGCCGCTACACCCCCGCCATCCTCCTTTTGGCCCTCTTCTGGGGTGGGGTCCTGCCCCTTTTCCTGGGGGACTTCCCCCGCCACCTCTACCAGGCCCTGACCCTTCTCCTCATCGCCTGTCCCTGCGCCTTGGTGGTCTCGGTGCCCGCGGCCATCGCCGCCGGGGTGGCCCGGGGGGCTAGGCTCGGGGTCCTCTTCAAGGGGGGAGGGGCTTTGGAGCGCCTGGGCGGGGTGCGCCACCTGGCCCTGGACAAGACGGGGACCCTCACCCTGGGGGAGCCCGGGCTGGTCGGGGTGGAGGCCTTCGGGGTTGCCGAGGCGGAGGCCCTGGCCCTGGCGGCGGCGGTGGAGGCGGGGGCGAGCCACCCCCTGGCCCGGGCGGTGCGGGAAAAGGCCCAGGGACTTCCCCTCCCCGAGGCTCGGGGGCACCGGGTGGTTCCCGGTCTGGGGGCCTTCGCCCAGGTGGAGGGGGAGGAGGTGGGGGTGGTGCGCCCCTCGGTCCGGGACCTGCCTCCGGAACTGGCGGCCCGGGTGGCCGCCTTGGAGGCTGAGGGGAAGACCTTGGCTCTCTTGGTCAAAGGGGGGAAACCCCTGGCCCTCCTGGCCTTCGCCGACCTTCCCAGGCCCGAGGCCAAGGAGGCCCTGGAGGCGGTGCGCCGCCTGGGCCTGAAGCCCCTTCTCCTCACAGGGGATGCCGAGGCTCCCGCTTTGGCCCTGGCCCGGGCCCTGGGCCTTTCCCCTGAGCAGGTGAGGCCCCGCTTAACTCCTGAGGGGAAGCTGGAGCTGGTGGCCGCCTTGGACCGGGAGGGCGGGGTGGCCATGGTGGGGGACGGGGTGAACGACGCTCCCGCCCTGGCCCGGGCCACCGTGGGCCTTGCTGTCCTGCGGGGAACCGAGTCGGCCCTAAGGGCCGCCGATGCCGGGCTTATGGGTCTTCGGGCCCTTCCCCGGGCCATCCGCCTAAGCCGCAGGGTGCGGGAGGTGGTGGCCCAGAACATCGCCCTGGCCTTGGGCCTAAAGCTGGCGGTTCTGCTTGCGACCCTCGGCGGTCTGACGGGGCTTTGGGCGGCGGTTTTGGCCGACAATGGCGCCCTTCTCCTGGTAACCCTAAACAGCCTCCGCCTCCTCTGGGTCCGGGTATAATCCCCACCATGCTGGTCAGGCGTTGGGTAGAGCAAATCCT
>Ga0197142_1001938_pt1 | contig 18620 bp, 16 predicted proteins | sample GBS60_MetaG_FD_148614 | JGI IMG/M metagenome (GOLD analysis project Ga0197142, IMG submission 148614) | Sediment microbial communities from Great Boiling Springs, Gerlach, Nevada, United States - GBS 60_MetaG | ecosystem: Environmental > Aquatic > Thermal springs > Hot (42-90C) > Sediment...
GGTGGCGGAGCTGGAGGCCCGGCTGGCCGCGGTGGCCCGCCAGGTGGAGGGCAAACCCCGGCCCACAGTCTTTTTTGAGGTCCGTTACCCCAATCTCCTGGGAGCCGGCCGGGGCTCCCTGGTTAATGACATCATCCGCCGGGCTGGGGGGGAAAATGTTCTCACCCACCCCCAGAAGCTGGTGCCCTACAGCCTGGAGGCCCTCCTGGAGGTGAATCCGGAGGTGTATCTCATCCAGCGGGGGCCCATGAACAAAAGCCCCCAGGACATCCATACCCGGCCCAACTTCCAGGAGCTGCGGGCCGTCAGGGAGGGGCGGGTCCTGGTGGTGGAGGAGGAGATGTTCTCCCGGCCCGGGCCCCGGGCGGTGGCGGCGGTGGAACTTCTGGCCCGCTATCTGCACGGCGGGGAGTCCGGAGGGCCGCGGCCATGAACGGGGGTGCCGGGGTGAGGGGGGTGGTGGTGGCCGGAGCCATGAGCGGGGTGGGGAAGACCACCCTCACCCTGGGGCTCATCGCCGCCTGGCGCCGCCGGGGCCTGACGGTGCAGCCCTTCAAGGTGGGGCCGGATTTCATTGACCCCGGTCACCACTCCCAGGCCGCGGGCCGCGCCTCCTTTACCCTGGATGGCTGGATGCTCCCCCGGGAGGAGAATCTCAATATCTTCCGCCGCTGGGCCGCCGGCGCCCAGGTGGCGGTGGTGGAAGGGGTGATGGGCCTCTTTGACGGCTATGAGGGCGCAAGCGAGGCGGGTTCCACCGCCCAGATGGCCAAGTGGCTGGGCCTGCCGGTGATTTTGGTGGTGGACGCCCGGGCCCTGGCCCGGAGTGCCGCGGCCCTGGTGCACGGCTTTGCCTCCTTTGACCCCGACCTGAAGCTGGCCGGGGTGATCTTCAACCGGGTGGGGAGTGCCGCCCATCTGAACTCCTTGCGGCAGGCCATGGCGGCGGTGCCGCAGGTTCCCTGCTTCGGCGGCCTGCCCCGGGAGGAGGCCCTCCGGATTCCGGAGCGCCATCTGGGCCTCACCACCGCCGAGGATCACCCCCTCTCCCCGGATTATCTGGCACGCCTGGCGGATCTGGTGGAGGCGCACCTGGACCTGGAGGCCCTGTGGGCGGCCCTTCCGGAGCTCTCCCTGCCCCCGGTGCCGGAGGAGGCCAAGCCGGCTCCGGTGGTGCGCCTGGGGGTGGCCCGGGACCGGGCCTTCTGTTTCTACTATCCGGACAATCTGGAGTGGCTGGCCCGAAGCGGCGCCGAGCTGGTGCCCTTCTCCCCCCTCACCGACCCGGGCCTGCCCCCGGAGGTGCACGGCCTCTATTTCGGGGGCGGCTACCCGGAGCTGGCCGCCCGGGAACTGGCCGCCAATGGTCCTTTTCTTGCGGATCTCCGGGCCAGGGTGGCGGCGGGCCTCCCCGTCTATGCCGAGTGCGGCGGCCTGATGTATCTGGGGGAGGCCCTCCGGGATCTGGCCGGGGAGCTCCATCCCATGGCCGGAATCCTGCCCCTCAGGTTTCAGATGCTCCCCCGCCTCCAGGCCCTGGGCTATCGGGAGGTGACCCTCACTGCCGACACCCTTCTGGGTCCGGCGGGCACCACTCTCCGGGGGCATGAGTTTCACTATTCGGAGATCACCGGGGAGGCCGGGGCGCTGGCCCGGGTGTACCTGCTCACCCCCCGGCGGGGCGGGGAGGCGGTGCGGGAGGGCTACAGCACCGAAAAGGTGCTGGCCAGCTATGTGCATCTGCACTTCGGCAGCTGTCCGCAGGCGGCCCGCGCTCTGGTGGCGGCCTGTGAAAAATTTAAGCAGGGTTGTTAAGTATTTTGGTTAAGAATTTGTAATTAATCGGAAAATTTTTCTTCCAAGGGACCGGGGCTCCTGCCCCGGGCGGTGCCCGGGTTCCCACGGGCGGCCCCGCCCTGGTTCCCAAGGAGTGCACCATGGATGCCTGGCGGCTCCCTCCCGGGGAGATCGAAGCGGAGAGTTTCCGGCGCATCGAGGCCGAAGCCGGCCGGCACGGCTGGGCACCGGCGGCCTGGCAGGTGGTGCGGCGCATGATTCACACCACCGCCGACTTTGATTACATAAGCCAGACCCGGATCCACCCCCGGGCCCTGGAGGCCGGGATCACGGCGCTCCGCCAGGGGCGGCCGGTGATCACCGACACCCGCATGCTGGCCGCAGGCATCTCCACCGGGCGTCTTGGCCGCCTGGGGGTCACGGTGCGCTGCCTCATGGATGACCCGGAGGTGGCCCGGGCGGCGGCCGCCCGGGGCCTCACCCGGGCCGCGGTAGCCATGGAGCGGGCCCTGCCGGAGGCGGCAGGGGGAATTGTGGCCATCGGCAATGCGCCCACCGCCCTGCTCCGCCTCCTTGAGCTTCTGGAGGGGGGCGCCCCCCCACCGGCCCTCATCGTGGGGCTGCCGGTGGGCTTTGTCAACGCCGCGGAGGCCAAGGAGGCCCTGAGCCGCACCGATTATCCCCATATCACCGCCTTAGGGCGCAAGGGCGGCTCGGCAGTGGCGGCCAGCGTGGTGAACGCCCTGGCCCTCCTGGCCCTGGAGGAGAGGGCGCCATGAGCCAGCGCACCGGCACCCTCTACGGCATCGGCGTGGGCCCCGGGGATCCGGACCTCATCACCGTGAAGGCGGTGAAGATCCTGAAGCAGGTCTCCCACATCTTTGCCGCCGCTTCCTCCAAAAACAGCTACAGCATCGCCCTGAACATCGTGCGCTGCCATCTGAACGGCGCCGGCATCGAGAATCTGGCCTTTCCCATGACCAAGGACCCCGAGGCCCTGGCCCAGGCCTGGGAGTGCAATGCCCGCCGGGTCCTGGAGGTCCTGGAGGAAGGACGGGACGCCGCCTTTGTCACTCTGGGGGATCCCCTCACCTATTCCACCTTCGGCTATCTCCTCAAGACCCTTAAGCGCCACCGCCCCGATGTGCCGGTGATCACCATCCCCGGGGTGACCTCCTACAGCGCCGCTGCGGCCCTGAGCCAGATGCCCCTCTCCGAAGGGGAGGAATCCTTTTATGTGGTTTCCGGCGCCTTGGGCGCCACGCGCCTGAAGGAGGCCCTCGCCCGCACCGAAAATGTCGTGATCCTGAAGACTTATCGCCATTTCCCGGAAATTTACCAGACCCTGGAGGAGCTGGGGCTTTTGGACTGCGCCACCTTCATCAGCCGGGTGGGGCTGGAGGGGGAAACCGTGGTGCGGAACCTGCGGGAGCTTCAGGGGCAGCAGGTGCCGTACCTCTCCATGATCATTGTGAAGCAGGGGGGACGGCGCTGATGGGGCAGGCCAAGGCGGCGTCGGGCCGGCTGGGGTGGGCGCCCGCCATGGGTGCAATGGCGGCCGCGGCCTTTCTGTGCCTTTGGTGGTGGCTGGCCCCCCAGCCCAGCCCGGCGAGGCTGGCCCGGGAGCTGGGGGAGCCCTTGCTGCGGCTGCTGTTTTACTTGGCCTTGGGCCTCCTGGTGGGTCAGGCCCTGGAATCCCTGGGATGGGCCGGCCGCATGGCCGCGCTGGCGCAGCCCCTTTTGCGCCTGGGCCGCCTGAAGCCGGAGAGCGCCGCCTCATTCACCGCCGCCTGCTTCTCCGGCCTGTTGGGGAACACCCTGCTCATGACCTTCCACCAGGAAGGCCGCCTCAGCCGTCGGGAGCTGGTCCTCACCTATCTGGTGAACAGCGGTCTGCCGGTGTTTCTTTTGCACCTGCCCACCACCTTTTTCATCATCTATCCCCTCACCCGGCAGGCGGGGCTCATTTATCTGGGCCTCACTTTGGCGGCGGCGATCCTGCGCACCGCCCTGGTGCTGGCCATAAGCCGCCTGAGCCTGCCCCCGCCGGAGCCGGCGGCCCGGGAGGTTCCGGCCGCCCCGGGGCGGCACCAGCCCCTGGGCCGGGCCGTCTGGCAGAAGTTCCAGCGCCGCTTTCTGAGAGTGGCGGCCGTGACCCTGCCGGTGTATCTGGCCGTCTTCGTGGCCCAGGAGGGGGGGCTTTTCCGCTGGCTCCGGGACGTCATGGCGGTGAGGCTGACTTTGGGCTTTATGCCGGTGGAGGCCGCGGGCATCGTGGCTTTCAGTGTGGCGGCGGAATTCACTTCCGGGGTGGCCGCGGCCGGGGCCCTGTTGCACTCCGGGGTGCTGACGGTGCGCCAGACCGTTTACGCCCTGGTGCTGGCCAACCTGGTGGCCGCTCCCATCCGGGCTCTGCGCCATCAGCTGCCCTCCCATGCCGGGATCTTCTCCCCCGGGCTGGGCCTGCGCCTGCTCCTGGCCAGCCAGGGGCTGCGGCTGGCCAGCCTGGTGGCGGTCACCCTTCTCTATGGCGTCTGGGGCTGAGAAATTCCGGTCCCCGGGTCCGGCCCGCGGCCTGCGTTCCGGCTTCTCCACCGGCACTGCGGCCGCGGCGGCAGCCAAGGGGGCCTTCCTGGAGCTCCTGGGGCTTCCCTGCCCGGAGGCGGTGGAGGTTTCCCTCCCCGGGGGCAGCCGTTTGCGCGTTCCTTTGGCCGGACATGCCCAGGTGGGAAACCGGGGGGAGGCGGTGGTGGTCAAAGACGCCGGGGATGACCCCGATGTCACCCACGGGGCGGAAATCGGGGTGCGGTTGCGCTGGGCCCCGGGGGGCGCCGCCGGGGAGACGCTCCGGATTTTAGCCGGGGAGGGGGTGGGCCGGGTCACCAAGCCGGGTCTGCCCGTGGCCGTGGGGGAGCCCGCGGTCAATCCGGTGCCCCGGCGCATGCTTGCCCAGGCCATAGAGGAGGTCTGGGCGGCCTGCGGCCACGGCCGCCCCCTCCGGCTCACGGTGGAGATTTTTGTCCCCCGGGGGGAGGAGCTGGCCCGGCACACCCTGAACCCCCGCCTGGGGATTGTGGGGGGCATCTCCATCCTGGGAACCACCGGGCTGGTGGTGCCCTATTCCCATGCCGCCTGGCGGGCCACCATCGTCACCGCCCTTAAGGTAGCCCGGGCTGCGGGCTGGCGGGAGGCGGTCTTCACCACCGGCGGCCGCAGCGACGCGGCGATGCGCCGGCTCCTGCCGGCTCTGCCGCCGGAGTGCTTCGTGCTCATGGGTGACTATGTGCGGTTTTCGCTGCGGGCGGCGGCGCAGCTGGGCTTCCAGCGGGTGACGGTGGCGGCCTACTTCGGCAAGGCGGTGAAGATGGCCCAGGGCTTCGGCCAGACCCACGCCTCCCGGGGGCTCCTCGATTTTCCGGTCCTGGCGCGCTGGGTGGAGAGGGCCACCGGCAATTCCTTTCTGGCCGAGGCCGCCGCCCGGGCCAACACCGCCCGCCAGGTGCTGGAAATGCTGTCCCCCAGGGAAGCCCTTCAGGTGGCGGCGGAAGTGGGAAGGCGCCTTTGGGCCGCGCTGCATGTCTTTACCGGGGCCGGGGTGCATCTTCGGGCGGTGATTCTGGATTTTCAGGACGCAGTGCTCTGGCAGGGGGAAGGGTAGGGGATGGGCCGGGGTTCCGTCACCGTGGTGGGGCTGGGGATGTCTCCCGCCGACCTCACCCCCTTGGCCAGAGAGCGCCTGGCCGCCGCGGAGATCCTGGCGGGAGGCCGCCGTCTGCTGGAGTATTTCCCGGAGCATGCGGCGGAAAAGGTGGTGCTGGACCGGCAGGTGGCCGCCACCCTCCGGGAACTGGCCGCCCGGCGGGGGGAACGGCGGCTGGTCATTTTGGCCTCCGGTGATCCCAACTTCTTCGGAGTGGGGCCCCTGGCGGTCAGAATCTTCGGGCCGGGGCAGGTGGAGATTCTCCCCAACATCACCGCGGTGCAGGCCGCCGCAGCCCGCCTTCAGGTGGCCTGGCAGGAGGCCCGGGTGGTGAGCCTGCATGGGCGCTCCGCGGCCCTCTTGAGCGAAGCCTTGGCCACCGCGGACCGGATTTTCATTTACACTGACCCGGAGAATTCCCCCGCCGCCATCGCCCGGGAGCTTCTGGCCCGGGGCCTGGCCCGGGCCCGGATGGCGGTGCTGGAAAATCTGGGGCAGCCCGGGGAGCGCTGGGGCTGGTATTCATTAGAGGAAGCGGCCCGGCAGACCTTTGCCCCCTTAAACGTGGTCTATGTGGAGCGGGAGCCTGCCCCCGCCCGGGTCCATCTGGGCCTGCCGGAAGAGGAGCTGGCCCATGAGGCCGGGCTGCTCACCAAACGGGAGGTGCGGGCCGTGGCCCTGGCTCATCTCCGCCTGCTCCCGGGCCTCATCCTGTGGGATGTGGGCGCGGGCTCCGGTTCCGTGGGCCTGGAGGCCGGGGGGGTGGCGCCGGGGGTCACCGTCTATGCGGTGGAACGGGAACCCCGGCGCTTGGCGCAGATTGCGGCCAACCGGGAAAAATACGGGGCCGTCTGGCTCATCCCGGTGCCGGGGGAGGCGCCCGGGGCACTGACGGCGCTGCCGGACCCGGACCGGGTCTTTGTGGGGGGCGGCGGCCGGGCGCTGGCGGACATCCTGGCCCTGACGGCCCGGCGCCTCAGGCCCGGGGGCCGGGTGGTGGTGGCCGCCACCCTGCTGGCCAGCCTGGAGACGGCCCGGGAGGCCCTGGGCCGGGCGGGCCTGGCGGTGGAGGTGGTGCAGCTGATGGTGAGCCGCTCCCGGGCCCTGGCCGGAGACATGTACCTTCAGGCGCACAACCCGGTGTGGCTTCTCATCGGAAGCCCGAAGGAGGACTGATGCATCCGGTCATCTTTGTGGGGGCTGGCCCGGGGGATCCGGAACTCATCACTGTGAAGGGCCAGCGGGCCCTGGCCGCGGCCCGGCTGGTGGTCTATACCGGCTCCTTGGTCTCCCCGGCGGTGCTTGCCTGGGCCGACCCCGCTGCCGAGCTCATCGACAGCGCCGCCTTAAGCCTGGAGGAGATCGTCGGCCATCTGGTGCGGGGGTATCGGGCCGGGTGGCGGGTGGTAAGGCTCCATTCCGGCGACCCCGCCCTCTTCGGCGCCCTGCAGGAACAGCTGGCCGCCCTGGAGGAGGAGGGGGTCCCCTATGAAATCATCCCCGGGGTCACCGCCGCCTTCGCCGCGGCCGCGGCCCTGAAGCGGGAGCTCACCCTGCCGGAGGTGACCCAGACGGTGATCTTCACCCGGGCGGCGGGCCGCACCGCGGTGCCGGAGCGGGAGGCCCTCAGCCGCCTGGCCCGGCACGGGGCCACCCTGGCCATCTACCTGAGCGCCCATCTGGTGGAGGAGGTGGCGGCGGAGCTCCTCACCGGCTATCCTCCCGAGACCCCCGCGGCGGTGGCCTACCGGGTGAGCTGGCCAGAGGAGCGTCTTTTGACCTGCACCCTGGGGGAGCTGGCCGCCACCGTCCGGGGGGCGGGCCTCACCCGACACACCCTGATCCTGGTGGGCCCCACTCTGGGGGCAGGGAAGCCCGCCGCCGCCTCCCGGCTCTATGATGCCGGCTTCAGCCATGGCTGCCGGAGGGGGCGGGCCCCGGAAGCCTGAGACGGGGGAGCCCACAGTGCCGGAGCCTCTGGGACAGGGGATGCTGCGGCGCAGGCCGGGCCTTCCCCCTGGAAAGAACGCCGGCCCCGGGAAGTTTCCCCCGGGGAGGGGGCTGAGGCGTTTCCGCCGCACCTGGGCCAGCCCTGGGGGCAGGGCTTGGGTGGTTCCTTTTCCCTGCCGGCCCGGGGCTGGATTTGGCGGGAAGGCCCGAGGGAGAAGGGTTTCCGGGGTCCGGGCGGGGAGGCCAACCGCCAGCCGGAGCCTGCAGAGCCGGTCCCTTCCCCCTGTTCCCGCAGACGGACGGAAAAAGGCCAAAGGGGCGGGAAGAGCGTCCGGAAGGTTGGGGGGGAGGGGGGAATGGGGGGCGGCTTCCGGAGGAGGGCCTCCTGTTTCCCGTAGGAGAGATTTGAGGGGAGGAGGGTACGGTCCTTTAAACCGCCGGCCTCCATAAAAATGTCATTTTAATAAGTGGGGTTATAGGAAAAATCTCATATTATTTCTTAATCTTGGATTCCCCGCCGGCTGTGATCCCCGGCAGCTGTCCGGGAGGCCAGGCCCTTTTCCGGGCCGGGGGGAAACGGCGCCGGGGGAATGCCGGCAGGGCACATCGCCTTCTGCGCCCCTTCCTGGCAGCCGGTCAGGCTTTCTTCCACCGCGGCTTTTATCCCGGTCCCGCCGGGTTCCTTGTGCCGCCTGGCAAAATGAAGCAGGTGGGGACCCGGGAGTGAGTGGGCCAGGGCGGCCGGAAGACGGCGGCAGGATGGTTGAGACGATGGGATCATTTGTGAACCTTGAGCCTCTCGGTGCGGGGAGGGTCTCCGGAGGGTGTCGCCTCCCGGGCTGGATATGGAAATCATCATATTTTACAGGAAGATACCCAGAATATTTCACAATCATTGTTAAATTTAGGCAGCCAGCAAACCCTCAGGAAGGATTTTCCGTCAGGCCCTTTCCGGGGCGGGGGGAGGGGCATTCGAGGTGCAGCCTTCAGCCGGGATTCAATCCCTTTATATGAGAGTTTGGTGATCTTCTCATGAATCCGGATTCCCTTTCCTCCGCCTCCTGGGCTTCCCGGCCCACCCGGGTGGTGGCCCTCACCCCCCGGGCCGCCGCCCTGGCCCGGAAACTGGCCGCCGCCCTCCCCGGGGCCGCCTTATGGCTCCCCCACCATCTGCTGGGGCCGGAGGGCGGCCGGGGTTTTGGGCGGTTTGCCCAGGTGGCGGCGGAGGCCTTCGCCCGCCGGGAGAATCTCGTCTGCATCATGGCTGCGGGCATTGTGGTGCGGAGCATCGCCCCTCATCTCACCGGCAAGGATCAGGACCCGGCGGTGGTGGTGGTGGACGAGGCGGGGCGCTTTGCGGTGAGCCTCCTTTCCGGCCATCTGGGCGGGGCCAATGACCTGGCCCGGAAGGTGGCGGACCTCCTCGGGGGGGAGCCGGTGATCACCACCGCCTCCGAGGTGGCGGGTCTCCCGGCCCTGGATGTCCTGGCCCCCCGTCTGGGCCTGAGCATCGAAAACCTCCCGGCGGTGCGCCACGTCACCCGGGCCTGGCTGGCCGGGGAGGCGGTGCCTTTGGTGGATCCGGAGGGGAAGCTGGCGGCAGTGGCGGCGGCCCATCCGGTATGCTTCACCCCGGCCGGGGAAGGGGCCCTCCTGGAGCACCCGGGTCCCGGCATTTATGTGGGCCTGGAGGAGCGGCCCTGGCCCCCCGGGTGGGTAAGGCTCCGGCCCCGGATTCTGGCGGCGGGGGTGGGGTGCCATCGGGGGGTGGCGGCGGCGGAGGTCCTGGCCTTTCTCCGGGAGGTTTTTTCCCGGGAGAGGCTCTCCCTCACCTGCCTGAAGGCGCTGGCCACGGTGGCCGCCCGGAAGGACGAACCCGGGCTGAGGGAGGCGGCCCGGCACTTGGGAGTGGAATTGATATGGTTCAGTCCGGCGGAACTGGCGGAGATCGCCGCCCCCAACCCGTCGCCCCAGGCGGCGCGGCATCTGGGGACCCCCAGCGTGGCGGAAGCCGCGGCCCTCAGGGCCACCGGGGGGAGGCTTGTGGTCCCCAAACAGAAGGCCCCGCACCTGACCCTGGCGGTGGCCCGGGGCACCTGAGCCTCGTCAGTCTGGGCCCGGGCGCGGGGGAGCATCTCACCTTCCGGGCCCGGGCGGCGCTGCAGGCCGCCCAGGTGGTGGTGGGCTACCGGACCTATCTGGATCTCATCCGGCCCCTGCTGGCGGGCCGGGAGGTGTTGGCCGGCGCCATGAAACAGGAGCTGGAGCGGGGCCGCCTGGCCCTGACCCGGGCCCGGGCCGGGGACCGGGTGGCTGTGGTCTCGGGCGGGGATGTGGGGGTATATGGCATGGCGGGCCTTATCCTGGAGCTGGCCGCCGCCTGGGGGCTGAAGGTGGCCCCCCCCGGCGATCCCCGTCCGGTGGATCTGTATCTGGAGATCATCCCCGGGATGCCCGCCCTGACCGCGGCCGCGGCCCTGCTGGGGGCACCCCTGATGCACGATTTCTGCGCTATTTCCCTAAGCGATCTCCTCACCCCCTGGGAGGTGATCGAAAAGCGGGTGCGGGCGGCGGTGGCGGCCGACTTTGTCGTGGCCCTCTACAACCCCCAGAGCAAGAAGCGCCACTGGCAGCTGGCCGCGGTGCGGGAGCTCCTTTTGGAGCGCCGCGCTCCCGAAACCCCGGTGGGTATTGTGCGCCGGGCCATGCGGGAGGGGCAGGAGGTCATCCTCACCACCCTGGGGGAGATGCTGAACCATCCGGTGGACATGCAGACCCTCATCATCGTGGGCAATTCCCAAAGCTTTGTCTATGAGGGCTATTTCATCACCCCCCGGGGGTACCTCACGAAATACCAGCCCCCGGCGGCGGAGGGGGCGCCATGAAGTACCGGCCCCTCATGATTCTGGGCTCCGGCTCGGATGTGGGGAAAAGCGTGGTGGTGGCAGGCCTGTGCCGCCTCTTCGCCCAGGAGGGGGTGAGGGTGGCGCCCTTCAAGGCCCAGAACATGGCCTTGAACAGCTTCATTACCCCGGAAGGAGGGGAGATGGGCCGGGCCCAGGTGGTGCAGGCCCGGGCCGCGGGCATCAGCCCCCACGTGGACATGAACCCCATTCTGCTGAAACCCAGCTCCGAGGTGGGCTCCCAGGTCATCGTGCACGGCCGGGTGCTGGGGAACTTAAGCGCCCGGGACTTTTACCGTCTCAAACCCCGCCTGGTGCGTCAGGTGATGGCCAGCTTCCGGCGGCTGGCGGAAAAATATGAGCTCATCATCCTGGAGGGTGCCGGCAGCGCGGTGGAGCTGAACCTCAAGGCCCATGACCTGGTGAATTTCTCCATGGCCCGCCGGGCGGACGCCCAGGTGCTCCTGGTGGCGGACATCGAGCGGGGCGGGGTCTTTGCCGCCACCATCGGCGCCTTCCTCCTCCTTACCCCGGCGGAACGGCGGCGCCTGAAGGGCTTCATCATAAACAAATTCCGGGGGGACCCGGCCCTCTTCGACCAGGGGGTCACCATCATTGAACGGCGCACCCGCCGGCCGGTCTTGGGGGTGCTGCCGTACCTCCCGGATCTGGCCCTGCCGGAGGAGGACAGTGTGGCCCTGCGGCGCAAACAGAGGAACGCCGCGACCTGGAGTGAAGACGGCCGCCTCCGGGTGGGGGTGGTGCGCCTGCCCCATATTTCCAATTACACCGACTTTGATCCCCTGGAGCGGGAGCCGGGGGTGGCCCTGCGCTACCTGGAAGCCGGAGATGAGCTGGAGGCTGCGGACCTCGTCATCCTCCCGGGGAGCAAAAACACCCTGGCCGACCTTGCTTATCTCAAGGAGACGGGCCTATTTCAGCGTCTGCGGGACTTCGCCGGCCAGGGCGGCTACCTTCTGGGGGTCTGCGGCGGCTACCAGATGCTGGGGCTTACGGTGCACGATCCCCTGGGCGTGGAGGGGCCGCCGGGCGGGGAGGCTGCGGGCCTGGGGCTCCTGCCAGTGATCACCACCATGGCGGCGGTGAAGACCACCACCCAGGTGCGGGCCCAGGCCCTCACCGGGGAGGCCCGGGGGGAGATTCTGGAGGCGTACGAAATCCACATGGGGGTGACCCGAACGGTGGGCCCCGGGGAGCCCCTCTTCCGCCTCCTGACCGTCAACGGCCGGCCCGCCGACGGCACCGACGGCTGGCGCAGCGCCGACGGCCGGGTGGCGGGCACCTATCTCCACGGCCTCTTTGACCGGGACGGCTTCCGCCGGGCCTTCCTCAGGGAGCTGGCCCGCCGCAGGGGGCGCCAGGCGCTCTTTGCCCCCCACTCCTTTGAGCACTTTCAGGAAGACCAGTTCAACCGCTGGGCGGCGGTCCTGCGGCAACACCTTGACCTGGCCGCCCTCTGGGACCTGATCCGGAAATGAGCAATCCACCCAAAAACGAGGCGGTGCCGGAGCACGGCGGCGACATCTACGGTCTGGCCCGGGAGCTGGGCCTGCCTCCGGAGGAGCTGCTGGACTTTTCCGCCAGTATCAACCCCCTGGGGTTCCCCCCGGGGCTGCCCGCAGCCCTGGCCCACGCCCTGGCAGAGGTGGTGCACTACCCGGACCGCACCTGCACCGCCCTGCGCCGGGAGCTGGCCGCCTGTCACGGCCTGAGCCCGGAGCAGATCCTGGTGGGGAACGGCTCCACCGAGCTCATCTATCTTCTCCCCCGGGCCCTGCGGCCCCGGCGGGGCCTCATCGTGGCCCCGGCCTTCAGCGAATATGAAAAGGCCCTGCGGGCGGCAGGCGCCGAGGTGAGGTGGCATCTCACCCGGGAGGAGGAGGGCTTCACCCTGCGGGGGCCCCTGGATTCCCAGGGTGCGGAGCTCGTCTTTCTGGCCAACCCGGCCAGCCCCAGCGGCGCCCTCCTTTCTCCGGAGGAGCTCTCGGAGCAGGTGCGCCGTCTCACCGCCGCCGGCGCGGTGGTGGTGCTGGATGAGGCCTTCATTGATTTCGTGGAGGAGGCCTCCCTGAAGACCTCATTGCCCCGGTGCCCCCGGCTGGTCATCCTGCGTTCCTTCACCAAATTCTTCGGCATTCCCGGCCTGCGCCTGGGGTATCTTCTGGCCGCACCGGAGCTCCTCGCCCAAGTGGCCCGGGTACAGGAGCCCTGGTCGGTGGGCACCCTGGCCCAGGCGGCGGGGCGGGCCTGTCTGGCGGACCCCGCTTTCATGGCCCGCACCCGGGAGGTGGTGGCCCGGGAGCGGGAACGCCTCTTTGAGGAACTGGCCGCCCTTCCGGGTCTGAAGCCCTTTCCCGCCCAGGCCAACTATCTCCTGGTCAAGATCACTGTGCCGGGCCTGAGTGCGGCCCGGCTGCGCCGCCGCCTCCTTTTCCGGGGGCTGATCATCCGGGACGCCAGCAATTTCACCGGCCTGGATGAGCGCTTCTTCCGGGTGGCGGTGCGCACCGGTCCGGAAAACCAGCGCCTGGTGGCGGCCCTGGAGGAGGTCCTGGAGGAGGCGTGGCCATGAACCTGGCGTGGCCGTTTCTGGCGGGCTGGATTGCCGACCTGGTCCTGGGGGACCCCCCCCAATGGCCCCACCCGGTGCGCCTCATCGGCCGGCTCATCGAGGCCGCGGAGCACCGGCTGTACCGGCCCACCGTGGCGGCAGGGGCGGGGTTCTGGCTCACGGTGCTGGCCGGGGTCATGGGTCCGGTGGTGCTCCTGACCCTGATCCTGCCCCACCTGCCCGCCGTCCTCCAGTTCCTGGCGGCCGGGTATCTCTGTTATGCCGGGCTGGCCACCCGCAGTCTGCACCTGGAGAGCCGTCGGGTGGAGACGGCCCTGGGCGCCGGGGATCTGACCGCGGCCCGCCAGGCCTTGAGCCGCATCGTGGGCCGGGAGACTGCCCATCTCTCCCCGGAGGAGGTGCGCCGGGCGGTGTTGGAGACTGTGGCGGAGAATCTCTCCGACGGCGTGGTGGCGCCCATGTTTTTTCTCCTGCTCCTGGGCCTCCCGGGGCTGGCCCTCTATAAGACGGTGAACACCCTGGACAGCATGGTGGGCTACAAGAATGCGCGCTACCTGAAATTCGGCCGCCTGGCCGCGAAGGCCGATGACGTGCTGAATTTCCTCCCGGCCCGGCTGACAGCCTGGCTTCTGGTGGTGCTGGCCGGGGTGCTGGGGCTGGACAGAGCCGGTGCCAGACGGATTCTCCTCCGGAATGGCCGCAAGACCGCCAGCCCCAACGCCGGCTTGCCGGAAGCGGCTCTGGCCGGGGCCCTGGGGGTGCAGCTGGGGGGGCCGGCGGTCTATTTCGGGGTGCGGGTGGACAAACCCACCCTGGGGGAGCCGGGGTCCGGGCCGCTGACGGCCGGGCACTACCGGCAGGCGGTGCGGCTGTTGTATGCCGTGTCTCTCACCATGGCCGGGCTCACCACCCTGGGCCTGGGGATCGGAGGCGCTTCCTTCTGGGGCCTGGCCGGGAGAGTCTTCTGAGGGGGGCGCCCCGCTGCTCACGGTTCATCCCCGTGCAGGACAGGTTTGCTGCGAAGGCTGGAGAAGGGGAGGGGCCGGGTCTTGAGACCCAACCGGGGTGCCCTTGCTGCGCCGGCCCCGGAGTCAAGCCCAGTGGGGTCGACCACCGGCACACCCGGGGCAGGAGGGAAGATCCCCGGGAGCTGGCCGGATGGGCGGACAGGTCCTACCGGAGGAGGGGCGGTAGTTGCGGCAGATTGTGTCAAGCATGGGCCATAAAGCCTTACGAGTTTCCGGCAAAACCGTTATCGCCTCAGTGGCACTTCTCTTCCGGTCTTGCCTCATGGAAGAGAGGTAACACTGACCTTGCCGGGTCGCAAGGGAATGATAGGGGTCCGGTTCCGGGGAAAGATAATCACCCCGACCTGCGGTTTCGGCGCCGGGGTTTCCGGCGGTCCCGGGGAAGTGCCGGCGGGAATTCCGCTACCATTCAATCCCTTGGCGGGCCCGGAGGCCGGCCTGAAAGTAATGCTTCACCGGGTGCATCTCCGTCACCACCTCCGCAGCCTCCACCAGACCCGCAGGCGCCCGGCGGCCGGTGACAATCAGGCTCACGCCCGGCGGCCGGCTCCGGAAGACCGCCAGGGCCTCCGCCAGAGGCACCAGCCCGGCGTCCAGGATCGGGTTGAGTTCATCCAGCACCACCAGATCATAGTCCCCCGAGGCGATGGCCTGGCGGGCCCGCTCCCAGCCCGCCGTCACCCGGGCCAGGTCTGCGGCCGCGGGGTTCCTGAGATTCATGCGGCCGGGGCGGCCCAGACGTATCAGGGTGAGTTCCGGGGCCAGTCGGGGGGCGGCCAGGACTTCGCCGGTTTCCCGGCCCTTGAGGAACTGCAGCACCAGAACCCGGCGGCCCTGTACCACCGCCCGCAGGGCCTCCCCCAGGGCGGCGGTGGTCTTGCCCTTGCCGTCGCCGGTGTAAACGGAAAGAAAGCCGGAATGCATCTGACCCGCGTCTCTGTCGGGCCGGTCCTTCTTCCGGCCCGGCCATGGTGTTGCCAGAGTTATAAATGAAGGGAACGTTCCCGGGAACCGCTTTGTCTCTTTTCCCTCCGCGGAGGGCTGGAGGAAAGGCAAAAATCACCGCTCCGGCCCCGCCCCGGGTTCGGGATTTGCCTTGGCCGATCCGGCGGAATGGTCTATCTTCCTCTCAGCAGTCTGAAGAAAGGGGAATCCCGGCCCGGCGGGGAAAGATTCCGGGGCTCCCGGCATCGCCGGCCGGGAGGGGAGGCCGGATTTCCGCCCTGAGGTCAGGCCAGCCCTGATGCCATGACGACTCACCCGTCCGCCCTGCCGGTGGCCCCCGGGGCCGAACTGGAGCTCACCGTGGACCGCCTCGCCTACGGCGGTCCCGGCGTGGGCCGGGTGGAGGGGCTGGTGGTGCTGGTGGAGGGGGCCCTTCCCGGGCAGCGGCTGCGGGTGCGGGTCATCCGGCGGCACCGCCGCCATGTGGAGGCCCGGGTGCTCGCGGTGCTGGCGGAGTCCCCCCATTTCACGCCCCCTTTCTGCCGCCATTTCGGGGTCTGCGGCGGCTGCCGCTGGCAGCACCTGGCCTACCCGGAGCAGGTAGGCTGGAAGGGCCGCCATCTGGAGGAGTGCCTCGCCCACCTGGGCAAGGTGGCGCCCCGGGAGTTCCTGCCGCCGGTGCCCTCCCCCCGCCGGATCCACTACCGCAACAAGATGACCTTCACCTTCGCCCCCGGGCCGGGGAAGAGCGGCCTGCGCCTGGGCCTGCACTGCTGGGAGGACCCGGGCGAGGTCTTCGACCTGGAGGAATGCCATCTTCTCGGGCCCCAGACCGGGGCCCTGGTGCGGGAGGTGCGGGGGTTCTGCCGGCGTCTGGGGCTGGCGGCCTATGAGCCCCGCCGCCGCCGGGGTTTCTGGCACTCCCTCATGCTCCGGGAGGGGAAGCGCACCGGCCAGTTGATGGTGCACCTCCTCACCGCCGGCCGGGAGGCCCCCCCGGCGGTGGAGGCGTTGGCCGGATACCTGCAGGAGCGCTTTCCGGAGCTCACCACCCTGACCCACGCCCACCTTTCTGACCGAAGCGGCGGGCCCCGGGCCCCCCGCCTCCGCACCCTGTCCGGTCCGGGGCATCTGGAGGAGGAGCTGGCCGGGGTGCGCCTGAGGGTCTCCCCCGACTCTTTTCTGCAGCCCAACACCGAGGCCGCAGAACTTCTTTATGAGGCCATCGGCCGGCATGGGGACCTAAGCGGCCGGGAGGTGGCCTGGGATCTGTATTGCGGCGCCGGGGGCATCGCCCTCACCGTGGCTCCGGCGGCGGCCCGGGTGGTGGGCTTTGAGCTCTCCTCCCAGGCGGTGGCGGACGCCCGGGTCAATGCCCGCCTGAACCGGCGGGAGAACTGCCTCTTTCTGGCCGGAGACCTGGCGGCGGCCCTGCGCCAGGCTCTGGCCGACCCGTCCCTGCCCCGGCCGGAGGTGATCATTGCCGATCCGCCCCGGGCCGGCCTCCACCCGGCGGTCGTCGCCGCCCTGAAGGAGCTGGCCCCCCGGCGTCTCCTTCTGGTCTCCTGCCACCCCGCCACCCTGGCCCGGGATCTGGCCCTCCTTAAGGATGCCTTTGAGGTGCTATCGGCCCAAGCCTTTGACTTTTTTCCCCATACTCCGCATCTGGAGGCCCTGGCCGTGCTGGCCCGGCGGGGCGGCTGAGAAGGCGGGCTGCGTTTCCGGGACGGTGAAAAAGATCCAGGGAGGTGCCGGGCCGCCCGCGGGAGGGTGGGAACAATGCCCGGAGGGTGCGGCCAGCTCCATTTCCCCGAACCGGAGAGCCCCTCCGGCCCTCCTGGGACCCCTGGTTTTCCGGCGGGAGGCAAAAACCGGCAGTCCGGAGTGAACTCGGGCTGTCACCCGAAAGGGGGGGTCTTTGCCCTCCCGGCCCCTCACTCCCGGCAGGCCGCGGCGATCTGGGCCACCACCGCCTCGCTGGCGCTGTAGGGGTCGGTGCGCTTGGCCTGCAGATCATCCAGAATGCCTTCCAGGCGGCCGTCCTTGAGGAGGCGGCGGAGAAGCACTTCGGCCACTCCTTCCTTGACCAGCTCCAGGAATTCCTGGCGCAGGCGCTCCCGGCGGGCGGCGGCCAACGCCGCGCCCCCGGCCTGGGTGAGGAAGCGGTGATGCTCCTCGATGCCGGCCAGGAGCTCCTCAATGCCGATGTCATCCTTGGCCTGGGTGCGGAGCACCCGGGGGACCCAGGCCCCGGGTTCCTGACGGTCCCGGCGCATGTCCACCATGAGGAGGAGGTCCTGGATGGTGCGCTCCGCCCCCTCCCGGTCGGCCTTGTTCACCACCAGGAGGTCGGCCACCTCCAGGAGTCCCGCCTTCAGGGCCTGGATGTCGTCCCCCAGCCCCGGCACCGTCACCACCACGGTGGTGTCGGCGGTGCCGGCGATCTCCACCTCGTCCTGGCCCACCCCCACGGTCTCCACCAGGACGTAGTCCTTGCCCATGGCGTCCAGCACGGTGATCACCGCCCGGGCCGAGGCGGTGAGGCCGCCGAAATGCCCCCGGGTGGCCAGGGAGCGGATGAAGACCCCTTCATCCGTGGCGTGGCGCTGCATGCGGATGCGGTCCCCCAGGATGGCGCCCCCGGAAAAGGGGCTGGTGGGATCCACCGCCACCACCCCCACGGTCTTGCCCCGGGCCCTCAGGTGCTGAATGAGGCGGTCGGTGAGGGTGCTCTTGCCCACCCCCGGGGAGCCGGTGAGGCCCACGATATGAGCCCGGCCGCTATAGGGATAGAGCTGTTTCAGGACCTCCCGGGCCTCCGGCAGGCCGTCGTCCAGATCCCGCATCAGCCGGGCGGCGGCCCGCACCTCCCCGGCCAGGATGCGCCGGACCTGTTCTGCGGTCTTGTCCATGGGACACCTCGGTTCGGGGAGAGCTGACCGGCCCTCCCGGAAAAATGTGGTTGCAGGGGGCGGCACATGGCTCCAGGTGCGGGTGCGGCGGAAATCCGCGTCCCTCTGCCCCTTAAAAGATCATGACAGAAACAACGGCCACCGCAAGGATGACCCACAGAAGATTCATATCCAGTCCCAGGAGGGCAATTGCGGCCCCCAGCATGAGGGCCCAGGCCTTCACCTCCGTCAGGGTGGCGAGGCCCATCTTCAGGGTGGTCCAGGCCAGCATCCCCACCAGGGCGGCCAGCACCCCCCGGATGAAGGGCTGCATCCACCGGGCCCCCTTCACCTGCTGGTAAAAGGGGCTGAGACCCACCACAATGAGAATGGGGGGGAGGAAGATGGCCACGGTGGCCACCGCCGCGCCGGCAAGCCCTTGGACCAGATAGCCGGTGAAGGCGGCCAGGATGATGAGAGGGCCCGGGGTCACATAGCTGAGGAGGAGGCCGTCCAGAAACTGAGGAAGGGAGAGCCAGTGCAGGTGGTCCACCACCTCCCGTTGCAGGACCGGGATCATGACATAGCCGCCCCCGAAACTGATGACCCCCACCTTGGCCATCAGGGCCGCCAGCTGGGCCAGGAGGGGGGAGTGGCGGGACAGGGCGAGCCACCCCGCCAGCGCCCCGGCCAGCAGGCCCGCCGCCACCGCCAGCTCCCGGACTCCGGTCGGGGCCTTCGGCACCTCCGGGGACCCGGGCCCCCCGGCCTCGCCTGCCCGCGGCAGGCAGCACCTGAGCACTCCGGCCCCCA
>Ga0197142_1001939_pt1 | contig 18617 bp, 8 predicted proteins | sample GBS60_MetaG_FD_148614 | JGI IMG/M metagenome (GOLD analysis project Ga0197142, IMG submission 148614) | Sediment microbial communities from Great Boiling Springs, Gerlach, Nevada, United States - GBS 60_MetaG | ecosystem: Environmental > Aquatic > Thermal springs > Hot (42-90C) > Sediment...
TGCGCCGGGGCAGAGCCGCGGAAGCAGAGGGCTAAGAGGGGGTACAATCTGGGTTGGTGAGCGGGTTGCGGGTCTTCTGTGGGCAGCTGGTGACGGATGGGCAGCTCTATCGGGATGTGGCGTTGGTGATAGAGCGCGGGCGTGTTGTGGCTTGGGAATCCTTTGATAAGAGTCAGGTGCGCCATATCGAGCCGCCCGATGTGGATGCGCGTGCCTACACCGTGTTGCCAGGCATGATCGATATCCACATTCATGGCGGTGGCGGGCGTGACCTGATGGAGGGCACGGTGGAGACGGTGCAGGCTGTGTCGCGACACCTTGCCCGCTATGGCGTGACGGGCTTTCTGGTGACGCCTCTGACGGCTCCTTGGGAGGCGATTCGAGCGACCGTTCGTGCCGCGCAGGAGGTGCGTCGGTATGGCGCAGAAGGGGCCCAGGTGCTGGGCTGCCACTTAGAGGGACCCTTCATCAATCCAGTGCGTGCGGGGGCGCAGCCGCCTGAGTTTATCCGAACCGCTTCCATCGAGGAGCTGGAACGCGAGTTGGGTTCCCTAATGGAGGAGGTGCGCATCGTGACCCTCGCCCCTGAAATCGAAGGGGGCTATGAGCTGACCCGCTATCTGGCGAATCAGGGTATCATCGTTTCGATAGGACATACCGATGCACGCTACGAGGAGGTCACGCGCGCCATCGATCTGGGTGCGCGCCACGCAACTCACTGCTTCAACGCCATGCGACCATTTCAACATCGCGAGCCGGGCACGGTGGGTGCTGTGCTGGCTCACCCGGAGTTGAAAGCCGAGCTTATCTGGGACAACATCCACACGCATCCCGCTTCGGCACGGCTGCTGATACAGGCGAAAGGCGTCGAAGGGGTGCTGTGCATTTCGGACGGCACGACAGGTGTCGGTATGCCAGAGGGCTATCGCTTCGAGTTATGGGGTCACGCGGCGGTGGTGCAGGGTGGTGCCGCCCGCTTGGTGGAAAACGGCTCGCTGGCAGGCAGCACGATTGCCATGGACACCTGCTTGCGCCACTGTGAGCAAACCTTTGGGCTAATGGTCGCCTCGATGCTGTGCTGTGCGAACCCTGCGCGCGCGTTGGGGCTGGAAGGGCACAAAGGCACGCTGCGACCGGGTGCTGATGCCGACTTTTTCCTCTGGAATCACGAGCGCCAGCAGGTGGAGGGCACATGGATTGCAGGATGTCGGCAGGAATCGGCGCAGCTACCCCAAATCGAGCAGGAATCGGAAATCACGCCACGAATTACACATTAGTACGCTTTGCGAGGAGGTCTATAACGATGTGGAACGACGAGCAACAACCCGTTGAGGAGACGACGAGTCGCACCCAGGAGACGACGAGCGAACGCGACACGATGGATGAGCAAGCGCGTACGGATGTGCAACCAGCGACCGAGTCGCCATCCGAGTCGGTTGCGGAGGACATCACGATGGAGGAAGCTCTCGAGCAGAGCTTCCGCTCCTTCGAGCAAGGTGAAATCGTGTCGGCAACCGTCGTGCAGGTCGATCGCGAGGGCGCCCTTGTGGATGTGGGCACGAAGACCGAGGTGCGAATCCCGCTGTCCGAGCTATCGCAGGAACAGGTCAGCTCCGCCGAAGAGGTGGTGCAGGTGGGCGACCAGATTGAGGTCATGGTGGTGCGTCCGCAGAGCGAAGAGGGCGGTCCAGTGCTGTCCAAGCGGCTGGCAGATTTTGAGCGGCTCTGGCAGAGCATCGTGGAGGCGTACGAGCAGCAGGAGACGCTGGAGGGGATGGTCACCGAGCGGGTCAAAGGTGGCGTGGTGGTGGATATCGGCATCCGTTGCTTCGTGCCCGCCAGCCTCATCGCTCGCAAGCTGCCGCCCCAGCATCTCGATCGGCTCATTGGCGAAACGCTCGCTATCAAGATTATCGATCTGGATTACGAGAAGCGCAAAGCGGTCGCCTCCAACAAGGCAGCCGAAGAGGAACGGCGCCGCCAGCAGGAGCAAGCCGAGCGGGAGCGACGCGAGCAAATCTTTCGACAGCTGCAGGTCGGTCAGCGGCTCAAAGGGAAAGTGAAGCGGTTCACCGTCTACGGCGCCTTTGTGGACATCGGCGGCTACGAGGGGCTGCTCCATGTCAGCGAGATTAGCTGGACGCGCCTCGAGCATCCACGCGAGGCACTCCGAATCGGGGACGAGATCGAGGTGGTGGTGATTCGGCTGGAGCCCGAACGCGGCAAAGTGGCACTCAGCCGACGCCAACTGCTGCCAGACCCCTTTTTGGAAGTGGCACAACGGTATCGTGAGGGCGATGTGCTGGAACTGCCCATCTCCCGCGTGGAGCGCACGGGCGCCTTCGCCAAGCTGCCGGAAGGCGTGGAAGCCTTTATTCCCCTCTCGGAACTGACCAGCAAGCGCGGGGTGCGCAACGCCCAAGAGGTGGTCTCGTCTGGTGAGATGGTCACCGCTCGCGTGAGGGTGATCGACCCACAGCGACGCCGCATGGTGCTGAGCGTGCGGGCGGTCGAGGAGCAACACGCGGTGCAGGAACATACACGCGCACGCTCTGCAACCCGCCCCAGCGGCTTCACCATTGCCGAACGACTCCAGTCCCAACTGCAGGAGATCCAGCAGAGCCTCACGCCCAGCGACACTTCCGAAGCGCAAAGCGGCACGGACGAGACGCCACCCTCTGAACCATCACCCAACCAAGCGGCAGAACCGTCTGCGCACCTATCAGCAGCAAACGAAACCCACACCAGCGAACAGGAGAAAGCGAACGGTGAATGAATCGTACATCTCAGTTGGTCGCTTGCTCATTGGAGGGGCGCGCCGAAGCCGCCCGTTGCGTGCGAATCGCCATCACCGGGGGCGTGGCGGAAGGCAAAACGACCGTGCTGCAACTGTTCCAGCAACGAGGAGGGCAGACCATCAGCAGTGACGCCCTCGTGGCATCGCTACTGCGTCCAGGGATGGACCTATGGAGCCAGTTGGTCAAGGAGTTTGGGGAAACAATCCTGAGCGAAGGTGGCGAGTTGGATCGGGTGCGTCTGGCGATGCTCGCCTTTGGCGAGACACGCCTGCGCCGGCGGCTCAACCAGTTGCTGCACCCAGCAATCGTCGAGGCGATGCGGGCGTTGATACACGAGACCTACGCGCCTGCCCTCTTTATCGAGGTACCCCTGCTCATCGAGGTCGGTTTGCAGGACGAGTTCGACCGAATCGTGGTGGTTCAGGCAACCCCTGCCTTGCAAAAGGCGCGATTGATAGCGCGAGGTGTACCCCCAAAGCTGGCTCGCCAGATTCTGCGTGCGCAGCTGCCCACTCGCGCCAAAGTGCCCTTTGCCGACTGGATTATCCGCACGCATCGCTCCCTTGCAGAGGTGGAGCAACAAGTGGAGTGCATCTGGCGCTCACTACCACAGGGTGGGGTATACTAATAAGCCCTTATCAGTTGGGAGCGCATCGTCAGGCGCAACCTTTGGCGGGGTTTAGCCGTCAAACAAACAGGCAAGCGAGCAGAACAGCCTGTTGAAACGAGTGAAGCAGAGAAGAGGAGGTTCAACAGCAGTGGTCAAACGATGGTGGCTGATACTGACGGGACTGATGATTGGAGCAGCGGTTTTAGGGCAGGAGGCAGGGAGCCAGCGTCCTTGGGAAGAGTTTTACCGCACCCGCCCCAGCCGGAACCTGCTGCCGAATGAGCGTCCACGCACGATCCCGCGCCAAAACTATCGGGAGGCACCCCCTCTCAACCTTATCGGTGGACCGTTGCAGTGGCAAAAGAGCGGTCTTTTTAACCCGCAACTGTTCCATCAATGGCGTCAGTCACAACAGAATCGCACCAGTCGCGCGCCGGTATGGGATCGCGACCTGACGAATGTGCCCACCGATGAGCTGCATCCGGTCTATGTGTCGCGCGCCAGTCGCATGTATTTTGCCAGCAACGCGACCAGTGTGGATGCGAACGGTCGGCTCGCCAACCCTGGACCCTACTACCACATCTGGCGAGGCGACTTGGACGATGGGCGCGACATTGCCCGAGCGGAGCTGACCAACTTTGTGCAGATTACGGGCGACACACCCGATGAGCGGTTTTCATCCCAAATCCAACCCAGCGTGACCCAGAACGAGTCGATCCTGGCGTATGCCTCCCGTTCTGCTGCTGGCAGTTATAACATTATCATTCGCAATCTAAGCACCCGTCAGCGCGTCGTGTTGACCACTGACAATAACGGTTTGACCCAGAACCTCCATCCTTCACTGAATCCGGGTGGCAACCTGGTAGTGTTTTCATCGAATCGCCTGGAACCGGGGGAGACGGAAGCTGACCGGCGCTTTCGCCTTTACATGGCGCGCACGGACGGTCGACCTTTTGATGATGGTCGCTTCTTCCGCCGCTTGACCTTTCCTGCTGCCGACGAGGATGACATTGAGCCTAGCTGGTCGCCTGATGGGCGGCGCATCGCCTTCGTGCGTGCCAAGCGTGGGGCAAACGGCTATGAATACAGCTATATCTATATGTTGGATGCCCAGAATCCGAACCAGCTGGAACAGTGGACAAGTTTTGTGGATAATAATAACAACCGCCCCCTTGATCGTCAACCATCGTGGGAAATCACAGGGGATGGCTTCACCATCCTGCTTTTTGCCTCTACCCGTAAATCGCTCGACAGTCAGGGGCGCCGCCAGCGCGGCTTGCCCACCAGCGAGGTCGATGTAACAACCCGCATCTACGACATCTATTGGATAGGAACCGAGATTAGCGAGGAACTCGGCGCTGTCGCACGCTCCATCACAATAGACCCCAGCACCCCTGATCTGGCGCGCCCGAACTATCCAGGCGACCTCGAACGGATTGCGGGCGCTCAGTATCCCACGGGAGCGATTGTGGTACGCAATCGCATAGCGTATCACTCCACACGGCTCAACGAAGCCCAAAATCAGGGTCCACATGACCTGTGGGAAACCGCCTTCCGTGATATAACCCCACCTGTTATGGAGATATTGCCCGTTATCAACCCCAAAGAGCTGTTTCCAGAGGATGAGGTACGCATTCGGGTGCGCGTGGTCGACTTCCAAAGCGGGGTCGAGTCGGTACTGGTGCAGTTCAAGGATCCAGATAGCGCCGAGCAGGACGCGGAGGGACTGGAACATAAAATCTATCTATTCTACCCACAGGTAGTTGTCGATCAAAATGTTGTAATCCCTTACTTCTTGGAGATTGGGCAGCAAGCCATTCACCCAGAGACCTACGAGTATAAAGATCCTTATGTGCTGGCGTTTCTGGGCTTTGATGGACGCCGCGAGGATTGTCTCGCGCTGCGCTATGTACCGGAAGATCCCAACAACCCCGATCCCACCCAATCGGGCTGGTGGGAGGTGACATGGCGCACGCCTGCCGTCCCCAGCGACTTCTATGTGGATGTGATTGTGCGCGACAACGCAGGTAACGAGTTTATCTATGATAATATTTCTGGGTTCACGACGCAAAAGCTCACTGGCGAGCATAAAATTCTGCTGGTATCGGACTATGCCGCGGGGCAGATGTTCGTGCAAACTCGGATTGGTCCGGTGGGGGGCGAGTTTACTATTGCACGCCCGACCTGGCAGCCGGTAGAGAGCTACTGGACTGATAATCCCACCGGGAAGCCTCCTTATGATGTCACGATCATCCCGCCGAACCTATTCATCATCGGGGATGGCGCTATTCCAAGTCCGAATGTCGCTTTGGCAACCATTCGCGCCGATACACTGGGTTCCAACACCACCTATGGCAATCGGTACAACATCTGGCGGGTGCAGTGTCGCAATCCGGTTACGCCCACTGTGTTGGCAGGTTATCTGCCACGCACGGAGCGTGAGCCGATTAACCTACAAGGTGGCTTCCGCGATAAGCTTCATGCGGAGCGCGTGGTGTTCTGGGCAAGCCCCTACACGGGAAATGTATGGGCTGGTGCTGGACACCTGTTGGACCCAGAGGTGCAGACCGCACTGCGGGGCTATCTCGCATCAGCAGGGCGACTACTGGTGAGCGGTCAGGATGTAGCATGGGCGCTCAGCCTCGCTGGAGGTGTCGCCAGCGACTTCTTGCAGCAGATTCTGCAAGCCCAGTTCGATAGTGATACAGCCGAGGATGTCTTCTTGCCAATCCCCTTTGCGCGACTGCGCCATGTACTAACCGCTACAGGCGGTTCGGAACCCGATGATTTGACCACCAATCCCGATAACGGAGATCCGAACCCTATCGCATACAACCCAGGTGGTATGCCCATCTGGTTTATTCTGGAAGGGGGTGTGCGCAGTTCACCCTTTGAGTTGTGGCTTGCCGATCCGGGCGGTATGACGCCAGATGGCATTATTTATCGAGTAAGCCCACCAGGGCAGCCGCCTATCTACAGCGATGCCGCATGGAACCAAATCTGGATTGATACGGTGCTCACCGATCCACCCCAGCGCGCGCCCTATCGCTATGGGAATCCGGGCGCACTGGCTCATCCGCGTCAGCGGGCAGGTACCTACTTCGAGAACACCGCCACCAAATCGAAGATGGTCTTCCTCGCCTTCGGACTGGAGGGAGCGGATTCAGGATATGAGCAGATTGCGGGCGTCATGTGGTGCAACGCCTATCGCAACAAGGTGCTGCATAACGCCTTTGGCTGGATGACCCACAGCATTTTGCGCGGGCGTGTGCTGGAGTATGACCCTGAAACCCGAACCTATAACCCGCTGCCCCGTACACTGGTGCGCGTGACAGGCATTCTACCCCCAAGTGTGAACGCAGTGGAGGTTGGCTACGCTATTACCGACTCGGCAGGGGAATACACAATTTTCGGCATCGAGGCAGGATTGTACCTCGTTGATGCTGTTCGCCCCGGTTATCGTGTGCAGCACCCTGAGACTGTCAGGGTTGTAGCAGAGGAGGCAACCGTTAACCTGGTGATGCTAAAGGTGCCGCCAGGACAGATTAGCGGGCGCGTGATCGACATTAACAATCAGCCTGTGCGCTACGCCGTGGTGCGCGCCACCAATGTGGATGATCCCGAGCTGAGGCTGGAGGTTTTAAGCGATCCCGACGGCACTTTTCTGATCCCGCGCGTGCCGGTGGGCACTTGGAATGTGGAAGTGGTGTCGCTCGCGCTGGGAGGCTATACGCTGCCACCTGTACGCCCGCAGCCCGATGGCGTGTTTCGGAACATTCAGGTGCAGTCGGGTCAGACCACCCAGCTACCCGAAGATTTCGTGCTGGAGCCGCTGCCGGGCACCATTCGCGGGCGCGTCACCCGCGCCGATAATGGGCAGCCGATCCAGGGCGCGAGGGTCTCCGCCGTCGCAAATAATGTGGAGCGCGGTTTCGCCCTGACCGACGCCAATGGTAACTACAGCTTCCAGGTGCCAGGCGGTGAGTATCAGGTGACCGCCACCGCACCGGGCTTTGCTCCCAACACCCAGACCGTCACTGTGCCGCCTGAGGGCGAAGTGGAGGTGAACTTCCAGCTGGCGAAGCTGCCACCCGGACGCGTCACGGGGCGGGTGGTGCGCAAGTATGGCGGTGCGCCCGAACCGGGCGTCACTATTCAGTTGCTCTTTGGCGGCAACCCGCTCTACACAGCGACCACGAATCCCGATGGCACTTACACCATCGAATCTGTGGAACCAGGCGATTACGAGGTACGCCCAACCAAGACGGGCTTCACCTTCGAGCCACCCAGCCGCACGATTACCGTGCAGCCCAACCAGACCACCACCGTGCCTGACTTCAAGTCGGAGCCGTTGCGCACCTTCTTCCGCGGGCGCAGCTTGGTCTCCGCACCCTTCGACTATGTGCAGGATGTGGCGGACCTGCTCAATGTGCCACCTGACCAGCGCCGCTTCCCGAACTTCCGCTTCTTCACTTGGGACACGGTGAACAGACGCTACATCTTCTATCCCGATGCGCCTGCCAATCGCTTCGCACTGGGACGCGGCTATTTCATCGAAACCACACAGGATCTGCCGCTGGCAATTGAAGGCACGCCTGCCGATGAGAGCCGCAACTTCGAAATCCCGCTGCGGCGCGGCTGGAACCTCATCGGCACGCCGTTCCGCTTCGACATCGACTGGGAGCAGACCCAAGTGATCGACCCCGACACGAACACGCCCGTGTCGAATGCGACGGCAGTGGGCAAGCAGATTATTGCGAATGCGCTTTGGAGCTACGCCTTCGGCAGCTATAACGCCACCCGCCGCATGCGAATCTGGGAAGGCTACTGGGTGTATGCTTACAAGGACACCACGCTGATTATCCCGCCGACGGCACGCGCGCGTTCGGCAACAAGTCGTAGTGTCGCCTCAAACACGCCTTCTGGTTGGACGCTGACCCTGCAGGTGCAGTCGGGCGAGCTGATGGATCAAGCGTATATCGGGGTTTCGCGCAGTGCGTCGCCCGGCTACGATGCAGCACATGACCTGCTGAAGCCACCACCTGTTGGGCGCGACTATGTGTACATCAGCCTGCCGCGCCTCAACTGGGGTGCGCAAAGTGGGTACTACGGCGTGGATGTGCAGGCGCCGAGCCGCAACGCGATCTGGGAGTTCACGGTGGAGACCACCCAGCCCGAACGCGAAATCACCCTGCGCTGGCCCAATATTCACCAGCTGCCGCGCTCGGTGAACCCCGTGCTGGTCGACCTGCAGACGGGCGCCCGCCGCTATCTGCGCACCAGCGGCTCTTACACCTTCCGCAGCCCACAGAGCGGCGTCAGCCGCTTCCGAATCGAGATGGCATCCAGCGCAGGACTGCTGCGAATTGCCAATGTGCAGGTCAGCGGTGGGCGCGGCAACCAGCGCACCATCACCTTCACCCTCACAGGAGAAGCGAATGTGGAGGTGAATGTGCTGGCAGGTGGCAAACGGGTGCGACAACTCCTAACTGGAGCGGGACGCAGTGCAGGCGTCCAGCAGGTCAGCTGGGATGGACGCGATCAGCAGGGTGTCGCCCTGCCACCTGGCACTTACATCGTCGAGATTCGAGCGGTCAGTGAGGACGGACAGGTGGCACGCGCCACCACGACCGTTCTTCTGACCCGATAATGCAGGAGCAAACCAACAAGCAAAGAAAATAGACCAAGACAAGGAGGAGCGACCAGAGTGAGAATACGGACGCGACAGATTCGGGCGAAACGCTGGAGCATGGTCGGTGCTGTGAGCATGCTGCTTGTCTGGCTGCTGCAGCCAGTGAGCGTGCTGATTGCGCAGGCACAACTGGTGACGCTGCCACGCATCGCCGTTATCGACTTCCAAAATAAGAGCGGCTATGGTGGCGGAAGTCTCGCGCGTGCCGCCACGGATGCGGTGGCAGGCGAGTTCCAGAAAACGGGGCGATATGAGGTGCTGGCGCGCGGCGAGGTCGAACAGCAGCTCAAGGACCTCGATCTGGCACCACCGCTGAGCAAAACGGGCTACCTGCGACTGGGACGCGCCCTGCAACTGGAATCGATCGTGGTAGGCGATATCGAAGCGATTACCTTCACTGGTTCACCGAAACAGGCACAAGTGACGCTTACCGTGAAGGTCATCGATATCGCATCGGGTGAACCCATCAATGGGGCGGTTGTGACTGGCTTCAGCAACCCGCGCCCTGGCTACAGTGGCGATGAGGACACACTGGTGCTGGAAGCTATCCGCAACGCTGCCTTCGAAGCGGTGCGAACTATCCTAAACTACACTATCCCCGAAGCGACTGTGTTGACCACCCGGGCAGGCAAGGAGGTGCTGCTCAATCGCGGTATTCGCGGTGGGTTGAAGCCCGGCATGGAGATGATTGTGATTCGGAACGGCGAAGCGGTGGGACGCATCCGCATCACGGAGGTCTCTGATAGCGATGCCGTGGGCGTGATTATCGAATCGCTGCGGGGCATCCAGACAGAGGACAAAGCACGCGCCGTGTTCGAAGTGCCCTCCGTGAAGGTCAAGGCAGGCAAGGTGGTCAAAGAGGAGCCTCGCTCCCGCGCCGAGCGCAACAAGGCGCTGCGCGCGCTGGGTCCGCTGCTGATTCTGGGGCTAATCGCCTTTGGCGTAGCACGCGCCTCTTCGGGCGGCAATACGCCCGTGCAGGATGTGATTGCCGAAGCGGGCGCCGATGGCAACTTCGAACCATTTGTGCGCGTCTCATGGAAAACCACCCTGTTCGCCAAAAGCGCGCGCGATCAGTTTCAGTGGCAAATCTATCGCTCCGATTTTATCGATATCGACGACAATGGCAACAGGATTCCCGTGGGCGTGGTGCCGGGCAATCAACATTGGTTTATCGACACGACGGTACCCCGTGTGCTGAGCTACGCCAGCCTGCCGCGTGAAGGCTCTTGTGAAGATCTTCCGCTCGAGACGCTGGAGCGAGACAACCCAGCACCCGGGGTTGCGCCCGGACGCTCCTACACCTACCAGATCGCGCTGGTCTATAGTGAGTTGCGCGATGCTGGTACTGGTGGCGGTGGAGGCGGTGGACAGCAAGTTCTCTGCTGGCTGCTGTCAGACCGTGTATCGTCTGGGCAGGTAACCGTGATCGCCCCCGTGCAGCTGCTCACACCGGTCCAGCGCAGCGAGGATGTGGACCCGAAAGAGATTCTGTTCAGCTGGCTGGCAGCGGAAGGGGCAAATGCCTACCGCATCGAGGTGTCCACCGATCCCACCTTCCGTGACCGAAGTCGTACCTTTGTCTCGGAAGAGATACTCTCTACGGCGGTGGGTGGCACCCCTGTTAGCCCGCCAAACCGCATCAACATCGAAACAGCCTTGTTGGCACGGCTGGGGCTGGTCGGTCGGCGCGTCACGCTCTACTGGCGTGTGGGCGCTCGCAACCTGAACGACAACCCAGGACCAATTCCCGGACCGGGTGGGCTGCGCTATGTGTGGAGCCGACCGTTCGAATTCACCACGCAAGAGCTGCCACCCCCACCCTAATAGCTGTATAAGCCCGCTGCCGTTTCGGGGGCTTCTCCTGAAACGGCAGCCCCATTTGAGCGTCAAAACTCTATCGGAAAGCAAGCCTTGTTGGGAGGGAAATCAGGTAAAATGAGACCGATGTGGCGATTGGCACTGGGCTGGATTCTCATCGTTGGGTGTGCTTGGGCGCAGACCCTCAGACCCGAAGATGTGGTGCCAGGCGAGATTCTGCTGACGATGCGCCCTGGCACCGCCATCGAAAAGGTGCGCGCCTTAGCGCGCACCATAGAAGCCGATTTTGAGCCGATAGGCGTACCGGATACCTATCTGCTGCGCTTGCGAAGTCGACAGAACGAGCTCCCTGCCGCTCTACTGGAACAAGTTCAGCAAGCGATTAATCGGGTCAAATCGGACTCCGATATTCTCTATATTCGCCCGCATCTTCTCTTTCGTCCCTACGATGTGCCCAACGACCCGCGCTTCGGCGAGCAATGGGCGCTTACCATGATTCGTGCCCCTGAGGCGTGGGATGTAGAGAAGGGTCAAGCAGGTATCCGAATCGCCATTATCGATACGAACTTTGATAGAAATCATCCGGATCTGAGGGATCGCTACGACGAGCTTTCGCGTAACTTTGAAAATCCTAATCAACCTGACGAAAATATTAACCCGGGACCGGGTTCCTTCTTCTCCCATGGAACGGCGGTTATGGGTGTTGCCGCTGCCAGCACCAATAACGGTATCGGCATCGCAGGACTCTGCTGGGAAGGTGTGACGGTCGTAGCCCTCAAAACGAACAGTCAAGATTTCTTTCTTCCTCGCGCCAGCATCTTAGCAGCAATGCAGTATATTATCGATAATGCTCAAGATGCCAGCGGCAATCAGCGTATTCATGTATTGAACATGAGCTTTGGTAGCTATTTCCCCGATCCTCAAGAGAACGACCTGATTCAGCAGATGTTTCGTCGGGGCGTTATCCCCGTTGGTGCAGCGGGCAATGATGATACCGATCGGCCCTCTTATCCCGATGATTATGAGAATGTGGTGCGGGTCTCGGCGGTTGGTCCCGATGGTTCGAAAGCTTCCTATTCGAACTATGGACGAATCGATTTGGCAGCACCGGGAGGCGACACCCAAGCGGGTCTTCAGGGCGGTGTGCTTTCCACAGAGGTTGGTGGACGATACGAGTACACAGAGGGCACCTCGTTCGCAGCGCCCTATGTGAGCGCTGCGCTGGCTTTGGTGCTATCAGCGGGGGTGCGCGTACATCGCATCGATGATGCGATTCCGCCTGCTGTGGAGATTTTGCAAGAAACGGCTAACCCAATGGGACGTGTAGTGCCCGACCCCGAACTGGGCTGGGGCATTATCGATGTGGGTGCCGCCATGCGCGGGCTGAGCGGCGCCAGCGTGACCATCCTCAATCCTGTAGATAACAGCTTCACCGACACCAAGCGCGTCCGCATCCATGTGGTGGTGCGACGCAGCCAGTTAGATCAGATTCGGCTCTTTTTCGAAGGCGAGGAGATCCCGCGAGACCAGTGGCAATCCTTTGCCTCGGTCTCATCGGATGGCAGGACCATCACCATTATTGGCTATGAGCTGAGACTGCCCGGCGAGGGTCGGTTCCAGTTCACCGTGACGGCAGTGGGGCAAGATGGAATCACCTCTACGGTGACCTCCACGATAATTGTGCGTCCACGCTTCCAACCTGCAGGATTGCTGATGTTCGCAACACCTTATCGGGTGGATCGCACGCCCGAAGAGATTTTTGGCGCCGATGCCATCCTGGCACGCTATCTGCCCTCCCAGGGGCGCTATGCGCGCTATTCGGGCAGTGGCGTACGCGAGCCGGAAGCCAGCTTCAACCCGCCCGGTGTGAATGTGCGTCCGGAAGGTAGCGCTATTCCCACCCCGCCACGCGGGCTGGGCTACTTCCTGCGCACCAACACACCTACCTTCATCCTGGGGGATGAATACATCGACCCGAACACCGCTTACATGATTCCGCTGGAGCCGGGTTGGAACATGATAGGCAATCCCTTCCCCTATGCCGTGCCATGGAGCGCGTGCGAGATTGAGGTGGAAGGACAAGCAGGGGTGCGCCAACGATTCAGCATTCTGGAAGCCGCCGACAAGGAGTATATCCGCCCGCAAATCTATCGCTATATCGGATTGACGGGCGAATACACTTGGCGCACCGCGCCGCTGGGTGAGCTGCTGCCTTGGCAGGCACACTGGCTTCGCGTGTTGAAACCCTGCACGCTCATTGTGCCACCACTGGGCACCACGCGCAGCCGTAGCGACGAGTCGGACAACCCGCGCGTGTCAGCCGAGTCACGCGATGGATGGCTCCTGCGCCTTATCGCACGCAGCGGTGATCGCGAAGATGCCAATAACTTCATCGGCACCAGCAGCCGCGCTCGCGACGAGTTGAGCAGCGAGGATGTGGAGAAGCCACCTGCCTTCCAATCCTATGTGCAGCTGCGGGTGATTGAACCGCGCAGTCGTGCCGCGCTCGCCCAAGACCTGCGTCGGGCAGGCAAGCGCCCGACGCGCTGGGAGCTGGACATCACCACCGATAAGCCCAACGCTGAGGTCACGCTCCACTGGCAGCAGGAGATGCCGCTGCCACCCGGCATGCGCCTGACACTGGTGGATAGCCTCACAGGACAGCGCATCTCGATGAACCGTCAGAGCACCTACACCTTCCGCACCGATGAGAACAGTCGGCGACGGTTTGTGATTGAGGCACAACCTGCTCGCCTCAGCCAGCTGCGCATCACCCAGCTCCATGTTGCCAGCACGCGCGGCAACCAAGTGACCATTCAGTATGCTTTGAACACCACCGCCACCGTGCAGGTGATGATTCAGGACGCAGCAGGTCGAACCGTTGCGCGTCTAACAGGTGGTACGCGCTCGGCAGGACTGAACAGTGCCACTTGGAACGGGCGCACCGACGAGGGCGTGGCAGTGCCACCTGGCACTTATCAAGTTCAGATTATCGCCACCAGCGAGGAGGGCGAGGTCGCACGCGCCGTGCGACCACTGCTCATCACGCGCTAACGACGATGGAGGAGAGAACATGATGCGAAGAAGCGCAATCGGATTGGCGGTGAGCCTTTCTGTCTGCCTGCTTATCTTGGCGCACGGGCAGCAGCGCGTCTACAACCCGTTTATCTTGCCGTGTTGCTGCTTCCAAAACGGACGGTGTGCCGAGAACCCTGTGAGTGATGATTACTTTGCGTACAATATCAGCAACGGCGTGTTAGGTGCCACCTTGGGACTTAGCGGCACCATTCAGTGGCGCACAGGCTGTTTCCCCCTTGAGCGTTCACCTTGTATCACGCTACAAGCAGAGGGTAGCATTCAGCTGGGTACTACGGGTGGCACGAACCTGCTTCGCGATGGCGATATCGCCATGACATCGGGCTACCCGTGGGCGGTTTTCCCAGGGGGCATCTATATCAGCATGCAGGAGAGGCGCAATAACCAGACTCGTACATTCGTTTGGGGGCGTTCGCAAGGTGCCAATGTGACCTTTGATAAGTCTTGGCCGGGGGCAAGTGGTGTCTACATCCGTCGGCAGTGGTATGTGGAAGGCTGGCAAACGGATATGCGCATCGCGCTCATCCAGTCGGTGGCGCGTATCGAGCTGACCGTGCGCAATTCAGGCACGGAACCTGCCTTTCTCGCGCTGTGCCTTCGGTCCGATGTGGAGGTGGGTGTCGAAGAGGGTGTCGATACGAATGGGGCTTCACTGCCGCCTTATGTCTATATACAGGGGCAGCGACCTATTCGTGTGGACACCGATTTACGGGGGATCCAAGTGCCTCCTGCGGTGGAGTTCTACCAGGCGCGCGGGGATCTGTTTGGTGCCTCTCGGTATATCCTGCGTCCCACCGCCGGCTTCGAAGATGCCACGCCCATCGACCGTCTGGTGTTTGGTGATTGGTTCTGGGTGCAGGGGCTTGCCCGAAACGCTCCCGACTTCTGGGAGCCGATCCTGTTTCCTGATGCCTTCATCGCTGATGTGGCGATTAACCTGTTTGTGAATCCGCGCAACTTTGCGCCGGGGCAGGAGCGGAAGTTCGTCTTCTATGTCACGCTGACGCCTGTGAGCCTGAATGTGCAGCCTCCGATTGCGCTGGGTATTGAGACGCTCCCAGTGATTGAGCCAGACCAGCGCAATCTGTCTCAACTGGCAAACGGCGGTGTGTTCGAGGTGATTGCCTCCGTCACGAACATGTTCCATGTGGTGAATCAAGAAGTGGATCTGCGCAACTTGTCACTTGACCTGTCGCTGCCCGGTGGCATCACGCTGGCACCCGGCGAGTCGCGCACGAAGACCATTCCGCTGCTTCGACCAGAGGCAACAAGTTTCGTGCGCTGGCGTGTGGTCGCCGATCCCAAGGCAGTGGGGTTTGCCACCATTCGTGTCTCGGTCAACGCTCCACCTGCACCACCTAAGACGGTCAGTCGGACGATTCTCATCTCGGCGACCGCCCGTCGCGAACTAAGGCGTGGATTTCAGATAGTCTCCATCCCGTTCAACGCTAACGCCCCGCTGGTGGATGTGCTGGGACTGCCAGAAGGCACCTACCTGGCAAAACGCTGGAACCCCACTCGAGAGGTGTACGAGACGGTCGACGCGCTTCAACCCGGCATCGGCTTCTGGCTCTACCTGCCGAATGAGGGCACCAATATCACGATGCAAAATGTGACCTTCCCACAGGCGGTGTTTACGACCAGCACCGCCGTCCGCCTCAACCGCGGCTGGAACCAGATAGGCAACCCCTATCCCTATCCGCTGATATTGGGGCAGATTGTGGTGGTGAGCGCGAGCGACCCGCGCAACAGCCTCAGTTTCTTCGAAGCGTCCCAGCGCGGGGTCATTCGGGGCGTCCTCTACTATTGGGATGAGTTCTCAGGCGAGTATAAGTTCACCTCCGATCCCAACACGCCTATCATCCCGCACCGAGGCTACTGGATTAAGTGCAACGACGATATAGAACTGGTCTTCCCGCCGGTGTTTATACCGGGCGCAGGCTTTGGTGGACAGCCGCGACATGCAGGGCTGGAGCATTCTGGTCCCAACGCTTGGAAGTTGCAGTTGATTGCCCGCACGGCACGCGGGGAGGATACCCAGAACTACATCGGCATCAGCACTGGTCGCTCGGCAGGTGAGGTGGAGGAGCCGCCCACGCCCTTAGCGGAGGTGCCTGTGCGCCTTACGATTCTGAAACCGGGTACGAATACGCCACTGATGCAGGATGTGCGCCCTGCCTCTGCCACGCGCCACACCTTCGAGCTGCTGGTGGAGGCGTCGGCAGGCGAGGAGGTGAGCCTGCGTGCTGCCAATGTGCGCACTGTTCCCACCACCTACCGCCTCCGCCTGACCGACCAGAGTACTGGGCGTACGGTCGATTTGCGCCATACGCCTGAATATCGCTTCACCTCCAGTGGAAGCAACCGCTTCACGCTGACGGTGGAACGCGGGGCACGCGGCGGCGCCCTCATCACCAGCATCACCATCGGGACGGCAGGACGCGGCGCTAACAGCGTCTCCATCTCCTATGTGCTGGCACAGGACGCCCAGACCGAGGTGACGATTCTGGGTGCAGATGGGCGCGTGATTGCGAATCTGCAGCGCGGACGCGCCGCCACCCGCGGGGTGAACACCGTGGTGTGGAACCTGCGCGATAACGAAGGACGCACTGTGCCGCCCGGCACCTATCGCGTGCAAATCGAAGCGCGCGATTCGGAAGGGCAGGTGGCACGCGCCGTGCGACCGCTGCTCATCACACGCTAACCAAACTTTCGGGGGGCAGCTTGGAGGCTGCCCCCCACCCCAAATAAGGAGGAACAATCGGTGAGAAGGATAGCACTTCTGGGAGCTTTGCTAAGTGGGCTAATCGCCATCGCCGCCAGTCAGGAGATGCGCGAGCTGGTTATCTTCCCCTTCGAAATAGGCAGTGGCGTGCAGGCACCCGAAGATTTTAATCTCAACACCGAGCTGATGAACGCCCTCTATGCTCAACTGAAAGAGATATCGGGGCTTTATGTGATGCGTTTTAAGGAGACGAACCCCGCAGTGCGCCGTGCGCTGGACGAGAACCGTCTGCGCCGCGACCGCCTCAACCCGCCCTTTAATGTCAAAGAGGCAGATGGCACCTGGCGTTCCGCCCGTATCGGGCAAATCTTAGGTGTGGACTATGCACTGGCAGGTAGCATCGCCGAGTTTCAGTATGATCCCACCACGAAGCGGGCGACCATCACCGTGAGTCTGGATCTGGTGCAGATATCGGATAATACGGTGGTGGTCTCGCTGGGGGAGACGGGGCAGGGGCGCGCCACCTCCGATGACCCAAACACCGCCTACATCGCCGCGATTGCCAATGTCGCGCAAAAAGTGGGGGCTGCGGTGCGTGAACGCCTCGCTCCGACGCCAGCAGAGCAGCCAAAAACACAGAAGCCCTCCGTACGCCGTCAGGAGCGCACGGCTTTTTCGCTCTTCGGACTGCTCATTCTCGTCGGCATCCGCTTGGCAAACTTCTGATGCATGAGCATGCCGCTCGCCCTTCGGTTTGCGCGACTCACAGCAGCAGGGTGTCTGATGACGCTCTGCCTGCTGGCTTATGGCGGGTCGGGCACCATTCGCCTCATGGTTTATCCGACGGCTGTGGTGGCAGATGGCGCCTCTTCTGTCACGCTCACCGCCGAGGTGCGTACCGCTCATGGCAAGCCGGTACCCGATGGCACTCAAGTCGCTTTCAGCACCACCTTGGGCACCCTGCGCGAAGGGATTGTGCCCACGGAGGGCGGGGTGGCACGCGCCACGCTGATTGCCAGCCAGCTGCCCGGTGTGGCGATTATCACTGCCACCGTGCTGGGGCAGGGATTGGTGGGACAAGCGCAGGTGCTGATGGTGCGCGACGCGCATGAACTGCGCACCGCTACCGACTATGTGCAGGTCACTGCCCGCCACTATCTCGCCTATGCCAATGAGCAACGCATCATCGCCGCCAGCGGCAAAGAGCGAAGTGCCTCGGTGCAATATGGCTTCATGCGCATCGAAGCAGACGACCTCCAGCTGCTGGTGGATGAGCTGCTTGTGAAAGCTCGCAACGCCACCCTGCACTACGGACCTGCCACGATGACATTTGACGAACTCTCTTTCTACCTACGCACGGGTGAGGGCTATGGCGTAGCGGAGCATGAAGGACGCTGGCAGGTGATGCGCCTCCAGGGCGCTCAGGCAAACCCAATTCAGGAGCCAGTGCCCCCGACGCTGTTCCAGTTCGAGGACATCTCGCAATCGGAGATGGTGATTAAGGCGGAGCAGATTTGGTTCTATCCGGGAGAGCGTCTCCAGTTCCATCGTGCCGATTTCTATATTGGTGCAGTGCGTGTGATGAGCCTACCCCTCTATTCGCACAGCCTATGGGGTGGTGGGCTTGGCAGCGACACCCTGATTGGCGTGCAGAGTGGGCAACTCTATCTTGATCTGCCTTATTACTATGCGCTAAAGCCCAATCAGGTGGGCGCGTTGCGTTTGCGCACGGCGCAGCGTGGCGGGCGCGGCATCAGCACGGCGCGTGGACTGTTTCTCGACATGGAGCATGAGTACCGCTTCGGGCTGGGGAAGGGCAGCTTGACCCTCGCCAGCTTAACCCGAAGCGATTGGAGCGTGAGCTGGCGCCATCAT
>Ga0197142_1001940_pt1 | contig 18612 bp, 17 predicted proteins | sample GBS60_MetaG_FD_148614 | JGI IMG/M metagenome (GOLD analysis project Ga0197142, IMG submission 148614) | Sediment microbial communities from Great Boiling Springs, Gerlach, Nevada, United States - GBS 60_MetaG | ecosystem: Environmental > Aquatic > Thermal springs > Hot (42-90C) > Sediment...
TGAGGAACGTAAAATTCTGGAGGAATAGCTCAATGAGATCACGATGGATAGCGATAGCGTTGGTAGAATTAGAAGGGAGAATGAAAAGGATAAAGAATTACAGGAAGTTACCTAAACTAAGAGAAGCGATTAAAAAGGAGTTGAAACTTAACGAAATTATGGTGGCTTAAAATGTCAGTGAGACTCTCCAAATTTCAACTAAATTTGAATAATTGCCAGGCCTTGAAGAATTGTTTAAATTTTCACGATAAGTATTAGTATTTAAACCACAAATATGATCTACTTCTTGTGAAAAAGCAGAATTAATTTTTATTAAAAAAATTAACATTAAATATGGTAAATAGATTATTAACTTTTTTAACTCTTTCTTTTTTTTTGTCCTCCAATTAGTTTTTTAGTTAATTCTATTACCTTTTACAATAAAGGCTTTTGTGAAATACCCATCTATTCTAAGTCCCACAGCAACAACCGTTTTATCCTTGAAACTTACAGACCTAAAAATACCCAAACCATATAACTCTCTAAAAGGATTAAGCCTAATACCATTAAAATGAGCAATCATGAAATAATCACCAACTATAAATAAATCGTTTGCATCATTTCCACTTACCATTCTTGGATATCCATAAAACTTACCTTCTTCAAATGTAAATCGTTTCGCTTTTAATTTTTCAAGATCCAAAATTTTGTATAAGCCCTTAGTAGTAAGTATAAAATGTTTGAATTTACTAAAAATAATTCCACACGTTACTGCTCCTGATATTTTATCAGGATAGATTTGAGTTACATCAAAGTTTTCATAAATTTTTTTAGTTTTTTCAAATTCTAATCTAAGAAGTATAGTTGGCCCAAAATCAGGTGCACCACAACAATAAATCTCATCCCCGTTACTCGTTCCCCAAATATTAATAAGACCGATGTTTGTCCCACTCTCTATCTTCTTCCATCTCCACCCATCCCAGTGAGCTATGTTGCCATAATCGCCTACGGCATATAAATCATTTGAACTTGTTCCCCAAACTTTATTTACTTGCCAACCATCTCCATTGGGAAGTAATGGCCATCCATTGGTATAAATATTATATCTTGCACCATCCCAGTTTATTCTAGCATCAAACCATATATTATTTGCTGAAAATGCAAAAATTGTCCTACATTTCCACCAACCTTCGCCAGCTATTTTTTTCAATTCCCACTTACTTCCATCCCAGTGAACTGCATTATATTTAACTGCTCTACCAAGAGAATCATACACCCTTATCTCTCCAACTGCCCATATATTGTTCTCATCTATTATTGCTACATCAAATAAAACACTATTACCCCATTGACCAAACTCAAATACCTGCCATGTAAAATTGTGGCTTGTTGTGTCCATTGTTACAAAACTCACTTCTGAACTTACAAGCTCTCTTCCTCCTTCTGGATAAACTCTCACATAACTTGTGTAACTTTTCTTTGGTAATAAGTTCTCTATCACAAAAACTGTATCTTCACTAAAGGTCGTAAAACTATTTACTTTATTCTTATTAAGATATAAATCAACTCTTGCTGGATAATTTATTTCTGTTGTTTTCAATCTAAAATATGCTTCAGTGCAAAGGGCATCTTCGTAAATTAAATTTACCTTCGTCTTCTCTGGCTCAATTGGTGTGCGGTGACAACTTAGGTTTGTTAGTAAAACCACTAATGTAGTCGTAATTACTAAAATTATTTTAATTAGACTAAACATATACACCTCAAATTTTGAGTGTTGAGTGATAAATGTTGAATGTTGAGTTTTGAATGTTGAATGATGAATGTTGAGTTTTGAGTTGAAGAGTTTTTTTGAGTTGGTTTTTTTTTGAAACATAAGTTGAATTAGTGTGCGGGGGAATAGAATTAATTTTTTTATTTCATTTATGTATTTCATTTTTTCCTCCCGTGTCTATTAGCATCATAGAAAAAGAAAATTAATTTGTCAAGACGGGAGGATGGATTTTTATAAATGAGAAATTTATTTCGTTCTTCTAAATCCGCATTGCCGTAAACGACAATGCTTTTCAAACAAACCATCATAAATGATGCTGATGTGATATAAATCGGTGTTCTCGATACGCTTCGCTACTAGAAGACCGATTTTGGTCTGGTTTTCGAGTAGCCACGAGCAAAGCGAGTGGCGTATCGAGAAAACCATTTTAAGTAATTCAATAAATTGTAGGGACAGGGCTTGGACTGTCAGTTCTTATTCAATTTATTAGAAATAATCTCGGGACTTGTAAAACACTCTATTACTACTAGGAATTTCATTTTACAATTTTTCTTGATTTAGAATTGCACCAAAAAATCTTCGAATCACTTCTCTTTGAAAAAAATATATTTTGAGGAATATTTATTCAGATTTCGATTTCACTTTGAAGAACTTTAGTGAGTAAATCTTTTTCAAAATTAATTCATAAGTTATTGCAGTGAGATAACCAATTGCCATTCCAATTATTGCACCGCCAATTACATCCGAAGGATAATGAACTCCAACAAAAACTCTTGATAACGCCATAACTGATGCAACCGAAAACAAAATCCATTTCAAGTGTTTGTAGAAGTAAGTAAAAAACATTGCAGCTGCAAAATTATTTACTGCATGTGAAGAAGGGAATGAATATGAGTCAGTGCACCCGACAAGCAAGTGAACATTCTCCAGAACTTTACATGGTCTCGGTCTTTCAAATAAATTTTTAAGTATTGAACTGCTTAACTGATCAGAGACCACAACAAGCAAAATCATTCCAATTGCAAGTCCAATGCTGTATCTTCCGCCTTTAAATAAAATTAAAAACCAGAGAAAGACATAAAGCAAATACCAGTTTTTGACATCAGTAATAAAAGGCATGAATTTATCTGTTACTGGATTTGCAAGTGTTGAATTGATGAAACGAAATAGAGCTACATCAATTGAGTAAAGGAATTCTATCATAAACTAAATTCCATTTGTTCCGCTTTTTCAAGGAGTTCAATCATAACATCATGAATATGACCATTTGAAGCTAAGATTTGTGGATTGAAAATATCACTTTCTTCACCTTTGAAGTTTGTAATTTTTCCGCCAGCTTCTTTAACCAGCAATAGCCCTGCTGCAATATCCCATGGATTGAGTTTAACTTCCCAGAAACCATCAAAAATGCCAGCAGCAACATAGGCAAAATCTAAAGTGGCAGAACCTAGTCGTCTCACTGCTCTACTATTCATGGTCATAATTACAAATCTTTCGAAACAATGATCTGGATTTTCCTCAACATTGTAAGGAAAGCCCGTTACGAGAAGAGCTTTTTTAATATCTTTCGTTTTGGAAACGGTTAGTTTTTTACCGTTCAAAAAAGCGCCCTTACCTTTCTCGGCTGTAAACATCTGGTCACGAGTAGGATCGTAAACAACTCCAGCAATAACTTCATTGCCTTTAATCAATCCTATTGATACAGAAAAGATTGGTAAACCATGAGCAAAGTTTGTTGTCCCATCCAGAGGGTCAATTACCCACATATATTCTGAATTTTTTGTAGAAGAAGCTCCGCTTTCTTCAGCTAAAATGTCGAAATCGGGGAAATCTTTCTGAAGTGCTTCAATTATAATTTCTTCAGATTTTTTGTCGACTTCTGTAACAAGATTTGATTGAAGAGATTTGAAAGAAATTTGTTTGACCTTTCCAAGATTTGAAAGAATATACTTTCCAGCCTCTCGAGCTGCTTTCTCTGCCGACTGCAGATATTCCATAATTATTAACTATCCTCAATTTGTTCATATTTATTCGAATTAAATTTATAAAATAAAACCTATCTCTCCAAAAAACCATTATTGGACCGATGAAAATTTATTATTCTCCGCTCATTTTCAGGATTTCTTCAAATTCTGATTCAGTCAAAGGGATAATAGACAAGCGATTTCCTTTTTGAACCAGTCTCATTTTACTCAATTTCGGATTTGATTTTATATCTTCGAGCAAGACAGGCTTTTTTAGTTTCTTCACAAATTTAACATCAACCATAAACCAGGTTGGATTATCTTCTTTAGATTTTGGATCAAAATATTTGTTGGATGGATCAAACTGAGTAAAATCAGGATAACCTTCTTTTACAACCTCGCAAATTCCATAAACTCCAGGTTCATCACAGTTACTATGATAGAATAAAACTAAATCTCCAATCTTTACTTTGTCTCTCAGGTAATTTCGAGCTTCGTAATTTCTAACTCCATCCCAGTAAGTTTTTTTGTCTCTCTTTAAATCGTCAATTGAATAAACATCAGGCTCTGATTTAAATAACCAGTAATTTGGCATATCCACTCCATAAATTTTTTCAATTTAATCTCAGGCAGGATGAAATTTTAGTTTAAGAAATCATATTTGAAATATTAACTGATTCTTTTGATCCACAGAGCTGTTGTATCGTCATCGAGTTTCAAGTTTGTGAATTGCAGAAGTCTTTCTTTCAAGGCACGTAAAAATGAATCGCCCTCATAATTTTTGAAAACTTCCTCAATTCGAGTATGACCAAATTGTTCACCATCTTCATTTTTTGCTTCAACGACTCCATCTGTAAAGATTGCAATTTCGTCATTTAATTCAAGCTTAATGTTTATATCTTCATACTCACTATCCTCAAGAAAACCAAGAAGCAAACCATCAGATTCAATTCTCATAACTTCACCGGTCTTTGCTTTCTTTACAAGTAACGGTAAATCACCCGCGCCAGTATATTTAATTTCATTCGTTAGAACATTTATAACAATTAGAGATAGTGTTGCAAAAATTTCAGATACTTTCGCATCCTGATAAATTGCCCGGTTAAGTTTTTCCATAATTTTAGCAGGAGAATGTTCTTCGCCAGATTGAGCAACAAAACGAATTGCACTTCTTATATAACCAGCATAAGCAAAAGCAAAATACCAGGCTCCCCATTTTTTACCCATCACATCACCAAAGGCAATTGCATAAGTATCAGAAGATAATTTAATATAATCGAGAAAGTCACCACCAGGAATTCCCTGATAGGTCTGATGCCATTGTTCAATTATGTATCCATCCAGTTTTGGTGGTGCATCAGGAACAACTTTAAGTTTAATTGTCTCTGCCGCGTGTTGGATTTCTTCAACAACTTTCTTTCTCTCTTTCTGAAGCGAATCAACAATTGCCTTAACTTTTGCTGTGATTACATTCATTCCAGCAGTCTTCAGAACATAATCATAAACTCCATACTCATAACCCTTCAGTATATCCTGTTCTTCAGTTTTTGAAGTTAGGAATACAAATGGAATTGTTTTGAGATCTTTGTCGGCACTTAAAAGATTCCGAAATTCAAATCCATCTGCTTCTGGCATTAAAATATCTGATAGAATTAAATCTGGTTTAAATTCTTTCGCGAGAGTAAAACCATCAAAAGCATTGTGGGCAACTTTCACCTCAAAATCATTTTTTTCGAGTGCAGTAGCCAGTAATTTTGTTAGGACTTTATCATCATCTACAATTAAAATCTTTGGTTTTGCGGTTTGAGTAATTTCTTCGATTACTTTTTTTGCACCATAAGCTTTGTAAATTTCAGAACGTTTAAGTAGAGCTCTAATTTTCAAAAGTAATTCATCAAGAATAAATGGTTTTGTAATGTAATCATCTGCACCTAAGGCAACGGCTCGTTCTTTATCAGCTAAAGAACTTTTTGCAGAAACAAAGATGAATGGTAATGCTTTGTATTTCTCCTGTGACCTTACTTTTTCGCAAAATGTAAATCCATCCATTCCACTCATCATTATATCGCACAGGACAAGATCAGGGGTGATTTTTTCAAGATGTTCAAATGCCTGACCTGGTCCATCGGCTTCAATTACTTCATAGCCAGCTTTTTTAAGATTGAAGCCGATTAATTTTCGCATTGCTGCATCATCATCGATTACAAGAATTTGCTTTGGCTGATCCATCAATAAGCACCTTTTCTTTTGATAACCGATTTAATTGTATCCAAAATTAAAGAAATATAACCTCTCAAAGAATTAACTCTGGAATATGCTCCTAATTTCTTGCGTAACTTTTCATCTTTAATATTTGCAAGAGCCTGAATTGCATCGTGAATGGCTCTTTCCTCAGCTGTAAGTTCAGATCTTCCTCTCGATTGCCAGTAGCCTGCAAGACCAAGTCTACCTTTAAATCTGATTTGAGCTACATCTTTTAGTCGATAAAACTCTTGTGAAACTCCCTTTTCCATTAAGTTTTGTGCTTCCTCCGGAGGAAGTCCCCAGACCCCAACTAGACTTAAATCACCTTTCAAAACATTGATTAATAGAGGGAGTTCATCAAGACTTGTTTTTCGTAAAAATTTTCCAACTCGTGTGATTCGTGGATCATCTTTTAATTTGAAATATGGTCCTTCGCCGTAAATGTTTTTTGATTTTAGTTCATTTCTATCGTAAGCATCAATTTTCATCGTTCTGAATTTATAATAATAAACAATTTTTTCTGGTTCATAGCGGTACCATTTATCACCTTGTTGAACAAGCTGAGGTGTTTGAACTCTTCTCGATTTGAAGATGATAGGACCTTTTGAATCCAGTTTGATTGCTAAAGCAATTAAAATCAAAATTGGTGAAAGTAAAATTAATCCAACTATTGATAAAATTATATCAATCAATCTAAAGGAAATTTCCCTTATTTTGTCACTTACTCTAATCTTTACAATTGGTGCAAGAACAAATGAGTCAGTTACATAAATTCCATAATCACTTCTGGTGTTGATACATAGATTCTTGTAGACTATGGCATTTTCAATTTCAATGTTTTTACCGATATAAGTATTGTTCATAATCAGTGAATTAGAAATTGTTGAACCTTCATCGATTATTACATCATCACCAATTACTGCAGGTCCTTTGAAAACAACATTTTTATTTACAATCGAATTTTCACCTACAAACAGAGGTGAGGTAATCGAGCTTAAAACATCTTTGTTAATTCCATATTTATTACCAAAGATCAATTTATTTTCTGCAAGGGCTAATAATTTTAATATTTGAATATTGATTTCAAGTAAGTCTTTTGGATATTGAATTTTATAGTAGTCGCCTTTGTGAATGTAAGCAAAAGCAGGAAGTTTCTTCTCGCAGATTATTTTTAGAAGATCTTCTTCAAGTGAAAATTTTTTATTTGAAGGGATGTAATCAAGAACTTCTTTTTCGGCCAAAAAAATTCCTGCAGGAATGAATTGATACTTGCTTCCTGATTTTCTGTAACCGAAATCAATAATTTGTGATTTTTCATCAATCGAGATCTCACAAATTTCCTTCAGGAATCGATTTTCAATTACTGCGTAGCTAAATACGCTTTTTCTCTGTTTGTGGAAATAAAAAAATTCATTAAGGTCAATATTGGTTAAAACATTTCCGTAGTGAATGAGTATGGTATCGTTAAAGTAGGAAGGTATTCGCTTGATTGAGTAACCAGTTTCTAATAAATCTTTTTCTAAAGAATAAGAAATTTTTACATCGTATTCCTCACCATCACCGAGATATGAATCAATAACTTCTGGTAGATGATGAAGAGAAATCTTGAACTCATCTATTCCAAATTTTTTGAGATGCTCAATTATATAAAGAATTAGTGGCTTATTGAGAATTGGAAGCATTGGTGCAGGAATTTCATTTGTGAGTGGTTGTAACCTGCTACCAATTCCTGCACCTAAGATTAAACCTTTCATTTTTTATTCAAAACTTTTAACTGCATCCTGAACTGTTTCAAAGCAGTCAAAAACTTTATGCATCCTTGTCAGTTCCATCATCGATCGAACAGCAGGACGGAAGCCTACTAATTTTATATCTCCTCCAGCCTGAGTCATTCTCTTTAAGCTTACAACGAGAGCCCCAAGAAAAGTGGAGTCGACAAAATCACACTGAGAAAAATCTACGACAATTTTTCTTTCTCCGTTATCCATTGCACTGTAAAGAAGTTGTTTGAATGCATCAGCTTCTTGAAGGGTTGCTCTTGCCAGATTTACTCCAACGACAAGAACATCACCAATTTTTTGTTCTACAAAATTCATAATCACCTCTTTTTGTTTTTAATTACCTTTCGACTTTTTGCCAGATATTTGTTCTGGGCTTGAAAGGATATGTTATTAATGCAATAACTGAAGCAAAGTTCATTAAGATAAACGAAAAAATCAAATAAAAAAGATTAATCCTTAATTTGAATAATTCAAAAATCAATCCTGAAAAACCTGAGAGATAAAAAATAGACTGTAAATAAAAAGCGATTTTATAAAAAAGAATATCTGCTCTTAAAAAAATCAAAAAATTGACAACAAAAAGAATGAAAAAAGAAATTGGAGTTATTGTCCATCTTAAAATTCTGTGGCTGATAAATTGAAAAGAAAGAAATTTATATTTTCTTATGTTAAAAAGATTTTTAAGCAAGGAGATTGCCTGCAATCCACCTGTTGAAATTCTGATCCTCCTTTTAAATTCTTCAAAAATTGATTTTGTCGGTTCTTCGATAGCGTAAGCGTTTGGCTCGTAAATAACTCGATAACCTTTCGCAGCAATATTCATTGTGAGAACAAAATCTTCGTTAATTGTATTCTCAGGTAACTCGAGGAAAAGGTCTTTTCTTATTGCGAAAATTTCTCCAGCTGCACCAACTATAGAATAAATTTCTGAATCAAGTTTTTTAAGGAAAGATTCATATTTCCAGTATAAACCTTCCGCTTCGAGTTTTCCATCTTTTGATACAACTCTTTTCTCACCAGCTACACATCCAATTTTTTCAAACTGAAATGGCCGAACTAAATATTTAATCGCTTCTCTGTTGTAAAAAGAATTTGCATCAGAAAAAATTAATATTTCACCTTTTGTAAATGGAACAATTCTATTTACTGCTTTTAATTTTCCCTGTCTTTCTGACTGGTGAAATAACTTAATGTTTGGATAAATTTCAGAATATTTTTTGATGATCTCTGGTGTTTTATCCGTTGAGCCATCAGTTACAAATAAAAACTCAATTTTGTCTGATGGATAATCAAGCTCAAGACAGTTTATCAATTTCTTCTCGATAAATTTTTCTTCATTGTATGCTGCAACTATCATTGAGACAAATGGTGTGTAGGATTTAATATGAAATCGCTGATCAAGAATAATTTTACCAGCAATTTCTGGATTGATAAAAACTTTACCAGAATCTTCCGGAAAGCGGATGAAATACCTTAATCTTTCAAATCGAAATAAAAAATATGTTAACAAAGGATAACCTATAAATGTGTAAAAAATGAAAAAGGCAGATATCCAGAAAACTATTTCCAGTAATTTCATTCTTCTTTGGGATTGATGTTATATTCTTTTAGCATTCTGTAAATCGTTGCTCTTCCAATTTGGAGTCTTCTTGCCGCTTCCTGAATGTTTCCTTTCGTGATTTTCAAAGCATGTCTCAAAGCGTTTTCTTTAACTTTTTCCAGTGGAATAATTTCATGACTTTCTGAAGTTACCACAACAGAAACCTCATGGCTTAAAGCCTCAGGTAAATATGCTTGAAGTGAAAGTGGAAGGTCTTTTACTCTGATTTTATTATCATCACAAATCAACACAGCTCGCTGTAAAACATTCTCAAGTTCTCGAACATTTCCAGGCCAGGGATATCGTAAAAATATCTCAATTACTTCTTTTGTAATTGATGGAGTAGGAACTTTTGCTTCTTCTGAAAATTTTTTAACAAAATGTTCAGCAAGAACAACAATATCCCCTTTTCGTTCACGAAGTGGAGGAACAAGTATTGGAAATGTTGAAAGTCGATAGTATAAATCTTCACGGAATAATTTTTCATCAACGGCTTTTTTCAGATCTTTATTCGTTGCCGAGATGATTCTTGCTGTGGTTGTTATTGGTTCATTTCCTCCAACTCTTTCAAAAGTTTTATCCTGGATTACACGCAACAGTTTAGCTTGAAGACTTAATTCAAGTTCACCAATTTCATCTAAGAAGATTGTACCCCCATCGGCAAGTTCGAACTTTCCAATCTTTCTTTGAAAAGCACCAGTGAATGAACCTTTTTCGTGTCCAAATAATTCACTTTCAAGTAAGTCTTTTGGTATCGAAGCACAATTCACCACCACAAATGGCTTATCCCGTCTATCACTATTTGCATGAATTGCACGAGCAATCAATTCCTTGCCGGTTCCACTTTCACCATAAATCAAAACATTTACATTGGTATTCAAAACTTTCTTCATAAGCTTGAAAACTTCTTGCATTTTTTCATCAATGGCAATGATATTATCAAACTTATAAATCTTTTCCTGTTCTTCTAATAAAGTTTTAACCTTCTTTTGTAATTCATAATTTTTAATGGCATTTCGGATTGAGATTTCAAGTTTTTGCAAATCAACAGGTTTGGAGAAATAATCGAACGCACCGATTTTAATTGTATCAACCGCTACATCAACATTCCCCTGTGCAGAGAGCATAATCACTGGCAGGTCTGGATTTTGAATTTTTATTTTCCTGAGCAATTCAACTCCGTTTAATTCACCTGGTAACATAATATCTAGTAGAATTAAATCAGGTTCTTCGCCTTCATATTTAAGGAAATCAGAAGTTGAGTTAAAAATTTTTAGTCTGTAGTTCCATCTTTCTTTTATCCAGTGTTCCATCAAGCGTGTGAAATTAACTTCGTCATCAATTAAAAAAATTAATTTTCTTTCCATAATCACTCCGTCACTAATTTTTTAATGATGTTAACAAAATCTTTTACTCTGAATGGTTTGGTCATGAAGTAATCCGCACCAGAATTAACAGCACCCTCTCTGTAAAAATCATAATCAACTGAAGATAAAATAACAACTGGGATATCGTGCGTCTTTGGATCGGTTTTTAACAATCGACAAAAATTGATTCCATTCATACCTGGTAAAAGCACATCAGTAACAATTATTTCTGGCAAAGTATCGGTTTTCTTCAAATACTCAAATGCTGCCTCTGCGGTTTCTTTAATGATTACACTGTAATTCAGTTTTTCAAGGTGATAACTGATTAATACCTGAATTGATTTTTCGTCTTCAACTAATAAGATTGTTCTTTTCATAATTTTTTCGGAATTAAAATTTTAAATGTTGAACCTTTATTAATTTCGCTTTCAAATTCGAGCTTATAGCCGTGTAAATCGAGAATCTTTTTTGTAATTGATAAGCCCAGTCCTACCCCACGAATTTCCAATCCCGGTCTTTCAACACGATAAAATCTATCAAATATTTTTTCTTTGTCTTTTTCTGGAATGCCATAACCTGTGTCGGAGACTTCAATTATATAATTATCATCTTTCTCATAAAGTGAGATTGAAACCTTTCCACCTTCTGGAGTGAACTTAATTGCATTGCTCACAAGATTATTGATTGCCTGCTGAAGCTTATTTTCATCAGCTTGAACGAATAACGGTTTTTCAATTAATTGAATGCCGAAATTAATATTCGCTGCAAGTGGTTTGAATTGTTCGTATGCACGAGTAACCAGCTGTTGCAATTCTACATTTTTTAATTGTAGGTTTATCGACTCTTTGTAAAGTTGTGAAACATCGAGTAAGTCATTTATGGTTGCGGCGAGTCTTTTACCCTCATTTAAAATTATATCTAAAAATTCTAAGTAAATATCCTTGGGCAAATCTGGATCATTCTTGAGAGTTTCGGCAAATCCAATTATTGATGCAAGTGGAGTCCGTAATTCGTGAGATACACTTGCTAAGAAATTTTCCTTTAATCGCTCAAGTTCTTCATAAGAAGTTATCAAATCAATTTTATTCTGAGCTGATTTATCAGAAATTTTAATAAATGTTTTTTGTTCAAGTGGATCTATTTCAATATCTGTTATGTCTTTCAGCTTAAACATGAAAAGATATCTGTAATTCTGGTTAGCTTCTCCATTAACTTTGTAAGCTTTTACATCAAAAGGAATTTTCTGGTTAAAACTCAAAGAAAAATTTAATTGCCCATAGAATTGTCCATTTACTTCGAGTGAATTAAAGATCGAATTAAAATCATTTTTCACTAGGCTAAATAATTGATTTATTTTTACATCGTGAAGCAAAATCTCGTCTTTATTGGCTGAATTACATAATTGAGATAGAACTTTATTGTAAAGTTCGATTTTACCATTCTGATCAGTAATGATAATCATATCGTATTCTTTAACTCCCTCGTTTAAAATTTTAATTAAATCAAAAGACTTTTCATTCATCTTCTTCTCTCATTTTTTCTTCAAATGCTTCTTTATATTCATTAAAAAAAATGATAAACTCTACTACTTGAAGATAAGAATCAAAAATATACCTGAAAATCCTGCCAAGGCGGACATCGAGTAATTTCTTTAAAATTAGTAAACTTACAATCATACCTATTACAAGTGAAATTAAGCTACCAAGAGCAGCTCCAATCAGACTTAGTCTGGGAATTAAAAACAAATCTAAAATGAAGTTTAACAACAAAAGTATTACCATTAAATTAAAATTATAATAAGGTTTTTCCAGTGTTTCAACGGCAATCCCGAAGTATTTTATAAATGGCTTGAATAGGCTGAAAAGCAAAATAAAATAAATAACTGGAATTGCATCCAAATATGCTTCAGTTGCGATAATCTTTACAATAGGTTCAATGAATATAACTAAAAAAATTAAAGACGGAATAACAAAAGCTAGAATTAAACCGACTGACCTTTCATAAATATGCCTTAATCCTTTTAATCCAATTGCTTGAAGTCTCTGACCCGATTTTGGATAAACAATTGATGCAACTGATGTCATCGGTATATCAGAAAAATTTCCGATTCGCATTGCGGTGTTGTATGTAGCTACAATTTTCGTATTGAAAAAATATCCAAGCAAAATTTGATCGATGTTTGTAAAAAGTATCGAAACAGAATTTGCACCAAAAACGTACTTCCCGAAATCAATCAATTTCGCCAACCATTTAATGTCAATATTCTTTGAAATGATGATTTTTCTTCTTAAAGAAAAGAACAAATAAAATCCACCTACTAATACTGAGATTGATTGTAAAAAAGGCAGGTAATAAACTGGAAAATTTTCCTTTGAAATAACAATGTAAGCAATCATTCCGATGAAAAGCATATTTCGCAATAAATTGCTGTAATATTGATTTCTGAATGAAAGATTAGCCTGCTCAATTGCAGAAAGATAGAGAAATGGAATTTGGCAGATTGCATAGATAGGGTAATAAATCAATAATTTATAAAACTCATAACTCGAATAAATCTTACCGACAAATGGTGCAATTAAAAATACAACCAGCATCAAAATTAATGTAAATAAGATATGAAGAAATAAAGAACCACTTAATACTTTCGAATACTCATCTTTTGAATTCTGCGTGGATGCATATCTAACCAGTGCATTGGTAACAAATCCAGCGCGGGCAACATCAGCAAAAGAGGTTACGGCTAAGTAAAGTGCCCAGGCTCCAAACTCTGACTTACTATAAAATCGAACAAGCAAAACAAATCCCGCAAATCCTGAAATGAACAGGACAACATTTATTAGAAATGAGTAAACTCCACTTGGCAACCAGTATCTTTTAATTTCTGTCATTAACTTTCAACTTCTCATAAATTTTGTAAATTTCTTCCATCTGTTTATCAATGTTGAAATTCTGTTCTACCGTCCAACGTGCGTTCAAACTAATTTTTACATAAAGTTTCTCATCTTCGGCAAGCTGAAGTATTCTTTTCGCAAAATTTTCGACTATAAGATTTTCGCAAAATCCATTTTCTTCATTTTCAATAATCTCTTTCATATTTGGAATGTTTGACACAACAACTGGTAATCCACAAGACATTGCCTCCAAAACCCCATAAGGCATTCCTTCCCAGAATGAAGGTAATACATAACAATCAATTACATTCAGATATTTTTCAATTTCAAATGTTGGAGGAAAAATCTTTACATTGTCGGTGAGATTATTCTTTTGAACTTCTAAAAATATTTTTTCTCTCAATTCACCATTTCCAATCATTAAAAGTTTGAATGCTTTGCTTTTGGTTTGATTGTTCCGATTAAGTTCTTTGATAAGTTCAATCATAAAAAATGGATTTTTCTGATGTGTAAATCTTGTAAAGTATCCAATAACGAAATCATTTTTCTGATAACCAAGTTTTTCACGGAAATCAAAATCTTTGTTTGGATAAAACTTAAGTGTATCAACTCCATTTCTAATCAAAACTTTTTTTGCCGGGCTAATAAAGCTTGCTGAATCAAAATCCGATTTAGAAACAAAAATAATTTTATAAGCCAATGAACAAATTATTCTTTCAATCAACTTTCTAAATTCATATTTCAACTTGCTCAAGTTGGGATGAAACGACCATGCATGGACGGTATAAATAATTTTCTTGTGATTAAGTAATGCTGGTATTAGAATTAGCGCGGCACCTTTTGTTCCGTGTGCATGAATTAGATTGATTTTCTCTTGCTTGATTAACTTTATAAGCTCCCAGATATTGTGAAGAAAACTAAACTTATTATTTGAGAGAAGATAAAATTTAATTCCATTCGCTTTAGCAAAATCACTCAAAAATCCTGATCGCAAACTGACTAAAATCGGTAAAAAAAGTTTTTTGTCAATTGAATCAAAAATATTCTTTAAGTGAGTTTCACCTCCACCGAAATCAGCCTGTCTTATTATGTATAGAATTTTATATGGTTTCATTTCTTTTTAGTCAATTCTGAGTTCTCGAGAATTTCGTCAATTGACTTCGTATTAAAATGTTCAGTTTTAAGTGAGTCGTGTCTCGCTCTTCTAAATCTTAAAATAGAAATTAGTTGATTTAGAAAAACAAAAGTCAAAGATAAAACCAACTTAAATGAGAGAATTTTATTTGACCTTAAGATTTCGAGTATTAAGAGGGAAAAAACCATCAAAACAAGAAAGATTGTGATTGAGCAAAATAAACAAATCCACATACCAGCAATCATCAGAATTAACGATATAAAGTAAATAAAATTGATTGGAGGTCTGATGCTAATCAAGCCAAGATGAATTTGATTAAAATTTTGATGAATAATCCCAATGAATAATAATTTTAACCCATATTTAATCGAATTGTAAAAATGATAATAAAGCCATCGAGTTCTTTGTTTGGAATAATTTTTTACTGTCATTGTTTTTTCGTCAAACACGATTGCATTTCTGGAAATTTCCACAGGAATATTTCTAAGTAAAAGTTCAGATTGGAGAATTTTATCAAAACCACCTCTGGTATTTATGAGAGGTATTAACTCTCGAAATAGATCTGACCTAATTGCAAAACCTGAGCCACTTATTGTACCAGTTAGTCCTAATTGTGATGGAATAATTCTATCAATTTTGTTATAAATAAAATCAGTCATCGCATCAATTTTTTCAATCGTTGAATTCAAATTTTTTGGTAATCGTAAACCTTGAATCACTTTTGTCTCATCTGAGATCGAGTTATTAATTTCTGTAAGGAAGTCAGGATGAACAAGATTATCAGCATCCAGAACCACAACGAAATCAAAATCTTTAGTTATATCAATTGCCTTTTTAAGTGAATCTATTTTCGAGTGAGAAGGTAATTTTACATCCACAACTTTAATTTCACTTTTCAACTTGGAAATAATTTTTTCATCACATTCGTCATTAAGCAAAATAACTTCAAAAAAATCTGAAGGGTATTTGATTTGTTTTACTGAGTCAATTGTTGAAATTAAAACTCTGCTCTCTCTAAATGCTGGAATTAAGATCAGAAATTTTCTTTTTCGAGCTTGAATTATTGACTTTTGTTTCGCAAAAGAAGAAAGAATAACCAACACAATTTCGTAAACAAGAATTATTAAAACCGAAATAAACAATATCCAATATGTGATTTTTAGAATTATGATCATCTAAATTTGAAACCTACTTTTTTAAAATGATACACTCTAAGCTAAATTATCGAAAAATGAGAAAAGATTTTGAACCAATTTGAGAAAAATAAAAAAGAGAACTGCAGCGGAAGGGAGTAGAAGGCTGCAGTTCCGGGGTTTGGGACTTAATGTCCCACAAACTCAATTGAGGGGGAAGAGAGGTGAGTCAAAAATCTGTATGGAAAAAATTTCTTTACCAGAATTGAAATAGAAAGTCCCATTAAGAGAACTTTCTATTTCATCAGCATCATTTCCACACAAAGGAGAGCGCGGAAAACTTAGAGGGGAGTAGTTACTTAGTTTGTTTGATTTTTGTTTATAAAGGGTGATAAGATGACACTCATTATTTCTCTTTTCTAAAACCTTTGAAGACTTCAATCCAAGTTCGATTAAAGCTTCAAAGATTTTAGTCTCAATTTCTTCAATCAATTTATTTATGTTTAAGCTTTTCATAACACATAATGAACCTCAATTTAAATGCCAGTTAAAATTTTTAACTTTTTGCAGATTTTTAATCACCATTCTGTTTCAATTTGAAAAATGTTCCAAATCGATATTCTTTAATACATTATCATTTTTAACTTGTCTGAACAAAAATCCTATAAATGAAATGACAAATGACTTTGATTTATTGATGTCTATTAACTTGTAAACATTCAAAGATTTTTGAAATTCAAAATCATCGTTTATATCCGAAGTTAGACCGATTAATTTGCATGAATCGCTCAATTCAGAAAAAACTTTTTCAATAAAAGACCTTTGAAAAGATTTAATTAAGTCGCAATTAATTATTACAAAATCAGGCGAATTATCTCTTATAAAGCTGAATAGCTCAAAAATATCTCTTGATAAATAGACATAAATATGCGGTTGAAATTTTGTGATGTAATTTTTGACTTCATTTAGTTTATGTTCTTCATCGAAGTAAACGATTTTTGCGTCTGGCTTTTTAAGTTTAATGATTACTTTTGTACCCTTTTGACTTTTGGTCTCGATAATTAATCTGCCGTGATTGGATTGAATTATATCATAACAGAATTTCAAACCGAATCCTGTACCTTTTTCTCCCATCGTTCCAATTTGTATATCAAAGTTATTCTGGTTGGTCAATTGCTTTAAATATCTATTTGAAAATCCAATTCCAAAATCCTGGATCTGAATTGTTGTATAATCTTTTTCGTCTTTCGCTGAGATAATAATCTTTCCATTTTTATGCGAAAACTTAATGGCATTTGAAATGAGATTTGTCAAGACAATTTTTAGATAATTTTTATCAAAGAAAACTTTTGTGTCTTTGTCGAAATCATAAACTATGTGCAATCCTTTCTGATAAATTTGTCCACCAAATCCAGAAATTACTTTTGTTACAATTGAATTCAGATTTAAACACTGTGGAGTGAATTCAAGCAATCCCGTCTCAATTTTTGACCAGTCAAGTAAATCGTGAATTAATTCAATTTGTTGTTTTGCTGAATCGTAAATGAAACGTAAATATTCTTTCTTCTGTTCTTCATCTATTTCAATTCCCTCATTAAGCAAACTGATGAAGTTTAAAATTGAATTGAATGGAGATTTCAAATCGTGCGAAACAATTGTTAAGAGTTTGTTTTTATCGTTATTTAATTTTTGTAATCTTCTTTCGTTGAATTTTATTTCTGTTATATCAACACCAGCACCTGAAAATTTTATACTCTGATTATTTTTTTCTTTTAAGTCTATTTCGAAAAGATAAATTTTTTCAATTTCATTGTAACTGAATTCGAATTCGAATTTTGCAGCACCATTAAATTTAATCTCATACATTTTTTCTGAAAGAATATTTAAGAACTTATCGTAACTTTCATTGGTGGGAATGAAATCACTTTTAGTTAACTGGAACAATTCAAAAAATCTTTTCGAGGCTTTTAAAATTTTTATTCCCGAACCTGAAAATTCTGCTTCAAAAAATGGTATTGTAATTTCATTAATCATCTCTGGTGAATTTGTTTTTTGTTGATTGATTTTTGAATAGGCTTGAATCTGAATAAGATTATCATTCTCATCTAAAATTGGAATTATAAATTCATCGACACTTAGCTCTTTTTTACTTTTATTTTTAATCGTGTAGCTAAACTTAAAAATGAATTTTTCCCCTATTAATTTTCGTGACGGTTTTGGAACATCATAATCCTGTATCAAGTTGAGCCAGAGTTTCGGATTGAGATAGAAATCTGATGGTTTATACCCTGTTAATTGCTCAACATTAGGAGAAATGAAAAGTAACCTTTGGTCGGGAATAGACAGAGTCCAGAAAATAGTGGAATCTGTAAAAATCCCCAATTTTTCAATATTTTCTTCAGCAAAATCGGTAAATTTTTGTTCCATATTTTTATCCGTATTTTTAGTTCGAATAAGTGATAGCGATTATTTTAACGAACACAGAATTTTCTTGACTTATAAATAAACTCATAATTCGTGCCAGAGAATAGGTATAGAGGAATAAAATTGAGAAATTTTAGGAAAGGTATATTCCAGCTTTAGAAAAAATCAAGGATACAGATGTTTTTTCACAAGTCAAAGTATCCTAGAGGGTAAAATTTGATTTTCAATTGTTAATCAACTACAACCTCTTAAAGTAATACATAAAGCTGTTCATTTTCCATTTATAATAATTTGAGTAATTAATCTTTTAAGCCAACCTCACA
>Ga0197142_1001943_pt1 | contig 18580 bp, 11 predicted proteins | sample GBS60_MetaG_FD_148614 | JGI IMG/M metagenome (GOLD analysis project Ga0197142, IMG submission 148614) | Sediment microbial communities from Great Boiling Springs, Gerlach, Nevada, United States - GBS 60_MetaG | ecosystem: Environmental > Aquatic > Thermal springs > Hot (42-90C) > Sediment...
TGAACTGCCCCCCATAGTGACCGAGCTTTCTCCACCAAACAAGGGAACTGTTGTGCGCGTCGCTCACTTCGATTGCTTTAGCGGTATCAGCGGTAACATGGTTTTGGGTGCACTACTGGATGCCGGTGTACCGTTGGAGCCGATCCAGTCGGCAATAGATTCTTTGCACCTGCCGATTCGTCTTGACGTTCGTGAAGTCCAACGTTGTGGTTTCCGGGCGATCCATGTGGAGGTTCTTTCTGAAGAAGATCCTCCCCAACACCGTTATGTGGACGAGATTGAGCAACTCATTTCTCGGGCTGCTGTCTCAGCCTCGCAGCGGGATCTGGCTTTGCGGATTTTGCGACGGTTGGCTGGGGCAGAAAGTCATGTTCATGGCCAGCCGGTCTCCCGTATCCACCTTCATGAAGTGGGAGCCTTGGATAGCATAGCGGACATCCTAGGTGCTGCAGTGGGTTTGGACTTGCTAGGCGTTCAAAAGTTTACCAGTCGGCCTGTGCCCACTGGACGGGGAACTGTCCAAACCGCCCATGGTCTGATGCCGGTTCCCACACCCGGCACGCTGGCCCTGTTGCAAGGAGTGCCCCTCGCACACTCGGACGTGGAATTTGAATTGACGACTCCAACCGGTGCCGCAATCCTGACTACTCTTGTCCAAGAGTACACATATACGCCGACGATGCGTATCGATCGCGTGGCTCATGGTGCTGGCAGTAAAAACTTCTTGGATCGACCCAACATTTTGCGATTATGGATTGGAGAAACTGTAGATAATCCCCCAGGAGATGACTACGAAGGTGATTTCATCGCTGTGTTGGAAACGCATCTCGATGACATTACTCCCGAAGTATTAGCCTATTGCCAGGATTTACTGATGGAAAAGGGTGCACTCGATGTGTTTGTCACTCAGGGAATTATGAAGAAGGGACGGCCTGGATTTCGCATCACCGTGCTGGCTTCTCCCATGTCTGTCCATGCACTCGAGGAGATCATTTTCCGAGAAACTGGTACACTGGGTATCCGCAAATCCTGGTGTACAAGGACGAAACTCTCACGCAGATATATTCAACATGAGGTAGCTAACCAAACATTGCGTTTCTCACAAGCTTTTATGTCGGATGGGACCACATTGAGCAAACCAGAATATGAAGAATGTGCACGAATGGCACGAACCTGGAATATACCCTTACGACAAGTCTTACTCCATTGCTACGCAAAGATCGTCCAAGAATCCCCGCGGTCATCCTCTGTACCGCAAAGGTCCATGTCGCATTCCGGAAATGAAGGCCCGAAGGAATAACTCGAAAGCAGCTATTCCAAGCTGAGCATGAGAGTGAGAATGGTTATCTCGAGGCGAATATAACAGCAATATAATGAATCTAATTCCTGTAACTTCAGAGGCCTGTAGGTGATCTTATGCATACATCACGCGATATTCGTCAGCAGTTTATCGACTTCTTTTGTAAAAAGTACAATCATGTGTTTGTACCTTCTTCCCCTGTGGTTCCCTTCAACGACCCAACATTGCTCTTCACCAATGCAGGAATGAACCAATTCAAGCCTTACTTCTTAGGTACGGAAAAGCCGCCTTATAAACGTGTGGCCAATACGCAAAAATGCATCCGTGCTGGTGGAAAACATAATGATTTAGATGATGTAGGGAAAGATACATATCATCACACATTTTTTGAGATGCTCGGCAACTGGAGTTTTGGTGATTACTTTAAGAAAGAAGCTATTGTCTGGGCTTGGGAATTGCTCACGGAGGTCTGGAAAATCGAGGCCGCGAGGCTCCATGTCACAGTTTTCGAAGGAGATGAGGAAAACGGCGTTCCCCGGGATGAGGAGGCAGCTCATTACTGGCGTGAAATTGGGGTGCCACCCCACCACATCCACTATGGAAGCAAAAAAGACAACTTCTGGGAGATGGGAGATACGGGCCCCTGTGGACCTTGTACTGAGATTCATTTTGATCGGACTGAAGATAAGAGTGGAGGCAGTCTGGTAAACAAGGGAAGTGATAAAGTCATTGAGATTTGGAATCTGGTATTCATCCAATTCAATCGCAATGAAGATCAAAGTTTGACGCCATTGCCTGAAAAGCACGTGGATACAGGGATGGGATTTGAACGCATCTGTGCCGTTCTTCAGGGCAAACTCAGCAATTATGACACCGACATTTTTTCCCCCTTGTTTGCAGCAATTCAGCTGATCGCTAACGCCCCTCCTTATACAGGCCGGCTGGACGACCGCAAGGATGTCGCCTATCGGGTTATCGCCGATCACATCCGGGCTTTAACCTTTGCCCTCACAGATGGCGCCACAATTGGAAATACAGGGCGAGATTACGTTTTGCGACGTATTCTCCGACGGGCAGAGCGTTACGGAGTACAGTATTTAGGTACACGAGAACCATTTCTGCATCGTCTGGTACCTGTGTTGGTTGAACAGATGGGAGATGTGTTCCCAGAATTGCGGAGGAATCCGCAACATGTACAAGATCAAATTCATGAAGAGGAAAAGATATTTATACGTACCTTACACCGAGGAATAAAGTTATTCGAGCAGATTGCTGAGGAAACCCGCCGCTCGGGAAGCGATACGATCCGGGGAGAAGATGCTTTCAAATTACATGACACCTATGGACTGTTCATAGACATCACTCAGCAAATGGCTGCTGAAGAAGGACTACATGTCGACATAAAGGGTTTTGAAGAGGCAATGCGTCAGGCACGCACAAAGGCACGCGAAGCGGGGAAGAAATACCATCTGACTGCAATCCATGGGGAATTGCCCGTAACAGACGACCACTACAAATATCACGCAGCTTCCCTGACGGCTCGGATCGTGGGCTGGCTCCACGAGAATCGTGCAAATACCGAGGGGGTCGTACCCCAGGGTATCACTTTAGCTTTGTTACTGGATCGCACCAATTTTTACGCAGAACAAGGCGGACAAGTGGGTGATACAGGATTCATACGTAGCTTACACGATGATGCAGTCTTTGTTGTCGAGGATACGCAACGTTTAGGTGATGCTATTCTGCATATAGGTCATCTCCAAAGTGGAGAAATGCATGTCGGACAGGAGGTGGAACTGACGTATGATCAGGCACGACGATGGGCGATCATGCGCAATCACACCGCTACTCACCTCCTCAATCATGCCTTGCGGAAGGTGCTGGGACAACATGTTGAACAAAAGGGATCGCTCGTCGATGATGCGAAAACTCGTTTCGATTTCACGCATGATAAGCCATTGACATTCGAGCAGATTCGCCAAATCGAAAGGCAGGTCAACGAAACAATCCAAGCCGACCAACCCGTTACAGCCGTCGTGAAACCCCTGGCTTTGGCCCGAGAAATCCCGGGTGTCCGTGCAGTATTTGGTGAAAAATACCCGGATCCGGTTCGCGTAGTCATTGTCGGTACCCAATCACCCGAACATGTGACGTGGGAGCATTCCGCAGAATTTTGTGGTGGTACTCATGTGGCCCACACCGGGCAGATTGGTTGTTTCAAAATCTTCTCGCAAGAAGCTGTAGCGAAAGGGGTACGTCGCATCACAGCAGTGACGGGGCCTGTCGCTTTTGATCTCTTTCAACGCCGGACATCCATGTTGGAAGATATTGCGGTCCAGCTTCAGTGCCGACCTGAGGAAGTCATGGAACGCATCATCGGTATGCAAGACCAGCTCAAGAAGCTGCAGGAACAGGTGAAAAAAAGCAGCACTACAGATCTCACCTCCCTCCTAGACCAAAAATTGCAGGACGCCCCGTCGATCGGTCAAACTCGGCTGATCATCGCACAGCTACCCGATGACACATCTATAGAAGCTATTCGGATTCAGGTTGATCGCCTCAAGCAGAAGTGTCCCTCGGCCTTGTTGGTTTTTGGTTGGATCGATCACCACGGCAAAGCTGCTCTCCTGGCAGCAGTGACTTCGGACCTTGTGGAAAAAGGTATCGAAGCGAACGCTTTGATCAAAGAGTTGGCCGCAGTACTGGGTGGAGGCGGGGGCGGAAAGCCAGACTTTGCCCAAGCGGGTGGTAAGTGGCCAGAGAAATTACCCGCGACTTTGCAACTGGCTGAGCAGTGGGCACGCAACCGGCTAACCGGCTGTAGCTAAGGGATTGCGTCGCTGGAGATGGGGACATGGTATTACGCAGCCTGGGCACGTCGTGAGCGTGTCCTCAGTTTTCCGGGCGAAGAGGTCGGTTCAAAGTCTAGCATTTGAAGCCGCTGTGCGATCAGGTCCGCATAAGCCTCGGAAAGCTCACATCCCCAGTAACGTCGGCCCAGACGTTTGGCCACTGCTAAGGTAGTGCCGCTGCCTGCAAACGGATCAACAACCAGATCGCCGGGATGAGTCGCGACCTGGATGATACGCTCCAGGATAGCCTCAGGCATTTGGCACGGATGCCTCAAACGCTCTTGAAAGGTTCCACAAATGCGAGGAAAGTACCATACATCTTGTTCTGGATGAAAATGCTGCGTTGTTTCTTGAGGACGCAGAATCCAGGTGTCGTCCGGAATTTTTCCCTGAGGATTGGCTCTGCGGTCCGCATACGTGGTCAGCCGTGCGCTAGGAACGCGTATGGCATCAGCATTGAAAGTGTATTGTTTAGGATCGCAAACATAATAAAGAATATGTGTATGAGATCTTGAAAATTTCTTATTACAAGATACCCCAAATGTGTAATGCCAAATGATCCAATTTCTCATAGTTAATCCCATAGAATCCAATCGGATCTTGTATTCCGCAACATATTCATCTCCGATCGCCAACCAGAATGATCCGGTACGTTTTAGCATGCGAATCGCGAGCTTGATCCACTGTTCGGCCCATTCCAGATATTCATCTCGCGAACGTCGATCATTGTATATGTCATATTTATATCCTATGTTGAAAGGTGGATCTGCAAAAATCAGGTCAGCACAGGCTTCCGGCATGTCCTTCATGATTTCGATACAATCACCGACTATGATTTGATTCACACGCATACCTATAGTACTCCAAATTCCGGCCAACACCATGGCTGTGCTATTGGACAAACTCGACACATTTGTTGCAAGGCCACTTTGACTACCGAGGGGTCCCAAGGGCCTATGAGGCAATCGACAAGCACGACGGGCCTGGCTGGGTATAAGGATCGAGTTGGTAGAAGAACACTTGGAGTCTGCCACCCTGCTTCCCAAGCGCGAAAAACATAGGCTTATCGGCTTTCATGAAGGCATTGATCTGGGAAAACCCTATTGCTTCCGCCGTGTGTCGCAGGGTATAACACACCCCCGAAATTGAGAAATGTTATCCATTCCAGCTTGGTGTCATTAGGTTTGCGGGTTGTCCGAAAGCTGGTATTCCCTCAGGCGGCAACGAGGCAGCGATGCGCCATTTTCTCCGTGTTGTGCGTTGCGCGTGGCCTTATCGGTATGCGTTCGTAGCTTCTGTATTCTGTGCGCTGCTGGTTGCTGTATTGTGGAGTGCGAGTCTATCCGCGATCTATCCCGTTTTGAAAATCCTCAGTAGTGACAAAAATCTGCAGCAGTGGGTGGATGACGAAATTGATCACCTCCAGGATGAATTGGAGAAGCCGCAGCGCCGGGAAATGCTGGAGCGTTTGCGGAACGATCTCCGACGCCTTGAAGAGATCAATCCACCGAATCGCGAGACCCTGGAACGCAAGGCCACTCAGCAGATCGCAAAACTGGAGGGAGAGCTGAACTATTATGCTACCTGGATTTATCGCTATCAGTTATTGAAAGCTAAAGTCATTCGACATTTGCCCGAAGACCGCTTTGCCACCTTCGTTTGGATTATGACCGCTGTAGTTATCGGAGTAGCCCTGAAGGGTATGTTTGAATTCTTTCATGAGTCTCTTGTAGGATACGTGACCAATCGCATTCTTTTCGACCTGCGCAATGGCATGTTCCGTCAGGCCCTGCGACAAGATGTGCGTCAACTGGCATCCCAAGGCACAAGCGACCTGATGGCTCGTTTTACTAACGACATAGAACAAATAGGAGCAGGATTGAAAGTGCTTTTGGGCAAACTGATCGGCGAACCACTCAAGGGACTGGGTTGTCTGATCGTGGCCGCCATGATCAGCTGGCAGTTGACGATGGTGTTTGTCATCGTTGTGCCGGCAACCATATTCGCTCTGGTACGTGTCAGCCGCTTGATGCGTCGAGCCGCCCGTAAAGTTCTGGAACGCATGTCCGCCATGTACCAACGCGTGCGGGAAACGTTTGAAGCCATTCGGATTGTCAAAGCGTTCACACGCGAAGCACTTGAACGGCGGCGCTTCCATACGGTCAATCGCGCCTTTCTGCAGAAGTCGATGCGGTTGTTGGCCATCGATGCCGCTGCAGGGCCATTCGTCGAAGTCCTGACCGTATTCGCCATCGGCCTGGCCCTCGCTTCAGGAACCTACCTGGTTGTGACCGGACAAACCCATATCTGGGGAATGCGGATGACCAGCGAGCCGCTCGGCTTCCCTGCACTCCTTCAGCTATACGCATTGCTCGTAGCCACAGCCGATCCAGTCCGTAGACTCTCCAGCGTTTATACCAAGCTTCAAGCAGGTGAAGCAGCTGCGGCTCGCATCTTCGAACTATGTGACCGTGTTCCGAAAGTTACGCTCAATCCGGAGGGGATTCGCCTTACCGCCGTCAGGAAAAGCATCGAGTTCCGGAATGTGTGTTTTAGTTATACCACGCCTGAAAGTCCTGCTCTTTATAACGTCAACTTGACGGTACGTGCTGGAGAGGTCATTGCTGTAGTGGGCGCTAACGGAAGCGGCAAAACTACCTTGCTCGGGCTGTTACCACGCTTTTATGATCCCGACAGCGGAGCCGTGTTGATCGATGGTGTCTGTCTGCGTACCGTGCATTTGCGATCGTTACGCCGATTGATTGGATTGGTTACTCAAGATACCTTGCTTTTTGATGACACAGTCTATGCTAACATCGCCTATGGTCGCCGGGGAGTGACGCGGGAAGAGGTGATTGCTGCTGCCCAAAAGGCCCGGGCTCACGAATTCATTATGAAAAAACCCCTAGGTTATGAGACCTGCATGGGAGACGCAGGTGCCAATTTTTCCGGAGGTGAAAAGCAAAAAATCGCCTTGGCCCGGGCCATTCTTCGCGATCCGGCAATCCTGATCCTTGACGAATTCAGCAGTGCCATCGATCCGAACAGTGAGGCGGATATTCATGCGGCTTTGAAGGAGTTCGTCGTGGGTCGAACGGTCTTCTTGATCACCCATAAATTGCATACGCTCGAAATGGCTGATCGTATCGTTGTGATGGATGCAGGTCAGATTATCGATGTAGGCACACATGCCGAATTGAGCAATCGTTGCCCGCTATATCAACGGTTGTGCGATCCAGGGTCGCCAAGGATGGCCGCATGAAAATGATCTTCCATCATACAGTCAGAAACATCCTGCTCCATTCAGCCTTACTTCGCAATCAGTATGTTATCCGTGTGCTGGGAGCAGCTCTTCTCGTAGCTGCCTTCCTGGGGACCCTCGACAATACCGATCTGGTGCATAGTCATGAAGCACGAGCCGCTCAAAACGCCCAGCGCATCCTCGACACGGGAGAGTGGGGGCTACCCAGGCTTTTTGATGATCGCTTGGAGCTGCAAAAGCCACCAGCATACTACTGGTTTGTGGCTTGTGTCAGTTACTGGCTCAATTCCGGACAGGTTACGGCATGGACCACTCGCTTACCCGCTGCTCTTATGGGCATCGTCTGTGTTGTTGGCGTGTATGCATTTCTCCGTTGGACTGGGCATAGAGACGCTGCTCTGGTGGCTGCAATAGTACTCGCCACAGCCTCCCATTTCACAGCACTGTCAAGGATAGCTCGCGTTGATATCCCCCTGACCGCTGTCGTGGCTTTCTCTATTCTCAGTTTCTACTTAGGCTGCAAAAGTCACTGCCACGGAAAGTGGAATCACCCACTGATCTGGCATTCACTAGCGGGGGTAAATGCCGGTATTGCGGCCCTGCTGAAAGGACCAGTAGGCATTGCCCTGATTGCTTGCCCGGCAGGAGCCTGGTGGCTCGCTGAAGATCGACGCATAAACTGGTTATCTTGGGCCTGCCTGCTTGTAACGGCCGTTCTCGTCGGCTTACCCTGGTTCATCTGGGCGAACTGTGCTACCTATGGGGAATTCTTCCGCGTCTTTATACTCCATCATACCATTGCACGGTTTAGCGGAACGTCACCCCAGTTAGCAACCCATCCGTGGTGGTTTTATTTGCCCCGCTTCACGCTAGACTTTCTGCCTTGGTCACCGCTTTTCTTCTTGGGAATTTACTGCACTGCCAAGAACAATCTATGGAAAGCGGATCAGGTCATGCGGTTTAGCCTCATCTGTTTCTTATCTATGCTATGTTTGTTGTCGATATCCCATTTTAAACGTGCTGATTATCTTCTACCAGCCTATCCATTTGCTGCGATTTTTATAGGATGTTTTATCCAGAATTTATTGAAAAAGAAATCTACGGATATACAAAGAAGGGTTATGAATCTATTTCATGGTACATGGATCATGACGATCATCTGTTGGATCGTTATGATCGCAATCGTCGAGCATCGTTGGTATGCATGCACCGAGTCATCCTCGTTTGCCGCGAGAGTACGTCAACAGGCGCCGTCCCCTCAGCCTGTCATACTGTTTCGGATGGAGGACCACCTATTATCTTTTCATCTGGGACGTCCCCTGGAAACCCTTGTGGAATGGAATGATTTAAAGCAGCGGCTAACTCGTAGTGGCACCCATTATGTCGTTATGCCAAAGGAATATTTATATACTGCAATGCAAATTATTTCTGAATATAAATGGAGTATAATATCAATATCTAATAAAATAAATAAAAAGATATATATATTTTTACTAGTTGAAAAATAAACTTATGATATGTTTGAATGATTATATAATTCAGGTTAAGTTCTTCACTCTGAGAGCTACACTGTAGCTCGACCCCTACCCCATTCCAAACATTATCAATAAGCTACCTGCAACAGGTATCGACCCTGATGCCTGAAATGGAAACAAGGTACTGGCAGGGTCTATCGCTGGTAAAGCAACTTCTCCGGGACACCCTATACACGCCAATGCCCCACATGAAAGAAGGAATCAGTTTGGTGCTGACGGTGGCGGAGATCACGCCCTATCTAAAGACTTTGGGTCAATGGCGTGAGACAATCCACGAAATGAACATACCTTATGATATCATTGTCATTAGCAACAAGGAAAATATTCAGGAACTTGAAAAATGCTTGCAATCCTGGCACGGAGTAATTCGGGAATGCATCGATACACCATGTGGAGTGGGCGCGTGCCTTCGAGCTGCCCTGCCCCTTGTGCGCCATCCCTTTCTGCTCCACCTCATTTTAGATTATCCCTACTCGCCAAAGGACCTTAAACGCATGTGGGAACAAATACATCAATATGACTTCATACTTAATAAACCACCGGATATTGTGAATGGCTGTCGCACAGGAATAACAACTCCGTACTGGTGGAAAATAGTAAGTAGTTCATGGCAACTATTCTGGCGACTTTTTTCTGGTATTCCTATGTATTCGCACAATCCTTGGCATGGAATACCAGCAACTATATTACGTCAGCTATGTAACTGGATTTTTGGCCTTCCGTTATTAGATCCTTTCAGCGGCTGCAAACTCTACCGTAGTGATTTCCTGAAATCTATTCCTATTCAATCTAATGATATATTTGTACATATAGAAATAGCAGCCAAAGCTACATTCCTTACATCGATTATTGATGAGATTTATATGTCGCCCCAGAGTGATCCTGTAACACTACCGAAGTTATCAAGATTATTCAAGGACTTCTGGTTGTGTTTCAATAAACCTCAGTTTACTTTTGAGAAGAAATGATTGAAAAGGGCGTACCAATATTTATTAACATATTATAGCTAAGATTATGAGTGAGCAAAAGCAGCGTTGGCTATTCGTGACAGGAAAACTTGCTGAACCGGCCTTACATCGCATTCTTGAGGATTTAGCCCCCAAGCTGGGAATCGACTATCAGATTATCACACTTAATATCACGGTGGCCGCATTGATGACTACAGACTGGATAGCACGTCATTTTCCAAAGCATGTATCTGGTGACATGATACTTCTTCCAGGGTTGTGTCGAGGTGATGCCGCTGTAGTAACCCAAACGACCGGTATCCCCGCGAAACACGGCCCCCCAGACTTACGTGATCTCCCCGAGTTTTTCGGCCATCAAGGTCGCTTCCCACCAAAAGACTATGGCCCGTACGATATCGAAATCATAGCAGAAATCAATAACGTACCCAGAAAATCCTGGGAAGAGATTTTGGCAGAAGCTCAGAGATATCATTCCGAAGGTGCAGATATTATTGATATAGGATGTGAACCAGGAAACATTTATTATCAAGTTGGCGATATTATTCGCAGATTACGTGATTTAGGATTTCGCATATCAATAGATTCAACGATACCTGAAGAGATAGAAATAGCTATTACAGCGGGAGCTGAACTAGTATTGAGTATTAATTCATCTAATGTTAGTTACGTAAGATATTGGCAAGATAAATTCCCCACTGTTGAATATGTGGTTATACCGGACACGCCGAACGACCTGTCTAGTTTGTATAAAACTATGGAAAAACTTATGCAATGGAAGGCAAATATTCGGGTCGATCCGATCCTTGAACCTATAGGCCATGGATTTGTTAAGTCACTACAGAGATATATAAATGTACGTAAAGAAAATCCAAACATACCTATGCTAATGGGAGTAGGAAACCTTACAGAACTAACAGAGGTAGACTCATCGGGGATCAACTTGCTACTAGCGGCTATCTGCCAGGAGTTGGGCATTAGAAGTGTCCTCACGACTAGTGTCGCAAACTGGTCGCGTTCGTCGGTCAGGGAATGGGATATTGCGAGACGAATTGCCTTCTACGCCGTAAGTCACCAGACAGTTCCGAAGAAAATCGATTCGAGCCTTGTCCTACTACGCGATCCAAGGTTGAAGGAGATGGGGGAAAATAGCATACAGGAACTTGCAAGTCGTGTAAATGATCCCAATTACCGAATCATTGCCGAACAAAACAAAATATATATCTTCAACAAATATATATGTATATCTGGATTAGATCCATTTAAGATATTTGAAGCACTGACGCAAGTTGACCAGAATCTATCACCATCGCATGCCTTTTACCTAGGTTACGAAATGGCAAAAGCGGAGTTGGCATTGACATTGCACAAAAACTATACACAAGATCAACCGTTAAATTGGGGTTTTCTTACGTCAAGAAAAAACGCTAAACATGAATCTATAAATACAACTGCGAATTTCATAACAAAGTTAAGAAATAAGTAAAATGCTTACATAAAAACAACTAAAGTGATATAATATAAAGTACAAAACCTATGCCAACTAAGAATACTATAATACGTATACCCCAATGTATAGCTTCAGATACAATTTTATCCCATTTATCATGCCTTGTAGCCGCGTATACTAGGCTTATGATTGCTAATAAAAATGGTAACTCTATATATATACCGATATCATTGCTTAGTATATTCATATTTCACCTTCTAATGACTTAACACTAAGTTGATATGACTATAACATTAGGTGTCCTTTGTATTTACCAAACATCTATGTTCCTATCTATATTCCTATGCCTTAGTGAGCGATTTATTATCCTGATAAAACTTCGCTATCCGTAAACGAATGATGTGTTGGATTCGTAACATCCCGAACCATTGGCCCCGATAAAGCATCGTAGATAACGAGAAGATTGAGAACACCAGCAATAACTGTCAGTACCCAGCCCAAATCCCATCGTTTAGAGGATTTTCTTTGTATTAGGTTTAATTCATGTTCACTCGGAGCAAGTTGATATTTACCAAAATAGGAGTTACGATCTTTATTCGGATCGTGGTCTATATATTGTATAATTGCAGGCCACGCTGCAATACCAATCCAAAATTGCGCGATGAATTGGGGTCGATATGACAACGATTTGAGTATTCCCTCTAACTTATAACCAAACACATTCACTTCAGGGAGGCTCTGGACGTGCGGTATCCATACATTTTTCCACTGTCCCATCCACATCCCATAAAAGAACAAGGTATAGAGCCCAAAGAAGAATAATAAACCTTTTGTTACACGGCCCTGATAAATCTGGCCGAGTCCAGGCACTAAATAACTCAAAAATGCTGAGAATGGGTCAAAGAAGTGAGGTGGTGCCGGTTGTTTCGTGGTTTGCGACATCGATTGCACAGTCATGTCCATAGGATCTTTCCTAATACTAGCATAGATGAACACTTTATACTTGCCATCATTGTCGATAACCTATTATATCGTACCAATCCTGCAGCGTCCAAGGAACTGAAACATTCCAGCCAATTAATTCCTGAGCTTGTGTATACCAGAGCATGGAATAAAAAAGAAGCAGTAATCCACTAATTCCAAGTGTGTTTCTTGTAATGCTGGCGCATAAGAGACGCCCTATGCAACCAAGATTAACACATATTTTATCATAAATATGGTTAATATATACAAATAGCAGCAATACATAATACATATGGTCGTCAGAGCAAGTTTGTTTTTCTACAAGTTCTTCAGCTAGAGGCAATTCCATGGAATCATCCGACAATGTAGGTTGTTCTGATCTTAGTATATTTTTATGACTATGTGACGTATTTACTGTTAGCATGTGATTCGTTGGAGTATTTATCTCTGGGTTATCTGTATTCCGGATACATTCTACGGTCATATTCACCTGATGCTGAACTGATAACTGGGCGGTTGTTGGTGAGGATTCGGTATATGTGAGTCCATGTGAAACCGATGCGGTGTCCTTGCAGTTGCTGCCTGACATCGTGGATCGCTGGGTCATTGCGAGCATGCGTTGAAGAAGCCCATCCAACTCCTCCAATTGCTGGTATGTCATCTGCAATGAGTCAGGCGGGGTAGTCTTCATGGTTATCCTCTTTTTAGCAATTTTTATTGTCCGCGTTCCTGAAAATCCCTCTTCGAAAGTCAGCCGCTTCCCTCGTATGATTATTACTATAGCCCAAAGCAGGCCGTCGGGTGAAGAGCAACTCGACGCCGTACTCTTGTCGGACCATCAGATGAATAGCATAGTTTCAATATATTAATATTAGATTACTAATTATATATTATAATTTAGAAAATATATATTCTATAACTTATTACAATAACTATATTACGGAGATTTCGACATGACATGGCTTCGTTTGGCTTTGCAAGGAATACACTACCATTGGCGGTCTTACATAACTTTAGTACTAGCTACGGCCATAGCTTGTGGTGTACTGACGGGTGCATTATTAGTCGGTGATTCATTACAGAATAGCCTCGAAGAGGCTGTACAACGTCGCTCGGGAGGCGTGGCATCTGTTGCGGTTTTGAAGCATCCTTTGCCTCTCAGCATCGTTGATCAGATGAAGGATCTAGTAGCACCTGTATTGTTTGTTCGTGGCAGTATCTTTGTAAATAATAATACTGATGCAGGCCGATTTGCCGCTGGCATTCAGATTTGGGGAATTAATAACCGTAGCGAATCCTTATTCGGGTTGTCAGATTGGAGTACACTTTGGACAGGAGGAACACGACAGATCGTTATCTCCAAGCAGTTAGCGGACCGTCTTGAGGTCAAGTTGGGGGATCAGGTTACACTAAGTTTTGAGCGTGTATCAGTTATTCCACGTAATATCCTGTTGGCGCGTCGCTCTTTTGATGACAGTACTGTAGCAGCCACATTCACAATTGCGGGAATTGTTCCCAATGACACAACTGCCTCTATGTTTTCTCTCTCTCCACAACTAAATATTCCACTTAACCTATTTGTTCCTCTAAAAACATTGATGGAACTGGTTGGGAATAATGAGTTTGATGAACCCATTATTAACATATTATTATCCACAGATTCTAGTACTGATACTTTGACTGAGATATTGCGCAAACACCTACGTCCCGAGCATTATGGTTTGCGTATACGCTATGCGTTTCGACAGCAAAGCTGGTTTTGGTGGACTCTTCGGGATTATATCAGCATTGAAAGTGATCAATTAATTATTGCAGATCATATTAGCGATGAAATTATAAGAATTTTTAAGTCATATGGAATTGATGCGGAACCTACGATAGTTTATTTAGTCAATTCAATAACTTATAAAGATCGTGAAATACCTTTTTCCATTGTTGCAGGTGTCAATCCAGATGCGAAGCCACCATTAGGCCCTTTCCATACTGCAGGTAATAACACAATTCGTGAAAATGAAATTGCACTCTTAGAATGGAATGAATCCCCGCTCAATAATTTGTCTCCACAAGATAATGTCATACTAGAAATAACATATTATCACCCAGATGTAGAGGGAGAAGGTAAGCTCGAAGTAAGAAAGCTACGTTTTTGTGGATATATTCCCATGTCAGGAAAAAGCGGAGATCGATATCTGACACCATTGGTTAAAGGGATTACAGACCAAGGTACACATCCCCGCAATTGGGACCGTCCTCCTCAGTTAACAAATGCAAAGGTACGGGAGAAAATTCGCCCTGGGGACGTGCATGACCGGTACTGGCAGCGTTACGGTCCCGCGCCGAAAGCTTTTCTGACTTTGTCAACGGCACGAGAACTTTTTGCGAGCCGTTATGGTTCCATAACTTCGATACGTGTAGCAACCACTGACGCATACGAAGTTGAGAGGCTGCTGCGAGAACATCTGGACCCTCGTATGATGGGTGTGGGTTTTGAATCACTTAGACAGCGCAATTCTGATGCCAGTAAAGGTGCAAAAATATTTGGTCTATTATTTTTACTATTCAGCACATTTATTATCATATCATCAATTTTACTAATTATTCTAATCTATCGTCTTTCTATAGAGCGCCGGTCATCAGAGATCGGCACATTACTATCTCTGGGTTTTAATAAAAGAAATTCTATATATTTATTTATATCCGAAGGCTTATTTGCAAGTATATCAGGATCTCTTATAGGTAGTGTCTTAGGTATTTTATACTGCTCTCTCATTTTGAAGATATTATTTTCCTTGTGGCCCAGTGAAAATTTGCAGAATATGGTACATTTGCATGTGAATTTTAGAACATTCATATATAGTATATCGATAACTATCATATTAAGTTTAATATCACAAATATGGACGCTACGTGGATTGATGTATACACCAATCTCAAGACTGTTATATGGTGAATATGAAATATACACAACTATGAATGCACACCATTGGCGCCCTATTATGTTTCTGACCATTCTCTGTCTGATCGGCGCAGGAATGCTTACACTATGGAGCATACGTACATCTAGTCCGGAAGAGCGCACTGTAGGTTTTTTCGGGGCAGGCTTTTTACTGTTGGTCTCAGGTATCTTGACACTTTATAACATATGGCTCTGTAGAGGATGGGGTGATGTAAAAGGGCAAGGTTGGAAGTCCTTGATCCGCTTGGGTTGGAGGAACCTGGAACGATGGCCACGGCGAAGTTTGCTAACGATCGGATTACTTTCCGCAGCGGCATTTTTGCTAGTGGCGGTAGAAAGTTTCCGGCGTGGTCCAGACAAGAATATATGGGATAAGGATAGTGGCAGTGGTGGTTACAACCTGATATGTGAATGTGATGTACCCCTCTATGATCCCCTCGATCATGGTCCCGGTCGGTTCGATATGGAGACGCAATTGCAAGCATCATTCGGAGGTTCAGCTGAGGATGAACGTTATAAACATGCCATTCACCTTTTAGATAGGATAGAGATCGCAATGTTACGGCTTCGAGATGGCGATGATGCCAGTTGTGGAAATCTTTATCAAACTCAACGGCCACGAGTGCTGGGGGTTTCCGAACAACTCATTTTACGCGGGGGGTTTCGCTTTAGTCGTACTCTCGCTGAAACTGAAGCCGAGCGAGACAATCCCTGGCTGTTACTGCGAAGAGGTGGAAGTGATGGAGAGGTGCCGATCTTTTGTGAGCAAGACACAGCCCAGTGGAAATTTTTCACAGATGTGGGTGGCACAATCCTACTTGAAGCGGATAACGGCCAGCAAATAGTGTGTCGTTTGGTGGGGACATTTGTTAATAGTCCATTTCCTGGTGAATTGGTGATGGCGGATGAATATTTTCGCCATATATTTCCACAATCCGAAGGATATCGATTCTTATTGATTCGTACATCACCTGAGGATGAACTATTTGCCCGTATGGTATTGGAGATGGGATTACGGCGTCACGGTGCACGCGTGGTACGCACTTCCGAGCGTTTGAGCCAGGCTTTAGGGATCGTGAGCGCGTATTTGACAACATTTCAAATCCTGGGGGCATTGGGTTTGCTTATGGGTGTGGGTGGACTTGGTGTTGTAATTTTACGGAATGTCTGGGAACGTATCGGAGAACTGGCGTTGCTACGAGCTATAGGGTATCGATGGTTTCATCTTCGAGTGTTGATATTCCTGGAGCACTCGCTGCTGTTTCTGGGAGGCATTTTGCTCGGGTCTGCTTCCGCGAGTGTCGCTGTCATTCCCCAACTTTGGGAGGGTCGTGAGATTCCGTGGACGAACCTCATCACTCTACTATCTGTAGTATTGGTATCCGGCTTTGTAGTAATTTATTGGGGCAGTAATAGCGTTTTACGCCTGCCACTATTATCATCTCTCCGAAATAAGTAGTGGGCTTGAGGAGACGCTATGATATCTTGCCAATCAGAGAGATCCAGTGATTATCAACCCCAAAAGTGTATTAGGGAGGAAAGGTAATGATACGACTGGGGGTGCTGGACTTTGATACGTCCCATGTTGTGGAGTTTACATGGCGATTGAACCACGTCGAAGGGACGCCCCAGGAGCAATGGGTGGCGGGCGCTCGCGTAGTTGTTGGATGCCCTGGCGAATCCCGCTTGATGCCAGAGAGAATAGCCGGATTTACAGACCAGATGAAGAAGTTCGGGATAAAACTCGTGGATAAACCGGAGGAAATGATAGGCAAGGTTGACGGCATGCTGATCGAGTCGGTAGACGGTACTGTGCACTTCGAACGTGCCCGACCATTTCTTGAAGCAGGCATTCCGTGCTTTATCGATAAGCCTTTTGCATGTTCAGTGATGGATGCCCGGAAAATTGTCGAGTTGAGCGACAAGTGGAGGGCCCCCGTGTTCTCCTCGTCTTCCTTACGCTATGCACTGGAAGTGACAACATACCAGCAGCAACAGAACCAGCACGGAGTGCTTGCTGGTGCTGTAACATGGGGTCCCGCTACAGCTTCGCCGCATCCTCAGAGGAATGCAGGTTTGTTTCACTACGGAATTCATGCAGTCGAGGTGTTATATACGCTCATGGGAAGGGGATGTCAGCAGGTTGTCAATGTCTATGAACCAGCTGCGGAAGTGGTGACAGGTCGCTGGAAGGATGGTCGGATTGGAACCGTGCGAGGTCTGCGTCAAGGTGCGACACCGTTTGGATTCACCGCATTTGCTGAGAAGGGAGTCTCAACGATTGCTGTCGAGACTCGATTCATCTACCGGGAGCTGCTGAAAAAGGTGGTAGAGTTTTTCCAGACCGGTCGCTCACCCGTGGCCATTGAGGAGACTCTGGAAATCATCGCTTTCATCGAGGCAGCAAATACGAGTGGTAGCCATCATGGCCAACCAGTTCAAGTCAAAGTATGAAGAGTACACACAGGGCGTGGATATCCTTGTCAACACGTTGGAGTTATGGTCCCGACTGCGAGGTATCTTATGGTAATCAGCCGACGGGAGGCCTTGTGGAGCTTGATGGGGATCAGTTGGGTCGGAAAATCCTGGGGTGAGGATTGGCCGTGGTGGCGTGGTCTGCGGGGAGATGGCACCTGGATAGGGCCGCGATTGCCGGAACGTTGGCCTTCCAGCGGACTCAGGGTGGTGTGGCAACGGGAAGTCGGCGGAGGGTATGCGGGGGTGAGTGTTCGCGGCCAGCGGTTGGTCACTATGGATTTTGAGGCGACACAGCCCAAGATAGCTCAATCCGAAGCACCTCAGAGGGAAGAAGTCCAAGGTTATGAGCGGGTGTTGTGCTTTTCGGTCGTGGACGGACGGTTGCTCTGGCAACACAAATACCCCGTGATTTACGGCCGATTGGGTGGATATGCCAACGGACCGCGGTCTACGCCGGTGTTGAGCGCGGACAATAAAGTGTACACCCTAGGAGCTGTGGGCCATCTGCACTGCTATGATCTCACAGACGGGAAAGTGTTGTGGAGCGTCGATTCTGTCCGTGAGCTGGGGGCACGCGTGCCGGAGTGGGGCTTCGCCGGCTCACCCCTGCTCGATGGTGACCGGCTTATCGTTCACCTCGGAGCGACCGAGGGCGGTTGTGTGATCGCCTTGGATCGGCATAGGGGCAAACGGATCTGGAAGGCCCTGGAAGACCCAGCCGGTTACTGCAATCCCATCATCTTTCCCACGCCGGCTGGACGATTGCTCGTTGTTTGGACCCCCCACCATATTCACGCCTTGGAAGCAACGACCGGCCGG
>Ga0197142_1001945_pt1 | contig 18572 bp, 16 predicted proteins | sample GBS60_MetaG_FD_148614 | JGI IMG/M metagenome (GOLD analysis project Ga0197142, IMG submission 148614) | Sediment microbial communities from Great Boiling Springs, Gerlach, Nevada, United States - GBS 60_MetaG | ecosystem: Environmental > Aquatic > Thermal springs > Hot (42-90C) > Sediment...
ACACTGGTGGACATGATCACCAAGAACACGGGTGCGCCCGACGACGCCCGCATGCTCGCCCGCTACCACCTGCGCCAACTGCGCGAGCAACTCGCCAAGCAGCTCCCGCGCGTCAAAGACACCTACACCCGCGCGCACTACAGCGAAGCCATCGAGACCATCGACAAGGCACTCAACGCGCAATACATGCTGGGCATGCCCGAAATCCGCATCCCGTCGCTGGCGGAGATTCTGGGCATCGGCGCAGAAGTAGGAGCGAACGGCAGTTCGCCCTCTCACACACCACCGACGCAAAGGTAGGGGCGAACGGCGGTTCGCCCTCCGCGTGTCGGCATAGAAAGTAGGGGCGCACGCCGTGCGCCCCTACTCCTCCAACGCAAGACTCGATTCGGGTAGCACCTGCCCGCCGTCCACAACCAGCGTCTGCCCCGTGATGTAGGACGCCTCGTCGGAGGCGAAAAAGAGCGCGGCGTAAGCGACATCTTCGGGCTTGCCCAACCGTTTGAACGGAATCACCGCCTCCATCTTGCGCCGATACTCCTCGCCAATCTCACCCAGCCCCTCCGTCTCGATGTTGCCTGGCAGAATCGCGTTCACGGTAATCCCATACTTTGCCAACTCAATCGCGGCAGAGCGCATAAAGCCCAGCATACCTGCCTTCGTCGCCCCGTAGTGCGACCAGCCAGGAAAGCCCGTGACAGGACCCGTGATGGAGGAGGTCAGCACAATCCGTCCATACGGAGACTGCTTGAGCATGGGCAGGAACGCCTTGACGGTCAGGAACATCCCCCTTAGGTTCACAGCGTGTACCGTATCCCAGTCGGCTTCGGTCATCGTCTCCAGGAAGGCTTGGGGGTAGATGCCCGCATTACAACAGAGGATGTCAGTTCTGCCGTAGGCTTTTTGCACTTCGGTGGCGGCGTGGTTCAGGGCGGTCGGGTCGCTCACATCGGCGAACAGCGGGAGCGCGTCGCCTCCCTGCTGCTGTATCGCGTGTGCGGCGTGCGCTGCAGCCTCGGTATCGACATCCAGCAGGGCGACTTTGGCACCGCGCTGCGCGAACTGCTGCGCCATCGCGCGCCCGATGCCCTTCGCCGCGCCCGTAATCACTGCCACACGCCCAGAAAAGTTAGTCATGGCTCCCTCCACCGAGAATTGTACCTGACGCGCGGTTCAACACCCGCTGCCGAAGGCGAACAGCACCTCCAGCAGGTCAGCATCGTCCACCATCCCGTCGCAGTTCACATCGGCGGCGTCCCCTGCCTCGCCGAAGGCAAACAGCACCTGCAAAAGGTCGGCGTCGTCGACGCAGCCGTTGCCGTCGGCGTCGCCGCCTGACGGGGCGCAAGCGTGCTGGGCTGCCCACTGCACAGCGTTGGTTAACAGCTGCCGAAAGACCGCGTTCTGCGCCATCGGGTCGAGCGCATAGGCGGGCGCAACCGAGAGGCTAATTACGCGCCCCTCTTGGTACGCCCACCCAATCACGCCGCCTGCGCCCGATAGATAATCGCTCAGATAGTAGACCGTCGCGCCCCGCTTGGGCCTGAGATGCGCCTCATAGCCCTCCCCCAATACCAGCACAGCGGGTAGCCCGCGACTGAGGATAGGGTCGCTCACCTGCTGCTGGTACTGGATGCGCATGCGATAGATATGCCGCTGGTAGGCTGCGGGGAACAGTTCGCGCAAGATTAGGAACCTGTTCGCGTGGTCTGCTGCCCAGAGCGTCCATTCCAGCGTTACCAGCCCGCGCCCGCTCCCGACCCACTCCAGCAACGCCTGCTGCCCGACGAGGGGCATGTCGTCGTTATTACCTGTGCCCACCAGCACGGCGACCTGATAGCTGCTCAGCTCCTGGCTCCCGTCGAAGGCTTGATAGGGCACGCCCAGCATGACCTGCAGTCCGTGCACCTGCAGCGCGTTATAGAGCGCAGCGTCCCGTTCAGGCACGCCCGTCCTAAATAGGTAGACCCGCTGTGCCGCGCAGGTCAAAAAGCCAGCAATCAGCGCAAGGCACGAAATCGCCGTTTTCATCTCGTCTCTCCAACTTACCGTAGCAGCGCGTCTTTGAACGCTGCGATACGCTGGGCGATTTGCTCGCCGTCTTTGCAGTCGCGCGCCGCCTCCGCGACGCTGTCCAGCAGCGCGATGTATGCCAGCCGCCACTGCTGGTAAAGCGCGTTCAGCCGCTCCTGCGCATGGGGGGGCAGGTCAGGGTAAATCGGGCGCGGCTGAAGTCGCACCAACTCCTGTTGCAGGGGCACGAGCTCATCCTCCATCTCCTGTTTAGCATGTTGGTAGTTCGTTTCGGCGGCGCGGGCGTTCGCAATCGCCGTGAACGCTGCACGCAGTCGCTCCTGTGGATCCGTGCTGGCAGCGGTAGCGAGCATCCTCGATGGGGTCCTGTCGCCGTTCGTGGAGATCTCAGCGGCAGATTGCACGGCTGGTGGGGGTGCAACAGTCGAATCGTGGCGTGTCGGCGGCTCGGAGCGTTCACACCCCTCGCGCGCCTGTTCACGGCGCGCCGCGTTCACTGCCGCCCGCACTGCGTTCGAGACAATCTCTTGACGCCCGTGGAAGTAGCCTCCCGACAGTGCGAGCCCCGCCAAGGGTAGCATCAGCACCAACGCAAGCAACGCCAACATCAGCACAGGCGTGTTCCACACGCTGGGCGCGAGATAGAGCCCACTTAGCAATACGATTATTGGCAAGAGCAGTACGGCGAGCGCGACTGCACCTGCCAGCCATGCAATCCGTCGCGCCTGCCCTGCCCCCCAATTAAAGAGGTAGTAAAGCTCGCTCAGGGCGCGGCTGGCGTTCCAGAGCGCACGGTACCAGACCAGCATCGATAGCGCGCCCGCGACAGAGGCGATCCAAAACAGCGGGTTCTGCCAATCGTTAAGCGAGAGCCCGAACGCCGCCAGCGTGAGTTGCCCTAATAGCAACCCAACAGCGATTGGCGCGAGCCACTGCACCCAGAGGAGTGCCGTGCGCGGTTGGGCTGTCGGGAGACGCGCCTCGTGCGCTGCCTCCTCCGCGCTGAGCGGCTCCACAGGCGGCTGCGTAGGCGACCAAGCAGGGGAAGACGCAAGGGACTCGCGGGGTGTCTCCATCCGCGCAGGCAGCGAGGGCGCGGCTTGTAGAGCAGGCGCCTGGGTCGCCTGCGGGGACGCAGGCGCGTTTGTCGGGGACGCGCCTTGAGCGTCCCATCCGTCTCCTTCGGTAGGCTCTAACCCGATTCCTAAGAACGCGCCGCCGCGCAGGTTGATGCCCGCTTCGCCCGCGCGCAGATACGCCTCTACGCGCGCCTGCTCCAGTTCCGTGCGCAACGACGCTAACACGGGACGCCACCGCTCGCGCACTTCGCGTATCTGCGCCTCCACCGCTTGTCGCTGGGCAGCCACCTCGCGGTTGTACGCTTCGTCTTCAACGCGCTGGGCAGCGTAGACCGCTCGCTCCTCCGCACGCGCCGCCACATACTGCTGGTATGCTGTTCGTGCCGCCTCGTACTGCACGCGCATCAGCTCCGCTTTGGGCTGGTTGACCTGCTTCAGAATGGTGTAAAGCTCATGCCATTCGCTCTCGTCAAACGGCACATCCCGAAAGAGTGGCTCCCGTAGCGACACGCTCGGAGGGTTCCCTACAGTAGATCCGCCGTTTAGCACTGTTATCACGCTCTCGTCAGAGGAATTATATCCAAATTAGGACTAAAGTCCCGCAATCTCCCGTAGGGGCGTTCCGTATTCCGAAATAGGAGGCTTGCGATGACTGACGAGACTCGCCGCGAACTGGAGGCGATCAAATCGGAATTATATCGGCTAAGCTACCGCGTGCGCGCGCTGGAGGAGCGATTGATGCGGGAATCGCGCTTGGAGGCGGCGCGTGCGACGCAGACGGCGCAGACGGAAGCGCCACAACCGCCGAGTCGTTCGGAGCCAATCCTGCCGCGCGTTGTATCTCCGCCACCTACGACGCCGCCGACCAACGAAGAGGCGCAATCGTTCGAGCGGGTGCTGGGCGGCAAGGTCGCGCTCTACACAGGGCTGGCACTGCTGTTTTTGGCGACGGCGTTCTTTCTGGGCTGGGCATGGACACAGCTTTCGCCTGCGGGTCGCCTGACGCTGGGTTATGTGGGCGGCGCACTGCTGATGGGGCTGGGCGTCGCGGCGCGGGAGCGCACCGAGCGGTGGTTCTCCGACGGGCTGATGGGCGCGGGGCTGGCGACGCTGTATCTAACCACATGGGCGGGCTGGGAACGCTACGCGCTGCTGAGCTACGCGGGTGCGTTCGGGCTGACAGGCGCGATTACCGCGCTGGGCGTTGCGCTCGCACTCTGGCGTGGCTCGGAGACGCTGGCGATTGTGGCGACCCTCGGCGGGTTCAGCGCGCCTGTGTGGTTGCGCGGCGACGGCGCAGGCGCGCCCGCCAACTTCTTCGGCTACTTAGCCGCGCTGAACGCGGGTATGCTAACCATAAGCGCGTGGCGCGAGTGGCGGTACCACCAACTGACCTGTCTTGTGGCGACGATTGCGTTGCTGAACGGCTGGGCGATAACGAGCTATACGCCCGAATATCGTCGGTTGACGCTGGGGTTCGTGTCGCTGTATTATGCGCTGTTCAGCGCGGCGTACCTGCTGCCCGACGCGCTGCGCCGCCGCACGACCGACGCGGTGAGTTTGGCGCTGTTCCTTGTGGCGTCGTTGCACTACCTGCTCGCGGGCTACGCGCTGATTCAGGACGAGTGGCGCAAGTACCCTGGCGCGTTTCTGGCGGCGATGGGCGCGCTCTACTTCGCGCTCGGCTGGCTCAAGACGCTCACGAAAGACTCGCCCACAGATGCCGCGCTGTTCACGCTAGGTATCGTGTGCGTTGCGGCGGCGATTGCCGTGCAGTTCCAGCCGTCGGCGCAGGTTGTGCTGTATAGCGTGACGGCGGCAGGGCTGATACTCGGTGGGCTGCGCCTGCAGACGCGCCTGCTGTATGGGTTCGGCGCGCTGCTGACGCTGGCGGCGGTCGCCGCGATGTGGAGCGCGCTGATCGAGCCGATTCGGACGCGCGTCGTGCTGCTAAACGAGCATGGGGTCGGCTGGCTCGCGCTGCTTGTCGGCGGCGGCGCGGCGCTGTACGGGCTGTACCGTGATATGCAGGCGTATCCGCAGTCGGCGGTAGACCCGCTGGTTCCGCGCTACGCGCTGGCGCAACTGATTGCCCCTGCGCTGGTGATTGCGCTGGCGTGGGGCAGCGCAGAGCAGACGCTTTATGCGTTCGAGCTAACGGGTCAGCGCGACGCGCCGCTGGCGCACCTGCTCGTGTCGCTGGAATGGACGCTGATAGGCGCGGGGCTGCTGGTCGGCGGGGTGCAGGCGTCGCTGCGCGGCGTACGCCTGATGGGACTGGGCATGCTCGCGCTGACGACCTGCAAGCTGTTCCTGTACGACTTGGGCTTCCTGCAGATGCCCTATCGCGCGTTGAGTTTCGCAGGGCTGGGACTCGCGCTAATTGGCGTCGCGTGGCTTTATAGCCGTTTCGGAACTGCCGATGCACGCGCAAATTAAGCAGGAATCGTGTCCAGCGCGGCGTATGTCAGAGGTGGCTATGCCGCGTTGGGTGGTTCGCTTGGGGCTTTGGGGGGCGCTGCTGCTAAGCGCGTGGGGGCAGCCGCCTGTGGAGATTAAGGCGACGCCGCTGCTGGGCAGGGCGCCTGCCGCCAACGGCGCGTTCCCGATTGCCGTGCAACTCGAATCGCGGCGGGGCAACTATCAGGGTGTGCTGAGCGTGTCGCTGGGCGGGTTCGGCGGTCGGCGCGAGTACCTGTATCCGATTGACCTGCCCGCAGGCTCGCGCAAGGTGGTGGTCGCCACGCCGATTGTCAACCGCTACGGCGATGTCGCCATCATCCGCTTCGAGGCGCGCGGCGTTGGCGTGGAGACGCGCCTGCCCATCGATCGCGTGCTGGATGTGGATCAGCTGGCGGTGGTGGTGGGCGACGCGATTGGCGGGCTGCAGGTGCTTAGACAGGTGCGGGGGATAGCGAACCCGTTCCACATCGACTTCCGCACGAACCGTCCGATGCGCGGGGTCTATGAGGTCGCCTACTGCGCGCCCGAGTTGTTCCCTGAGCAGGCGATTGCGCTCAGCGGCGCGCAGATGATTGTGCTGACTTCGGGCGCGGAGCGGCTACGGGCGGAGCAGTGGGCGGCGCTGCGCCAGTGGGTGATGCTGGGCGGGACGCTGGTGGTGTCGGGCGGGGCAGGCGCGGTCTACTTGCAGGCGCCTGCCCTGCGCGATTTGCTGCCCGTCGCGCCGCAAGGCACGCGCGAAGTGGCGCAACTTGCCGCGCTGGGGCGATGGCTCCAACACCGCCCGCCCGCAGGACGCGCCACGATTACGCAAGCACGGCTTACAACAGGCGTCGCCCTCCTCCAGCAAGAGGGGTTGCCACTAATCGCTGTGCGCCCCTACGGATTGGGGGCTGTGGTCTTTCTGGCGTTCAGTCCGCTGGAGCGACCGCTCAGCGACTATGACGCCCGCGTGCGATTCTGGCAGGCGGTTGTGGACGCCACAACGGGCTACCCGCCCAGTTTCAATATCGCCGCGCTTCAGGCGGGGCAGTCGGGCTACTCCAGAGACCCTTGGTCGGGACAGATGTCTGCCAGCTTTGACGCCGAGATCGACCCGCCCAGCGTGCTGATGATTATCGTGCTGCTCAGCGCGTACTTTGTGCTGGTCGTGCCGATTAACTACTGGACGCTGAAGCGGCTGCGCGCGTTGGATTGGGCGTGGCTCACGACGCCCCTGATTGCGCTTCTCTTCGTGGGGGTGTTGTGGCGGTTGGCAGGCGATTTGTACCGCAAGTCGCTCTCCAGCAAGGTACAGACCGTGCTGATGGCGCATGCGGGCAGCGCCGACGCCTACGCGGTCAACGGCGCGCTTTTCTTCTTCCCGCGCGCAGGCGTGTTCGACCTGCAGTTTGACCAGAGCGACATGGTGGAGGTGGGCGTCGGCGATGACTGGGGCATGGGGTTCGGGCAGTCATCAGTGATTCGCACCATCGAGGGCGAGCCGAAGCGCGTGGACGGCTACCGCGTGTCGAACCTGAGTTTCCAGTGGTTCCGCTACACGCGCACGGTACAGCTGCAGGGGCAGGTTGAGGGGAGCCTGCGCCTAACCCAGCGCGACGGCAAATGGGTGCTTTCAGGCACGCTGCGCAACCGCCTGCCCTACGAGCTGCGCGCGGTGCAGATTCTGACCCCGCATGGCGTCGCGGAGATAGACTCGCTCGGTGCGCGCGACACCCAGACGCTACGCAACGAGCCGCTGCTCCCTTCCAGTTGGCTTGGCGACGGTAGGTACGACTTCGAGAACTGGGGCGTTTCTGTTCCCGCCTTGTCTGCCGAGCAGCTGGCGCGGCGGCTTCTCGAACAGCGTGATGAGCTGCCGCGCGCGTTTCTAATCGCTCGCGCGTCGCAGCCTGTGCTGACCCCAGAGCTCCGCGAGGCGACCGAGCGCTCGGCGGAGGTCACATATCTTGTGAGCATACCGCTGGAGGTGAGACCATGAGGGCGCTTTGGGAGAACCCACTGCTGCAGTATCATCTGCTGGGCGCGACGCGCCACCGCTGGAAGCGTCAGCCGTGGCTCTACTGGGCAGCGACGCTGGGGACTGGGCTTATGTACCTGCTCGCGCTGCAGACAGCAGTGAATTATCGTCCCGGCATTGATGCCGCCTTGTGGTTCTCCCTGTTTGTGATGTGCCTTGCTGCGCCGCTGATGGCATACAACCTGTTCTCGCTGGAGTACGAGAAGCAGACTTGGGAGTCGCTTGCGCTCACGCGGCTCACGGCACCCGAGATTTTCTGGGGCAAGTGGGGCGCAGCGTTGGCGCGGGTGGCTGTGCTAACGCTGTTGCTGGCGCCGTTCCTCTTCCTTTCTGGGGTCGGGAATTGGTACGCGACGACCGCCGCCTTCGTTGTTCTCTTCGGCTGGGGGGCGCTGCTTGCGTCGCTTGGCGTATGGCTCTCGTTCAAGCTCAAGCGCACGCTCACCACCGCCTCCGCGCTCTACGCAGGGCAAGTCTTCGTGCTACTGCTGTTCCCGATGCTCTACCTCATCCTCGGCGAAGGCACCTTGCCAAGAGAACTCATCTCGACAGTGCAAAGCTACAAGGACGCCTACTATACTTGGATTATCTGCGTGTTCAACGGCGCGTTGATTATCTACATCAATCCCTTCTATGTGGCGTTAGAGATGGAGCATATGCGGTGGTGGGCAGATTGGTGGTGGATGCGAGGCGACGAGTATACATACAGAAGTGGGCTGCGCTATATGCTCTGGGGCTTTACGCAGGGTGTGCTGTATCTGGGGTTAGCGGCGCTCTTTGCAGGATTCACCTATCGTGGCGTCAAAATCTCTTGGCGGAAGTAGGGGAGTTGGCTATGCTGGATGTGCAAGGGCTACGCAAGGAGTATGGGGAGCTGGTTGCCGTGCGCGATATTTACTTCCAGCTGCACCCGGGTGATGTGTTCGGCTTTATCGGACCGAACGGCGCGGGCAAGACGACGACCATCAAGATGCTTGCGACGCTGCTGGAACCGACGGCAGGCACGGCGACGCTGAACGGCATCGACATCGTGCGTCATCCCGAAGAGGTGCGCCCGCTGCTGGGCTATATGCCCGACTTCTTCGGCTTGTACGAGGGCATCACCGTGACCGAGTATCTGGAGTTCTTCGCGGCGGCGTACCGAATCCCCAAGTCGCAACGCGCCGCGATTATCGAGAATGTGTTGGAGCTGACCGACCTCACGGTCAAAAAGGACGCCTATGTGGAGACGCTCTCGCGCGGCATGCAGCAGCGGCTGTGCCTTGCCAAGAGCCTTGTGCATGACCCCATCCTGCTGCTGCTGGACGAGCCTGCGTCGGGGTTAGACCCGCGTGCCCGCATCGAAATCAAGGAACTCATTCGCGAGTTGGGCGCGATGGGCAAAATCGTACTGGTCTCCTCACATATCTTGCCAGAGCTGGCGGACTTCTGCAACAAAATCGGCATCATCGAAAAAGGTGAACTGCTCGTGTGGGGCGCCGTAGACGAGATTATCGTGCAGTTGCAAGCCAGCCGCGTGCTGGAGATTCGACTGCTGGGCGAGCCAGAGCCGCTGATACAGCGACTGGAGCGCGAATCGCATGTGCATGGCGTCGAGGCGCGCGATGGCAGTTTGTATGTGCATTTCGCGGGCGGGCTGGAAGAGCAGGCGGACTTGCTCGCCGCGCTGATTCGCGACGGGTTCCGTATCGCCGCGTTTCGTGAGGAGTCGCTGGATCTGGAAGATGTGTTTATGCAAATCACGCGGGGTGAGGTGAGTTAGGGGCACACTACTGCACCATCAGCGTAATTCCCAGCAGGCTCTCCAGCAGGTACAGAATCGCCATCAGCCCCCACGCGCCAAGCAGAATCTGGAGCAGCCCGCTGTGCAGCAGGCGCAGTCCGAACGAGGGCTTCGCGCCGCTGAGCGGACGCGCCTTGCGCAGCAGCTCCTCGCCGACGCGAATCGCCTGCAGTAGCTGGCGGTCGGTCGGCGGCTTGGTGGTGGCGACCCACTGCAACAGCGCGCCGAAACTGCGCCAGAACATCAGGGTCAACAGCAACGCCAGCAGCAGCGCAAAATCGCGCGTATCCTCATTAGGCGCGCCAAACTGGAACACTTTCGACAGCCCCAAAAACAGCACAATCCCAGCGACCAGGTTTGTCCCGCAGCGCGGATGCACGCGCGGCATCCGACGCACCACCTCCAGCGTGAGCGGCTCGCCCCGCTCGATCGCATGTACCACCATATGCTCCGCCGCGTGCGTGCCCGCAATCGGCAACAGGCGCATCAGCAGCAGGAACACGACAAATATCGAGCTGCGCAATACCAGCCCCATCACATCCGAGAACAGGAACCACTGCCCCGCAAACGGCGAGTTGTAGTAGCTATACAGCGGCACGCCGAAGCGTTGCTGCGCCCACCACATGCCGCCAATCACCAGCCAGTTCGCCAGCAGAAACAGCGCAAACAGCAGCGCGCCTGTGAGCATCAGTCCCAGCGTGCCCGCGCCCGCGCTCACGACGCCGTTGGTCAGGTACACGCCCAGCGGCGTCGCCATGCCACCAAGCGTGCCAAGTTGGGGCAGGCTGACTGGGCGCGCTGCTAGCCCCGCCAGCGTGACCACCCCTACATACCGCCCCCACGGATCCACGCCTAGCGCGGGCTGTTCGGCGTAGGCGAGCGTCTCGACCGCCTCCTCCAGCGGCATGTCGACGGGCAGGCGCAGGAAGTTCCTGTCCATACATCGGGCAACGGGCTCCAGCCAGTCCACACCGCGCTGGATGGCTTCGCGCAGGCGCGATTCGGTCAGCACCCCCACAGGCGCGCCATACTCGACAATCGGCAGCACGCCCGCGCCACCCTGCGCCATCAGCTCCGCCGCGCGCAGTAGGCTATCGCCGGGATACGCGGGAACCACCCGCTGCAACTTGTCCACCACAAACAGTTTCTCGCTCATTCCTGCGTTAGGTGCTGGTCGTACCGCAGGTAGCGGTCGTACTCCAGCAGTTCATATAACTCCGCGCGGGTCTGCATCGCGTCGAGCATCGGCGTTTGCGTGCCGTGTTGTTTAATGCACAGCAACACCTGCTCTGCCGCCTTCATCATCGCGCGGAAGCAGCTCATCGGAAAGATGACCATCTTGTAGCCCAGCTGCGCGAATTCGTTCACGGTCAGATAGGGCGTCTTGCCGAACTCGGTCATGTTCGCCAGCAAGGGGGCAGGCACAGCACGGGCAAACTGCTCGAACTCGTCGGGCGATTGGAGCGCTTCGGGGAAAATCGCGTCCGCGCCTGCCTGGAGATAGCGTTTCGCGCGTTCGATTGCGCCCTCCAGCCCTTCTATTGCGCGGGCATCTGTGCGGGCGATGATAACAAAGTTCGGGTTGCTGCGTGCGCCCACCGCCGCTTTGATTTTAGCGACCATCTCGTCGGTGGGGATGACCTCTTTACCTTCCAGATGCCCGCATCGCTTGGGGCTGACCTGGTCTTCGATGTGGATGCCCGCCAGTCCTGCGCGTTCGAGCATCTGCACGGCGCGGGCGGTCTGCAGTGCGCCGCCGTAGCCCGTGTCGGCGTCGGCAATCGCAGGGATGCTCACCGCCGCTGTGATGTAGTTGCATACCATCGCCATGTCGGGCAGGCTGATGAACGCATGGTCGGGCAGTCCCAGCAGGCTGTTGGTCACCCCCGCGCCTGAGATGTAGAGCGCTTCGTAGCCGTGAAACTGCGCTAATCGGGCGAGCGCGGCGTTGAAAACGCCTGGCATCACCACGACATTGCGCTGTTCCCAGAGCAGGCGCAGCCGCGCGCCAGGGTCAAACAGCCGCTCCTCGCCCCGCAGTGGAAAGTTCATTCGCCTCGCTTCCCCAGCATGAGAATGTCGGCGCGTGTGAGCGTAATCACTTTGCGCACACGATAGTAGCTTGTCTCGCGTGTCGGGTTCTCTACCTCGCGTCGGAGCGCGTCGGAGATCTTCGCGTATTCGGGTACATCCACAGGGTCGGGCTTCTCGCGCACCTCCTCCAGGTAGCGGGCATCGTACATCCCCACCCCGTCCGAGCCGATACGATCCTGAATATTCGGCGAGGCGTAGCGCGGCTCGAAAATAAACTCCACCTCGTATTCCTCCGCCTTGAACGGGTACATCTTCGGATCTTTGCTCATGTCGATTTCGCGGCGGAACTTCTCCTCGCGTACCGCCAGCGAATCTTGCATGTAGGTCAGTTTCGGGTCTACTTCGAGGGTGAAGGTCTTAAGGGCTTTCGGGCTATAGCGTAGGGTTTTGCCCTTGTCGCGTAGAATGACCGTCACGCGCGCGCCAATCGTCGGGATACCGAGTTTGCCTTCCACCAACAGCACGCGCGGGCGCACCACCTTCACCGTTGCGTCGAAGCCCAAGTCAATCGGCGGCTGCGTTTCAGGGTTCGGTCCGTAGCGGCGCAGCAGGTCCAAAATTGTGTCTTCCAGATTCTTCTGGCGCACATCGTAGAGATTGCTCGATTCCCAGTCCTTGCCCCGATCTTTCTCGGCGTCCAGAAACAGTTTCGCCCAGTGGTCAACGGCGTCATCGAAGCGTCCCGCTTTGAAAAGGGTGTGCGCCAGCATGTGGCGTCGGGCAGGAATCATGTTAGGGTACTCATTCGCAATTTGCATCCACGGCACGGCGTTCACAGGGTCTTGAATCTTGTGGTAGTACATCCAGCCCATTTCGAAGTAGAGATCCCACACGGCGGGATTGTTCTGGATGCCCTCTTCGAGGAACTTGAGCGCCAGCGGGATATAGCGTCGGTCAGAGCGCTGCGATTCATCAGTGAAGTTATAGCCCATATGCCATGCACCTGTGGAGTAGACATCGAGGTTGTGCGGATCCAGCCAAGTCACCAGGCGCAGCATCGGCAGCACAGCGTCGTAGTTGCCCGAGTCGAAGAAGCTGTCGGCGCGCACCCACAGGATTGCTGCCAAGAACTCGCGGAAACCCGCAACCGCCGCCAGCAGTTGGTCGGGCGACAAACCGACGGGCGCGGTCTGCTTGGGCGCGTAATCGCGCACCCAGATCGGGAAGATACGCACTTGTAGCCCCGCCTGAACCAGAAACAGCACCACAATCGCGACCCATAACTTGTTAAGATTGCGCTTCATCGTTGTTGCCTCCATCGTCTATATCGATACTTATGTCACATCTCCCGCTGGTTGAAGATAAGCATGCTGGCGATAAGCAGCAGCGCGATGTAGACCACGGCGTATGCAAGCGTCTGTACGGTATACGCCGTTGGGTCGGTCAGTACCTGCTCTGGGTTCATTATCGGGTTCTGCACATTAAAGTTGGCGAAGTTGGGCAGAATAACCGTAAGCAGTTGCACAGGGACTCGCGTCAGGGGCGTGACTTCGGGATCGCGCTGGATACTCTCTAGGAAGCTGCTCAGCAGGTTGCCCAGCAGGAACACGCCACCCGACAGGAAGTAGTTCACCAACGGCGAGACAAAAGTAGAGAAAAACAGCACGACTGCCGCCAGCAGCGAACTCTGGAAGAAGAACATAATCAGCCCGCGAAGAATGTCTGGATCGAACTCGCCCAGCGCCATGCGGGAGGCAATCATCAGCACGATGCCCATCATCAGGTACATAAAGCCGAGCGTGCCCACGGCGCCCACAAACTTGCCCAGCACGAACTGATAGCGCTGGACAGGTTTGGAGAGGATCGTGTAGATAGTGCGCCGCTCGATTTCGGTAGGAATCATGCTCGTACACAAGATGATGGCGATGAAGGTTCCCGCGAGTTGGACCACGCCGAAGCCGAAGCCGAGAATCAGCGTGCGTGCGCCCCGACCGCCTGCAAACGGTTCAAAGGCGGGGCTAATCAGGATAATCAGCAGCGCGACAAGCAGGATTACCATCAGAATACGCTTGCGCACCGCTTCGCCGAAGGTCGCCCCTGCGATAGCAAGAGTCGCGTTCATGCGTTTTTGCCTCCCTGAATGGTTTCCACGAACAGGTCTTCCAGCGAGCGTCGGTAGGGCTTGACGCTGATGATGTGCCCGCCCGCTGCCCGCACGATGTCGATCACGCGGTCTACCGAGCCGTTATCGGGCTGCTCGACAATCAGCCTGCCGTCGTGCAAGCTGACCTTGCCGCCCAGTTGATGAATCGGTTCGAGAGCGTTGTCGGGCACTTTGTCGGCAATTACCTCCACATGCCCGCCTGCGAGGAGCTCCTCGATGCGTCCCAGTTGCACCATCACACCCTTGTTGAGAATCGCCACACGGTCGCACACACGCTCGACATCGGAGAGCTGGTGCGAGCTGATAAACAGCGTCTTGCCCTGATTGCGCAGGTCTAAAATCATGTCGCGGATATCGATGTGCGCAATCGGGTCTAACCCTGCCGTCGGCTCGTCCAGGATGAGCAGTTCGGGGTCGTTAATAAGACACTGCGCCAGCCCGATGCGCTGCAGCATGCCTTTGGAGTAGGTGCGCAGGGTCTGGTCAGCCGCGCGGGACAGCCCGACGCGATCTAATAACTCATTCACCCGCTTGCTGCGTTCAGGCTCCGCAATCCCGAACAGCTTGGCGTAGAAAGTGAGGATTTCCCGCCCCGTCATAAAGTCGTAGAAGTAGGGGTTTTCAGGCAGGTAGCTAATCCTGTAGTGGTTTTTCGGGTCGCCTGCAGGCTGCCCCAGCACATACGCTTCGCCCTCCGTTGGGTAGATAATCCCCAACAGCACCTTAATGGTGGTGGTTTTGCCTGCGCCGTTGGGACCGAGGAAGCCGAAAATCTCGCCGCGATAGACCTCTAAGTTGAGGTTTTTGACCGCTTCGACGGCTTGCTTGCTCCACAGTCCCGAATAGCGCTTCGTGAGATTCACAGTCTTGATCGCTAAATCGCTCATTACCGCCTCCTATGATGATGATTACGGGGGAGATTATACCTAACCCCGTGCGCTGCGCGGTATACTCTGCATGTGAGTTGGTTGACGCCTGAGTACCGCGCGACGGCGGAGCGGTACGCGCCGCGTTTTGCCGTTCTCAGCGGCGTCTGCGTGCTGATGGTACTGCTGGCGTGGCTGGGGATTGGGCTGCGCGGGCTGGAGCGCGAGCAGCACCCGAACGCGCTGAGGGCTTGCCCCGAAGCCTACCTGCGCAGCGGACAGTACCAGTTGGTGAACTGGCTCCCGTGCAGTGAGGAAGCGTTCCGAACTGCTCAGCAGCGCGACCGCTTAGTGCTAATCGAGCTGGGCGCGTACTGGTCGGGTCGCTGCCAGCGGCTCGGCAGCGAAGCGTTCTCCGATTCAGGTGTGGCGGATTTGATCAATCGCGAGTTTGTCGCCGTCAAGCTCGATGCGGACGCGATGCCGAAGTGGGCGCGCTACCTTCGGCAACTGGCGCAACTGATGGGCGCACCTGAACGCTACCCGATTCTCGCATGGTTCACGCCCGACGGCAAGCCGATTCGTGCCGTTGCGCCCGATACCCGCGCCGAGCTGATGCGCCACCTCGAGGAACTCAGTCAGATGTATCGCACGCGCCCAGAGCAGGTGCGCCAGCTGGCGGCGCAGCTGGAGCAGGCGTGGAACGCGCGCTGGGCGCGCCCTGCACGCGCGGCGACCGTTGGCGGCGTCCGTGAAGCGTTCCTAAATGCGCTGCCGTCCCTACCCACAGCGCCGACGGAACCTACCGACGCTCCGCCTACCTTCCACCTATGCCATCTGGAGGCGTTGCTGGCGTTAGCGGAGCAGGGCGACCTCTCAGCGCAGGAGCAACTGCTTGCCCAACTGCGTATGCTGCGCGACAGCCCTTACTGGGACACCGAGCGCAGGATTGTCCATGCGTTGCGCGACGGCATCGACCCAGAAGGCAAGCCAACGGGCGGCGCGCGGCTCATCGAGCAGGCGCGGCTGCTGAGTCTCTACAGCCGTGCTGCGCGCCTCGACCCCGAACTGGGCAGCGTCGCTCACGCGCTGGCAGATGGGCTCCGCACGCAGTTCTACCGCGAGCGACCAGCAGGCTTTATTGCGGCGCTTGCGCCGCCAAAGCTGCGGATTGCGATTGCGCAGGCGAAAGGGCTACCCCAATCCGACCCGACACTGTTTGCCGATGCGAACGCCTATGCAGTAATCGCGCTTGTGGACTATGCCGAGACCTTCGGGACCTTGGATCCGCAGGCGGCGTGGGCGAGTCGAACGGCTCCGCGCGTGCTAGAAACGCTCCGCGCCCTACGCACCCCGCGCGGTGACCTGTTCCACAGTTCGACGCGCGCAAGCAGCGATTGGATGCCCAATCTTGCGCTTGTGGTGCGCAGCGTCGTGCGCGTGCATCGGCTCCAGCCCAGCCCACGCACCCTCCAGTTCGCCGAGCAGCTGCTGCAGCGCATCTGGCGCGAGTATGCCGACCCGACAGGTGGCTTCTACGACGCCGCGCGCAGCAAGCAGTGGGGCGACTTCAAGGTCGTGCCCGTGCGCGTAGGCGCGGACGACGGCGATATGCCCGCCGACAACGCGCTGCTGGCGTTGGCGATGGCAGAGTACGCTCAAGCGTCGGGCGAGCGGCTCTGGCAGGCACGCGCCCTGCAACTTTTGCAAACGCTCGGCGGCGACTACGACCCCGCCCAACCGCTCGCCTACGCAGGGTATACTCAGGCGCTCGCACAGCTCCAGCCATGAACCAAGTATTGCTGGGACGCACGAATCGGTATGTGTTTCCCATCTGGGCGCGGGGGCATCTTCGCGGCGACGGCTCGGCGGAAGTGCGCGCCGCGCGATTGATGGACGCGCTGCTCGCTTCGCCCATCGAGACGCTGGACATCTCCCCCGCACCCGCACTGTGGGGACGATTCGTGCGCGAGCGTGCCAATCGGCTGCAGATTGCTGCTGCCACGCCGAAGAACCTGCTGCTACAAGCCTCCGATGCCCGCATCGCGGCGAACCTCGTGCAGTCGCACATTATCGAGACGCTCTGCGCCGTCGGGCGCACGCACATCGACTACTATTTTCTCAGCCTGCACGAGGTTCCGACCGAGGCGCAACTGAGCGGCGCGTTGGAGGCGTTGGAACTCGCACGCCAAGAAGGACAAATCGGCGCGATGGGGCTGGCAGCGTATGGCAAGCCGCTTGCGATTCTCGCGCTGTGGCGCACCCACGACGCTTTCGAGGTCGTGCTACTGCCCGACGAGGCGGAATGGCTGCAGACGCTGTTGCCTGAAGCGCGTGCGCGACGCGTGGGGGTCGTCGTACTTACCGAAGGCAGCCGTGCGCCTGACAAAGCGCAAGTCGTGCTTGCGCGCGTGGAGACGGCTATCGCGCTGGCATCTGCGCTCTGAATGCAACACATAGTCTAATAGTGCCGCGACTGACAGAGGCTCGCTATTGGCTCTTTGCCCCATGCCTGCAGCATCTGCGTGAAGCGACCCTTACCGCTTCAAGTCCTTGGCAACGCTGAGCATCTCGTCGGCGGTCTGGATAGCGCGCGAGTTGACCTCGTAGGCGCGCTGCGCCATAATCAGGCGCACCATCTCGTCCACGATTTGCACATTCGAGGCTTCCAGCGTCCCGCCTGCGATGCTACCGATGCCATTTGTACCAGGCGCGCCTTCAATCGGTTCGCCTGCCGCAGGCGTGAGGCGGTAGAGGTTCATGCCGATTCGGTTCAGCCCTGCAGGGTTCACGAAGCGCACGAGCGTGATTTGCCCGATTTCCTCTACGCCGTCCTGCCCGCCACGCCGCACACTAATCACCCCGTCGCGCCCAATCATAATCTGCTCGGCGTCGGGCGGGATGATGATTTCGGGTTCCAGCGGGTAGCCGTTGGAGGTCACGAGCCTGCCCTGCGCGTCGAGTTTGAATCCGCCGTCGCGCGTGTAGGCGATTGCGCCGTCGGGCAGCAGCACTTTGAAAAAGCCGTCGCCTTCAATCGCCATGTCGAGCGGATTGCCTGTGACCTGCAGCGCGCCTGTTGTGAACAGCCCGTAGGTCGCCGCTGGGCGCGACCCCAGCCCAACCTGTAAACCGCTGGGCAGCTGCGTACCCCCTGCCGCCGTTGCCCCCGCAGGACGCAGTGTCTGATAGAGCAAGTCCTCGAAGTCCGCGCGCACAGTCTTGTAGCCGTTCGTGTTCACATTCGCCAAATTGTTCGCAATTACATCAATATTAAACTGTTGCGACTCCATGCCTGCGGCAGCGGTATGTAGTGCGCGTATCATCGATGCCCCTCCTATACCTTCGGTAGTTCGTTGATGGCGCGTCCGAGCGTTTCATCGTGCGCGTGGATGATTTTCTGGTGCGTTTCGTAGGCGCGGATAAGTTCAATCATTGCGACCATCTCACGCACCATGCTGACATTCGAGGCTTCGAGTGCGCCTGTGACGAGGCGCGGGCTAGCGACGGGTTGCACCGCGCCCACAAAGTCGCCGTCGGGCGCTTTGGTGAGGTCGCCCTGCACAATCAGCAGTCGCCCGACGCGCGTCCCGTTCGCCAGCACCGTGCCATCCTCGCCGATTTGCACGGTCGCGTTCGGGGGCACGCGAATGGGCTGGTTGCCCTCGCCCAGCACGGGGTTGCCCGCGCGGGTGGTGAGTGTGCCGCTGGCGTCTAACTGGAACGCACCGTTGCGTGTGTAGCGCACGCCTTGTGGGGTCTGCACTGCGAAGAAGCCCGCGCCATCAATCGCGACATCGAGCGGATTGCCTGTGGTGGTGAGTGCGCCCTGCTGAAAGTCAGTGTAGAGTTCGCGCACGATTGCCCCCGCCGAGAGCGCGCCAATCGGTTGCGAGCGCGTCCGCTCCACACGGTACAGTTGCCGTTCGTAGACCGTCGCGAAGGCGGGTCGATCCGCCTTAAAGCCTGTGGTGTTCAGGTTCGCCAGATTGTTGGCAATCGCGTCCTGCGCTTTCTGTCGGGCAGCCATTCCCTCGGCTGCCACATACAGTCCGCGTATCATCAGCGGGCATTATCGGCGCAGAGGCAGGTTTTCTGCAGTTAGCCGTCCCGCAGGGGTTCACCCAGT
>Ga0197142_1001947_pt1 | contig 18547 bp, 17 predicted proteins | sample GBS60_MetaG_FD_148614 | JGI IMG/M metagenome (GOLD analysis project Ga0197142, IMG submission 148614) | Sediment microbial communities from Great Boiling Springs, Gerlach, Nevada, United States - GBS 60_MetaG | ecosystem: Environmental > Aquatic > Thermal springs > Hot (42-90C) > Sediment...
CGGGGTCGGCACGCTGATTGGCACTGCGCCCAACGCGCTGCTGGCGGGCTTTTTGCGCGACAACTACAACTACGCGCTGAACATGCTGAACTGGTTGAGCATTGGGCTGCCGTTCGTGGGGCTGATGCTGCCGCTTACTTGGTTTTGGCTGACCCAAGTGCAGTTCCGCGCCCGAAACTTGGACTTCCGTGCCCTGCGCCAGTCGCTGATGAGCCAACTTGCCTCGCGCGAGCGTTGGAGCCTTGCTGAGCGGTGCGTTGCGGGGGTGTTTGCCTACGCAGTGGTGGGCTGGCTGGCGCGGGGGTGGCTAAGCCGCCAGTTCGGGGTCGCGATTTCCGATGCGTTCGTCGCGATGAGCGCGGCGCTGACGCTGTTCCTGCTGCCCGCTTGCGTGAAGCCGTACAAGCCGATTCTGGACTGGCGCACGGCGGAGGGCATCCCGTGGGGCGTGCTGATTCTGTTTGGGGGCGGGCTGGCGTTGGCAGGCGCGTTCGAAAGCACGGGTCTGGCGAAGGCAATCGGCGCGAGCGTGAAGGGGCTTTCGGGGCTGCCTGTGTGGATGATTGTGCTGGCGGTGGCGACGCTCATCATCTTCCTGACTGAGTTGACCTCCAACACGGCGACGACGGCGACCTTTCTGCCCGTGGTGGGCGCGGCGGCGGTCGGGTTGGGCATCGACCCGCGCCTGCTGACAGTTCCCGTGGCGGTAGGCGCGTCGGCGGCGTTCATGCTGCCCGTCGCCACGCCCCCCAACGCGATTGTGTTCGCGTCAGGCGAGATACGCATCGCCGAGATGGCGCGCGCAGGGCTTGCGCTGAACCTCTTTTGCATCGCGGTGATGACACTAATTGTGCTGACCACCGCGCGCTGGGGGCTGGGAATCCCTTAGCACCCGTTGCCGAAATTGAACAACACAATCAGCAAGTCCGCGTCGTCTACAATCCCATCGTAGTTCACATCGGAATAGCGCGGACCTGTAGCACCGAAGTTGAACAGCACTGATAGCAGGTCAGCATCATCGATGCACTCGTTGAAGTCCACATCGCCTGGGATGCGCACCTTTACGACGCCGCGCATCGAGACGGGATGGGGCCTGCAGTAATACTCATAGTCGCCTACCTGCCCAAAGGTGAAAGTGAAGGTGCGGTTGCTGGTATTGATGGGCGCATCCCATAGGTTCGCGACTGAGGTCGTAGTGTGAGAACCACTTACCCATGTCCAGGTCACAGAGGTTCCCACATCGATCACGGTCTCGCTGGTGCGAGAGTAGCCGTCGCGGAAAAAGAAACTACCTACCTCAACCGTTCGCGTCTGCGCAAAGGCGTGCAGAAACACCGTAATCGCCAATCCTACGATTACCCCTAATCGCATAGTTTCGACCTCCACGCTAATTATGCCCCGACTATGCTTCGTGAAGCACGGAGGTAGCAAAGCAGAGGGCAAAAATTTACCGAAAAGTAATTACCTTACCGAAGGGTACCGATTGCGCGGATGGCTTTTAGGTATACTCCGATGTCAACTCCTTATGCGGCGTACGAAATAGAGGCTATGCAACCGAGCTACGACCCAGCGCTGATATGGCTGTACCACGAGCGGCTGAGCGCAATTCCCGAAGAGATGGGCGCGGTGCTGGAGTACGCGGCGTGTTCGCCCAACATCAAGGAGCGGCGCGACTATTCGTGTGCGCTGTTTGACTCGCAAGGCAGGCTGGTAGCGCAAGCGGCGCACATCCCTGTGCATTTGGGGGCGATGCCCGCGCTGATGGCGTACCTGCTGCCGCGCTTCGAGTGGCATGAGGGCGACATAGTGCTGACCAACGACCCCTACCATGCGGGCACGCACCTGCCCGACTGGACGCTGATTGCGCCCGTGTTTGTGGAAGGACGGTTGGTGGGCTTTGTGGCGAGCCGCGCGCACCACGCCGACACGGGCGGCGCAACGCCCGGCTCGATGCCGCTGGCGACCGAAATCTACGAGGAGGGGCTGCGCATCCCGCCCGTCAAGATTCTGCAAGCAGGCGCACTGAACGAATCCCTGCTGGAGATGATTCTGCACAATGTGCGCACGCCCGATGAGCGACGCGGCGACCTGATGGCGCAAATCGGCGCAAACCACACGGGAGTCCGACGCCTGCAGGAGTTGCTGCACACCGAAGGCGTCGCCATCTGGTATGAGCGATTCGAGATGCTGATGCGCTACAGCGAGCAACTCATGCGTGCCGCGCTGCGCCAAATCCCGCCTGGCGAGTATGCGTTCGTAGACTACTTGGACGACGACGGGCGGGGCAATCGCGACTTGCCGATACGGGTACGCGTTATTGCGCCTGCTGATGGGGAAGGCACAGTGCGCTTCGACTTTACAGGCAGCGCGCCGCAGACAGCAGGCGGGCTGAACGCGCCCGAAGCCGTCACTCGCGCCGCGTGCTACTATGTCGCCCGCTGCCTGCTGCCCGAAGACGCGCCGACCAACGACGGCTGCTGGCGACCGATTACGGTCGTCGCGCCCGCAGGCACGATTGTGAACGCGCAGCCGCCAGCCGCCGTCGCAGGCGGGAATGTGGAGACTTCGCAGCGGATTGTAGACGCCGTGCTGGGTGCGCTGGCACAAGCGTTGCCCGACCGAATCCCCGCCGCCTCGCAGGGCACGATGAACAACATCCTCTTCGGGGGATACGACCCCCAGCGTGGGCGGGCGTTCGTGTATTACGAGACGCTGGCGGGCGGCGCAGGCGCACACCCCGACGCCGACGGCGCAAGCGCAATCCACACCCACATGACCAACACACGCAACACGCCAATCGAAGCGCTGGAGAGCGCGTACCCCGTGCGCGTGTTAGAGTATCGGATTGCCGAGCGCACAGGCGGCGCAGGCAAGCGGCGCGGCGGCGACGGCATCGTGCGCACCTACCAATTCCTCACCGAGACGACGCTGACGCTGCTGACCGAGCGACGGAGGCGCGCCCCCTACGGATTGCACGGCGGCAAACCCGGCAAGCGCGGGCAAAACCTACTGCACATCGACGGCGAGGTGGACGCTGAGGTGGGCAAAGGCGTGATTCGCCTACCCGCAGGCGCGATTCTGAGCATTCGCACGCCTGGGGGTGGTGGATGGGGTGATAATACCGATCGGACAAGAAAAGTTCGCTAATTTCTGCGCAAGTCGAATCCCTCCACTCCCTGCCCTCTCTCCCTTATCAAGGGGGGGAGAGGGTTGGGGTGAGGGGGATTCGAGTCCTGCGCATTCACGAGCTTTGGCAGTGCAGCTGGTATCAGCCCTCCAGCAAACAGTTGTCGATGAGGCGCGCCTTGCCGAAGAAGACCGCCAGCGCGACTAATGCAGGACGCTCGATACGCTCGATGGGTTGCAGCGTCTCGGCGTCCACCACCTCCACATAGTCGATCCATGCCAGCGGCTCAGCGGCAATCTGTGCATAGACGCCTTCGCGGAGTCGGCGAGCGTCGCGCTCCCCTGCGGCGTACTGCGTCTGCGCCCACTGTAGGCTGCGGTACAGCACTGGTGCTGCCGCGCGCTCGTCGGGCGTCAGATACACATTCCGCGACGACATCGCCAGCCCATCTGCCTCGCGTACAATCGGGCACGGCACAATCTCGACAGGCAGGTTCAAGTCGCGCACCAACTGCTGAATGACGCGCAACTGCTGGTAGTCTTTCATCCCAAAGTAGGCACGGTCGGGTGTCACGATATTAAACAGTTTCAGCACCACTGTCGCCACGCCCTCGAAGTGCCCTGGACGCGACCTACCGCACAGCGGCTTGGACAGTTCCTTCACGCGCACCTCGGTCTGGTAGCCTGCGGGGTACATCTCGGCGACTGTGGGGTAGAAAATCGCCTCCACGCCGACCGATTCCGCCATCTGGCGGTCGCGCTCGAAATCGCGCGGGTATCGCTCGAAGTCTTCACTGGGACCGAACTGTAGCGGGTTGACGAAGAGGCTCACGATGACCGCGCCGCCGTCTTCGCGGGCGCGGCGCATCAGACTCAAGTGTCCCTCGTGGAAGTAGCCCATCGTGGGCACAAAGTGGATGGGTCGCCCCTGCGCACGCTGCGCCCGCACCCACTGCCGAACCGAGTCGATAGTACGCAGAATCTCCATAGGCTACAGCGTTTTGGTGACCTTCTGCAGTCCGCGCGGCTGGTCGGGGTTCAGGTCGCGCGCCAACGCCAGGTGATAGGCGAACAGTTGCCCTGCAACGGCGTACACGAGGGGCGAGAGCATCTCTGGGATGCCCATAGGCATCGGTACAGGGGTGCGGGCGAGGCGCAGAATCTCGGCGTCGCTGGCGAAAATGATGGTCTCCGCGCCGCCTGTGCGCAGTTTGGACGCGCTCTCCAACGCAGTCGCAAAGGTCGCCCCGTCAGGCGCGAATAACAGGCATGGGAAGCCCGGCTCAATCAGCGCGAACGGACCGTGCATAAAATCGGCGACGGAGTACGCCTTGCACATCACATAGCAGGTCTCAATAAGTTTCAGTGCAATCTCTTGCGCCGTGGCTTGATTGACCCCGCGCGCCAGCGAGACGCACTCACGCATGTAGCGGTAGCGGTCGGTGAGTTCCTGCAGGCGCGGCTCGGTCTGCTGGAGGACTTGCTCCATCAGCGCGGCGGCATAATGGATGCGTTGTGGGGCGTCGTGTTGCCCGCGCAGCGATTCCGACAACAGGTAGATAATGGCGAGTGTGCCCGTGTAGGTTTTGGTCGCGGCGACGCTACGCTCCGCGCCTGCGCGCAGCAGCAAAGTGAAATGGCTGGCGCTGGCTAACGGCGATTCGGAGTCGTTCGTGAGGCTCAGCGTCAGCGCGCCATTCGCCCGCGCATGTGCGACATACTCCACCACATCGGGCGCTTGACCCGACTGTGAAATGCCGACCACCAGCGTCCCATGCAGGTTCAGATTCGCGCGGTACATCGTGACGACCGACGGTGCTGCCAACCCACACGGAATGCCATTCTGAATCTCGAACAGGTACTTGAAGTAGGCAGCGGCGTTGTCGGAGGTGCCGCGCGCCGCGAGAAACACGGCGCGAATCTCATGGTCGCGTATCTGCTGGGCGACGGTCTGAATCGCACGCCACTCTTCGTCGGCAATCCGCCGCAGCACTTCGGGCTGCTCGCCAATCTCCGCTCGCATTAGGTGCGCCATCGAGAAGTATTGTACCTGCGCACTACGCCGCGCGAGTTTCGCCTGTAAAATCTCTCTCCTGCAAGCGGGCGAGGGATGGAGGGGCGAACAGCCGTTCGCCCTTCCATCCCCTCCCACTCGTGGGGAGAAGAGCCTCAAGTTTGCCTCCTGCCTTCTCGGATTGCTGCGCGAACTCGCAGATGGGGGTAGATAACGACTCCGAGACGGCAGGAATTGTGGGAAGTATCTCGAAATCTCACCCACACAGGAGGTGTGATTGTGTCCAACGGAAGCGGTAGCTCCAACGCAACCTTGATACTGGTGCTGGGAATTTTAAGCATCGTGTGCCTCCCAATATTGGGTCCCGTGGCATGGATTATGGGCAATAATGCGCTGAAGGAGTTGGATCAGGGCTTCGGCGACCCGAATTCACGCGGGTTGGTCGTGGCTGGGCGCATTCTGGGAATCATCGGCACAGTGCTGCTGATTCTGAGCTGCATCTATGTAATCTTTATGTTCGCATTTTTCGGCACGATTGCCGCGACCCAGCGGTAGTTCTACTCGTTTGCGGAAGGCGTCTCCACAATCAGCGTCACAGGTCCGTCGTTTTGCAGGCGGACTTGCATCGTTGCGCCGTAGACGCCTGTTTGCACGGTCACTCCCTCCGCGCGGAGGTACTCGCAGAACTGGCGGTAGAGCGCCTCGCCCCGCTCGTAGGGGGCGGATTCGGCGAAACTGGGGCGTCGCCCTTTGCGGCAGTCGCCGTACAGGGTGAAGTTGGAGACCACCAGCATTGCGCCGCTGACCTCCTGCACGCTGCGGTTCAGCTTGCCCTGTTCGTCCTCGAAAAAGCGCAGGTGCGCGAGTTTTTGGGCGAGCCAGCGCGCCTGCGCGTCGGTATCCGATTGATGAATCCCCAGCAGCACAAGTGCGCCCTGCTCGATGCGCCCGACGATGCGTCCCTCCACCTCGACCTCTGCCCACCTAACTCGTTGTACGACGGCTCGCATCCTTGCTTTTCTCCTCCATCGGTCGAGAGACCGCCAGCACATCTTCCAACGAGGCGAGTTTCTGCGTAATCGCACGCAGTTCTTGAGCGCTGTGTACCTGTACCTGCATGTCTATCTGCGCCGTGAGGTTCGGCGTGCGGCGCACGCGCACATCGGCGATATTGATGCCCGCACTGCCCAGAACGGTACTAATGTCTGCCAGCACGCCTGGACGATCGAGCGTCTCGAACCGCAGTGCGACGGGGTAGGTCTGGTCTTTGCTGGGCGACCAGGTGATATGCATCACCCGTTCGGGTTCCTTCTCTTCGAGGGCACGCAAGTTCGGGCAGGCAGCGCGGTGGACAATAATCCCGCGCCCGCGCGAGATGTAGCCGCGCAACTCGTCGCCTGGCAGCGGGTAGCAGCAGGGGGCGCGTCGGGTCATGTAGCCGTCGGCGTCTTCGATTTGCATCGCGTGCACTTCGCGTCCCGGGGTACTGGGTGGCGACGCATCGGGGGCAGAGGCGGAATGCGGCAGGCTTCTGAGGCGCTGCACCACCGCCTGCACGCTGGTCAGACCCTCGCCAATGCTGGCATACAAATCGTCCTCTGTGCGGAAGTTCAACGCCTTGATGATTTCGGGCAGCGCGTCGCGGTAGGTGGCAAGGGGGATACGCAAGCGCGCCAGCTCGCGTTCGAGAATGTCGCGCCCGTGAGCGATAAACTCCGCGCGGCGCGCCTCACGGAAGTAGGCGCGAATCTTGCTCCGCGCGCTGGAGGTACGCACAATCCGCAGCCAGTCGTAGCTGGGCTGCGGTGTCTGGCGCGTGAGAATCTCGACCACATCGCCTGTGCGCAACTTATAATCCAGCGGCACAATCCGCCCGTTCACCCGCGCACCCGTGCAACGATGCCCTATCTCCGTGTGGATGCGGTAAGCGAAATCGATGGGCGTCGAGCCCTCAGGGAGGTCAATCAAGTCCCCTTTCGGGGTGAATACGAACACCTCGTCGGTCGCCATGTCGCGAAACACACTGGTGAGAAACTCCAAGTTGCTCTTGAAGTCAGTCAGGTCGCGCAGTTGCTGCTGTAGGGAGGGGAGCTGAATCGGCTTTTGGTCGGCGCCCTCCTTGTAGCGCCAGTGTGCTGCCACGCCGTACTCGGCGACTTGATGCATCTGCCAGGTGCGTATCTGCACTTCCAGCGTGCGCTCGTTGGGACCGATAACTTTGGTATGGAGCGATTGGTAGCCGTTCGGCTTCGGCATGGCGATGTAGTCGTAGAACATCGAGGGAATCGGCTTCCAGAGTTCATGCACAATCCCCAGCGCCATGTAGCACTCTTCTACTGTGTCGGTTAGCACGCGCAGCGCAATAAGATCGTAGATTTGGCTGAAGTCCAGCTGCTGCTGTTGCATCTTGCGGAAGATGCTCCAGAGGTGCTTGGGGCGTCCCATCACATCGGCGCGCACGCCGCGCTCCCAGAGCCGCTCCTTGAGCAGATGCACCAGTTGCAGCACCTCTTGCTGGCGTTCGGCGCGCGTTTGCGCCACCTTTTGACTAATCTCGCGGTACTGCTGCGGGTACAGGTACTTGAAGGCGAGGTCGTCCAGTTGCGACTTGATTTGGTAGATGCCCAAGCGGTGCGCGAGGGGGGCGTAGACCTGCATGGTCTCCGTGGCGATTTGCACCTGCTTTTCGCGGGGCAGCGCGTCCAGCGTTTGCATGTTGTGCAGGCGGTCGGCGAGCTTGATGACCATCACGCGCAGGTCTTCGGCGACCGCGACCAGCAGTTTGCGCAAGTTGTCGGCGGTCTTGGCGATGCTGATGCGCCGTCGGCTCGCCTCGTTGAAGATTTCCAGCTTACGCTCGGAGTGGTGCAGCTTGCTGACCCCCTCCACCAGTTGGCGCACGGTCGCCCCGAAGCGTTGCTCCAGCTCTTCAGGGGTGGTCGCCGTGTCTTCCAGCACATCGTGCAGCAGCCCCGCAATCACGGTGTTGACCCCCATCTGCAGGTCTGCCAAGATGTGCGCAACCGCCAGCGGGTGCGTAATATATGGCTCCCCGCTCTTGCGTTTCTGCCCGTGGTGCCGCTCTTCCGCGAACAGGTACGCCTCTACGATACGCGAGATGTCGGCGTCGGGCGCATAGTCCCGAACCTTCTCAATCAGCGATTCGACCTGCTCAGGAAGTTCGTAATCCAGTGCCTGCATGCTACATCACGCGCATCACATCGATGTCGCGCTCGTCGTCGCTAATGGGCGGGAGGGTCTGCAGCAAGCGGAGCTGCGCCCGAATCGTTGCCTCGTCGCGGGCGAAGATAGGGTCGCCGTTCTGGGTCGCCATCTGCCAAAGCATCGGGTCACGCGGCGTAATCAGCATCAAGTCCAGATAGTAATCGGGGTGGACAATTGGGTGCAGCCGCGCCGCCAGTTGGCGCATGGTTTCCAGCTTGTCCTCGTGGTGCAGCGATTCGTCGAGCCACACGCCGAAGGTCGCGTCGCTTTGCATCACGCCTTCCGCGCGCACGGTGAACGCCAGCACCACCTCTACCGCCGCCATCTGCTCGAACACGCTAATCAACATCGGCACCCGCTCCACAGGAATCGGCTCACGCCCCTCAGGACGCGGATCGTCCAAGAAACTGCGTTCGTCAGTCATGGTGAAAGGTCTCCACAGGTAGTATACCTAAAATTCAACCTGCTCTATGGCAGGGCGCTGGCGATGGCTTGACGCAGTGAGGCGAGGTTCTCGGCAATCCGTGCGTAGATATTCAGCTGCACCTCATACATCGGGCGGAAGGGGGGCATCGGGCTTAAAGCGGGCGGTTTTGTAGTCGATGATAATTGCGCTGCCGTCGGGAGCGTGCAGAACCTTGTCGGGCATACCCCATAAGTGCAGATTGCGGTACCCTGTCGCAACAGTGAACCATCGGTAGTCGATTTTTTTTGCCCATAGGGTGCAAGGAATACGCTCCTATGAACTCGATTCCTGCTGGCTTCGTTCGCGCAGCACCTGCCACACGAATCGGGGCAGGTTGCGCACCTTTTTGATTTTGCGCGGGTCTTGCATCAGGCGCCAGAGCCACTCGCCGCCAACGCGCTGAAGCCACTTGGGAGCGCGTTTGACCACCCCGCCGTACACATCGAAGCTGCCACCGACGCCAATCATCACAGGCACGCCCAACTGGTGCCGATGCCGCCACGCCCACTTCTCTTGGCGCGGCATGCCCATCCCGACCAGCAACACATCGGGGCGCGCGGCAGCAATCTCTGCTATCACAGCGGGCTCTTCGGCAGGTGTGAAGTAGCCGTGCTGCACGCCGACGATGTGCGCGTTGGGGTAGCATGCACGCAAGTTCTGCGCGGCGCGCGCCGCAACGCCAGGTGCCGCGCCCAACAAATAGAGCCGATAGCCTTTCTCGTGGCTCAGCCGCGTCAACCGCTCCACCAAGTCCACGCCCGACACCCGTTCGGGGAAAAGTTGTCCCAGTCGCCTGCCCGCCCACAGCAGTCCGAAACCGTCAGGCGTTACCAGCGCAGCGCACTCCAAGAGGGCGCGAAACTCGGCGTCTTCGTGCGCCATCAGCACCGCGTTCGCATCGGCAGTAATCACTAAGCTCGGCTCCGCACGGCGTATCAGCCCCTCGATGCGCGCAAGCGCTTCGTCCATGCCGACGCGATGCACGCGCACGCCCAAAATCCGCGCCTCCTGCAACGGGGTTGCTCTCTCCTCCTGCAACGCACGCTCCATCTGCCATGAAGATACCCACTCGGCGTGCAAATGTGCTATAATAGAGTGGGGTGCGCCCCGAAAGGAGCACGACTATGCGGATGATTAGTGGATTGATAGCGGGTCTTGTTTTGACGATAACGGTCTATGGGCAGGCATTTGTCCATCAGAAGTTAGGCGAGGGCTTTACGCAGGTTGGAACAGGCATTCTCACGGAGAGTGGGTTGCCGTTCTGGTCGGCAGTTGCGTTGGGTAGCAACTTGGACATCTTTAAGATTACAGGCAATAACAACTTTACTGCCTCCATCTTAGGGAGCAATCGCCTTGCTTCCCCAGTCGCGTACCATCCGACGGCGGGACTGCTCTGGGAAGGACAGGGCAGTGCGCTGGGCAGCGGGAATGCGGATGTGTTTGTGGAGACGACCAATCTCAGTGCGTCGGTGCTGGGGTCAGGGCGCACGGCGTTCGGCTTCGGGTTCACCAGCGCGGGGCAGCCTGTGTGGTACGGCACGGGCAGCGCGAACGGTAATAATTTGGACATCTTTCGCGACAGCACGAACCTGACGGCTTCGGTGCTGGGCAACGGCGCGCGCGACGCCGTACCGATGGCGTTGGTCAACAATTGGTTGCTCTGGGACGGCGCAGGACCTAATCTGGGTGCCAACCGCGATGTGTTTCGAACAGATTTGAGCACGCTCGCTACAGCGAACATCTCTCAGTCGCCGCTGGGCAACAACCGTTTCGCCGTTGCCGCCGCGCTCAATAGCAACGGCGACGCCGTTTGGCACGGTAGCGGCTCTGCAACAGGCGACTACAACGATGTGTTCTTCAATAGCACGAATGTCAGTTTCCCTATAATCGGCGGAGGTAGCCTCAACAATCCCCGCGACGCGGTCGCCTTCGATGTGAGCGGGAACAACCTCATCTGGCAGGGGCGCAGCGCGGTGACGAACCAACTCTTCGACTCGTTCGCGACCACTATCGGCGGCGGCACAGTAAACATGAGCCAGTCTGTTTTAGGCTCTGGGCGCGATAGCCAGCCCGTCGATGTGGAAGGTGCATCGGTGCTCTGGAACGGCTTCGGCGACAATGTGGGCAACTACGATGTGTTCGTCACCCGTCCTGGCGTCACGCGAAACCTGAGCCAGTTGCGCTTCGGTGGCGGCAACACGACTGGCGTGCGGGAAGGGTATGGAATCGGCGTGTTCTCCAGCGGCAACGCCTTCTGGCTCGGCAAGCACAGCTCCACGAACGCGAAGCTACACTTGTTCCACTACAACTGGGGCAACAACACCAGCGTGAACCTCGTGCAGGAGGCGGTAAACCGCGACGCGGACGCCGTCTACCTTGCCCACAACAGCGCAGAACAGGTACTATGGGCAGTCCCCACCAGCGGCGGCAGCTACGAGGTCTACCTGTCCACGCCGAACATCCCAACCACCCTACAGGGCACAGTGACTATTCCAGGTTTCGCCGGCAACACGAACCAAATCGTGCTTACCATCCGTCAGATTGACCCCTACACGGGCAATGTGGCAGCGACCCACACGGGCAATATGAGCAGTGGCTTCACCTACTCGATTGCGGTAACGCCTGGTTTATACAATGGGCTTCGGATTACTGCGCCGCGCTGCCTGGCGCGGAATATCCCTGGACTGCGCCGCTTGCTCGGCACGACGACAGTAGACTTTAGCCTGACACTCGGTGATGTGAACGGCGATAACATTATCGATGACGCTGACTTGCTGGCGGTGCTGTTCGAGTTCGGAAACAGCACGAACGCGCCTGCCGACCTAAACGGCGACGGCATCGTGGACGACGCCGACCTGCTGACCGTGTTGTTCAACTTCGGTGCGCAGGGGGACTAACGATGCGCCTCAGCTGCGCCGCCTACTCCTTTCGAGAGGCTCTGACCAAACGGGAGATGAGCCTCTCGGAGTTCATTTGTTTCTGCGCCGAGCTGGGGCTGGACGGCGTCGAGCTGACAGGCTACTACTTTCCCGACACAAACCGCGCCACGCTGAACGCCCTTAAGCGGGAATGCTTCCGCCATGGACTGGCGGTTTCGGGCACCGCGATGCGCAACCACTTCACCCACCCCGACGCGGAGTTCCGCAAGGCGGAGGTGGCGAAAGTCAAGCAGTGGGTGGATATTGCTGTCGCGCTCGGTGCGCCAATGCTGCGCATCTTCGCCGACCAAGGTATCCCGCAAGGCTATTCGGAGGCGCAGGCGTATGAATGGTCGCGCGCGTGCATCGAGCAGGCGTTGCCCTATGCGGAGGCGCAGGGCATCGTGCTGGCGCTGGAGACCCACTGGGGGCTGACCGCCGACGCCGAACGCACCCTGCGCTTCATCCGCGACCTCAAAAGCGACTATTTCGGTATCCTGCTGGACGGCGCGAACGCCCGTGCCAACCACTACGAAATGATCGAGAAACTCGCCCCCTATGCCGTGAGCGTCCACGCCAAGACCCATGCGCGCAACACCCGCGACGAGTTTTTCGAGCTGGACTACGAGCGTATCTTTCGCATCCTCAAGACGGCGGGCTATAAGGGCTATGTCGCCATCGAATACGAATACACGGAGCCTGCCGCGCCTGCCGTGAGCCGATTCGCCAAAAAGCTCCTCGCCCTGCGCGACCGAATGCGCTAAAGTCGACAGGAATCTTTTCGTTCAGGGCGAACCCCCTTGTAGGAGGGCAACTATGCGAGCATTGATGATGCTGGCGACGCTTGTGCTGCTATGCGTGGGGATGCTGGCGCAGCAGAAACCCGCGCCACCCCCGATTAAGACGACTGTCGCTGCGTTAGTTGAGAACCCAGACAAGTTCCACCGCAAAATGGTGCAGGTGGAGGGCGAGGTGGACGACCTGAAAAAGAAGACCTCGCGCATCGGCAACCCCTACACTACCTTCAAGCTCGATAGCGGCGGGAAGCAGGTGGTAGTCTTCTCCTACGGACACCTCAACATTCGGGAGGATGACGCCGTAGTCGTCGTGGGCAAATTCTATAAGGAGCGGCGCGTCGGACGCAGCACCTTCAAAAACGAAATCGACGCGAGCCAGAAAGAGGGGGGAAGCGTACGAAAAAAAGAGTGATACCAACGAGCGATGACTACCGCCAGCAGGAAGCGTTCCACCGCTTGACCGACATCCTACGGTGCAAGTGGACCGTGGCGGTACTGGACGCGCTGGGACGGGGAATCAATCGCCCTGGGCAGCTTTTGCGCACCTTACCAGGGCTGACGACGAAGGTGCTGTACGAGCGAGTCCATAAACTGGAGCGGTACGGCTTGGTGGAACGCCGAGCGTATCCCGAGATCCCGCCGCGCGTCGAATATGAGTTGACGGAGCGCGGGCAGCGGCTTATCCAACTGATACGGCAGATGCGAGCGTTCGCCCAAGAGTGGGTCGACGAAGCCGATGCAGAAGCAACTCTTACCGAAAAGTAAATACTTTCCTTTCGGAAAGCCTCTTGCATTGCGGTGCACAGGTCAGGTAGAAATCTTCGCAGGAGGTAACGACCATGCGAGGATTTCTCATCGGAACCGCGTTCTGCGTTGTATTGGGCGTCGCGGCGTTTGCTGGGCAGTCCAAAGCACCTACCCCTGACAAGCTGCCTGCGGGGTGGCGCAACTGGACCCATATCACGACAGGCGTGATCTACAGCGAGAAGCATCCGCTGTTTGGCGCGTTTGGCGGCGTCCACCACATCTACGCCAACGCGGCGGCGGCAGAGGTCTATCGCAAAAACGGCAGCAAGTATCCCGACGGCAGCCAGATTGTGTTCGTGCTGTACGAAGCGAAGGATGTCGACGGGATGTATGTCGCAGGCAAGAAGAAGGTCACCGCGCTGATGGTCAAGGACAGCCGCAAGTACCGTCAGTCGGGCGGGTGGGGCTGGCAAGCGTGGGATGCCAACGGCAAGCCAATCGTTACGGATCCCGTCGGGCAGTGCATGGGCTGCCACCAATCGTCGCCGAACCGCGACTTGGTGATTAGTCGGTGGACGCCGTAGCCTGCAGGGGGCGACGGCATGCCGCCGCCCCCTCACACAGGCTCAAAGTGGCAGCTGAAGTGGCGCAAAAACGGCGTCTGCCAAGTGATACGGTAGCCGCGAAGCTGCTCGCGACGCCGATAGACCTCCAGGACCACTTCCACGACATAGTCCACATGGCTCTGGGTGTAGACGCGGCGGGGGATAGCAAGGCGCACCAACTCGTGTGGCGCAGGCTGCTCCGCGCCCGTTTCGGGATCCCGCTGCGCGAACATCACGGAGCCAATCTCGCAGCTACGCACCCCGCCCAACCGATAAAGCTCCACCACCACTGACTGCCCGGGATACTGCAACGGCGGGATATGCGGGAGCATGCGCCCTGCGTCGATATAAATCGCGTGCCCGCCAGGCGGCTGCACAATCGGCACGCCCTCCCGCGCGAGGTGTTCGCCCAAGTAGCTGGTGGAGCGGATACGGTACTGCAGGTAATGCTCGTCCAGCACTTCGCGCAGTCCGATAGCCATCGCCTCCAAGTCGCGCCCCGCCAGCCCGCCATAGGTGGGGAAGCCTTCGGTAAGAATCAGCAGCTCGCGCTCCTGCTGGGCGAGCGCGTCGTCGTTGGTACACAGGAAGCCCCCGATATTCGCCAAGCCGTCCTTTTTCGCGGACATCGTGCAGCCGTCGGCGTAGGAGAACATCTCACGGGCAATCTCCAGCGGCGTTTTGTCAGCGTAGCCCGGCTCGCGCTGCTTGATAAAGTAAGCATTTTCGGCGAAGCGGCAGGCGTCGATGTAAAACGGGATGCCGTGCTTGCGACAGATTTGGCTCACTGCGCGAATGTTCGCCATCGACGCGGGCTGCCCGCCACCAGAGTTGTTGGTGAGCGTCATCATTACCAGCGGGATGTTCTCGGCGCCCACTTCGGCAATCAGCCGCTCCAGCGCGTCGGTATCCATGTTGCCCTTGAAGGGGTGGGGCGTCGCGGTATCGCGCAGTTCAGGGCACGGGAGGTCTACCGCGTGCCCGCCGAGATATTCGATATTCGCCCGCGTGGTGTCAAAATGAGTGTTATTCGGGATGACACAGCCTGGCTTGCACACCAGCGAGAACAGAATCCGCTCCGCCGCGCGCCCCTGATGCACAGGAATCACATGCCGAAAGCCGAAAATCTCGCGTACAACCGCCTCAAAAAAGTAGTAGCTACGGCTGCCCGCATAGGATTCATCGCCGCGCATCACGCCCGCCCACTGCTCGGAACTCATCGCCGAAGTACCCGAATCGGTGAGCAGGTCAATTATCACATCCTCTGCACGCACGAGGAACAGGTTATAGTAGGCGTCGCGCAGGATAGCTTCCCGTTCCGCCTGCGTCGTGAGGCGAATCGGTTCGACAACTTTGATGCGAAACGGCTCGATAATGGTTCGGAAGGTCATCCGCGTCGTTTACGCGCCTCCGTCGGGTGGATGATACCCGTTCAGCACGACTTGGAGTGCCGCAGCGTTCGCCTAAGCGTCGTTGGAAGCGCAGATGCGACCGAACCTGCGTTGCCGTCTTCACCACTCCAGCACGCTCACTGACATCGGCGGGAATCGGTAGGTGATTCTATCGCCGCGGCTGCTGATGGTGCGCATGCCCAGCGACTCGCTGCGCGTGCTATCCTGCGCCGCCGAGTAGAAGCGCACCGTGACTTGGCTGCCCGCGCGTAGCCCCTGCAGGCGGATCTCGGCGCCTACGGGCGTGCTGCGCATCTTGTTGACGACCAGCAGCCTGCCCTTGCCGTTCGGCGTGCGCACGGCATACACGGCGAGCATCGGATTGCTACTGACGCCGCGCAAGAGGATGTCGCCAGGCTTGGCAAAGCGCATAAGCAGCTGCGCGGCGAAGAAGGTCGGGTACGGCGTGTTCAGCGGGTCGCCCACGCCCGACGGATAGCCCGATGCCACAATCCCGTAGTCGCCCCAGTTGCGCCAGCCGTACAACACAGGCGAGTTGTTGTTATTTACCTCCGTGGAGTTGTGCAGGTCCCACCACACATAGGCGTCTGCGCCTGCTAAGATTGCTCGCGCCCACGAATCCGCCATATAGAGCGCGTTCACCATGCTGGTGGTCTGCTTGCCAGGGTTGTAGGCGACCGAGTTGTTCTCGGTGACGAAAATCGGCACGGTGTTGCCCGCCGCGCCTAAATAGTCGCGCAGGATCTGGCGCGTGCGGGAGATGATTTCGTCCCAATTGCGCGGGTCATCCAGTAGGAAGGCGTCGTCCTCGCGTCCAGGCTGTTGTGGGTAGATGTGGATGTCAAAGAAGTCAGGCACGACGCCGAGACTATTCAAGCGGTTCAGCAGCACAGGTGTCCAGCCGCTGTGCAATCGCCCCGTGCGCGGGTTCGTGACACTGAACCGTTGCGGGAACTCGTGTTCGTTGGGCACACCCACCACACCTACCTTGATGGTCGGGTCGACGGCTTTCATGCGCGTCATTGCATCCTGTGTGAAGTAGGCGTAGGTGTGCGCATCGTGTCGGTTCGGGTGCGTATCGTATTCCCACGAGCCGTAATTCTCGTTGCCGATGGTCCAGTAGCGCACCCTACCGTTGCGCTGGATGTTGGCATACTGCACCCAGTCGGCGGCTTCTTGGGGGGTGCCTGAGCCGTAGTTGATGGTGATATTCTTTTCTGCGCCACTCTCGTTCGCCACGCTCAAAAAGCCGTCCGTATTCGTGCCGTAGGTACCTCCATAACGGCGGTTGCTGTTGGTGCGCCAGTCATACTCGTTCGAGATGGAGCCGCCCGGATAGCGCATCATACCGAAGCCCACTTGCTTGAGCAGTTGGCGGCGTTCGGGCGTGGTGAGATACCAGTCCCAGCAGGCGACATTGATGCCGCGCATCGGCTGGGTAATCGTGCGCCCCGTAGCGTTGAAATCGACGGTCACCGTCGCGCGGTTGCTCACAGTCGCACGCAGGAACCGAATATCATCCAAGTAAAAGGGGGGCACGCTCTGCCCCGAAAACTCGCGGAAATGGATGCCCGTGATGCGGTCGCCTGGGTTGACCCCCAGCGCGCTCAGCGGAACCTGCACGCGCGTCCACTGGTTCGCAGGCAAACTACTGGCGAAGTTGGAGACGGACACCAACGGGCGGTCTACGCCGTCCACCTCCGCACGGATGTGGAAACGCGGGTTGCCCGCGCTACCCCCATGCACCCAGAACTCCAGATGCGTAAACCCCTCCACTACGAAACCGCTCGGATTCTTGAAAAAGATAGACGACCACGGGTAGAACTCCACACGGATCGAGTATCGTCCTGTGCGCACGGGGCTCGTGTTCTGCATGTTGCGGTTCGCCCAAGACCAGTCTTCCCAGCGTCCTGCTGGGTAATCACGATACACGGCAGGGTGCGCAAAGTCGTCTGCACACGCGCCTGCCATCAAGCCCGCGAACAACACGATACACCAACGCATAATCGGTCTCCTTCCTTGAAACGGTTCAAAGCCTATGCTATTATACCACAGGAATCGCCCATGAGGGTGGGTGAGGATTGAAACCGAAGCGCGGCTGGCGGTTTTGCATCCGCCCCCACGGATAGGTGCAACTTCAGAGAAGGCGAGGGTCGAGACGACACGCCTTCGCGCGTCAACAGTCGCGCAGGAGGTACAGGTATAATCAGGGCATGCGGCGGATTGGGTTGATTATGGCACTTGCGTGCGGACTAACGCTGGGCATCCCACAGCAGGCGAACACACCGACCCTTTCAGAGGTGGATCAACTACTGCTCGCGCTTAGCGACATCACTTGGTTCCACAACATCCGTCCGCTGAACCTCACCAAGTCGCAAATCGAGCGGCTTATCCCCATCCACGAGCGCGCCTACAAGCAGCTGGAACGCCTGATTCAAGAGGAGGCGAAGGAGCTGCGCAACCGCAAGGACGAAATCCTCAAGATTCGCGAGGACACCGCGCGTGGCAAGAGCCTGCCCAAAGAGTTTCTGGAGACCATCAAGCGGCTGGAGACCGACGCCGCCCAGAAACGCCGCCAGCTGCGCGCCCAAGTCGTTAGCGAAGTCGCCACCGAACTCAAGCCCCATTTCACCGATGAGCAGTTTCAGTATATGGTCAAGCGCAGCAAAGAGGTGTTGGAATCGGCGCGCGTGGATGTTACACAACTCAAGGACGACCAGCTCTACGCGCTGTTTGTTGAGAATGTGTTTTTAGACCCACGCGCGCCTGAACTGCTGAAAGAGTGGCGGCAGAAGAATCTGCAGTAGCCAATTTATCCTGTTGGCACACTTACCCACCCCCCTGACAGTGTTCGTTCGAAAAATAGGGCGTGGGAACCGCGCCCGTACCAAGCGGATGTAGGAGCGCGGTCGCCATGCCCACACAAAAGCCCACAAGCCTCTGCGCTGCCAAGCGATTTCTCGAACACCCTCACCCCCCTTGACAAAATCGTTGTCAATCGGGTATATATATACTACCCATTAGACCAAAATGGTCTAACGAGGCGAGAGATAGGAGGAATGGAACCATGAGAGGTGCGATGTCTACACGCTACTTGATTGCAGGAGTGATCATCCTGCTGGTAGTCGGTCTGGTGTTTGTGTTGCGGAGTGCCCGAACGCCGAGTTTGCCTGCTGGCTTACCGAGTGACGCACTGGCGGTTGCAAACGAGCGTGGGCTTTCCCCGGAGGATGTTTA
>Ga0197142_1001948_pt1 | contig 18543 bp, 17 predicted proteins | sample GBS60_MetaG_FD_148614 | JGI IMG/M metagenome (GOLD analysis project Ga0197142, IMG submission 148614) | Sediment microbial communities from Great Boiling Springs, Gerlach, Nevada, United States - GBS 60_MetaG | ecosystem: Environmental > Aquatic > Thermal springs > Hot (42-90C) > Sediment...
TTTCCAGAGCCGGTGGTGGGCCGGGTCGAGGTACGGCATGACGAGCGCCCCGGCGATCCGGTCGTAGTGCAGGAGCGCCGGGACGGCTCCGGGTACGATTCGCCCGGCGGTCTCGAGGAACGCCGCCTCGAAGGCGGAGCGCTCGAGCGGTGCCCGCCAATCCGCCTCGACCTTGAGCTTGGCCAGCGCGCGCTTGACGCAAACCGCGCGGTCCGCGAGCTCGACCTTCCAGATGTCCGAGGAGACCCCGCCGGAAAGCGGGTGCATGGCCGGGCGCGCGTCGGGGCGGGCGAGCCCGGCGCGGCAGAGGACGGCGTGGATCACGCTCGAGGGATCGCTTTCCAGCATACCGGTGCGGTCACTCCGGCGGATCCAGGTTGCCGACCGGCGGCCGCCGGTGCCAGGTTGGTTCCGGGAGCAACCCTGCGTCGGGCCGCAACCGGATGCAACGCGTGCTGTTCCATCACCAGGCGAGCCCGGGGCTGCGCGCCCGGCTCGCCGCCCTCGCCGAACGGGGGCTCGAGATTGCGATCGTGCCGGCCGGCGACCGGGCCGGGCTCGAGGCGAGGCTACCCGTGACCGAGGTGCTCTGGCACGTGCTCGAGCCCGTGACCTCCGCCATGCTGGAGGCCGCACCGCGGCTGCGGCTCGTCCAGAAGATCGGGGTCGGGGTCAACACGATCGACCTCGAGGCTTGCCGGGCGCGCGGCATCGCGGTCTGCAACATGCCCGGCACGAACAGCCGGGCGGTCGCCGAGCTCACGCTCGCGTTGATGCTCACCGTGCTCAGGCGGATCGCCTGGCTCGACCGCGAGACTCGGGCCGGGCGCGGCTGGGAGCTGCCGGGGGATCTGCCCGACCGGCTGGGCGAGCTCGGCGGCAGGCGGGTCGGTCTCGTCGGCATGGGCGCCGTGCCGCGCCTCCTTGCCCCGGTGCTCGCCGCCCTGGGCGCCGAGCCGGTCTATTGGAGCCGCCGCGAGAAGCCGGACGCGCCCGCCCGCTTCCTGCCGTTCGACGAGCTTTTGGCCACGAGCGACGTGGTCTCCTTGCACCTGCCGCTGACGGCGGAGACAGCGGGTATCCTCTCCGGAGAAAGAATCGCCCGCATGAAGCGCGGGGCGATCTTGATCAACACCGCGCGCGGCGGCCTCGTCGACGAGCCGGCCCTCCTTCTGGCGCTCGCCGACGGCCATCTGGCCGGCGCCGGGCTCGACGTGTTCGAGCGGGAGCCTCTGCCGGCCGACCATCCGCTCCTCACCCGTCCCGAGGTCGTGGTGACCCCGCACCTCGCTTGGCTCACCCCCGAGACGCTCGACCGCTCGCTCGCCGTCGCGGTCGAGAATTGCCGACGGCTCGCGGCCGGCGAGCCGCTGCTCAACCGCGTCGTTTGACGCGCCGACCGGCTGGTTCGACGCGCGCGCATCCGGCCTCTTGCGGTGCCGCGGGCGCGGGCCGATGCTCCGACCTCGCAGCGTTGCCGGACCGCAGGGGCCAGCGATGAGCCGATCGACCTTCCACCCGACCGTCTGCCCGCACGATTGCCCGAGTGTCTGCGCGCTCGAGGTCGAGCGCACCGCCGAGGGCCGGCTCGGCAAGGTCCGGGGCTCGGAACGCAACCCGTTCACCGCGGGCGTGATCTGCGCCAAGGTCGCGCGCTACGCCGAGCGCTTCCACCATCCCGACCGTCTGGGCTTCCCGCTGCTGCGCACCGGCCCCAAGGGTTCGGGGCAGTTCCGTCGGATTTCCTGGGAGGAAGCGCTCGACCGGATCGCCGAAGCCTTCCTCGCGGCCGAGCGGCGCTTCGGCCCCGAGACCGTCTGGCCCTATTGGTACGCCGGGACCATGGGCCTCGTGAACCGCGACGGCATCAACCGCCTCACCCATGCCAAGCGCTACAGCCGGTTCCATTCCACGATCTGTGTGCTGCTCTCCGACACGGGCTGGCGGGCGGGCCACGGCAAGCGCTGGGGCGTGCCGGCGACGGAAGCCGGCGAGCGGGCCGATCTTTTGGTCGTCTGGGGCTGCAACCCCGTCCACACCCACGTCAACCTCATGACCCACGTCGCCCGCGCCAAGAAGCGCGGTGCCACCTTCGTGGTGATCGACCCCTATCGCACGGCCACCGCCGAACAGGCCGACCTGCACCTCGCTCCGCGGCCCGGGACCGACGGCGCGCTCGCCTGTGCCGTGGCGCACGTGCTTTTCGAAGAAGGCTTCGCCGATCTCGCCTATCTCGAGCGGGTCTCGGACACGCCCGTGGCCGAGCTGCGGGCCCATTTCCGCACGCGCTCACCCGAATGGGCAGCCCCGATCACGGGCCTTTCGGCCGAGACGATCCGCGCCTTCGCCCGGCTCTACGGCAGCACGAAGCGGAGCTGGCTGCGGCTCGGCTTCGGCTTCACCCGCTCGCGCAACGGGGCGGCGGTCATGCACGCCGCCTCCTGCCTGCCCGTGATCAGTGGCGCCTGGCAGCATCCGGGCGGTGGCGCCCTCTACAACATGGGTGACCTCTACCACTGGGACAAAACCCTGCTCGAGGGGCTCGACGTCCTGGATCCCACGACGCGCGCCCTCGACCAGTCGCGCATCGGCCCGATCCTCGTGGGCGAGAGGGACGCGCTCCAGGGCGGCCCGCCGGTCACGGCGATGCTGATCCAGAGTACGAACCCGATGTGCATCGCCCCCGAGCTCACCAAGGTGCACCGGGGCTTCGCTCGGGAGGACCTGTTCGTGGCCGTGCACGAGCAGTTCCCGACCGAGACCGCCAAGATGGCCGACATCGTGCTGCCGGCCACCATGTTCCTCGAGCACGACGACATCTATCAAGCGAGCGCGCATTCGCGGATCCAGGTCCACAAGAAGATTTTCGAACCTTGGGCCGAGTGCCGCTCGAACCATTGGGTCGTCTGCGAGCTCGCGAAGCGGCTCGGCGCCGAACATCCGGGCTTCGCGTTGAGCGAATGGGAGATGGTGGACGATCTGTTGCGCCGGTCGGGCTGGCCCGATGCCGAGACCGTCTGGCGGGCGGGTGGCTGGGACGCGCTACCCGACGAGGCGACGGCCCATTTCCGCGACGGGTTCGCCACCCCCGACGGCAAGTTCCGCTTCCGCCCCGACTGGGCGGCGATGGGGCCCTCGGGCCATCTCATGCCGAAGCTCCCGGATCACCTGCCGGTGATCGACGAGGTCACGCCGGCCAAGCCGTTCCGGCTCGTGGCGGCCCCGGCCCGCCAATTCCTCAACACGAGCTTCACCGAGACGGCGTCGAGCCTGCGCCGGGAGGGGCGGCCGACCGCGCTGCTCCATCCCGAAGTGATGGCCGAGCTCGGCCTCGCGGACGGCGATCGGGTGCGGCTCGGCAACGAGCGCGGCGTGGTCACGGTGCACGTCGCGGCGCGCGCCGGCCAACATCGCGACACGATCGTGGTCGAGAGCATCTGGCCGAACCGCTATTGGGAGGGGGGCATCGGCATCAACGCCCTGATCGGCGCCGACCCTTCGCCGCCCGCGGGCGGAGCGGCGATCCACGACACGGCGGTTTGGCTGGAGCCCGTGCGCGAGGCGGTTGCGGTCGCCCGCGCCCGAGCGGTCGCCGCGGCCTGAGGGCGGGCTCAGCCGAGCGTGACGTCCTCGTAGAGCTCGGCCATCGGGAGCTCGAGGCCGAGGCCCGGAAGGAGCAGGCGGGCGTCGAGGCCGGCCACGATCGCCGGATCGCCCGGCGGCTCGCCCGGCACCCAGAGGCGGGCGAGTGGCCGGTCGGGCTCGAGGTAGAGGACGTGGCGCAATCCCGGGCAGGTGAGGTAGCGCGGCAGCTTCACCGAAAGGTCGAAACGCCGGGTGGCGGGCGAGAGCACCTCGGCCACGAGGATCGGCCGATCGGTCCAGTCGCGGGTCTCGCCGCAGGCCACCGACACGTCCGGATAGAAGCGGTTGCGCGGGTCGAGCTCGACCATGAAGTCCGAGCCGAACGGGCGACAGGGGCCCCCGCGCAGCCGGTTGCGGAGTGCTACGAGCAGGTTGCCGGCGATCGTGACATGCGCGTTGGACCCGCCCGCCATCATCACGAGACGGCCCTCGACCATCTCCTGGCGGACGGGCTGGCGCGCCATCCAAGCGACGAACGCCTCGGCGGTAGCGAGATCGGGTAGGACGGTAACAGCCGACATCCCACACTCCGGGGCCCGCCCGGCTGGCTTCCATGGCAGTCTAACACTCGGCGTCTCGCCCGGCGAGGCACGTTGACAGGGTCGAGGCCGGGGCTATAGTGCGCACTCGCGCCGCTCGAAGGCGACGGCGCGGCACGACGGCTCGTTCCGACTTCGGGCGCTTCCGACCATGTACGCAGTCATCCGCACCGGCGGCAAGCAGTACCGCGTCGCCAAGAACGACGTGATCAAGATCGAGCGGCTGCCGGGTGAGGCCGGGCAGACGGTCGAGTTCGACGAAGTCTTGATGGTGGGCGGCGAGCAGCCGCTCGTCGGCACCCCACTGGTGCCGGGAGCCAAAGTCTTGGGCACCTTGCTCGAGCAGACCCGCGGGCCCAAGATCATCGTGTTCAAGAAGAAGCGGCGCAAGAATTACAAGCGGCGGACCGGTCATCGGCAGGACATCTCGGTCGTCCGCATCACCGAGATCGCCCGGCCGGAGGCCGCCGGAGGAGACCAGCATGGCGCACAAGAAAGCGGGCGGTAGTTCCCGGAACGGCCGCGACAGCATCGGCAAGCGGCTGGGCGTCAAGAAGTTCGGCGGCCAGCACGTGATCCCGGGCAACATCCTCGTCCGGCAGCGCGGGACGAAGTGGCACCCGGGTCCCGGCGTGGGCATGGGTCGTGACCACACCCTCTTCGCCAAGATCGAGGGGAAGGTGCGGTTCAAGGAGGGTCGCGACGGCCGGTCCTACGTGATGGTCGTGCCGGAAACGGTTGCCGCCGAGTAGGCTCGTAGCCCGGCCCGCGACGACCGGGCGACCCCGCCCGGTGGATCGGCATGCGTTTCCTCGATTCGGCCAAGATCTGGGTCAAAAGTGGCGACGGCGGGGACGGCTGCGTCAGCTTCCGACGGGAAAAGTTCGTCGAGTTCGGCGGGCCGGACGGTGGCGACGGCGGTAGGGGTGGGCACGTGATCGTGGTCGCCGATCCCGACCTCAACACCCTCATCGACTACCGCTACCAGCAGCATTTCCGGGCCGAGCGCGGGCAGAACGGGATGGGTCGCCAGCGCACCGGCCGCGACGGGGCGGACGTCGTGCTGCGCGTGCCGGTGGGCACCCAGATCTACGCCGACGACCATCGCACCCTCCTCTTCGATCTGTGCGAACCGGGTCAGCGGGTGATCGTCTGCCGCGGTGGGCGCGGCGGGCGCGGCAACGTGCACTTCAAGAGCTCGACCAACCGGGCACCGCGTCGCGCCGAGCCTGGCGAGCCCGGCGAGGAGCGCTGGATCTGGCTCGAGCTCAAGCTGTTGGCCGATGCCGGCCTCGTCGGCCTGCCGAACGCCGGCAAATCGACCTTCCTCGCCGCGGTGAGCCGAGCCCGACCGAAGATCGCCGACTATCCGTTCACCACCCTCGAGCCCAAGCTCGGCACGGTCGAAGCCGGTGACGAAAGCTTCGTGATCGCCGACATCCCGGGGCTGATCGAGGGCGCGAGCGAGGGCAAGGGCCTGGGCGACCGGTTCCTCGGCCACGTCGAGCGTTGTGCGGTGTTGATCCACTTGGTCGACGGCACGCAGCGCGAGGTCGTTCGCGCGTGGCGGACGGTGCGCCGCGAGCTCGAGGCCTACGACCACGGCCTCGCACGCAAGCCCGAGATCCTCTGCCTTTCGAAGTGCGACGCGCTCGATCGGCCGACGGTCGCGCGCAAGCGTCGTGCTCTCGAGAAGGCCGCGGGGCGGCCCGTGCATCCGATCTCGGCCGCCACCCGGCAAGGGCTCGAGCCGGTGCTGCGCGCGGCCTTGGAGCAGGTGCGGGCGGCGCGCGCCGAGCGCCGGGCGGCGGCGTGAAGGCCCGGCTCGAGCGGGCCCTCGCCGCCCGCCGGCTCGTCGTCAAGGTCGGCAGTTCCCTGCTCGTGCGGCCCGACGGGACGGTCCGCCGGAGCTGGCTCGAGGCGCTCGCGCACGACATCCGCGCCGCCCGCGACCGCGGTCAGGAGGTGACGGTCGTGACCTCGGGGGCGATCGCCCTCGGCTGGCGGGTCCTGGGTCTGCCGCGCCGGCCGGTCCGGCTCGACGAGAAGCAGGCCGCGGCGGCGGCGGGGCAGATCCGCCTCGCCCGCGCTTGGCAGGCGGCCCTCGAGGGGGTGGGACTCGAGGCCGCCCAGGTGCTCTTGACGCTCGCCGACACCGAGGACCGCCGCCGCTACCTCAACGGTCGCGCGACCATGAACACGCTCTTGCGGCTCGGCGCGGTGCCGGTCGTCAACGAGAACGACACGGTCGCCACGACCGAGATCCGCTTCGGCGACAACGACCGGCTCTCGGCCCGGGTCGCGGTCATGATCTCGGCCGAGACACTCGTGCTCTTGTCCGACGTCGACGGGCTCTACACGGCCGATCCGCGCCGCGACCCGAGGGCTGCCCACGTTCCGCTCGTCGAGGCGATCACGCCCGAAATCGAGGCGATGGCCGGCGGTGCGGGGACCGGCGCCGGAACGGGCGGGATGGTGAGCAAGCTCGCCGCGGCACAGATCGCGACGCGAGCGGGTTGCACGGTCGTCCTCGCGGCCGGAGCGGTCGAGCGGCCGCTCACGGCGCTCGCCGAAGGCGCGCGCTGCACGCTCTTCCTCGCCGCGACGACCCCGCGGCGGGCGCGCAAGGAGTGGATCGCCGGGGCCTTGGCGCCGAGCGGTACGCTCTGGCTCGATGCCGGCGCCGTCGCCGCTCTCGAACGCGGCTCCTCGCTCCTGCCGGCCGGGGTCACGCGGATCGAGGGCCGCTTCGAAAAGGGCGATGCGGTGCTCGTGCGGGCTCCCGACGGGCGAGCCGTGGCCAAAGGCTTGGTCGCCTACGACGCGGCCGACGCCGAGCGGCTCGTGGGTGCCAGGACCGAGGAGATCGAGGCCCGGCTCGGCTGGCGCGGGCGCGACGAGCTCGTCCACCGCGACGACCTCGTCCTCCTCTGAGGCCGGACGCTGCGGCACGGCGTCCGGCCGCGGGCCCGGCGCCGAGCGATCGGGACCGTCGCCTTGCCGGGCACGGCGGTCGGACCTAACTCGGCGGCGTGAGCGAACGCGGGCGGGGCGGGGTGCGGAGCGAGAGCGCGGGCGCGACGCGGCCGCGGGTCGCGGTGGTCGGTGCCGGGCCGGCCGGGCTCGCCGCGGCCCTGGCGCTGGCCCGCGCGGGCTGCGCCGTCACCCTCTTGGATGCCCGCCCGCTGCCCGCCCCCGGCGCCCCGCCGGCCGAAGAGGGGCGGACGGTGGCACTCCTGCAGCCCTCGATCGAGCTTCTCGACCGCCTCGGGGTCTGGCGCGAGCTCGCGGCGGAAAGTGCCCCCTTGCGCGCGCTCCGCCTCGTGAGCCTCCCGCGCGACGGCGCCGAGCCCGAAGCGGACGTCACGTTCGACGCGAGCGAGATCGGGCTTTGCGAGTTCGGCCGCAACGTGCGGATCGGGCGGCTGCGCGGCCTCCTGCTCGACGCCTTGCGCGAAGAGGGGGGCGAGCTCGTCGGCGACGCCCCCGTCGAGGACGTGATCCGCGAGCGCGACCATCTCCTGATCGTCCACGGTCGAGGAGCGCTCCGGGCCGAGCTCGTCGTCGCCGCCGACGGGCGGCGATCTCCGGTCCGCCGGGCCTTGCGGATCACGGCGAGCGAGCGGCCGACCGGCCGGATGGCGATCGCCACGAGCTTCGCCCACGGCCGGCCGCACGGCAACGTCTCGGTCGAGCTGCACCGGCCCGGCGGCGCCTTCACCATGGTGCCGCTGCCGGGTAACCGCTCGAGCCTCGTGTGGGTCGAACCCGAGGCCGAAGCGAAGCGCCTGTTGGGCCTGAGCGAGGTCGGATTCCGCGCCGAACTCGAGCGGCGGGTCCGGCCCTGGTTCGGTGAGGTGGGCGAGATCGACCGGCGGGACGGCTACCCGCTCGTGGGCTCGCTCGCCGACCGACTCGCCGCCCCCCGCGCCGTGCTCGTGGGCGAGGCGGCGCACACCCTCTCACCCGTCGGGGCGCAGGGTCTCAACACTTCGTTGCGCGACGTGGCGGTGCTGGCCGAGCTCGTCGGTCGGGCGCTGGACCGCGGGGAGCCGCCCTGGTCGGCCGCGGTCCTTTTGGCTTACGAGCGTGCCCGGCTCGCCGACATCCGGGCCCGCTTCGCGGTGACCGAAGGGCTCGCGGCGGCGGTCGCGAGCGACTTCGCTCCGGTCCGCCTCGCCCGCACGCTCGGGCTCCGATTGCTCGGCGCGTTGCCGGCGCTCAAGCGGCAGGTGATGCGCGGCCTCATGCGACCCGTGGCGCTGCCCTTGCCTCTGCCCCTGCCTTGACCCGCAGCTTGGCGAGCGGCCACCCCTGGTGCTAGGCGGCGCGGCGGGTGGAGGAGGACGCCATGGCGAGCCGGTTCGACGAGGATCTCGAGACGGGGATGCGGGAACTCGGCCGTGCCGCGCGGGAGGCGCAGCGGCTGCTCGCCACGGCGCCGCGCGCCGCGAAGGACGCGGCGCTCCGGCGCGCGGCGGCCGAGCTGCGGACCCGGCGCCACCACATCCTCGCGGTCAACGGTGCCGATCTGGCCGAGGCCGAGGCGCGCGGGCTCGGGAAGGCGATGCTCGACCGGCTCATGCTCGACGAGAAGCGGGTCGAGGCGATCGCCCGGGGGCTCGAAGAGATCGCCGAGCTACCCGACCCGGTCGGGACCGAACTCGCCCGCTGGACCCGGCCCAACGGGCTCGACATCGCCCGCGTGCGGGTGCCTCTCGGCGTGATCGGCATCATCTACGAGAGCCGGCCGAACGTCACGGCCGACGCCGGCGGGCTCTGCCTCAAGGCCGGCAACGCCGCGATCCTCAGGAGCGGCAGCGAAAGCTTCCGATCGAGCCGGGCGATCCTCTCCTGCCTCCACGCCGGGCTCGAGGCGGCGGGGCTGCCCACGGCGGCGATCCAGGCGGTGCCCACGACCGACCGTGCCGCGGTCGGCCATCTCTTGCGGATGAGCGAGTTCGTCGACGTGATCGTACCGCGCGGCGGCAAGTCCTTGATCGAGCGGGTTTATGCCGAGAGCCGGATCCCCGTGCTCGCGCATCTCGAGGGGAATTGCCACACCTATCTGCACGAGAGCGCGGACCTCGAGATGGCCGTGGCGGTGACGCTCAACGCCAAACTCCGGCGGACCGGGATCTGCGGGGCGACCGAGACGCTCCTTTGCGACCGGGCCGCGGCCGCACGGCTCCTACCGCCGGTGCTCGACGCCTTGATCCTGCGCGGCTGCGAGATCCGTGGCTGCCCCGAGACCTGTGCGCTCGAGCCGCGCGCCGTGCCGGCGAGCGAGCAGGATTGGTACACCGAGTATCTCGACGCGATCTTGGCCGTGAAGGTGGTGGGCGGGCTCGAGGAAGCGATCGCCCACATCGAACGCTACGGCTCGCACCACACCGACGCGATCGTCGCCGAGGACCGCGCCGCCGCCGAGACCTTCCTCGCCCGGGTCGACAGCGCGATCGTGATGCACAACGCCAGCACCCAGTTCGCCGACGGCGGCGAGTTCGGCATGGGGGCGGAGATCGGCATCGCCACGGGCCGGTTGCACGCCCGTGGCCCGGTCGGCGTCGAGCAGCTCACGACCTTCAAATACGTGGTGCGCGGCACGGGCCAGTGTCGGCCGGGGTGAGCTTCGCGGGACCCGAACCACCGCCCGACCCGACCGGCGGGCTCAGGCGGCGGGTTCGGCTCTTCGTGCCGCTCGACGAGCCGGAGGCCCCGATCGCAGAGGGGCGGCCGCTGCGCGTGGGGCTCTTGGGTGGCTCCTTCAATCCGGCCCACGAGGGGCATCGCTACGTGAGCGTCGAGGCGCTGAAGCGCCTGGAGCTCGATTCCGTCTGGTGGCTCGTCAGTCCGCAGAACCCGTTGAAGCCGGTGGCCGGCATGGCGCCGTTCGCCGAGCGCTTCGCCTCGGCACGAGCCGTGGCCCGCCATCCGCGGATCCGCGTGCTCGACCTCGAGCGGCGGTTCGGCACGGTCTACACGATCGATCTCTTGCGCCGCATCGCCCACTGGCGGGGCTACCGCTTCGTGCTGCTCCTCGGCGCCGACAATCTCGCCCAGCTCCCGCGCTGGCGGCACTGGGTGGAGATCCTGCGGCGGGTGCCGGTTGCGGTGATCGCTCGCGAACCCTATTCTCGTGCTGCCTTGGCCGGGGCAGCGGCGCGGCGGTTCGCGGCCGCCCGGGTCGAGGCGGCGCGAGCGCGGGAGCTGCCCGACCTGCCGCCGCCGGCCTGGACGTTCCTCGTGATCCGTCCACACCCGGCCTCGAGCACCGCCATTCGCACGGGCCGCATGCCGCTGCCGGCCCCGATCGGGGAGTGGGGGCGATCGACGACATCCGATCGGCCGACGGACGAGGAAGCCCGTCGCAACCGCTGAAGACTTTGCCGACCGATCAGCTTTTGGATCTCGTGCGACGCTCGCTCGAGGACGACAAAGCGATCGAGCCGGTGGTCATCCCGCTCGAGGGCAAGACCGACATCGCCGATTGGATGGTGGTGGCGACCGGAACCTCGAGCCGGCACATCATCTCGATGGCGGAGAAGCTGCTCGACAGGATGAAGCAGGCCGGCCACGGCTGGGCTTCCGTCGAGGGGCTCGGCGACCCGAAGGCGAATTGGGTGCTGATCGACGCGGGTGACGTGATCGTCCACTTGTTCCGCGCCGAGGCCCGGGCGCTCTACGAGATCGAGAAGCTCTGGTCGCTCCTGCCGCCGACGCGAGTCGCCGCCGCCGGCCCGTGAGGCCGGCCGATCGTGCGCTGCCTCTTGCTCGCCGTCGGCCGCTGCCGCGATCCGGCCCTCGGCGAGTTGATCACGCGCTACGTCGATCGGCTCCCCTGGCCGGTCGAGATCCGCGAGATCGAGGCCCGATCCGTCGATCCGGTTCGCCGGCGGGCGGAGGAGGGTAGGGCCATCCTGGCCGCCTCGCTGCCCGAAGCACCCTTCGTCGCCCTCGACGAGCGCGGTGTGCTCCTCTCGAGCCGCGCCTTCGCCGAGCGGCTCGGCCGCTGGCGGGAGGAGGGGCGGCGCACCGTCGTGTTCGCGATCGGTGGGGCGGAAGGCCTCGATCCGGCGGTGCGGGAGCGGGCCGATCTCGTCCTCGCCCTGGGCCGGCTCACCCTCCCCCACGAGCTCGCCCGCCTCGTGCTCGTCGAGCAAATCTACCGCGCGTACAGCATTCTCGTGGGTCACCCTTACCACCGGGAATGAAGCGGGCGATGCGCACGCGGCTTGGCGGGCGGTCGTGCCGCCCCTAGAAGCGCGCCGCCGGCCGAAAGGACCACGGCATCGGAGACGGAGCGATGCGCGATTTCCATCTGCTCGGCCACTCGGCCGCCTACGGCGTGCAGGGGATGGCCGCCACCTCGACGCCGCTCGCGACGCTCACCGCCCTCGACGTGCTGCGCGCCGGCGGCAACGCGGTCGACGCGGCCCTGGCGGCGGTCGCCGTCCAATGCGTGGTCGAGCCGGCGATGACCGGGATCGGCGGCGATTGCTTCGCGCTTCTCGCCCCGGCCTCGGGTGGGGTCTTGGCGGTCAACGGCTCGGGCCGGGCGCCCGCGGCGGCGACCGTCGAGCGGTTCCGGGCCGCGGGCCTGCACGAGATCGAGGCGGGCAGCCCGCACGCCGTGACCGTACCCGGCGCGCTCCGCGCCTGGCAGCTCCTGGCCGAGCGGTTCGGCACCCGGCCGCTCGGTGAACTCCTTCGGCCCGCGATCCGCCTCGCTGCGGAAGGCTTCCCCGTGACCCCGCGGGTGGCGTTCGACTGGCGGCGGGCGGTCGGCACGCTCGGGCGCAGCCCGGGGGCGAAGGATTTTTACCTCCCCGGCGGCCGGCCGCCCGCGGAAGGGCGGGTGATGCGCTTCCCGGTCCTGGCCCGTACCCTCGAGACGATCGCCCGGAAGGGTGTCGGCGCGTTCTACGAGGGCGAGCTCGCGGCCAAGATGGTCGCCACGCTGCGCGCCGCGGGTGGGCTGCACGAGGAGGCCGATTTCGCCGTGCAGACCGCCGAGATGGTCGAGCCGATCCACACGCTCTACCGAGACGTCCACGTCTACGAATGCCCGCCCAACGGCCAGGGTGTGGTGACGTTGCAGATCTTGAACCTCCTCGAGGGTTATCCTCTGGGCTCGTTCGAGCTTCTGGGCGCCGAGCGGCTCCATCTGTTCGCGGAAGCGAGCAAGCTCGCCTTCCGCGACCGCGACGCGCTGCTGGCCGACCCGGCCGCCGTGCCGGTGCCGGTCGAGCAGCTGCTCGACAAGGCCTATGCCGCGCGGCTGCGCGAGCGGATCGACCCCGAGCGCACGCTCCGCGAGTTACCGCCACCGCTGCTCGAGCCGCACAAGGACACGACCTACCTCACGGTGGTCGACCGGGACCTCAACGCCGTTTCACTGATCAACTCGCTGTTCGAACCGTTCGGTTCGGGGATTTGTTGCCCGGAAACCGGGGTCCTGTTCCACAACCGCGGCAAATCCTTCCGTCTCGATCCCGCGCACCCGAACGCGATCGGCCCGGGCAAGCGGCCGATGCACACGATCATCCCGGCGATGGCCTTCAAGGGCGGTGAGGCCTGGCTCGCCTTCGGCGTCATGGGCGGGCATTTCCAGCCCATGGGGCAAGCCCAGCTGCTCTCGGCGATCGTCGATCACGGGCTCGACCCGCAGGCGGCCGTCGAGCTGCCGCGCGTGTCGGCCTATCCCTTCGACATGGAGGTCGAACGCCGCATCCCGGCCGCGGCGCGCGCCGGGCTGCAGGCCAAAGGGCACGCGATCGCGGAGCCCGAAGCCCCGCTGGGCGGTGCCCAGGCCATCCTGATCGACCGCAAGCGCGGCGTGCTCGTGGGCGCGAGCGATCCGCGCAAGGACGGGTTGGCGTTGGGCTTTTGAGCTTGCCTGCGGCCCGGATCGGCCCGTCGCGCGTTGACCGGAGGGCCGGCGCTGCCTACTCGGAGGGCTGTTCCGGTCGGGAAACCCCTCGGCCGGCCCGAGTCCCGGGAGCGCCCGAGCGCGGCCGATGAACCTCGCCTTGATCGCCCTCTTGCCCCTCCTGGGCGCCGTTCTGCCGCCGCTCCTCATCCGCTCGGGTCGTAACGTTTGCGCGCTCGCGACCGGTGCCGTCACCGCGCTGGCCTTGGCGCTCCTGCTCGTCGAGGCCCCCGCCGTCTTCCGCGGCGAGGTGGTCCGTGCGAGTGTTCCCTGGCTGCCGCAGGCCGGGCTCGAGGCGAGCTTCTTCCTCGACGGTTTCGGTTTCTTCTTCGCCTTCCTCATCCTCGCGATCGGCCTTTCGATCATCGCTTACGCGCGTTTCTATCTCTCGCGCGACGACCCGATGGGGCGTTTCTACGCCTTCCTGCTCCTCTTCCAGGGGGCGATGGTCGGCATCGTCCTTTCCGACAACGTGCTCCTGCTCGTGGTCTTCTGGGAGCTCACGAGCCTCTCCTCGTTCCTGCTCATCGGCTATTGGCGGCATCTGCCGGAAGGGCGGCAAGGTGCCCGGATGGCGCTCGTCGTCACCGGCGCCGGCGGCCTCGCCCTCCTGGCCGGGCTCCTGCTCCTCGCCGAGGTCGCGGGCTCGTACGAGCTCACGACGATCCTCCGACACGGCGAGGCGATCCGCGGCTCGCCGCTCTACCTGCCGATCCTCCTCCTCGTGCTGCTCGGCGCCTTCACCAAATCCGCCCAGTTCCCGTTCCATTTCTGGCTGCCGCACGCGATGGCAGCCCCCACCCCCGTCTCGGCCTATCTGCACTCGGCGACCATGGTGAAGGCCGGGCTCTTCTTGCTCGGCCGGCTCTGGCCCGTGCTCTCGGGTACCGAGGCCTGGTTCCTGATCGTCGCCGGCACCGGCCTTCTGACCATGCTGGTCGCCGCCTGGATCGCGATCTTCAAGGACGACCTCAAGGCCCTCCTGGCTTTCTCGACGGTGAGCCACCTCGGCCTCGTGACGATGCTCTTGGGGCTCGGCACGGGCACGGCTGCGCTCGCCGCGGTCTTCCACGTCCTCAACCACGCGAGTTTCAAAGCCGCGCTCTTCATGACCGCCGGGATCGTCGACCACGAGACCCACACGCGCGACGCCCGGCGCCTCGGCGGCCTCGTCCACCTCATGCCGATCACCGGTACGCTCGCCATCCTGGCCTCGCTGTCGATGGCCGGCATCCCGCCCTTGAACGGCTTCCTCTCGAAGGAACTGATGCTCGAAGAGGCGCTCCACACCGAATGGTGGGGTACGGGCCGGCTCTTCGCCGTGCTCGCGGTGGCCGCGGCCACCTGCTCGGTCGCCTACTCGTTCCGCTACGTGACCCACGTCTTCCTCGGGCCCGTTCGCGACGACTATCCGCACCGTCCCCACGACCCGCCGGCCGGCATGTGGCTGCCCGTGGCCGTCCTTGTCGCGGCCGTCGTCGTGATCGGGATCCTGGCGGAGCCGGTCGCCGGGCCGCTCGTGCGCCTCGCCGCCGGCGCGGTGACCGCCGGGGCGGCACCCGAAGTCACTTTGAAGCTCTGGCACGGGGTGACGCCGGCGCTCGTGGCGAGCGGGTTCGCACTTCTGGCCGGCCTCGTCCTGCTCGCCGCCTTCGCCCCGCTCGTGACGCTGCGCGCGGCGCTCTGGCGGCCCGAGGCGAAGCGGATGTTCGAGGCCACGGTGGACGCGATCGCGATCGGCGCACGCGCTGCGAGCGAGGCGATCCACGACGAGCGGCTGCAACGGATGGTCGCTTGGTCGCTCCTCGCCATCCTGGCCGTGGGGCTCGTGACGGGCTGGGGCGGCATCGGCCCGGGCGAGCGGCCCGGGCTCGCCTTGGCGCCACTCGGGGTGCTGTTGTGGGCCGGGGCGATCGCCGCCGCGCTTGCGGTCGCGGCCTTCCACCACCAGCGGCTCCTCGCCTTGATCGTCACGAGCGTGGTGGGTCTGATCGTCTCCTTGACCTTCGTCTGGTTCTCCGCCCCCGACCTCGCGCTCACCCAGCTTTCGGTCGAGATCGTCACGACCGTGCTCCTGCTCTTGGCGCTCAACTACCTGCCGCCCGAGAGCCCGCGCGAAACCTCCCCCGCCCGGCGCGGTCGCGACGTGGCGATCGCGGCGCTGGCCGGGCTCGGTGTGACCGCACTCCTTTGGGCGATCCTCACGTCCGACTTCGCGCTGCCCTCGATCTCGGCCTATCATCTGGCGGAATCGAAGCCGGGCGGCGGCGGCACCAACGTCGTCAACGTGATCCTCGTCGATTTCCGCGGCTACGACACCTTGGGCGAGATCATCGTGCTCGGCATCGCCGCACTCGCCATCTTCGCCGTGCTCGACAGCACCTTCCGGGGAGCCGCCGTGGAGCGGCTGCGGACCTGGTCGCACGCGCCCGAGGCGGCCGACCGGCATCCGATGATGCTGGTCGTCGCGACCCGCGTCATGCTGCCCTTGGCGCTCATGGTCGGGGTCTACATCTTCCTGCGCGGCCACAACCAGCCGGGCGGTGGCTTCATCGCCGGCCTCGTCGTGGGCGTGGCCTTGATCGTCCAGTACATGGCCTCGGGCTGGGCCTGGGCCCGGGCCCGCACCCGGATCGATTATCACGCCCTCGTGGGCTTCGGCGTCTTCGTCGCGACCGCCACGGGCGTGGGGAGTTGGCTGTTCGACCGGCCGTTCCTCACGAGCAACTACGGCTATCTCCACCTGCCGCTCGTGGGCGAGGTCGAGCTCGCGACCGCCATGCTCTTCGACCTCGGCGTCTTCGCGACGGTCGTGGGCGTGGTCATGCTCGTGCTCGCCAACATGGCGCGCGTGGCGGCCCGTGCCGAGCCGCAGCCCGGCGCGCCCACGGCCATGGACTCGGTCCCCGAGCCCCTCCCAGCGAGCGAGGCGCCGCCGCCGAGCCCGCACGCTCCGGCTGCCGCGCGCGCGGTCCAGGAGGCCTGAGGTGGAGCTCCTGGTCGCGAGCGGCGTGGGTGTATTGACCGCGGTCGGCGTCTATCTCTGCCTGCGCGGGCGGACCTTCCCCGTGGTGCTCGGCCTCTCGTTCCTGTCCTACGCGGTCAACGTCTTCCTGTTCGCGACCGGGCGCCTCGTCGTGGGCCGGCCGCCGATCGTCGACCCCGCCGCCCCCGGCTACACCGATCCCTTGCCGCAGGCCTTGGTCTTGACGGCGATCGTCATCTCCTTCGGCATGACGGCCCTCGTCGTCGTGCTCGCACTCAGGGGCTTCCTCGAGACCGGCAGCGACCATGTCGATGGCCGCGAGCCCGGCGCGGAGGGCCGCGGGTGAACCACTGGATCGTCGCACCCGTGGTGCTTCCGGCGCTCGTGGCCGCCTTCATCGTGCTCACGGCGCGCTTCGATCTTCTCTTGCAGCGCACCTTCTCGATCGCCGCGACAGTCGCACTCCTCGCGATCGCCGCGGGCCTCTTCGTGCTCGCCGCCGACGGGACGCCGCGGGCCTATCTGCTCGGCAACTGGCCCGCACCCTTCGGCATCGTGCTCGTGCTCGACCGGCTCGCGGCGCTCATGCTCGTCTTGACCCAGCTCCTCGCCCTCGCGGTCGTGCTCTACGCCGCCTCGGGCTGGGACCGCCAGGGCCGGCATTTCCACGCCCTCTTCCAGTTCCAGCTCATGGGTGTGAACGGCGCCTTCCTCACGGGCGACATCTTCAACCTCTTCGTCTTCTTCGAGGTGCTGCTGATCGCCTCCTACGGCCTCTTCCTGCACGGCGCGGGGGCCGCGCGGCTCGTCACCGGCTTCAAATACGTGACGGTCAATCTGCTGGCCTCCACCCTCTTCCTGTTCGCGGTCGGCACGATCTACGCCGTCACCGGCACCCTCAACATGGCCGATCTCGCGGTCAAGGCGAGCCAGGTCGGGCCGGAGCAGGTGGGCCTCTTGCGCACGGGCGTGGCGCTTTTGCTCGTCGTCTTCGCGGTCAAGGCGGCGCTCGTGCCGCTGCACCTCTGGCTGCCCGGGACCTACGGTGTCGCCTGCGCCCCGGTCGCGGCCCTCTTCGCGATCATGACCAAGGTCGGCGCCTACGCGATCCTCCGGGTCCACCTCGTGGTCTTCGGCGGCGAAGGCTCGCCCGCGGCCGGTCTGGTCGACCCCTGGGTGGTCCCGGCCGCGGTCGCGACCATCCTGCTCGGCACGGTCGGCCTCTTGGCCGCCCGCACCGTGCAGCGGCTCGCCGCGTTCTCGGTCGTCGCGTCGATGGGCACGCTCCTCCTCGCGCTCACCATGCCGGGCCCCACAGCGACCGCGGCCACCCTCTATTACCTCCTGCACAGCACGCTCGCCGCCGCGGCACTCTTCCTCTTGGCCGATCTCGTGGCGGAACGGCGCGGCCCGGTGCGCGACACGATCGTGGCCGCCCCCGCCTTCCCCCAGCTCGACCTGTTGGCGGGCGGCTTCCTCCTCGCGGCGATCGCCACGACCGGCCTGCCGCCGCTCTCGGGCTTTTTGGGCAAGCTCTGGATCCTCGACACGCTGCGCGCCCACCCCGCCTGGCCCTGGCTCTGGGCCACGATCCTCGGGACGAGCCTTCTGAGTCTGTTGGCCTTCGCCCGGGCCGGCAGCCTCCTTTTCTGGAAGGCGGTCGCGATCGCGCCCCCGCCGGCGGGGGACCCGCCGCCGCGCGCCCGCCCCGTGCTGCCGCTGGTCGCGACCGGGGCGCTCCTGGCCCTGCCGATCGGCCTCGCGGCCTTCGCCGGGCCGGTCGCCCGCGGGCTCGAGACGACCGCAGCCCAACTCCACGAGCGGACCGGCTATGTCGAGGCGGTGCTCGGCCCGCGCCCGCTCGCCCGCGCCGCGGAGCGCTGATCCCGTGCTCGCCCGCCTCCTCCCGCACCCGCTGCTCACCCTCGTCTTGACGGTCGTCTGGGTGCTGCTCGCCAACGAGCCGAGCGCCGGCAGCGTCCTCTTCGGCCTATTCCTCGGGGTCGTCCTGCCGCTCTTGACCCGGCCTTTCTGGCCCGACCGGCCGGTGATCCGCGCCCCGGCGAGGGTCGTCGAGTACGGGCTTCTCGTGCTCTGGGACATCTGTGTGGCGAACGTCCAGGTCGCCTACCTGATCCTCTTCAAAAAGCCCGAGGAGCTGCACTCACGCTTCCTCGTGGTGCCGCTCGACACGCGTGTGCCCGAAGCGATCGTGACCCTGGCCGGGACGATCACCATGACCCCGGGCACGGTGAGCTGCGACGTCTCGGCCGACGGACGGGCGCTCCTGGTCCACGCCCTCGACGCCCCCGACCCCGAGGAGGCGGTGGCGACGATCAAGCGGCGCTACGAGCGGCGGCTCTTGGAGATCTTCGGATGATCGCGTTCGCCCTCGCCGTCGGCTTCGCGGCGGTCGGCCTCGGCACGATCTTCTGCCTCGT
>Ga0197142_1001949_pt1 | contig 18543 bp, 14 predicted proteins | sample GBS60_MetaG_FD_148614 | JGI IMG/M metagenome (GOLD analysis project Ga0197142, IMG submission 148614) | Sediment microbial communities from Great Boiling Springs, Gerlach, Nevada, United States - GBS 60_MetaG | ecosystem: Environmental > Aquatic > Thermal springs > Hot (42-90C) > Sediment...
CGGTATCAATATCTTTACATTCTTGTTTGATCTGCTTAGTACTGCTTATCTTATCTCCCAAAAATAACTCATTTAAACCCTTGTTCCCAGGGACATTACCAATCTCAGGGGAATCTTTTTCAATCACTGAACTTATTTCAAAAAACTTAGCTCCTTTTGCCAACACCAACTCTGATGCATCTTTTGTTAACATTGGATTGCTGTTGCCTAATTCTCCAGCCTGGGTATCAATATCTTTACCTTCACTTTTTATTTGCTTAGTGTTTGTTATCCTATCTCCCCAAAATAACACATTTAAGCCTTTGTCCTCAGAAATAGAATTATCCTTTGGTAGAGCCTTTGCCATATAGAAAGGCAGCACAGGATTCTCAATTTCTAAAAAAGGTGGGAACTCTAAGCTTAAATTATCAATCTTGGAACATGATGGGTTTTTTATAAGTCTATCCCACTCTTTTTCCTTACATTTCCCTCCAAAAGTGAAAAGGTTAGAAGTTGGAGCTTGCCTATTGTTTGGGAAAGATTTCTGCTCGTGCAATGAAAGTAAATCATAAAAACTTACATCTTCTGAAAGGCCTTGCACTTTAGTTAAATGCAAGAGGATGTTTACAGATCCATTTGCAAATGTTTCCTTTAAACCCTTTAACCCCTTAGGGTCATCTTTGGGGTTGATAAAAAAAGGTATTTGGAACAAATCAAAACTCATTTTTGGTTTTCCCATTTCTTGAGTTAAAGGCATGCACTGAAAATTCGTTTAATTTTTTTAATTCTTCCTGCTCAAGTTCCTTTAAATAATTGGCTTTTTCTTTTTCATCTAATTTTTCAAGTTTTTTCTTCTTTTGCCTTATTTGAACCAATTTGTTTTTTATTTCATCTATTTTTGACTTTATGCGATCTATCTCTTTTTTCCCTTGTATTAGATCATTATCAAGTTTCTCAAGATAATTAACATAGGCGATAACTACAGGAGACTTTTCACCCCTAATTTGTTTCTCATATAACTGCTTCTCATAATTAATTTTTACTCCCTTGATGCGATCAATTTGCCTTTCCACATTTGTGAGTAGCTTAACATAATGGGCAAGTTCTTCGGCTGTTTTTTCCTCCAATAACTTTTGATATTCAATCAATTTTTGGTACACAGCCCTTTTTGGCATAATGCCTCCAAATTATTTAAATAGTTCTGCCAAAAGTTCCAAGCTTTCCGAGTAACTTACTTTGCAGGAATAGTCTTGCCTTAAAAATGCATTGCATTTATCAATCATCTTAATTGCATAATCGATTTTAGAATTACTTCCAGGCACATATGCCCCGATATTTATTAAATCTTCAGCCTTCTTGTATGTGGAAACAATAGACTTTAACTTCCTTGCCAACATTTTGTGATCTTCTGTAACTATATCATCCATCACCCTGCTGATACTTGAAAGCACATCAATTGCAGGATAATGGCCAGAAAGGGCCAATTCCCTCGAAAGCACCAAGTGTCCGTCCAAGATAGACCTTACTGCATCTGCTATGGGTTCGTTCAGGTCGTCTCCCTCCACCAAAACCGTGTATATCCCAGTTATGGTTCCGCCGTTGGTACCTGTGCCTGATCTTTCCAAAAGCCTTGGGAGAAGGGTAAATACAGAGGGTGTGTATCCCTTGGTGGTGGGAGGCTCTCCGGTGGCAAGGCCCACTTCCCTTTGGGCCATGGCAAATCTGGTTATTGAATCCATCATGAGCAGAACGTGCAGTCCTTTATCCCTAAAATACTCTGCTATGGCATGGGCAATAAAAGCACCCCTCATCCTTATAAGGGGCAATGTGTCTGAAGTGGCAACCACAACAACGGATTTCTTAAGCCCCTCTTCACCCAAATCCTTTTGCAAGAACTCGTTTACCTCTCTGCCCCTTTCTCCAATTAAAGCCACCACATTCACATCGGCCTCAGTATTCCTTGCCATCATTCCCAACAGTACACTTTTGCCCACTCCCGAACCTGCAAATATCCCCATCCTTTGCCCTTTACCGATGGTGAAAAGGGCATTAATTGCCTTTACACCCACATCCAAAGGCTCCTCTATCCTCTTTCTTACCATAGGATTTGGAGCCTCTGCATAAATGGGATATTCCTCTCCTGTAACTATAGGTCCCTTTCCATCCAGGGGCCTTCCAAGTCCATCAATTATCCTGCCCAATAAGGATTCACCCACTTGGATGGTTGCCCTTTGGTTTTTTGATATTACGGTTGCTCCAGGGCCTATACCCCTCACCTCTCCAAGGGGTACCAACAACACCCTATTATTTCTAAAACCCATTACCTCTGCTTTTATTCTTCTACCTCCATCGGCAGGGCATATCTCACACAAGCTGCCTATGCTCACCGCAGGACCAACTGCCTCGGTTACCAAACCTATTATCTTTGTTACCTTCCCCACGATTCTGATGGGGTTTGTCTGTTCTATTATCTTGAAATAGCGGTGAAAATTTAGCTGGGCATCCATTTTACACACTCGCCATTTGGGGCTCACCCATTAGCAATTCCTCAATTACTTCCAATTGTGAATCTATTCTTCCATCCAGTTCCCCAAATTGGGTATCCACAATAAACCCACCTAAATCCACATAGGGGTCTTCTTTCACCGTAAGCCTGTGGATTTCTTTAAAGATATTTTTTAGATCATACCCTAACTCTCTTAAGGCCTTTGCATCCTGGGGATTGACCCTTATGGTTATGTGATCATGATCTTTGAGCCCGCTTACAACTGCCTCAGCCATCTTTAAGATCACAGACACATCACTTTTTATCTCTTGCCTTAAAATCTTTTGGGCAAGGGCAATGGCCAACTTCACAGCCACCTTCTCTGCCTGAGTGATTATCTCCTTTTTTAGGCCATCCAGCTCCCTTAAGGCCTCTGAAAGGCTCTCTATCATGGGTTCCACACACCTCTTGCCCATTTCCATCCCTTTAGCCTCTCCTTCCTTGAGGCCTTTAAGGTAGGCTTGCCTTTCCACTTCTTGGATTTTTTTGCCCACCTCTTCCCGCTCCTCAGGCAAAACCTGCCCTTCACTCCAACGAAGTTCCTCTGCTAAACATCTAAAGTTAGAGCCTCCCATTTTGATCGCCCCATTTTGCTTTTGCTCTTTTCCTGTGAACTCAGGGAATGCGTGCAACAGACTCTTCATTTTACCCTACAAATTCTTCTCCTTTTCGACCGCTTATTATTAACTCTCCTTTTTCTTCCATCTCCTGCACAATCCTTGTGATGTTGTTCTGGGCCTCTTCCACATCCCTCATTCTGACAGCACCTAATGCCTCCATCTCTTCTTTGATCATCTCAGCTGCCCTTTCAGACATATTTTTAAAGATCTTTTGCTTTACCTCTTCCGAAGCACCCTTTAATGCCATTGCAAGCTCTCGTGTCTCAATCCTTCTAAGCAACCTCTGGAGACCCCTATCATCCACCAGTACCAGATCTTCAAAGGTAAACATCCTCTGCTTAATCTCAGCTGCAAGTTCAGGCTCCACCTCCTCTATGGAGGTCATGATCTGGTCGGCTATCTTGCTTTCCATCATGTTTAGCATTTCAGCCAGCCTATCTATCCCTGAGAACTTTGTTGTCTCCATTGCCTCTCTTTCTTTCAATAGTTGTGCCAAAATATCTTCCAGTTCTTCCACCCTTTGAGGAACAAATCTCTCTGCCTTGGCAAGCCTAAAGGCCACATCTACCCTCACCTCATGGGGAAGTCCGGCAAGGACCTCACCGGCTGTATTAACTGGGACATGAGCGAGGATAATGGCTATGGTTTGGGGGTGCTCTCGTTTTAAGAGCATCAAAAGTTGATCTGTCTTCAAGGACCTTAAAAGCTCAAGCCTTTCCTTAGGCAACTCAGGTCCCTTTGCCCTTTCAGGCAATCTTTGGGTTGTCTTGGCCCTTAAGGTCTGAAGTTGTGCCTTTAATTCCTCCAAGACCTTTTCTGCAAGTTCTATGGGCACATCACCCAGCTTTGCCACATACCCCAAAACTGTCTCTTTCTGTTTGGGAGTTAGTAAGCTTAACAAAAGATTTTGGTTTTCAGGGCCCAATACCTTCACCAAGATTGCAAACTTTAATGCACCTGGAAGGTTTTGTAGCTCCATTGACTCCTCCAAATCTTAGCCCTCTTCACCCACCCAGGTCTTCAGAACTTGGGAACCAGCCTCCTTTTCTTGGGAAAGGAGTGATTTGATGGTTTCTGCCAATGCAGCCTGCCTTGCTCCATAGCTTGCCTCCAATTCCTTAACTGTAAGGGGCAACTGTTTCACCAGTTCCACATCCAACGAAGGTGCCTTTGTGAGCCAGTTCAAGATTGGCTTCACCACAAGGCTATAGATAAAAAATAGCCCTATCAAAGCCACAAGGTATTTCAAGTAACCTTCAAAACCCCTAAGCCTTTCCAGAAGACCAGGACCCACTTCCTTTTCCATGGGCCTACCTTGAAATGGGAGGTTTACCACCTCAATTACATCTCCCCGTGCCTGGTCAAAATTAATGGCACCCTTTACCATCTCTCTAATGGACTCCAATTCTTTTTCGTTCCTCGGAATATATTCCTGAGTTTCCCCTTTTTTGGTCTTAACAACCTTGTAGGTACCGTCCACCACAACGGCAACAGAGATCCTCTTTAGCATGCCTGCTGGCTCAAGCACCTTCCTAACTGTCTTGGAGACCTCATAATTAACGGTTTTGCTTGAATCTTGTGACTGAGTGCTTGATTGTAAACCTGTCTTTGGTTCCACAGGAACCACTGCAACAGGTGTCTGGACCTCCTGGGCCTTTTGGCCTTGAAATGTCTGCTTGCTCTGTTCACTCCTTATAGCTACTTTTTCGGGATCATAAAGCTCTTCAAGCCTTTCTACCCTGCTAAAATCCATGTCCGCAGAGATCTTTACTATTGCCTTATCAGGTCCAAGCACCTGACTTAACATCCCCTTTAACTTTTCCTCCATGTATTTCTCAAACCTCTGCTGGTATTCCAACTGTTCTGCTGTCAAAAATCCCTTTTGCACCTCTTTCCCAGCACCGGCCAAAAGTCTACCTTGGGTATCTATCACACTAACATTTTCTGGTTTAAGGCCAGGGACACTGGAAGCAACCAGATGCACTATCCCTTGCACCTGTTCTTCCTTTAGCAGCCCTGCTGACTTAAGCTTTAAAACTACAGAACAACTGGCAGGTTCTTCCCTTTCCAAGAATACACTTTTTTTAGGAAGCACAATATGGACCCTTGCAGATTCAACGGCAGACAAAGACTGGATAGTCCTTGCAAGTTCACCCTGGAGAGCCCTTTGGTAATTCACCTGCTGGGCAAACTCTGTAACCCCAATCTTGGCCTTATCAAAGACCTCAAAACCAACAGTTCCACTTGCGGGAATACCTTGGGAAGCCATCTGTAACCTTAATTCATATACCCTTTCCTTTGGAACCAATACGGTTTGACCACCATCCATTACTTTGTAAGGGACCTTTTGGGACTTAAGCCTTTCAACAACAGCTCCAGCATCGGTTGGCTCCAAATTTGAGTATAAAACCTCAAAAACAGGCTCTTGTGCCCACATAATTATAAACAAAGCACCCAACACGCACCCAACACCCACTGCCAATACGCCTATCTTTTTGCCAGTGCTTAAAGACCTGAAAGTACTTACAATATTTTTGAAGTTCTTTTTTTCTTCTGGCATTCCAACCTCCTTAGATAGGCATCTTCATGAGCTCTTCATAGGCAGAAAGGGCTTTATTTCTTATTTCAGTAATCAACTTAAAGTTGATGCTGGCCTTTTCAAGGGAGATCATAATGTTATGCAAATCCACTGGATCGCCCATCAGAAAGGATTTTATATTTTCATCTGCTTCACCTTGGAGTTTACTCACATTATTCATTGCTTTCAGCATTGCTTCCTCAAAAGAGGATTTAGCAGTATTTTTAGTTTGAAGCTCAGTATTGGAATTTGTCACACTTGAGATTAATTGGATATCTTGAATATTCATTTACCGATCTCCAAAGTTTGAAGTGCCAATCTTTTGGTTGTAGAAATTACTGTAACATTACTTTCATAATTTCTACTTGCCATAGTAAGATTAGTGAGTTCTTCAATAATATTAATGTTCGGATAGCGGACATATCCATCTGGATCAGCTTCAGGATTTGATGGATCATATTTGGCAACTGGAGGCCTATCATCATCAATATAACCCTGGATTTTAACCTCTTTTACAGCTCCTGAAAGTTGGTGGTCTAAGATCTGTTTAAAATTATTGCTAACTTCCTCAGATGTTACAACAATTTCTTTTCTTTTATATGGTCCCCCTTCTTTTGTTTCTATAGTCTCTATGTTGGCAAGATTGGATGAGATTATATTCATCCTATATCTTTGCACAGTTAAAGCAGAAGAGCTAACCTTAAGACTTGTAAAGATATCCATAATCCCTCCTATCGCCCTTCTATTGCGTACTTTAAGGAACCAAGTTTTCTATTCAAGAATTCAACTGCAGCCTGATACTTTATAGAATTTTCAGCTAACTCAGACATCATTCTGTTCAAGTCCAGCTCGTGTACATCTGTCCCTGGTACCTTTATGTAAGGGGCATCGGTTATTTTTAAACCGCTTATAGCTTCTGGCTTTAGGTGAAGTGGATGGGTCCTTTTAATACTTGTTTCGGTCTGATCCATCGTTGATTTCATTGTATCTTCCACCATGAGATCAAAACCTTTGTAATTGGGAAGATCTGAATTTGCTATATTTGAGCTTAGCAAATTATGTTTTATCATTCTAAGGTTTATGTTTTGATTGATGCTGTTTATCAGACCCTCAAAAAGTCTATCCATATTAACCTCCTTTCTCTACAATACAAGACCTTGTTCCCTGTATTGTCTTAACTTATTCCTAAGTGTTCTAAGACTAATTCCCAAAATTTTTGCAGCATGAGTTCTATTTCCATTTAGTTTTTTCAAAGCTCTTTGAATCATTAATTTTTCCATCTCATCTATTGTCATATCAGGAAGTTCCTTTGTTACAAATTGTTTGTCTTGCCCAGATACATCGATAGTTATCATACTTTCATCAATATAGTTTTTTTTGCATATTAGAACAGCTCTTTCTATTACATTCGATAGTTCTCTAACATTTCCTTTCCACTGATATGATTCAAGCTTATCGATTGCATCTTCCTTTATACCTTTTATATCCTTTCCATACATTTCACAAAACTTTAACATAAAATGTCCTGCGAGCAGTTTTATATCTCCTCTCCTTTCCCTCAAAGGTGGCAAGATAATTGGAAACACATTAATTCTAAAGAAAAGATCTTCTCTAAACCTCTTTTCTTCCACCTCTTTTTGAAGCACTTTGTTACTGATAGCAATGATACGGACATCCACTGGCACTGGTTTTGTGCCGCCAACTCGATCTATTTGTCTTTCCTGGATTGTACGCAAAAGCTTTGCCTGAATTATTAAAGGCATCTCGCTGATCTCATCCAAAACAATGGTGCCACTGTTTGCAAGTTCAAACTTTCCTATTTTACGACTCACCGCTCCTGTAAAGGCACCCTTCTCATGGCCAAATAGTTCACTCTCTGCAAGTCCTTCTGGCAGTGAAGCACAGTTAACAGCCACATAGGGGCCTTTTGCCCTGTTGCTGTTTCCGTGGATAAACTTGGCCATCATTTCTTTGCCTGTCCCGGTTTCTCCTTGGATGAGAACCGTAGTGTCTGTCTTTGCAATCTGTGCAGCTGTAGCAAGTAGGTCTAACATCCTTTGGTCTTGTGTTACGATTTCTATCTCTTCATCCTTGGGGGGCTTTAAGGTTTGGAGCTTCCCATTGGTACTTACTTTATTTAAGATCTCTAAAAGAATATTTGGGTCCACTGGTTTTTTTAGGTAATCCAAGGCACCCAATTTTATTGCCTCAACAGCCTGTTTCAAATCAGGTTCTTGGCTTAAGATCACAATGGGTTTTTTGGGATATCTTGCCCTCAGCTCTGAAAGTACATCCAAAGGTGAAGGTAAGGCCTCTGCCTCTAAAAAGGCAAGGTCATAGTCTCCTGATAATATCTCATTTATTGGGTTTGCCCTTCCCGTTAAATCCTTGACATGTAAAGGCACTTTAAGACTCTCTGAATTCAAGAGAGCTTTAATGGTGGAGATCTGTTCTAAACAAAGGATCTTAAGCATCCATACCCCCAACAAGGCATTTTTTACCACCTATTAGGCAAACACCATGCCATTTCTCTGAGGGCTTGCTTATGTGGGGTATTGGGTTTGGGCTAAGGGGTTAAAAGGGATAGGTAGGGAGAAAATCTATCTTTAGGTGTCAGGAGATTGACGCCTCGGCATCAACCCACTGCCAACTTTTCCAACTGGTAACGTTTTATTTTTTCCACCAGGGTGGTCCTGTTAAGGTTCAAAAGCTTTGCTGCGTGTTGTTTTACCCAACCTGTTCTGTTCAAGGATTCCAGGATAAGCCTTTTTTCATATTCGGTGACAGCGGTGGTCAAGTCTATCCCTTCCTCGGGCAAAACAGGTTCTTTTCTAAATTGCACTTCTTGTTCACTTCCGTTGTGGCGTGTTATCTTTTGAGGTAATTCATTTTCCTGTATGATACCTTCGGCCTTTATTACAACCAGCATTTCGATTACATTCTTTAATTCTCTTACATTACCAGGCCAGTGGTAATTCATCAAAAGGTCCATGGCCTTTGGTGATATTCCTTTTACTTTTCGATTCTTGGATGCGTTGAAGTATTCTATGAAGTGCTCTACCAGTAACGGTATGTCCGAAACCCTTTCCCTTAAGGGAGGAAGGGTGATTGGAATTACATTCAACCTGTAATAAAGATCTTCTCTGAACTTTCCATCTTCAACTTGTCTGTCCAGATCCTTATTGGTTGCAGAGACAATCCTTACATCAAGGGGTATTTGTTTGGATGAGCCGACGGGTTCAATACATCTTTCCTCCAACACACGCAAAAGCTTAACCTGAAGCTCATAGCTCATGTCTCCTATCTCATCCAAAAATACCGTGCCGCCCTGTGCCATTTCAAATTTTCCAACCTTATTGGTGATTGCTCCTGTAAATGCGCCCTTTGCGTGGCCAAACAGCTCGCTTTCGAGGAGACCAGAAGGTATCGCTCCGCAGTTTATTGCCACAAATCTCGCCGACCTTCTTGGAGAAAGCTCATGGATAGCTTTTGCCACCAATTCTTTTCCAGTGCCCGATTCTCCCTGTATTAAGACACTACTGTCGGTATCACAAACCCTTAAGATGGTATCGTACACCTTTTTCATTAAAGGATGAGTACCAATTATATATGAGACTGGCGCGCTTACCATCCTGCTCCTTTAAGGTTTTTCCGCTATTATAAGCAAACTTTGTTCCTAAAAGTAAAAGCTTCCAAATTTTTAATTGAAACAGGGTGTTAGCAAGCCAAAAATTAATTTCCAACTCCCTACCCTTTGAGGGAGTGGTGCATTTTAGGAGAACAAGAAGGAAGATCTTTTGATAATATGCGTTTTGCTATTTGCAACACAAAATTGCAGATTGCATCATTCTTGTGAAAGCCTTTTAAGTTTTCTATAAAGGGTGCTTGGATTTATACCCAAAAGCTTGGCTGCCCTGAGCTTGTTCCCATTACATACTTGGAGTGCCCTTTCGATGAGTTTTGCCTCGTTTTCCTTGAGGTTCAAGGGTATTGAGCTATTATAGTTACGCCTCTCACTTGTTTCTTTATCGAATATTGGCAGGTCTTCCACTTGAACCTTATTACTATCGCAAAATATTATCATCCTCTGAACAAGGTGCTCCAATTCCCTCACATTTCCAGGCCAGTCATAGGTCTTAAGAACCTCTAAGGCTTCATCTGAAAAAAATTCTACTCCAGCTTCTATACCGTTTTTCTTCACAAAATGATCGAGCAGCAGATCTATATCTTCCTTTCTTTCCCTCAAAGGAGGTAATTTTATACATACAACGTTAAGTCTATAGTATAGATCCTTTCTGAGAGTACCCTTTTCCACTGCTATATCAGGATCTTGATTTGTTGCAACTATTAATCTAACATCCACATCTATTTCCTTTGTGTCTCCTACTTTTCTGATCTTTTTCTGTTCAATAGCCCTCAAAAGTTTGGCTTGAATTGAAAGTGGGAGTTCAGTGAGCTCATCTAAGAACAGAGTCCCTCCGTTTGCTGCTTCAAACAGACCTTTTTTATCCCTATATGCTCCTGTAAATGATCCTTGCACATGACCAAATAGTTCGCTCTCAGCTAAAGTATCTACAATTGTTCCGCAATTAACTGCTATAAAGATATCATTACATCTTGGGCTTTCTTTCCATATTGTCCTTGCCACAAGCTCTTTACCAGTACCACTCTCTCCGTATATCAACACAGGAATTAGTCTACCCTTAAGTCTTTCAAGAAGGGAATACAGGCTTTGCATTTTTTGACTTGAGCCAATAATATCTCCATATTGCCACCTATATCGAGAGATCGTTTCTTTAAGTAATATATTTTCCCTTAACAGATATCTCTTTTCTGCAACCCTGTTCACCAAAGATAGCAACACTTCTTGTCGCACAGGCTTTTGAATATAATCATAGGCCCCCAATTTTAGCGCTTCAACCGCAGACTCTATCGAAGCAAAACCAGTTATTATAACCACATCCGCGGAAAGCCTTCTTTCTTTGACCGCCTTCAAAAATTCTAAGCCATCCATTCCTGGCATCATCATATCGCAGATCACGAGGTCAAATTCCTGTAATAACAATTCCTTTAGACCTTCTATGCCGCTCTGGACGACTGCCACCTCATGACCCAGCTGGCAAAGGGCGTCTCGTAAAAATTCCCCCACAAGGGGATCGTCATCCACCACAAGTATCTTAAGTGCCTTCTCCATAAAAGGTATAGAAACCTCCCCAACAGATGTTGCCATATTGAGAGAGATATGGCAATCTTGCTTTTAAAAAATTCTAAATTCGGGAGCAATTACTGATGCAAGATGAACCATCGTATAAAAATATATCTGAGATAGATTCACCCCATGCACGGATTTTAGCTTCAAGCTTAAAAGACATTCCCCCACTACCCCAATTGGCAGCAAAAGCTTTGGATCTCATCTCCCATGAAGACATTGACTTATCGGAATTATCCGAGTTAATACTAAAGGATCCCACACTAACTGCAAAAATATTGTCTTATGTCAATTCTGCCCACTACGCATTGCCCAAACCGATAACTGATATAAAGAAAGCTGTGCTTGTTCTTGGGGTAACAGAGGTGAAGAGCATCCTTTTACGAGTTTTAACAACTGAGCTAATCTTAAAATCCCTAAGCAAAAGCTTATTAAAAGCTCACAGACATGTGGTTCTGCATTCATATCTGACAGCTATTATAAGTGAGCTCATAATGGAAAAAGTCAATACACTTGCCAAATCAGAGGCATTTGTATGTGGACTTTTGCATGATATAGGCAAGATATTATTAATGATAACCTTTCCTGATGAATATATCTCAATTACACTAAATTATACACAGATGACTTCTCTTCAATTTGAACATCAAGCATTTGGCATAGACCATTGTATTTCTGGTAAATGGCTTGCAGAAAAATGGAAATTACCCCAATCCATTATACAATCAATTTGGCTCCATCATCAGAATTCAAGCATTATAGCTGACCTTGCATTCATCGAGAAAAAACAAATTCTACTTTGTACTACACTTTCAAATTATCTAGCGCATGTAAGTTCAGTTGATTCACTTTCTGCTTATACTGTAAAAGAAGAAATTGATCATCTTTGTAATTACTTCAACATAGAATACAGCGACATACAAAACATATTCTTAAAAGCAGGGCAAGCCCTTGAAAAAAGTGCTGAATTTATTGAACTTAGCGAAGATCTATCGAACTTTTACTTTAACTCCTTACAAAGGGCCATCAATCATTTATATGAGTTATCAAAGAGTAAATTCTTATTACAAAAACAAGAAAAACATACTAACAAGCTTAAAGCTCTTATTAAATATACAATAGCAGCTTATGCATACAAGAGCCTTGATAGTTTGATGGCGATTACTGCTGATTTTTTGCGCAAAATTTATCAAATAAACGATGGCCTTGTTTTACTTTTTGATCTTTCTCAAAAAAAGGTTAATCTTGTTAAATTAGGCTCTCATTCCAATTTATTAGAATATCCATTCGATAAGTTCTTTGAAAAGGAAACTGCTATAGATCTCGAAGATAAACATATAGAAGTTATCAAAAAAAGATTGTTACATCAACTATCAAAAAACGAAGCTACAGAGCAGTTTATTTATGAGTCACAGAAAGATCTCTTTTGTGCATATCAACAGGTAATTAATGGAATTAGAGGAGAGGTTGGACTAATATTAAAAGGTTTTTCACCTTCAACCTCAGAGGATTATGAACTTCTTTCTCAATTCATAGCTATTTTTAAAAATGCCGTTATATCCACCTATTACTTAATAGAAACAAGGAAGATTTCCGAATCCCTTGCCGTAACACTTTCAAAAAACTCTGAAATGCTAAACATTCTTAGTAAAAGCAAGGCAGAATTCGAAAATCTATTTAAGCATAGTAACGATCCAATAGTCATACATTCGGCTAACGGTTACATCAAGCGAATTAACTCAAGGTTTAGAGATCTGTTTGGTTATGAGGAAGATGAGGTCGTCAACTCTTCCCTTTTTAACCTTTTCCCTAACTTAAACACAGAGGATAAAAACCAAGCAATAACAGCTTGGATGAGCGAGAAAGGGTGCCTAAGGGAATTGAATCTTTTGAGAAAGGATGGTGAAATTGTTCCTGTTCAGATTAGTAGTAGGATCGTTTCAAAAGAAGATGGGATCATCCAAAGCATTATTAGGGATCTCTCCGAGGAAAAGGCTCGCACCAAGGAACTAAATCTTGAAAAAGAAAGGCTTCTTGTAACATTGCGCTCCATAGGAGAGGGGGTAATAACCACAGACAAAAACGGGACCATTACCCTTATGAATAAGGTGGCAGAGGTTTTAACTGGTTATACCCAGGAGGAGGCTTCAGGCAAACCCCTTTCCAGTATATTTAGGACCCTTTCGGAACAAGGAAGCCCTGATTTCCTTGATATCTTTTCAGAAAGCATGGATCCAAAGAAACCTTCAAGGCACACACAGGTTGCAAAGCTCATAGATAAATCAGGATCATACCATCCCATTGCATACACAATCTCACCCATAGTGGGAGATGAGGGAGAACTTATTGGTATGGTAATTGTACTTTCAGACCTCAGGGAAAAAATGATGATTCAAGAACAGTTTTTTAAGGCCCAAAAATATGAATCCCTTGCGCTTTTGTCCGGAGGTGTAGCCCACGATTTTAATAATATCCTCACTGCAGTATCAGGGAACATCTCAATAGCACGGATGAATTTAAATAATCCTGAAAAGGCAAAAGAAAAACTACTTTTGGCCGAAAAGGCAATCGAAAGGGCAAAGGAATTGACAAATCAATTGTTCACCTTTGCCAAGCCCAAAAGTATAACCACAAAGGGACCTATTAAGACCAAAGAATTACTATTGGAAGCAGTGAACCTTGCCATTAGTGGCTCACAAGTTTTGTGCAATTTCAAAATTCCAGAAGATATTTGGCCATTGAACTGCAATGCCTCCCAAATTAATCAAGTGATTAACAACCTTGTTGTGAATGCTAAAGAAGCCATGCCTCAAGGAGGAAAACTCACAGTTTCAGCTTCAAATGTCGTTGTGTCCCAAGAAAATCCACTGGCAAACTTAGCTTTTGGTAAATATGTCAAGATTGATATCATTGATGAAGGCATGGGGATACCTCAGGAAGTAATCTATAAGATCTTTGATCCTTATTTCAGCACAAAAGAAAGGGGAACTGGATTAGGCCTTGCCATTGCTTATAGCATAGTAAAGAAGCACGGCGGAACAATAGAGGTGGCAAGTGAGGTTAAAAAGGGTAGCACCTTTAGCCTTTATTTGCCCGCTGCCTCATCACGGAAAGGCCTTGATAAAACCGAAGGCCAAAGAGAACTTGTAAAGGGGCAAGGGAAGGTGCTTTTGATGGAAGACCAAGAAGAGGTGAGTTTGGTGGCAAAAGAGATATTGGAATCCTTGGGATACGAAGTGGTTCTTGCTTTCAATGGTGAAGAGGCATTGAAAGCACTGGAAACCGATACCTTCCGCATAGCTATCCTTGATTTAACAATAAGGGGAGGGATGGGTGCATTACAGATTCTTCCTGAGGTACGGAAGTCAAAAAAGGTGGATAAGATCTTGGTATCGTCCGGTTACGCCCAAAGCGAGATTTTGAAAAATTACAAGACATATGGTTTTGATGGTGCAATAGAAAAGCCCTATAATATTGATAAAGTTAACCAGGCACTAAAAGATCTAAATTCCAATTGACTTGGCTAAACATGGCAAAGGATCAAATAAGGCAGGGGATATTTGAAAGTATGGGGAATTTACTCAAGAAATTACTCTCCCGTTCCTCACCAGAAGACCTCACAAATGAGCTACAAGAGCTCATTGACGAAGGAGAGGCCAAGGGACTTATAAGTGAAGAAGAGTCGGACATGGTCATGAGTGTCCTGGACCTAAAGGATACCAGGGCTTACTCTATCATGGTCCCAAGGATACAAGTGATTGCTGCAAATGTTAACACCTCCTTAGCTGAGATCTTAGATCTCATAAACACTCATGGCTTTACCAGAATACCCATATATCAAGGCTCTCTGGACGAGATAATTGGAATTTTGCACGCAAAGGACCTTTTAAAGCTATGGGGAAAGGATCTTCAAGACAAGTTAGCCAAAGAACTTTTAAGACCACCCTTTTTTGCTCCCCACAATATCAGGATTATGGACCTTCTAAAGGAGCTTAGGCAGAACAAAATGCACATGGCAGTATTAACAGACGAATACGGAGGGACTGTGGGAATTGTTACCATAGAAGACATTTTAGAAGAGATAGTGGGAGAGATTCAAGATGAATACGACAAAGAAGAACAACTCATAATAGAACACAGTGACGGTAGCTTTTTGGTGGATGGAAGGACCGATGCAGAAGAATTCGCTGAAAAAATAGGCATAAGTCTGCCTGAAGGAGACTTTGAATCTATGGCAGGGTTTTTAATAAATCTATATGGCAAGATCCCCAAGCAGGGTGAAGTTATTTTCTATGAGGGATACGAATTCATCATTGAAAAAGCAGATATGCGAAAGATATACAAGATACTTGTAAGAAAAACCAATAATATCAAAGATGAAACTCAAAGTTAGTTTTAATGTTTGCACAAAGGAAATTCATCCCAATCTTACTGTCAATCCTTTCGGGTGTTCTTCTAACAGCATCTTTTGAATCTCATTATTTTTTCCTTTCTTATGTATCATTAATTCCGTTTCTTTTTGCCCTTGAAAAAAGTTCACTTTGGGAAAAAATCAAATATGGCTTTGCATTTGGTATAACCCATTTTATTACCCTCTGTTATTGGATCACCTGGGTGATATCCCACTATGGTGGTCTTAATATCTTTATGTCTACATTAGCGTTTATTGGAGTTGTTGTTTACTTAAGCATCTACCCTTTAACTTTTGTGCTTATCTGTCATTACACAGAAAAAACCAAAATTGGCTTTTTAATCCCCCCATTTGCCTGGGTGACTTCTGAATTCTTAAGGGCAACTATCTTTACAGGATTTCCCTGGTGCCTTTTGGGATACACTCAAGTGGCCAAACCAGTTCTTGCCCAGGTAGCAGACCTGGGAGGGGTATATCTCCTTTCCTTCTTGCTCTTCTGCATAAATTATGGGCTTTACATTGCACTCTCCCCTAAGTTCAAATTAGTTTTTAAGGTTAGCTCCATTGCAATCTGTGGGTTTTTAATAGGCTTTCAGTTTGCCTATGGAGTACACAAACTTAACGAACACCTCCCTTACATGAAGAATCTAAAGGTGGCAATAATCCAACCAAACATCCCTCAGGCACTAAAATGGGACAAGGAATACAAGTTGGCCACAACCCAAAAACTCATTGACATGACTGAATCTGTAACCAAATTTAAACCTCACATTATTATATGGCCAGAAACAGCCTTACCTTTTTTCTTCCAAGAAGATTCTGAATTAAAAAAAATGGTGGTAGAGGGGCTAAATAATACGGGATCGGTTTTTATATTTGGGAGTCCAGCCTATGAAAAGACTCCCCAAAAAACACACTACTTCAATCGCCTTTATGTCTATAATACAGTGGATTCTAAGCTCTATTATTATGACAAGTTGAGGCTTGTACCCTTTGGTGAATATATCCCAATAGGTTTTTTGGCCCCTTTGGTTGAAAAAATCGTCGGTGAACTGGGAGAGTTTTCAAAGGGAAAGATGCCGAATGTAGTTGGTATTAATGGCATTAATATTGGTCTTTTAATCTGTTACGAGTCAATTTTCCCATATCTTTCAGACATGGCAAAGGCAAAGCAAGCAGAAATTATTGTGAATTGTACCAACGACGCCTGGTTTGGACACAGCTCTGCACCATATCAACACTTTAACATGGCCATTTTAAGGGCAATAGAGAACAGAACATCTATGATAAGGGCTGCTAATACTGGTATTAGTGGAGTTATAGACGAAAAGGGAATTGTGAGGCTCAAATCCGATATATTTGTTGAGGATGTTTTAATTACTGAGCTAAATATAAAAACCTCTGGCCCCACGATCTATAACAAATGGGGCAAATATTTTCCTTTTTATGTAACACTAATTACCCTTCTTTTCTTCGCCATGTGCCTTTGCCTTTCTTTCTTTGATTCTATGATCCATAAAAAAGAGTACAGGCACCACCATACGGGAAAATAGGGTTGCTGCCACCTCTCCTGCCATGAGGGATATGGCAAGGCCTTGGAATATTGGGTCAAACAAAATCACAAAGGAACCCACCACAACCGCAGAAGATGTGAGCAGCATAGGCCTAAACCTAATGGCACCTGCATCTATTACAGCCTCCTCTAAAGGCATGCCTTGGTTTAGCCTAAGCTGAATAAAGTCAACGAGGATGATGGAATTTCTCACCACAATCCCAGCTCCAGCAATAAAACCAATCATAGAGGTGGCTGTAAAAAATGCTCCCATCAAGGCATGGGCTGGAATGATTCCTATAAGGCTTAGGGGAATTGGGGATAGGATCACCAAGGGTATGGAATAAGACCTAAACCAACCCACTACCAAGATGTATATGAGTATTAATACCACCATAAATGCAAAACCCATGTCCCTAAAGACCTCATAGGTGATATGCCACTCCCCATCCCACTTCATGCTCCAATGAGACATGGATTTGGGTTGGGTTGTATAAAGTATCTCAAGCTTTGAATCATCTGGCATCTTTAAGTCTTTCAATGCCCTATTCACCTTAAGGATGGCATATATGGGACTTTCCTCCCTTCCAGAAACATCTCCAGTCACATACACCACCCTTTGAAGGTTCTTGTGATAGATGGGATGCTCTATTATGCCATCCCTGATATTTGCTATCTCTCCCACTGGCACAAGCTTTCCCTCCCCATTTCTCACCTTTATCTGGGCCACTTCTTCAGGGCTCAACCTCTCAGAACGCTTAAGCCTAACTATTATGGGCACATCCTCCCTTTCCTGTGGCTCGTGCAATAGCCCCACATTGGATCCACTTATTGCCGTATTAAGCACTTCCACCAACCTCTGGGGATTTACTCCCGAGAGCATGGCCTTGTCCCTTTCCAAAGTGATCTTTATTTCCCTCTGGGGAGCTGTCATGTACCAGTCCACATCCACCACACCCTCTGTGGACTTGAATATCTCTTTAATCTGTTCTGCCAGTTGTATCTGTTTTTCATAATCAGGCCCGTACACTTCGGCAACCAATGTCTGTAGCACAGGTGGCCCAGGAGGTATCTCTGCCACCTTTATCCTTGCACCATATTGGGAGGCAATTTTTTGAAGTTCCGGACGCAGGCGTTTTGCAATATCATGGCTTTGTTCTTTTCTGTCTGATTTGTGAATGAGATTTACCTGTATATCTGCCACATTGGTTCCTTTGCGAAGGTAATAGTGCCTTACAAGGCCGTTGAAGTTAAAGGGTGCGCTGGTACCCACAAAGACCTCACAGTGCTTTACATATTCATCCTCCAATATCCTTTTGGCCAATTGCTGGGCCACCTTGCCTGTCTCTTCAAGGGGAGTTCCCTCTGCCATATCTACGATCACCTGAAACTCACTCTTGTTGTCAAAGGGTAACATCTTAACGCGCACTACCTTTGTGAAGATGAAAAGTAGGCTAAAAACCAATAGGAGAATCATTCCAATGAGAAAGGCAAGTCTGATGCTCCTCTTTTCCAGGAGATGTACCATGGCCCATCTGTAAAACCTTGTAAACCAGTCTTCCTTAACTCCTTCATGGGCCTTGGGTGAACCTATGAGTTTGTAAGCAGCCCAAGGTGTTATCACAAAGCTAATAACCATGGAAAAGATC
>Ga0197142_1001950_pt1 | contig 18538 bp, 18 predicted proteins | sample GBS60_MetaG_FD_148614 | JGI IMG/M metagenome (GOLD analysis project Ga0197142, IMG submission 148614) | Sediment microbial communities from Great Boiling Springs, Gerlach, Nevada, United States - GBS 60_MetaG | ecosystem: Environmental > Aquatic > Thermal springs > Hot (42-90C) > Sediment...
GCTCCCACATGTTTAATCTTCTTGATGCAAGAGGAGTTCTTTCTGTTGCAGAAAGAACAAATTATATTGCCAGAGTAAGGGCTCTTGCAAGGTCCTGTGCAGAGGCATATCTCAGAAAGAGGTATGGGGATGAATTTACTTTTTGAAATAGGTGTTGAAGAGATCCCAGCAAGATTTATTCCTTCGGCACTTAATCAATTAAAGGAAAACTCCAAAAAAATTTTTTCTGAATTTAGAATAGATATTGAGGAATTAAAAACTTATGCAACTCCAAGAAGGCTTACACTTAAAGCAACAGTTTCAGAAGAACAAGCAGAAAACCAAAAACTTATATGGGGACCACCTGCTCATGTTGCCTTTGATGAATCGGGAAACCCAAAAGAGTCTGTCTATGCTTTTGCAAAAGCACAGGGTGTAGATATTTCTCAAATTGAAATTAAGCCAAAAGGAAAGGGAAATTATGTCTGTGCTGTAGTTATAGAAAAAGGTAAAAAAACAGAAGAGGTTTTACCAGATCTTTTAAAAGAGCTTTTCCTTTCAATTAGTTTTCCAAAAATGATGCGTTGGGGGATGGGAAATATAAAGTTTGTAAGGCCCGTAAGATGGATTTTAGCTCTTTATAAAGATAAATTAATTTCTTTTGAAATAGAACGAATAAAAACAGTTGAAGTAACCTACGGACATAGATTTCTTTTTGAAAAACCTATTTATATTTCTATAGAGGATTATGAAAAGTCTCTTGAAGAGGCTTTTGTTATTGTTGACCATAATAAAAGAAAAAATAAAATAGTTACCCAAACTACAGATCTTGCAAAGCAAGTAGATGGAAAGGTTTTATTAGATGAAGAACTTCTTAATGAAGTGAATTTTCTGGTTGAATTTCCAAATTCTGTTTTGTGTAGTTTTCCTGAGGAATATCTAAGGCTTCCTGAGGAATTACTTATCACGGTGATGAAAGACCATCAAAGATACTTTGCTGTTACTGATTTTGAAGGAAAATTAAAAAATTACTTTATAGTAGTAAGTAATACCAAATCTGATAATGAAGAAAATGTCAGAAAGGGAGCTCAAAAAGTTATTAAAGCAAGATTTGAAGATGCGAAGTTTTACTATGAGGAAGATCTTAAAAAAGGATTGGACAGCCTACTTAATGCAACAAAGGGAATTATTTATCATGAAAAACTTGGAAGTCTATATGATAAAAGCTTAAGAATTTTAAAAATAGCTGAAGCATTTGCTCAGAAGATTTTACTAGAAAAAGTTGATTTAGTAAGAATCGCAGCTAAATACTGTAAAGCTGACCTTGCCAGTGGAGTCGTAGGAGAGTTTCCCGAGCTTCAGGGAATAATGGGTGGATATTATGCTAAAGCTGCTCAACTACCTCAAGAAGTAGCATTAGCAATAAGAGAGCATTATCTGCCAAAAGGTTTTACAGATAATTTACCATCAAATGAAGTTGGTTGCCTTTTAAGTTTGGCAGACAAACTTGACCATCTTTTTTCTTTTTTTTATCTTGGAGAAATTCCTACAGGAACCGAGGATCCCTTTGGTTTGAGAAGGTCTGCTAATGGAATTTTAGCTTTACTTTTAAAGAAAAAATATCCTTTAAGTATTAAAGATTGCGTTTATAATGTAGAAGAACTTGTCGATAAAAAAATAAGGGAAAATATTTTAAATTTTATTGGACAGAGATTTGAAAGTTATTTGGAAGGAGCTGGTTACGATGTAAATTTAATAAAAACAGTTGAGCATTTTATCTTAGAGCGTCCTGTTTATGAAGTTGAAGAAAGGCTTGAGGCTGTAAGAATATTTAGGAATAAAGAGGATTTTGAGTCCTTTTTCCTCGCAGTTAAAAGAGTTTCTAACATTATTAAAAATTATGAAAAATTTGAATTAAACAGTAGTCTTTTAGTTTCAGAGGAGGAAAAAATTCTTTACAGGGAAATGAATGAGAAAAAAGAGAAACTTAATGAATATTTATCAAAAGCTAATTTTCTTGATGCTTTAAATAATCTTCACTGTCTCACTCCATTAATAAATAACTTTTTTGATAAGGTTCTTGTTATGGATAAGGATGAAAATATCAAAAGAAACAGGCTTGCCCTTTTACAGGAATTGGCTCAGTTATTGAAATCTGTTGCTGATCTTTCAAAGCTTTGTTAATTGTTGTATTATATAATTATGAAAAAAGCCTTACATAAAAAACTCCAAGGAGGCAAAACATGAGTTTTAGAAATATTTTTTTAATTATTTTTTGTATTTTTTTTGTTTTTGCCTGTTCTGAAAGAAGGATTTATATGCCTGATGGAAAAGTAGAGGGAGAATTTTCTAAAAAAGAGGAAAAGATAGAAGAAAAAACAGATATTGATAAAACAAAGTTTGAAGAGGAGTCAGTAAGTACAAAGCAGATTTCAGAGCTTATAAAAAGACTGCAGGAAGAGATTAGGGATATACATTTTGATTTTGACAGATATGAAATAAGACATGAAGATATTCCAACACTAAAAAAAGTTGCCGCAATTTTACAAAAATATTCCAACATAAAGGTTTTAATTGAAGGTCATTGTGATGAAAGAGGAACAAATGAATATAATTTTGCCCTCGGACAAAAAAGAGCAAATTCAGCAAAGCAGTATTTAATAACTTTAGGAGTGCCGTCATCCAAAATGGAAATAATAAGTTATGGTGAAGAAAAACCTTTATGCACTGAACAAAATGAGGCATGCTGGCAAAAAAATAGAAGAGCACACTTTGTTTTTATAGAGGAGGGAAAATGAGAAAAATAGTTCTATCAGTTATTATTTCTATAGTTTTAACTGGCTGTGTTACAACAGGAGAATTTGAACAGATGAAGTCTGATATTGCGAAACTATATGTAGAAAATGCTCATTTAAGACAGGAAATATCCGAACTTAAAACAAGAGTTGATAAAATGTCCTCAGACTTAAGCACAGCAGTAGCTTTAAAGGAAGGACAACTTACATTAATCGCCCAAACTCAGGATTATGTAAAGGAGCTTCAAATTCTTAAAGGAAGATTTGAAGAAAACTCTTTCCAAAATGAAAAGAGATTTAAGGAGTTAAATGATAAAATTGCGGAATTACAGATGAAAATAACTCAACCCCCTCAACAAATAGAAAAGCCAGAGTCTGCAAAACCCTCAACGGAACCTTTAAAGGACCCTAAATCGATATATGATGCAGCCCATATTGAGTTAAAGAATAAAAATTTTGCTTCTGCAAGGGAAAAATTTCAGGAAATTGTAAAGAATTATCCAAATTTTGAACTTCTTCCAAATTCTTACTTTTGGATAGGTGAAACCTATTATAGTGAAAAAAAATATGAGGATGCTATTCTTGCCTATGAAGAATTTCTTAAAAAATATCCAAAACATGATAAAGCACCAGGTGCTCTTCTTAAAGAAGGAATGGCTTTTATGGAATTAAAAGATAGAAAAACAGCAAAAGTTGTATTTGAAAGAGTTATTGAAAAATATCCTAAATCTAAGGAAGCTGAGATTGCTCAACAGAAAATCGCAGAGATATTAAAGAGTCAGAATACTGGGAAGAAAACATCACCAAAAAAATCAACTCCTAAAAGGTCACGATGAAGGATAAATATAACAGAACTATTGATTATTTAAGAATTTCTGTCATTGATAGATGTAACTTACGTTGTATTTACTGTATGCCTGAGGAAGGTATCAAAAACTTGCTTCCCCATAATGAGATACTAAGTTATGAAGAAATATTACAAGTAATAAAAATTGCAACAACAATTGGTGTATCAAAGATAAGAATAACAGGTGGAGAACCTCTTTTGAGAAAGGACTTAATAAGTTTTATTGAAAGAGTTGCAAAAATTGAGGAGATAAAAGACATAGGTATGACAACTAACGGAGTTCTTCTCAGTAAATTTGCTGCTAATCTAAGAGATGCAGGTTTAAAAAGGGTAAATGTCAGCCTCGATTCTTTAGATAAAGATAAATTTAAAGCAATAACAAGATTAGGAGCATTGAAGGATGTTCTTGAAGGAATTGAAGAAGCCTATAGGGTAGGACTTAATCCAATAAAAATAAATGTTGTTGTTATGAAAGGAATTAATGATGACGAAATAGAAAAATTTGCCCGTTGGAGCATGGATGTTCCCTATCAAATAAGATTCATAGAGTTTATGCCCCTTGGAGGTAATTATTGGAAAAAAGAACTTTTTATATCTGCAGAGGAGATAAAGAAAAGAATAGAGAAAACTTTTGGGAAGCTGTTTCCCGTTCAGATTAAAAAGTCAGGACCTGCTGAATATTTTATGCTTGAAGGAGCAACAGGTTTGATTGGATTTATAAGTCCTATTACGACTCATATATGTACAAGGTGTAATAGATTAAGGCTTACAGCAGAAGGAAAATTAAGACCCTGTCTTTTTTCAGATAGAGAAATTGATTTAAAGAGTCTTTTAAGGAAAGGTGCCTCTCAGGATGAAATAAGAGAAGTGCTTATAAAAACCATTCAACTAAAACCCCAGGGAATGTCAGATGAGACAAAGCCTTTAAGACCTATGTCAACAATAGGAGGCTAAGTTTTTTTGAAGATTCCCGTATCAGTCACATTAATCACAAAGAACGAAGAAAAAAATATAAGAGATGCTTTGGAGTCAGTTAAGGATTTTGAAGAGATAGTAATTGTTGATTCTTTCAGTGAAGATACAACTTTACAGATATGTAAAGAATATACAGATAAAATTTTTCAGTTTGAATGGCAGGGATTTGCAAAACAAAAACAACTTGCAATAGACAAAACAACACTTCCTTGGGTTTTGGTTCTTGATGCTGATGAAAGAGTAACAGAAGGATTAAAAAAAGAAATATTGGAGAAAATTAAAGATGACAAGGATGGATATTTTATTCCAAGAAAGAATTTTTTTCTTGGCAGATGGATTAAGCACAGTGGCTGGTGGCCTGATTACACGCTGAGACTTTTTAAGAAAGATAGAGGGAAGATGCAGCAAAGGGAAGTTCATGAGAAAATAATAGTTAATGGCAAGATTGGCTACTTAAGGGAGCCTTTAATTCATTATACATATTATAGCCTTGATGATTTCATAAAGAAAATGCAAATTTATGCATCTTTATCAGCAGAAGAGATTTTTAAGTTCACCTTGTCAAAAAAAAAGATAATTCTAAAAATGATTTTTTCTCCATTTTTTACTTTTTTTAAAATGTTTTTTTTAAGATTAGGATTCCTTGATGGCTTAAGGGGATTTATTCTTGCATTTCTTTATAGTTGTTATTCTTTTTTAAAATATGCGAAGGTGTGGGAAAAACTGTGGAGATAGAAAAAAAGTTTAAATTGAAATTTAAAAAGTCATGGCTCGATGATTTTGCAGTTTTTTGGCGGCTTATAAAAGAGCATAGATTAAGATTAATCTTGGCACTCATCTGTAGTTTAGCCATATCTGGTATAAATGGAGCAATAGCTTGGGCAGTAAAACCTGCAATGGATGAAATTTTCATAAAAAAATCATCAGAGTTTCTATACCTTATTCCCATTGGAGTAATAGTTCTTTTTACATTAAGAGGAGTTTTTACTTTAATTAATAATTATTTAATGACCTCAATAGGTGCCAAAATTGTTAAAAATATAAGAGACGCAATTTACGAAAAAATTCTTAAACTTCCGATGTTTTTCTTTTGTAAAGACAGTTCAGGGAATATAATTTCAAAGGTTTTGAATGATGTGGAGTTATTAAAAAGTACAGTTTCCTATACTATAAAAGATTTTTTTGTTGAGGGGCTTACAGTAATAGTTTTAGCAGGAGTAGCCTTTTATCGTAGATGGGATCTTGCCCTTTTGTCCTTTATAGTTATTCCTTTAATGATTTATACCATAGCAAAGCTTGGTAAAAAATTAAAAGAACTCGGAATGAAAACTCGATTGAGAATCGCAAAAGTTACCACTCTTCTTCATGAAACTCTTCATGGAATAAAGATTATTAAGGCTTATACTATGGAAAATGATATGGCTAAAAGATATAAAATAGCTCTTCAGGAACATTACAGGAATATCATGAGAGAGGTAAGAACAGAGGAGTTTGCCAATTTGCTTACAGAAACCATTGCAGGTGTTGGTGTTGCAATGATTATCTTCTATGGTGGTTATCTTGTTGTAAGCGATAAGATTTCTTCTGGAGATTTTTTCTCCTTTGCTACAGCAGTTTTATTAATGTATACGCCTTTAAGAAGGCTTAGTAAAGTAAATGCTTCATTTCAGAGAGGAAGAAATGTTATTGAAAGATTAAGAGAGATAATCTTTTTTGAAGGTGAACCTCAAAAAGGAATTGAAAAAGAGATAATAGGGAATATAGTTTTCAAAAATGTTTCTTTCAAATATCCACTTTCAAAGGATTATGCTTTAAAAGACATTAATCTTGAAATAAAGCCTGGTGAAACTATAGCAATCGTAGGACCTTCGGGTGCTGGTAAAAGTACCATAGCTGACCTCATTGCAGGATTCTGGTATCCCACAGAAGGAGATATATTGATTGACGGAATAAGTATAAGAGATTTTTCTCTCCAAAGCTTACGTTCACAGATTGCCCTTGTAACTCAGGAAATTATTTTATTTAATGACTCTGTAATTAATAACATTAAGTTTGGAAATATATCATCTACTATTGAGGAAGTTGAGGAGGCAGCAAAAATGGCAGATGCCCATGATTTTATAATTAAATTACCTGAAAGGTATGATTCATTGATTGGAGAAAAGGGAGTTTTACTTTCAGGAGGACAGAAACAAAGAATAACAATAGCAAGAGCGATTTTAAGGGATCCTAAAATTTTGATTTTTGATGAAGCAACAGCATCATTAGATACCGAATCAGAAGAAAAAATTCAGAGAGCCCTTGAGAAAATGAGAAAGGGAAGAACAACAATAATTATTGCCCATAGATTATCTACAATTAGAAGAGCTGATAAAATTATTGTGATGGATAAAGGAAGAATTATAGAACAGGGTACCCATGAAGAACTTCTTGCCATTAAGGGATTATATAGTGAACTTTGGAATCTTCAGTTTAGTAATGTTTCATCTGAAGATAAATAAAATTGTTTTTTTAGTTTTATTTTCAATCATAATGCCTAATTTTTTCTATATTTCATAAATTAAAATTTCCTCTTTTTAAAGTCTAATTTTAATAAAATAAAATTCTTACAAAATAATTCAATTTATCTAAATTTATAATAGCATATTGACAAAATTTAATAATTTATAATATTATTAGACTAATCTAACAATTGGAGGTTAATATGTGTGTGGCATTAATTGGTGGAATGGATAGGCTCAAGAAACATTATGTAGAAGAAGCAAAAAAAGTGGGAGTCCAGTTAAGAGTTTTCACTAAATTAGAAAAGGATACAGCAAAAAAAATTGGTGATGTAGATGCAATAGTAATATTTACAAATAAAATCTCCCATGAGTTAAAGTTAACGATAAAAAAAGTATATCCCATTAAAAAATGTCCATATATGATGTGTCATAGTTGCGGAGTGAGTTCCTTAATAAAATGCCTTGAAAGTCTAAAAAAGATGAAACAAAAGGGAGGGAGGTAATGAAAGCTGTTAAAAGTTTTGCATTTGCTGTTTTATCTTTACTTTTTCCTTTTACAGTTTATTCAGCAGATATTACAGAATGGTTATCTATTTCAGGTTCAGCTACTGGAGTTTATCAATGGCTTGATAAGTCTAAGGGTGATTTTGAAAACAAAGACAGAGGCTCAGCTGTAATTGATTTTAATGTATCTGTTAAACCCTATGAAAATGGTGAATTCTTTTTAAGGGCAAGTTTTGCTAAAGGAAGTGGTCTTAAAGATATTAACCCTTTTATACTTTCACCCAATGCAGATGATTTGTTTCATGATTTAAAAAACATTAATGGTCATTCAAGGGATCATCTACTTGAACTGTGGTATTCCCATAACTTTGAAATACAAAAGGAGATGTCCCTTAAACTTACAGCAGGAATAATTGATTCAACAGCCTTTATTGATGATAATGCCTTTGCAGGAGATGAGTTAGGACAGTTCATGAATGAAGCTTTGGTTCACAATCCCCTTGCAAACCTTCCAAGCTATGATGCTGGAGTGGCATTAGAGTTTGATTGGGATAAGTTTCACCTTAGAGTAGTAGGAATGCGTTCAAAGAATGAAAATGAGGATATGGATAGAAGAAACTACAACTGGATTGGAGCACAGATTGGGTATAAACTTGAAAGCTCCTTAGGAGAGGGAAATTACAGGCTTTATGCCTACACAACGAATAAGAGATTTGAAAACTGGGATGCAGATTCATATAGGAGTTTAAAAGGAGTAGGAGTATCCTTTGATCAGCAATTGATAAAGGAAACTCTTGGAGCATTCTTCCGTGCAGGATGGCAGGATGATGGAGCTAAGATTGATTATAACAGAATGTTTTCCTTTGGATTAAATCTTAATGGTTCAGTATGGGGAAGAAAAGATGATGAAATAGGAATTGGCTATGCCTATTTAAAGAGTCCATCAAAGAATTCTGATTTATCAAGAAGTCAGGCATTTGAGTCCTATGTGAAATTTAAGCTTTTCAGCTACAAATCCCTATCATCTGACATAACCCTTGATTATCAGTACATACAGGATAAAACTCGTGAAGAAGGCACAAAGGCAGGACATGTTTATGGAGTGAGATTTAATCTGAATTTTTAATTACAAGGAGGTTTTAGAATGAAAGGATTTATGAGATTTATAATTAGCATGATTTTTGTATTTTCCCTTACAAACACTGCTTTTGCTCATTTTGGAGTAATAATGCCTTCTGATGATATTATTGGTGAAAAGGATCAGAAAAAGATTACTTTAAAAGTTTATTTCATGCATCCCTTTGAGCAGGAATGGCTTAATATGGAAAAACCAAAGGCATTCAGTGTAATGATTGGTGATGAAAAAATCGATCTTTTATCTACCCTTATAAATAAAAAATTAAAAGGGAAAAATACATGGGAAACTCAGTTTACTATAAAACGTCCAGGGGATTATATCTTTTATCTTGAGCCTCAGCCTTACTGGGAACCTGCAGAGGAAAAATTCATAGCTCACTATCCAAAGGTTATTGTTCAGGCTTTTGGAAAGGAGGAAGGTTGGGATAAAGAAGTTGGACTTCCAATTGAAATCATTCCTATTACAAGACCTTATGGATTGTGGGTTGGAAATGTATTTCAGGGAATAGTGAAAGTAAATGGAAAACCTTTACCCTTTGCAGAAGTTGAGGTAGAATACTTTAACGAGGGGAGTAAAGTTAAAGCACCAAAAGATCCATATATAACACAGGTTATAAAGGCTGATTCAAATGGTGTATTTACCTATGCAATTCCTAAGGCTGGATGGTGGGGATTTTCAGCATTAGCTGAAGCTTCATATAAAATCAAAAAAGATAGCAAAGAATATCCAGTTGAAATCGGTGGTATTATATGGGTTAAGGCAAGGGAGATGAAATAATGCATATATCAGAAGGAGTTCTTTCAGCGCCAGTACTGCTTGCTGGCGCTGTGCTGTCTTTAATTGGACTTACACTCGGACTTAGAAAAATAAAAAATGAAGATATACCCAAAGTTGCTGTGCTTTCCTCTGCTTTCTTCGTAGCCTCTCTAATTCACATACCAATCGGACCAGCTTCAGCGCATCTTGTTTTAAATGGGCTTGTTGGAATGCTTCTTGGATGGTCAGCTTTTCCAGCAATATTTGTTGGATTGGTGCTACAGGCTTTACTTTTTCAATTTGGAGGACTTACAACTCTTGGTGTAAACACCTTTGCAATGTCAATGCCAGCAGTTATTTCATATTATATTTTTAGAAAAATGCTAAAAAAAAGCAAAAATATTGCTTTTATTGGTGGAGCTCTTGGAGGAACTTCTGCTGTTCTGTTAGGTACTTTATTTATAAGCATGGCTTTAATTGAAACGGAAAAAAGTTTTTTTGCAGTTGCTTTGACTCTCTTTACGATGCATCTTCCAATTGCATTTACAGAAGGGATTGTAACAGGTTTTGTTGTCCTTTATCTTAAAAAATTAAAACCGGAGGCTTTGGGGTGAAAAAAATTATTTTTTTAATTATAACTTTTCTTTTTATTTGCACTAATACTTTAGAGGCTCATAAAGTAAATGCCTATGCCTATAGAGAAGGAGATAAAGTAGCTGGTGAATGTTATTTTGTTGATGGTTCACCATGTAAAAACTCCATTGTTGCAGTTTATGACAGCAAAGGAAGAAGGCTTTTACAGACTACTACAGATGAAAAAGGCAAATTTACTTTTGAAACACAAGAAACAGGAGATTTAAAAATAGTAATTTCTGCTGGTGAAGGTCACAGAGCAGAATACAGACTTGAAGCATTAGAAAAGTCAGAAAAAAGAGAAACAAAAAAGGAAATAGCAGTTAAAGAATCTGATAAAAAGCAAACTCCTCAAATAAACAGAGATGAAATCAAACAGATTATTGATGAAGTGATGGATGCAAAGTTTCAAGAAATAAGAAATGAAATATTGGATTTAAAAAAGCAGATGGATAAAACCAATATAAGAGACATAATTGGAGGAATTGGATACATTTTTGGAGTATGGGGATTAATAATGTTAATTAAGAGAAGAAAAAATGCATCTTGAAGAGTTTTCCGAGGGAAACTCTTTTTTACATAAAGTAGACCCGAGAGTAAAAATTATTGTTTTTTCAATATTCAGTATACTATGTGCAACTGCTAAAGGATTGAAAACACCAACTCTGTTTTTAACTTATTCTTTATTTTCTGTTTTTATTGCCCATTTGAAATTAAAACCTCTTTTTTCAAGACTTTTCCTGGCAAATTTTTTCATCCTTTTTATATGGATTTTTATTCCCTTAAGTTATCCTGGTAATCCTTACATAGAGCTCTGGCAATTCAAAATAAGCCATGAAGGAATTATTTATGCACTATCAATAACTATAAAAGCAAATGCAATTATTATTGCAACAATAACTCTTTTAGGAACATCTTCTGTTAATTCCTTAGCCCATGCAATGATTCATCTTAAAGCACCCAAAAAGCTTGTAACAGTTTTTTTTCTTTTTTATCGATATATTACGGTTATTCATGATGAATACTTGAAAATAAAAAGGGCTGTCTATGCCCGTGGTTTCGTTCCGAAATCAAATCTCCATACCTATAGGACATATGCTTACATTGTTGGTGGTATGCTCATAAAAAGCTATGAAAAGGCTGAGGAAATTTACAAGGCAATGCTTTGTAGAGGTTTTCAAGGATTTTTTCCCCTCTTTGAACATTTTCAAACAAGAAAAATTGATATAATATTTAGTGTGTTATCAATTTTTATCTTTATCTTATTCTGGTTTAAAATATGAAGAAACCGCTTATAAGATTGAACAATATTTATTTTCATTATGATGGCAGAGTTATCCTAAAAAATTGCAACCTTGATATTTATGAAGGTGATAGATTAGGACTCATGGGACCAAACGGTTCAGGTAAAACGACTCTTTTATACATTATTATGGGACTTCTAAAACCATCATCAGGTACTGTTGAGATCTTCGGGACAATGAGGCAAAAAGAAAAAGATTTTATCGAAGTAAGACAGAAAATAGGATTACTTTTTCAGGATTCTGACAGTCAGCTTTTCTGTCCCACAGTTAAAGAAGATATAGCATTCGGACCTCTTAATCTTGGTAAATCAAAGGAAGAAGCTTTAAAAATTGTAAAAGAAACCTGTGAAATTTTAGGTTTAAAGGGATTCGAAGACAGAGTTACTTATAAGCTTTCAGGAGGTGAAAAAAAACTTGTGGCACTGGCTACAGTCATTGCAATGAATCCATTATGCTATCTACTGGATGAACCTTCAGCAGGACTTGATGATAAAACCATTGATAGACTTTCTAATTATCTTTTAGATAAGGCTAATACATATCTTGTAGTCTCCCATGATAAAGATTTTCTATCAAAGATAGCTAAAAAAATTTATTATATTCAAAATGGCATGATCTCCGAAATTCCTGATAGAGAAAAGCTTGTCCTTTAACCATGAAAGCATATTAATTGAAAACCAGACAGATAGTATTCCTCCTTAAAAACCCTGTTCAGAATAAATTTTTACTAATGGCAGTTTAAGAGTAAGCCTGAAATTGCCAATAGAAAAAATTGAATTTACCTTTTCTTGTCATCCTAAGGCAAATCCGAAGGATCTCATCTTTGTTTACAAAAGGAATTAGTTCTTTTGCTTTGCTTAGGACAGTGCTTCGGGACATCAAATACCTCAGAATGACAGGGAAAAGGAGAGGATTTTTATATCAGCAATTTCAGAATCAATTAAAGGTTTACAAAATTATTAGTTTCTGATAATCTTTAATTATGAAAGTCCTTTTTATTACTTTGTTTATTCTTTTTTACCCTATAACAGTTTTATCTCAATATATTGGTTCAGAGGCTTGTAAGGTTTGTCATGCTAAACAGTATGAAAATTTCACTAAATATTCAAGAATGTCTCGCTCTTTTGCAGCTGTTGAAAAAATGCAAAATAAAATATCTCCTGAGGAATTAAAAACTTGTTATCAATGTCATACAACAGGATATGGAAAATCAGGAGGTTTTGTTTCTTTAGAAAAAACACCCCATTTAAAAAATACAGGCTGTGAAGTATGTCATGGACCTGGGAAAAAACATGCAGAGACAAAAAATCCCAAATTTATAAAAAGAAAATTCACTCTTCAAATCTGTGAACCCTGTCATACAGAGGAACGAATAAGGGCTTTTAGATTTAAGCCATTACTCTATGGGGGTGCCCACTAATGTTTAAATATATAAGAGAAAATCTTGGTAATAAATTAATGCTCACATTTGTAGCAATAATACTACTAATTATGGCAATTGAAATAACATTCAGAATTTATTTTGGTGTTAGAGACAGACTCAGGCTTGTAGAAATGGGTAATAAAGAAGTAATGGATACCTTGTATGCAACAATGAAATATCCTTTAACAGTTGGGGATAGTGATACAATTCACAGAGATCTTGAGGAGATAGGTCAAAAATATAAGAATATTAGCGTATATTTGACAGATTTTTATGGAGTGATTTCCTTTTCTACTAATAAAGAAAACTTACTAAAAAAAATTGATAACTTTATAAACAATAAAGATTTTATAAATAATCTTTATGAGAGTTTTGAAAGCAATGGGAATGATTATAAATCTCTCGTATTACACTTAGAAGGAAGACGGAATCTAATTTCTATTCTTCCAATAAAAAATTCACCTGAATGCTTTCACTGTCATGGTTCATCAAGAAAGGTTCTTGGAGCTTTGGTTATGAAAACAGATATTGAAGATGTTTATAAAACAGTAATTGCTCAAAGAAATAGATCATTAGTATTAGCTTTCTGCGCTGCTTTTTTTTCTATTATAATTACTATCTTTTTTGTAAGAGGATTTATAAAAAAACCTCTTAATACACTAGTAGAGGCAACGCATAGATTTGCAAAGGGTGAAATGCCTAAGATTGAAAAATATCCTTCCGATGAAATAGGAACACTAATTAAAACCTTTAATAACATGGTTAATGAAGTTGCTAAATCAAAAATGGAACTTGAAAAAGAGCTTACAAGGAGAGCAAGACTTCTTGAAGAAAGAGACGAACTTGTAGCATTACTTCAAAAAGCAAATAAACAATTAAAGGAACTTGATACACTTAAATCTGCTTTTATAGCTAATATGTCCCATGAATTAAGAACTCCGATGAATGCCATAATAGGTTATACAGATTTATTACTAGATGAAGTTGATGGACCTATCAATGAAGACCAAAAAGCTTCATTAAAAAAAGTTGCAGCCAATGCACGACATCTTCTTCAATTAATAAATGATGTTTTGGATATTTCAAAGATAGAGTCAGGAAAAATAGAACTAAGACCAAAAGAAGTTGATTTAAAAGGACTTATTGAAGGAATTATGGTAACCTTTGAACCTTTAATTGCCAAAAAAGGTTTAAACTTTTCTTTTAATATTGAACAGGGCGCTGAAAAGCTTTATGTAGACGAGGATAAAACAAAGCAAATTTTAATAAATTTAATCTCCAATGCAGTTAAATTTACCCATCAAGGCAGTATCACCATAAAAGCTAAGGTTTCAGAGAGAGGAAAAGATAAAGATGGTAATCCTCAATTTATTGAAATAGCAGTGACTGATACAGGGATAGGAATAAAAAAGGAAGACCTTGATAAAATTTTTGATAAATTTGCTCAGGCTGATGTATCAACAACAAGGCAGTATGAAGGAACAGGTCTTGGTTTAAGCATTGTAAGAGGGCTTACTGCTTTGCACAAAGGTATGGTTTGGGCAGAAAGTGAAGTTGGTAAAGGAAGCACCTTTTATGTTCTTTTACCATTTAAAAAGGAAGTTTTTGATAATCCTAATCCTGTAATTGAAGAAAAAATGGCTGAAGTCCTTGCTCAATACTTTGAAGTTCCTAAGGAAGTTTTTTTGCAAGATCCTTCATATGAAGGCAAAATGGTAAGATGTTGGGATTATACTCAATGTGGGCATGTAAACTGTCCAGAATATGGCGCACCTGAAAAAAGATGTTGGCTTGTCTTAGGAACTCATTGTAAGGGAATGAAAATGGCTTCATATCCAGAAAAAGTTGAAGCCTGTAAAATTTGTGAGGTAGTAAGAGACCTTGTTTTACATAAAGAAGCAACTATAAGTGAAATATTCAAACCCTCTGAAAAAGAAAAAGTTGTTCTTGCAATTGACGATAACCCTGATGCTGTTGATTTAATCAAAAAATATCTTGAGAAGGATTATAAAGTTATCGGAGTATTTAATAGTGAAGAAGCAGTAAACAAAGCAAAAGAAGTAAAACCTGTTGCAATAACTCTTGATATAATGATGCCCAAAAAAGATGGTTGGCAAGTATTAAAGGAACTCAAAGAAAATAAAGAAACAAAGGACATACCTGTAATTATTGTCTCAATTATAGACAACAAAACCCTTGCTTTTAGCCTCGGTGCTACTGATTATTTTGTAAAACCCCTTGATGGACATGCTCTTTTAAGAAAGATAAAAAATATTGAAATCTATAAACCAATTAAAAATGTATTGATACTTGAAAGAGATGAAAAGACATCTAATGATCTTTTGCGAATATTTAAAGAAAGCGGCTATGAAGTCTTTGCTACTACAAATAGTAAAGAAGCTATAGAAAAAGTTAAAACTTATAACCCTGACCTTCTAATAGTCAATATAACTGATCCGGAAAACACAGCCTTTGATTTTATTGACTTCATCAAAACATCTTCGGACTTAAAGGATATACCAATAATTGCTCTTACAAATAAAGAGTTAAGCGATAAAGAAAAGGAAGCATTAAATGGTAGAATAAAGGATATAATTAACAAATCTCTTTTTTCAGAGGAAGATTTAATAAAGGAATTAAAAAATAGCTTGAATAAATTTGGAGGGATTAAGTGAAAACAATCCTTGTTGTTGATGACAATGAAGACTCAAGAGACCTTGTAAAAAAAATTTTAAAAAAACAAAACTATCAAGTGATAGAAGCAGTCGATGGAGAAGAAGCTATTGCAAAGGCAATAGCATACAGACCTGACCTGATACTTATGGATATATCTATCCCTAAAATTGATGGATATGAGGCTACAAGAAGACTGAAAGAAAGACCAGACTTCAAAGATATACCTATCATAGCATTCACAGCCCATGCAATGAAAGGAGATCAAGAAAAAGCACTGCAAGCAGGATGTAATGGATACATATCAAAACCAATTAATGTTAGAGAATTTCCAGAACAAATAAAAATTTATTTAAAAGAAAAATGAATGAACAAAAGCAAAAAATTTTAATTGTCGACGACAACATAGATACTGTTGAACTTCTAAAGAAAAGATTAAAATCCGAAGGTTATGATACAGAAGAAGCCTATGACGGAGAGGAAGCTTTAAAAAAAGTATATGAATATAAACCTGATCTTATTCTTCTTGATATAATGATGCCTAAAATTGATGGATATGAAGTTTGTCAAAGACTCAAAAGAGATGAAAAAACTAAATTTATTCCTATAATTATGCTTACAGCAAAATCTGATGTAGAGAGTAAGGTTAAAGGACTTGACATAGGTGCAGATGACTATGTTCCAAAGCCCTTTGATTATAGAGAACTTTCAGCACGGGTTCGTTCACTTCTTACTAAAAAAGAAACTTCTGAAAAAGCAATAGAAGAAGAAAGAACAGAAGCTATTAAGAAATTAATTGATAGCCTTTCCCATGAAATACGTAATCCAATAGTAAGCATCGCAGGATTTGCAAGAAAAGTTTATGATAATCTTCCCCACGGAGATCCGAATAAACCCTACTTGTTAACCATCCTTCAAGAATCAGAAAGACTTGAAAGACTCTTAAAGGAAATATTGAATCTGAAAATGATTGCTATTGGTTTTTTAGAAAATGTTGAACCTATTAAGGTTATCGAAGAAGTAATAGAAGAACTGGAAAGGGATATTGAAGAAAAGGCAATTGAAATTGAAACAGATTTTAAAGAAGTTTCACCTCTTTATATAGACAAAGAACATTTGAAAATAGTTATACATAATATTATTAAAAATGCAATAGATGCAATGGAAAAATCAGAAAAAAGAATACTAAACATCTCCCTTCAACAGGTAGAAAATGAAATAGAAATAAAAATTTCTGATACTGGAAAAGGAATTCCAAAGGAATTCATAAAAAATATATTTGACCCATTTTTTACTTCAAAAATTTATGGGCCTGGATTAGGATTGACAGTTGCTTTAACTATTGTTCAGTATTACAGGGGTTTTATTTCCGTTGAAAGTGAAATAGGAAGAGGAAGCACGTTTATAATAAAGATTCCTATTAAAGGTAGGTTATAAATATTTTAATGAAAATTAGAGAATTTTTATTTTTTCTTGGGATATTTTCCGTAATTTTTAGATTTACAACTTCTCTCATAAAATCCTTAAGTAAAATTTTTGACACTTTCTCAAAGGGAAAGAAAAGGATACAAAATAAATAGTATTATATTTTTTGAATCTGTAAATTTTTCAGTTTTTTCTTGAGTCCGATTTTCTTAAAAATTCTTTCAGATTCTTCATAATACTCTTTTGCTTTTGTTTCATCAATAAATTTTTCATAGACATTGGCAAGATAAAGATTTATATATGCTTCATAGTAAATATTTTTTTCAGATTTAGCGATTTTCAAAGAATCTTCAAGATATGAGATTGCTTTTTGCCTGTCCTCAATTAAAGCATAACTAAGACCTATTAAATTCTTTATTTCTATCAAACTTTTAATATCACCTAACTGTGTTGCAAGCTCCTCTGCTTTATTTAAATAGTTGATTGTCTTGATGTGATCTCCCTTTAAATAAGCTGATTCACCGGCAATATGTAAAAGGTAAAACTTTTCGTTTTCTGTAATTTGGTACTGAAGAGCCTCTTCACACAATTTAATTGCTTTATCATAGTCTTTCTTTTCTTTGTAGATGAATGCTAAATTGCCAATTAAAATAGCCTGTGCTCTTGGATTCCTCTGTCTCTTTGCTTTATCTAATAATTTTATAGTATATTTTTCAGCTCTAACAAAATCACCTTTACGAGCATACCATACCGCAAGAAGGTTATAGAAAAGATATTTAATTTTTTCAAGCATTTGATTATTATAATTCATAAAAAATATTTTTCTCAAAAACTGCTCTTTTTATTTCCTAAGCTCTGATTAATCCTGTCAGAAAGCCATATAGAAGATAAAGAATCTTCTCTATTGGTATTATTAGGGATTTATGTCCCGAAGCACTGTCCTAAGCGAAGCGAAGGAACTAATTCCTTTTGTAAACAAAGATGAGAGATTCTTCGGCTTCGCCTCATAATTACAAAAAGGGGCAGAATTACAAGAAAAGGTAAATTCATTTTTTTTCTATCGGCAATTTTAGGAATTAACCTAAAATTGCCGATACAGAATAAATGCAATATTTCATTTATGCAGTCATTCCGAGGGGTTCAATACCCCGAGGAATCTCTCATTAAAGAATCTATCTGGTGAAAAAGGAGGAGATTCCTTAGTCGCTCACACTCCTTCGGAATGACAAAATCAGTGTTTTTCTATCGGCAGCTTTAAGCTCCAAATTTCTCTGCCTAATTTTTAACGGCATAAATTTTTCTTTAATCAGCATATCAAGAAATCTTAGGAAATTCTTCTGTAAGTTTTATAAATCTTTAATGCAAGTTCGTTGGCTTTCTGCCACACAATTATTTCCTTAAACTGAGCCTTCGGCTCAGTTTAGTCGCAATCCCTTTTAAATGAGGTCAAGTTTCCTGATCTCAAAGGGGCTTTGCCCCTTTGGATCCCCTTTAATTATATATAAATTTTCCTTAATTCCTTATTTCCTTAAACTGAGCCTTCGGCTCAGTTTAGTCGCAATCCCTTTTAAATGAGGTCAAT
>Ga0197142_1001951_pt1 | contig 18530 bp, 15 predicted proteins | sample GBS60_MetaG_FD_148614 | JGI IMG/M metagenome (GOLD analysis project Ga0197142, IMG submission 148614) | Sediment microbial communities from Great Boiling Springs, Gerlach, Nevada, United States - GBS 60_MetaG | ecosystem: Environmental > Aquatic > Thermal springs > Hot (42-90C) > Sediment...
AGCAGAAGCACATCAAGCAGAACTTGCTAAACTATCCAATAGACAAGAACTTTTAAAAGTGCCAGAAGTAGCAAGATTAATTTTGCATTCTCTTAGAGAAGTATTAAGTGAATTAGATATCGGTACGATTAGACACTCTATCGGCACACTTGCTTTAGCATCAGTATTGATGGAAAAACTACAAGAGACGCTCAGAAATGAATCTAGTCAGCTTCAAGCTACTACGGCTGACATCCAAACCGAAGCTTTAGCAACTCTAGAGAGTAAAAACAAAATTCTAGAGTTATGGAGATTATTAAGTGATTACATGGAGATATTTTTGCTATTTATACTACTTCATGATTATGGTAAACATTATATCAGCAATATAGTTAACTCCAGTGTTCGATTTACAGATCAAGATAAGAGTTTAGCTGGAGAATTGTTAAAGAAATTAAGTAGTAGATCAACCAATTTGGAAGTAGACAATAGCAATTTTAATTCACTACTAACCACAATATTAGGTGTGTGGAGTTTGTCAGGTATGCTTAGCATTTTGGAAGTATTGGATAGTACTGACACGTACTCAAACCAACCAACAACATCACCAATCGATTTGGCTCAACAAAGTGAAGGCAAGCTTAAAGAAAGAGTAACTAGACTGCTAGAAAATCATCTCACTCAAGGTACAAATTCAACCTCAACCATCCTAGCTCTAAATAATTTTCCAGAAAACACTACTCCGGAAATGCTCAACAGAGCAATCCAATGGATACTAATTCAACTACATCCTGGGCAAGGTTTATTGGAAATAGCACCTGCAACTATCGAAGCTCTTAGAAGTTCCCAAAAGATTAGCCTAGAACAAAAGGCAAATATCGCAGCCATCATGATTGGAGTAATAGCCGGCCACCACATATCTGAAGACCCTTTGGGTTATCCACCTGTGGAAGTTTTGGTAAATGTTGTAGAAAAATGCTTGGATTTTCTTGGTGTTGATAAGGCTACTGAATTTCAACAAAGAGCTATAGATTTAATGCTGTTTACAGCTGCTTTTGCTCAAATTATTGACGTTATGCAAGGTCGTTGTTTTGATATTCGGCCTTATAATCAGAATACTAGACGACCTTTACCTACAGAGCTAGATTTTAGGTCACCAAAGTTTTATTCGGGTGAACCTGTGGAATTAAAACAGCAAATCAATATTTTTACTTTATACGAATGGATTCGCCAGCAAGTTTTTAGTAATATACCGGCTAACGAGCAACGTCTGGTTATTGAGAATTATAATTCGCTTATGGCGAGATTATTATCGTTTCAAGTAAATGGGGGTGATACCGACTCTCAACAAGGGTTGAGTCAACTAGATCCAGGACTAAGAGTTAATTTTTTTTGAAGTAGTTAATCATGTGTTAACACATGGTGCTTTATCAAATTAAATTTACCTAGTCAATTACTTAGTCTTAGCAGGTTAAGCAACCTCTAGGTAGCAGCCCACTTTAGAATAGTATCGGGTGTAAATTCATTGGGTTTTGTTTGAGTTAAAGCTAGTCCTAGAAATAAAACTAGAGCTAACAACAGAATAGTTCGGTAACTAAAGAAGTACTCCCATAAACTAGTTTGATCAACAAAAACTAATTGAGAGGAAGAGTGTGTTGATCGAGTGTTTTCTGAAACTGTTTTATCTTGAAAGATAACCGTTTTTGTGTCTAAAATGTTTATCTGCTTAATAAGCAGACTATTTAAGTCTGAGTAAGTCAAGTGCTGGTTAAAAACTGGCGTGTTCACTGGATTGTAAGCAGATTGATTAGTACTGTTTATAGCTGAGGTTTGCTGTTCAGTTGCAACAATTCCAGAAACGTGTGTGGCTGGCTCTGGGTCAGGGTTGGTTAACATTTCGTCGCTGATTGGAAGTAAATTGTTTTTCGTTATTAATGAATTGTTGGGCAAGGGTTCTGCAACTAAACCAGTTTGAGTTTGCCAATTAGGTTCTACTACAGGTTGTAATACGGTTTCCGTTATATTTGCGTTAGCGTTTTCGGTAGCCGAATTTTCTGCAGTGCTGTGGTTTGGTACTGAATCATTTACTATACCAGTATTGGTAACAAGTGACTCGGCTTTTTGGTTATCTAAGTCTAGATTTTGTAGATTAATGGTGTTTTTAGGAGTGCCAAAGTTATTTGGATAAAATTCGTTGTTAGCCACTACCCACTGTTGACCAGTGTACTCTAACGAGTGCCGTCTATTCAATTTTAAACTTTCTTCTAAATCCGGAAAATCTTGTAGCCTTAAATTGACTGTAAAAACCTTTTGAGCTTGAGGGTTAAGCAAACTGACTTGAATTCTACCAGTTTCGCGGTTGCTTAAATTGCGAATTTTACCAGTTATTCCTCCCAGGTTAAGGTTGGCTAAATTTAACACACTTTGGTATTGACTTTCTTTGTAGCCAATGAGGAAGTAACTATCGGCTGGTAGTAAAATGTTGCTAGTAAACACTAGATTATTAATTTTTTGATCAGATTCCAGAAATTGCAAAGACCAACCGTTCAGATTAACTGAGTTTGGCCCTGGGTTGTGAATTTCTATCCATTTGTCAAAACTGCAACGATTGGAGGTAGTGTTATTGGTTTTACAACCATTAATACCAATACTTCCAAAAGGGTTGATTTCGCTAATTACTAAGTTGTCGGCCAACTGACTATTTGTACTGGCAAAAACTATAGTTGGAAAAATTATCGAAATTGGAATTAAGTAAGTTAAAAGCAGGATAGATGTTAGTAGAGCCTGTATTTTTGTGATTTTTGGTAGATGATAAAATTTCTTAATAAACCAGTTTACACAAATAACCAGGTTTGGTGTTAAAACTGGGTAAAACATAAATTATGCTTTTATTACAGTGTAAATTGATATTTATTTCAGTTTGTCAACTAATTTTAACAACTTAATAAATTAACGGATGTTAACTATAATTAAAGTTTTTGGAAATTAGTTATTTTTGGTGACCATTAATGTTTTCTTTTAGCTTTTGAGCACCTTAAGTTAAAATTTTATTTACCTAAGCTGAAAAATAACTACAACTTGACAATAATTTGGTTTAGACATACACTTAAACTTGATTTTTAAATCAGTAATGAAAGATATGTCTTTTTCTCAAAAAATGTGTTTTGTATTTAGTTTTTGCTTAGTTTTACTTGTATCTGGGTTAGCAATTCCAGTACAAGCTCAGTTAGATGTTAAGCCAGATTTACCTGGAGGAGCTATTGTGCCGAATTTAACTAGAGAAGGAGTTTATGATATTTTGATTACCATTGCTCAGTATGCTATTTTTATTATTCCCGGATTGATTTTGTTAGTTATTATCTGGGGGGCCGTTCAATTAGCTGTGGGTAAATCTGAACAAGGTTGGGCCACTATTAAGAACGCTTTAATTGGTTTGGCTATTGCTGCGTTGTCTTTTTTGATTATAGGTCTAATTACTGGTTTAATAGACGCTATTTACGAGGGTAACATTATTCCTTTTTAGATTTTTGAAATACATTTGAAACATAGATGAAAGAGAAAGCTAAAACCTGTTTGGTTGTTTATCTACCTTGGAAAGATTTTCGTGTACGCGACAACCCAGCTTTAGTTCAGGCTTTAGCTTTTGCTAGAGAGAAACAAATTCCTTTTTTACCAATTTACACTTTAGATGATGGGTGGGCTAAGCCTGATATTTACAATATTGGCTATCCCAGAAGATGGGCGCTAAGTAAAATTTTATTAGAGTTTAGTAAACTTTTTACCCGTTTTGAAATTTTGGTGTGTGAGCCAGAACAACTGTTGCAGGCTTTGCTTAAGCATTTTGAGCTGTATGTGTTTTTAAATGATGATGTAGAACCTTATCTGAGACGGAGGTATGAAAGGTTAGGGAAATTGTTACAAACTCAAGACGGACAGCAACATTTTTTTATTTGTTCGAACGATGTGTCCGTGGATCTTGGTTGTCGAACCTCTACTGGAGAGATTTACTCTGTGTTTACTCCTTTTAAAAAAGCTGTTTTGGATAAGTTTCTTAACGCTCCAGTGCAGGCAGCGGCTGATCCGAAATCAGTAATGTATTTTGCTGAACCTTTGCCAGTTTGTTTTGAACAAGTACCAGTAGAGCAAGTTTTTAGAAGGATTGATCAAAAATGGATGGTTAAAATTGATTCTTATAATTTGAATTTAGACAACTATTTTACCAGACCTGACTTGTCTCATTGGAGGTTTAATGAGAATACAGTTTTGTCTCAGTTTGACGAATTTTTAGAGCAGCAGATTTTAAAGTACCATTTATCTCGAGACGATCTCTCAATTGAAGGAACCAGTCGTATGAGTGTGGCCCTAGCTTGGGGTTTGGTGTCAGCTAGAACTTTGAAACAAAAAATTTTGTCTTTATACGACCCAAATCAGCCAGGAGTGGCTACTTTCTTAAGCGAGTTATTATGGCGCGAGTTCTATAGATACATTTTGTACCATTTTCCTAAAGTGTTAAACCTGGAATTTCAGACTAAGCGCCGAAATCTTTCTTGGGTCGACGAAGAGATTGCTGTGAAGCGTTTTGAGCTTTGGGTTAAAGGAGAAACTGGTTACCCTTTGGTAGATGCAGCCATGAGACAACTAACAACTACGGCTTGGATGCACAACCGTGGTCGTATGGTGGTGGCTAGCGTGTTAACTAAAAACTTAGGAATAGATTGGCGTTGGGGTCAAGAATTGTTTCGAGCTACTTTAATTGATCTAGATGAAGCCTCCAACAATGGCGGTTGGCAATGGTCTGCTAGTGTGGGCGCCGATCCTAAGCCAATTCGTATTTTTAACCCTTATCTGCAAGCTGAAAAATATGATCCCCAAGGAATTTATCGAAAAAAATGGTTACCTCCAAATTACACGGCTCAACCAATCATAGATCATGCATCTGCCAGACAAGAAGCTAAGTGGAGGTATGGCTTAGGATAGTAAAAACTATATCATACTCAAAAAACTTATAAATACTAAATTAGATTAATCATGAAATGTATACAGTTAACATCAAATTTTTTTTAATGTTTTTCAATTAAATGTTTTTCAATCTTTTAAGTTGCTAAAACCTCTTAGCGAGGACTATGTTGGTAAGTTTTGGATTAGGTCATCAGAAAATATTAGGCAGTTATAATCTTGTAAACAGAACTATATTTGGCGTTAATTTGAATCATCAAGAAATATTGACAAGTTTACAAATACTCCCAAAACCTTTTGCTTAAAGTTAGCAATTAGATTGCTTTTAAAGCAAGAACTTTTGAACTAAGCATAATTAGTATGCATGTTTATATTTCTGGTATTGGGGGATCTGGTTTAGGCCCGCTGGCCCATTTAGCATTAGATTTAGGAATGACTGTTTCCGGGTCAGATATCACAATTAACCAAGCTCTAACCGAGCTGATTAAGCGTCAAGCCAGAATTAGCACTAACCAAGACGGTCTTTTTATCGAACAAATTCATTCTGAAGATTCCATCGATTGGTTTGTCTATACTTCAGCTATTAAAACCAAAGATCATCCAGAGTATCAATTCGTCAAACACTGGAATCAAAATCATCCGGAAAACCAAATCCGCATTTCCAAAAGGAGCCAGTTTATTAATTTTCTTTTGCAAAAGTATAGGTTAAAATTAATTGCCGTAGCTGGTACTCATGGTAAAACCACTACTACCGCTATGCTGGTATGGTTATTTCAAAACTTAGGCATTCCTGTAAGCTATTTAGTAGGTGCCGACCTAACTTTCGGTCGAGCTGCTAGATATCAACCAAAAAGCCAATATTTCATCTATGAATGCGATGAATTTGACCGTAATTTTTTGGATTTTCAACCAGAATATACGGTACTGACTAGTTTGGATTACGATCATCCAGATATTTATCCAACGTTACAGGATTATTTACAAGCTTTTACCCAATTTTTAGAGCAAACTAGTCAATTAGTAATAGCTTGGAACACAGACTTAGCTAAACTTGAGTTAGGTAATGTTAAGTGTCTACTTTCTCTAGACTTCCACCAACACCTTACCTATGTGGATAGGTTACAATTAATTGGTGCCCAAAATCGCCGAAACGGTTATTTAGCTTTGAAGCTGATGGAATCCCTGGCATTAAGTAATTTTGATGATTTAGTGAAAATTCTGGAAACGTTCCCAGGTACTAAGCGCCGGTTTGAAAGATTAGCTGACTTTGTTTTTACCGATTATGCTCACCATCCTACGGAAATTGCTGCCACTATTCAAATAGCTAAGGAATTCAAAGCCAAAAAAGCCTTAGATACAGCTAAAATTGTAGTGGTTTACCAACCCCACCAAAATACTAGACAGCACCAAATTTACCCAGAATATAAACATTGTTTTGATGGAGTTGATTACTTATTTTGGGTCCCTACTTACTTAACTAGAGAAGATCCTAGTTTAAAAGTTTTACAACCATCAGACTTGGTAGCTCAAGTGGATTCTGACAACCTACAAATTATGCCAGCAAACTTGGATGAAATATTGGCTTTAGAATTGAAAAAGTTTCAAGCTAGCGCAAATATAATCCTTTTTTTAGGAGCTGGCGATATTGACGCCTATGCTAGACAATTTGTACAAAATTTAACTTGACAAACGGGTACTTTTTAGTTAATTTCACCAATGCTTTTTAGGTTGGTCTGGTTACTTGATTGGATCTGTAGCTCAGTTGGTAGAGCAGTGGCCTTTTAAGCCATTGGTCGTGGGTTCGATCCCCACCGGATCCACCACTAAATAAAAATTAACCAAAATTCATTCAGTGCGAAAAAGTAAGAATATAAATAAAGATAACAAGATTCATTGAGACTAAGAGATTTTTTTATTGATATGCTTTATATTATAGCTTTGTTTTTTGCTTCTATATTTAGTATTGCTGGTTTTGTTTTTGCCTTGAACAAAAAAGATTCGGAAAAATCTTTGATAGAAAATCCTAAACTATCTTCATCTTTTACGTTTAATCATTCGAGATCTGCTAGGTTTAAACACTGGTCGGTTTTTAGTTGGGTGGCTTCTTTTTTAACTACAACTTTGGCCGGTGCGTATCTTTTTAAGAGAACCTATCAGAAACCAGTGCAACTAACTAAAGTTGGTCAACTAAATCTTTTAAGACAAAAATTACAAGCTAAGCGGCAAAATTGGTTAAGTAAACCCAGACCGAATAAAATTTCCGACTGGAAACAGCGTTTGCAATCTTTGTTACGTAGAACGAAAAACAAGTAACCTAGATTAGTTCCTTACACTAAAATTGGCTGGGTATTCAATATTACTTTAGAATTAAAACTCAGGTTGTTAGTTTGACCTTATAGAATTTTTTGTAGGTTTATTGGTTAAAACTTTTAATTAAACTAATGTTAGTCCAAATAACTGGTTCTTTTTCTTAAAATTTTTTAACTGTCACTATTGAAGCGACAAAACCAAAACAGATTTAGTCTAAAATTCACCAGACTTGCATAGTTAGAATCAATAATGAAGTTGGGTTTAAGAATTTTGACAATATAAGAAATCAGTTCCCGCATTACTTTTGGGTTGTTTACCACAACTTTTGGTATGTATAAAACTAAAAATATCCAAATTTTCTGTAACCAAAAAGTTTTTTAAGGACCAAGACTATTTAACCAATTGTCTCTAGTGAGTTATACACCATATCCAGTGTTGCCGTAGCCTGAAGGACCTTGATTGCTTGGCTTGTTTGCTTGAGTTGGTGGAGTAGGTAGGGTTTTAGTAACACTGCTTAAAGACAAGAAAGCAAACACCATACCAACCCCTTTCAAAAAGTCTCGGCGGGAAAACTTTTTAGTAAAAATTTCCGAATTTTTAAAGTTTTTTAAGAAATTAGAAATGTTTTCTAACATAGGCCTGATTGATTAATCAGATTAAGTATAACACAAAAAACTTTTTTAAGCAAGTAAAAACTTTAGGGTTCTATTAGTTCATAAACCAATCCTTCGGGAAGTTGTGTTAAATTTAACCAATATTCCCCTTTAACTTTCCGCCAACGGTTAGCAGCGTCTTGAACTTCCAGTTTAATTTTTATATCTTGCTCTGTGGTAGGTTTGTCAGTTAATTTGGTTTTCAGAGCTAGTAACTGTTCTTTAGTGGCTGTGTTAGGAATGCGTAGAATTTTGATTGTGGTGTCTTTGGCTGGAGTTGTATTGTCAAAGGCGGTTCTTGAGGCAAAACTGGTGGGGTCTTCCTTAAGCTTACTCCAATCTTGTTCCATTAACAGTTGGATACGATTTTGAGCTAGAGGGTATTCTTCCCCATCAAAAAGAGGTAGAACCCCTTCTTCAAAACGACAAACTTGTTCGATGATTAATTTTGGTAGTTCAGCAAACTCTTGTGTGCTTGACTCTTCGCCAGAATCATCGGTTTTGTCTACTTTATCATTGGCGTTGTTTTTGGTTTTATTTTTATTTTTATCAGAAATTTTACCTTTTACCCAAAACAATTCTTTTTCCTCGATTTTAGGTGAGATTTGTAGAGCGTTTTTGGGAAACACCAGCCCTTCTAAGTCGCCTTCTAAAGTGGTGATGGTTAAAGCTAACATCATGCTGCCGCTTTTGGTAAAAACTTTTTTAATTTTCTCAATTAATATCAAAAAGATGTCATCTCGGGCTGTGGTTTCTCTAACCCAATGCAACAATGGTTGATATTCCTCCAGAGGATTACCTGAGACGTATATCCCCAGGGCTTCTTTTTCTAAAACTAAAATTGTGTATTTACGTAGTATCGGATAATTAGTGTTCCACTTGATATTGGTTAAATTGGAAGTCTGAACATCCGAGGAAAACAAATCGTCAGCGTTCATTTTGCTGTGTTCTCGGCGAGCGGTTAAATTTTCTAAAATATTATCGATATTTCCAGCTAAAAAAGAGCGAATTTGCACATATTCAGGTAAAGATTCAGACATATTTATTATCTCAGATTAAGATAATTGGCCAACAAAAAATTAAAACAAGATCAAACTAGTTTGACTAAGTTTCTTTAATTGGAAATTTTTTTAATCTAGTCTAGTAAACTTGAAACTAGGTTGACAGTTAGACAGGTATTGAGAAAAATAAGACAGTTTTTAACTGTTCCGTTTTTTAGAATTTTCTAATTAGCTCAAAATTATTTTTTTAGCTTCAGTTTTGGTTGGAAAACAAAAAACTTTCTTTTAGCTTGACTAAAACTTTTTGGGATAATTTACTGCCAGCGATTATGCTAAGCCAATCAGTAATTTTAGACAAATTATTCACTGGTCAGGAACTAAACACTTTGGAAGCCTATTTTTTGCAAAAAGCGGTGTTAAGTGGACAAGTAGATACAGACACTTTGCTAAAAATATTTCAACTCATGGCTAACCGAATTGCTTCGGAAGAAGAATTATTAGGGTTTTTACAGGCTTCCAGAGAAGTTATGCTAAGTTTTAATCCAGAAAATCCAGTTCTAGACACTTGTAGCACCGGTGGCGATGGTATTAACATTTTTAATGTGTCTACTTTGGCAGCTATTGTTTGTGCTAGCGGAGGTGTAATGGTGGCTAAACATGGCAACAAGTCGGCTTCTAGTTCTGTTGGTAGTTTTGATTTATTGGAAGCTATTGGTGTACATTTACCGTCGGAGCCACAAACGACCAAGGAGCGGCTAATTAATCATGGTTTAGTTTTTTTGTTTGCTCCCCAATTTAATCCTGCTTTCAGGTGGGCTAAGGAGGCTAGAGCAAAATTTGGACGTAAAACCTATTTTAACTTTTTAGGTCCGTTGCTTAATCCAGCTAAACCAGCCTATCAAATAATTGGAGTTTCGGACAAGAAAATGATAATACCAATGGGTAGGGCTTTGTTAAAAACTGGTAGTCAAAAGGTTTGGTTGTTACAAGCTGACAATGGATTAAACGAGATTTCTCCAGTTGGTCTCACCCAGTTTTGGGAATTTGTTCAGGGTAACGATCGAGTTAACACATTTGTAATTAATCCGGAAGAGTATGGCATTAATCATTCTACTTTAGAAGAGATTTTGGTAACTAATTTAGAACAAGCCAAACAGATTTTTTGGGATGTGCTACATAACCGGGCTAAGTCTAGTCAGTTAGACACAGTAGCCTTAAACGCAGCAGCTGGTTTCTATGTGTCTGGAAAAGTGAATAACTTTTTAGATGGTGTTTATTTGGCTAAAGAATTATTAGCTTCTGGACAGGCACTTCGTAAATTGCAGCAAGTTTTAGCTTATTAATGGATTATTTAGTTGAGAATAGCACTCAAACAGTATTAAAAAATTGTACTCTTGAAACGCTGAAACAGGTATTTTTAAGTAAACTTATCCAGCTTAAAAAATTGAAGGTTTAGTCTAAATTAAACTATGGTAGTTTTTCAGTTATTGAGCTTAAAGTTTAAAAAACAGTTAAAGCCGAATTTAGCCTACAGGTCTTAATTTGACAATAGTAGTGACTGTTTTCTAAGTATTACTTATGTCTTCCAGTGGCAATACTTTTGGACATTTGTTTAGGGTTACCACTTTTGGTGAATCTCATGGAGGAGCTGTAGGTTGCGTAATTGATGGCTGCCCTCCAAGAATACCAATTTCTGCCGAGGAGATTGAGGCTGAACTAGCTCGAAGAGCCACTGGTCAAAGTCATTTAGTTTCTGGGCGCAAAGAAGAAGACAAAGTGCAAGTTTTATCAGGAGTATTTGAAGGTTTAACTTTGGGTTCGCCGATTTGTTTGTTGGTCTATAACACCAACGCCAGACCTCAAGATTATTTATATTTAAAAGACAAATACAGACCTAGTCACGCCGATTATACGTATGATCTGAAATATGGTATTCGGGCCTGGTCGGGGGGTGGGCGTACCAGCGCTAGGGAAACTACTGCCAGAGTAATGGCTGGAGCCATAGCCAAAAAGATTTTGCAACAAAAATTTAACACTAAAATCTTAGCCTATGTTAAAAGAGTCAAACATTTAGAGGCCAATGTAGACTATCGTCAGGTTACTTTTGAACAAATCGAAAGCAACCCCGTACGTTGCCCAGACATACAAACGGCCAAGCAAATTGAGGAATTAATTTTGCAAACCAAAGCTGAAGGTAATTCCTTAGGGGGTGTAATTGAGTGTGTAATTAGAAATTGCCCCAAGGGCATTGGTGAGCCCGTATTTGACAGACTAGAAGCTGAATTAGCTCATGCTATGTTATCTTTACCAGCCACCAAAGGTTTTGAGATTGGTTCGGGTTTTGCTGGTACTTACTTAACTGGACTAGAACATAACGACGAGTTTTATCGTAAACCTGATGGCACTATAGGCACGCGCACTAACAATTCTGGCGGGATTCAAGGGGGTATTAGCAATGGCGAAGATATTTATTTTCGAGTAGCCTTTAAACCCACCTCAACTATTATGAGGCCCCAAAAAACCGTAAACGATAAAGGAGAAGAAATTCTATTAGATCAAGTAACTGGTCGACATGACCCTTGTGTATTACCTCGAGCGGTACCAATGGTGGAAGCTATGGCCGCGATTGTCATTTTGGATCATTATTTACGACATAAAGCTCAAAATTTGTAACTCTGAAAAAAAGCATTAGCTAAATTCTAACTTTTTTAGTATTTAAGATTAATCGAGTTCTAATTACTAGTTACAAGTTGTACTTGTCCAAAGGAACCCTAGGTTGGGTTTAGATTTAAGTGAGGAAATTTAATGTAGGCACTATGCCCTTAATCTTTTGGGTTTATAGTACTAATTTGTACAAAATTAGCTTTCATCAAAAAATCTATTAGTTTGTATTATTATACCAGTTAAAAGTATCTAATTCTTAAAAAGTTCTTACTTATTAGTAGACAGCGTGGAAATAGTTTTTATTAAATTTAGACAAACATTATTTTACTATCTTTGATTTTGGATCATGTTTCGTATAAATTTTCTTATTCATAGCTTAGAAAAAGGGTTTGTGGTGCTATATGCTTGTTGCCAGAGTTTGTAAGGTTGTTGTTTAAGTAAAACAATTACACAAAACTGTTCTTAATTTTTAGGTAAAGTAGTAAATTTGACTAAACTTAAGTTTTCTCTCAGTTTTTTGTAACTTTATGCTTGCTAACATTTCTCATTCTAATGTCTATTTGCGTAACAAACGTTTTTTTTACTTATTAATTTTTCTTACGGGAGCTAGTTTTTTGTGGTTAATTTGGAATTATGTAGAAACTGTTTTGTTATCAATTTTAACAGCTATTCTGTTTCATCCGTTATATCTTAAAATTTTAACTTGGGTTAGGGGGAAAGTCTTGTTAGCCACTACTTTAACTATTCTGGCTATTTTTTTGATGGTATTAGTTCCCCTGGTTGTAATAATTTTGTTCACAGCTGCCCAAATGGTAGCTATTATCTCTGACATTGCTCACTTTTTCAAAAGTTCCGATTTGTCTGTAGGCGAAATAGTACAGTTGGTTAATTCTTTACTAGCTAATTTACCACCAGAGTTAGCTATTACTCCAATCACTGAACAAAGCATTAGAAGCTCTATTAACTCATTAATTCAACCAGCCAGCCAATTTTTGATTAACCAATTGTCCAACATTCTTAGTCTTGGAGTTAATTTTATAGCTTTGATTGTGAATACTTTAATTTTTATTTATGTGCTTGGTACATTGTTTACGAATTATGAAAAAGTAGGCCAGATTTTAAAGGTTCTTAGCCCTTTTGATCCTGCTACTGACGATCTTTACTTTAAGAGAATAATAGCCATGATTGAATCGATGGCTAAAGGTATTTTTATCATCGCAATTATTCAAGGATTGTTATCTGGAGTATTTTATTGGATTGCTGGGGTGCCATACGTTTTGTTTTGGATTGTAATGGCCACTTTTTTATCAATTATCCCCGTTGGTTCCGGGTTTGTTACTTTACCCTTGGGGGTTTATTCAATTTTAGTGGGTAATATTTGGCAAGGGGTGATGTTAATTTTGGCGTATGTATTCTTTATTAGCCTTATAGATAATGTACTCAGACCAAAACTTGTGTCTAAAGATGCCCAATTACCCGAATCTCTAATTTTACTTAGCGTCTTGGGAGGAATATCCACAATGGGTTTTTTTGGGATTATTTACGGCCCAGTAATTTTAACTATTTTTTACACAACCGTGGAGCTGTACTTGAAATTTGCACAACAACAGGAAAAAAATTTATAAACAGGTTTTATGTAGGACTATTCTATTAGTCCGATCAAATTTAGGGTTTTTTAGTAGGACGTTTTTTAAAACACCAAATACATTAAAATTAATTTGTCTTTAGAATCTAAACCTCTATCTACTCTAAAAAAATTTTTTCGCCATTTATATTTTAAAAGTTTGAACACTTTTGATTTAGCTAAAATCAGGCTTTTTTTATAGAAGAAAATTTTTTTTATTTTTTAATTGACATTTAAAGTAGTTTTAACGGACCAAATCAGACAAATTATCTTTGACATTTCTTTAAAAAAAGAGAGTCTTCGACTGTTGAAAACAAGTCTCCCGCTTGTTAAAAAGCCGTAACATTTTTGTTCTTATGGCTAACTTTAAAAAATGGGTTAACAAACTCGCTATTACTATGGGTTTGTTAGCTATCTTGGCTGCTCCTGTTGCCTTTGGTGCTACAGAAGCTAATGCCTGGCGCTGTTGGATACTTTGGTTTAGATGGTGTTAGTTTTAGCGACCTTTTTGATTTAGACGATTTTTTCAATAAAAATAAAAATTTAACCGTTTCCTCTCAAGACACCTCCTGTGTTTTGGGGGATTTTTTATTTTGAATTAGTTTTTTAACCAAATATTTTTAAAACGAAAATTAGATGCAAGGTTTTGCCTATTAAGATAGTAACAGTAAACAATAAAAAAACAATTATTTCTGTAGCGTAAGCTTGTTTTGCAAAACTCTTACTATTACTAACTAATAAAGTTTGAATATCGTTAAAAACGATAGCTAATATCAGTAACAGGTTGATTCCAGTAAAAGTTAATAAAACATTAAATGCCATGCTTTGTCTAACGGTTTCTAAAGCAATTACATAAAAAAAGATTAAAAAAACTAAAACCGACCAACGAGTGTATCTTTTGGAAAGAGCCTTGATACCCTCCAAATCTATATAAAACACACCTGTTGCTAGAACCAGGTAAATGGAACCGGTAACCATGTAAATGGTGTCTAAAAGTAATTTGATTGAAGGTGATAGCTGGAATTGAGTACTCGTGAATGTGGTAGGCACAAATAATAACAAGTTTAGAATGAAAAAAATACTTGTAGTAATTTCTAGTTTATAGTCACTATAGGGTAAGTTAAATATTTGTGTTAAAATAAAATGAAACCCAGAAACTATAAATAAACTTAAAGCAATAATTATTAGGATTTCTAGAGTAGAAAAAAATTGATTAATTATGTAGTTATTAGATTCAACTTGTAATAAGCCAAATATAACAATATTAGATAGTATGTAAAATATTAAGACTACAACCAAACTAAATAGGGCAGATAGCATGATTTTTGTATTCAAACTCAATCTCCTTAGAGAGTTTATTATCATAAATATTGATAATTATAAACTTAGCATTGTAAAATTATACGAACAATTAAACAGTCTGTCAAAAATTAAGATTACTAGTAAGTTGGTTATATTCGTTATTTTAAAACTGAAAACTATTCTTAACCTGAACTTAGACCTAGCGTTGACAATTTTAAGAAATGGTACTTGCTATAAGGGATTTTATGTATCGCAAAATACCGGCCACGATGGCTTCGCAACACCCAGATAATGCTAACGTGCCTTTTTGGCATAATCAGGCTTTTGTGGATACTGTTCAAGAAATTAAAGAACTGGGTATTGTTTTTACTGATCTAGATATTGACGAATATATGTGGGATTGGGAAGGAAAACTAGTTGATGAGTCGGTTATTGAAAAAGTTTTGGTAGATAAATTTGAGTATTTTAAAACTAAACAATTAGGCAGGGATAAATTTTTAACCTATAGGTTGCCTAATCCGTTTGTGGAAACAGAGTTTCGCTTAGGCCGGGCCTTTTTTGGAATGTTGTCAGCGGATTCGCTGGCTTATAAATTGGGTTTACACACACCACCAATTTTTGAAGCTATTTTGCCAATGTGTGAAAGTGCTAAGTCGTTAATTGATATTCAAGAGGCTTTTCAAGAAATTGCTAGTTTAAAACATTGGCTGTTGAATGTACAGAGAGGTCACTTGTACCATTTGGAGCCCATACCTTTGTTTGAACAAGTAGAAATAATTAGTCATGCTGACGAAATTTTAGGAGAGTATCTGAAAATGCACGAGGATAGGTTTGGTTTTACCCCCAAGTATATAAGAGTGATGATAGCCAGGTCAGATCCTTCATTGAACTCGAGTAATGTGGCTAATGTGTTGGCTATTAAAATAGCTTTATCCAGGTTACAAAAATTTAGCGAGCGGCGAGAATTAGATTTATATCCAATCATAGGTTGTGGCTCGTTACCTTTCAGAGGTGGATTAACCCCTTATAACGTAGACCAGTTTGTAGATGAGTATAGAGGTATTAAAACTGTCACTATTCAAAGCGCTTTTCGTTATGATTTTCCGTTGTCTGATGTGCAGGCTGCTATAACTAAATTAAAGCAATTATTACCTCATTCGCAGGCTAGAGTTTTAGATACTAAAACAGAGAAGTTATTAGAGCAGTTGGTGCAAATTTTTAAGCAAAATTATCAGAGTAGTATTCCTACTATCGCTAAGATAGTTAACCAAGTAGCTACTTATGTACCTAAGCGTCGGGAAAGAATGCTACATATAGGGTTGTTTGGTTACTCCAGAGGAGTGGGTGATATTAGTTTACCCAGAGCTATTAGTTTTACGGCTAGCATGTATTCCATTGGAGTACCTCCTGAAATTGTGGGAACTGGTAGAGCTTTGAGAGAGCTAAAATCTTTAGGATTGTTAGATGTGTTAGCAAAACATTATCTTTACTTTAAAGAAGACTATATTCGAGCAGGTGGTTTTGTGAATAAAAATAATTTACAATTCCTAATTAAGGAAGATTCTAGCTGGCAAAATTTGTGGGACGATGTTGTAGAACTGGAACAGTATTTTGGTTTTAAAATGGAGCCAAGAACACCAGAAGAACAAGAACATCAAGAGCTATCTAGTCAGATTTTGACTGGTCTCAAAACTGGTAAAAATGTTAGCGATTTAATAGTTAAAGCTGGGTTACTTAGAAAAAGTTTGGGTTAATTTTTTAAAGCTTATTTGTTTTTTTGGTGATAATCTGATCCAATCCAACATTGAATGTTGTCTGATTTTGGCAGACAAGTTTTGTTGCTACGTTTATTTTTTAAAGTTAATTTTGTTTATTTGGGCCTATGGGTATTATCAAAAAGCTAACTGTTATAATTTTATCTATTGGTTTTTAAAAATTGAGTGCAGTAAAACTGAAACACAGCAACTCCTCATGCTTTGGTTAGCTGGTTTAAGATTGCTTTGAACTAATAAGAATCCAGTTTAACCATTTAGTTAGTAGACTGTTTTGGTAAAAAAATTAAGTTAGTTGATTTTATTAAGTTTTTTAGCCAGCCACCGAGCTTGTTCAAGTTGAGCTTCTATTTGATCTAAACCAAGATTCCACAATTTAGAGTCTGTAGTTATTCCCATTTGACTTAGCGCTTCCTTAGGGGACTTAGAGGTACCTGTGGAGTAGTAAGTTTTGATTTTTTCCATAAAAGCCTGATTTTGTCTCACTTGGTTTTGTAAAAATTTAGACACCAGTAGTCCCGCGGCATATGAGTAGACGTAGAAAAAATTGCGAAAATGGCCTACGTAAATCCACCAGTTTTCACTACCCGGATCCTGACTGACGTAGTCACCCATATATTTGGCCATATGCTTTTGAAACAGTTTGCCAATTTCTTGGTAAGAAAGATAACCATGAGCTCGAAACGACTGGTGTAAATCAAGTTCAAAACGATAAAAAGCTACTTGTCTAAAAATAGTGGAGATATCATTATTTAGTTTTTCCATTAAAATAGCCAATTTAGTTTCTTCATCAGCGTCCTGAATAATTCTTTCAAGGACAAAGTCTTCTATGAAAGTAGAACAAGATTCGGCTAAAAACAAGCTAGAGTCGTAATTTAATTCGTTTTCTTGTTTCATTAACTCAAAGTTAATGGCGTGACCCATTTCGTGGGCTAAAGTACGTACATCGTTCAGGCGATTGGTGTGATTTAACAAAACATAGATAGGCAAGTTTGTTCTGGATGGAGCACAAAAGGCTCCAGAATCTTTACCAGCTTTTGGAAAAACATCAATTTGTCCCTTTTCTAAGAAATTAGCAAAAATTTCGGCAAAAGTTGGATCTAAAGACAACAAAGTATCATAGACCAAATTGACAGTTTTAGACCAAGAAAAAGTTAAATCAATGTTGCCATATTCCACATTACGTTCGTGATAGGCTAATTTGGGTACTCGGAAAAGTTTAGCTTTCAATTCGTAAAATTGGTGACTAATAACGTATCTATTGCTGACAGTTTGGATTAATTCGTCTACCATTTGACTATCTACATCATCGCTTAGGTGTCTAGAGGTATCAGGACGAGGAAAATTGCGTAAAGTATCGTCGATTTTTTTGTTATAGAGTACGGCGTTAAGTTCGTTTTCAGCTATTTGAGCGTAATTTTGTAAAATTTCGTTAAATACAATAACAGCTGCGTCTCGGACAGATTTCTTTTTATGACTAGTTAAATTTAAAATTTCACTAAAACTGTATTTTTTGGCTTCCCCATCATCACTAGTTAACAGTCTTTCTTCTTGGTTTAAAAAACCATCTAACATTTGTACCCATTTAGCGTGAGCAGGGTAGTGTTTTAAATTCAAAATTTTTTCCTCTTCCTCACTTAGTAGGTGTTGGCCTATGGAGAATAATCTTTCTAAGAAGTGATGGTAAGGCGCCAGTTCTGGTGATTGTAATAGCTGGTTTTGGGTTTTAGAATCCAGACGACTAAGTCGGTGAGTAAAGAATTGGACCTGATTTTCCAAGTTTACGCTAAATTCGTTGAGTTGACTTTCTTTGGCTCGAAGCCAAGTATTATTTTGGTCTAAAGCCAAACTTAAGACTACATAAAACCCCTGTTTGCCACTAGTGCCGTAATGTTTACGCCAAGACTCATAATCGTCTAAAGCTTCTCTTAAAACACTGGGCGTGGTAAGGTAATCGGTACGATTAGACCATTTGTTTACAAAATTTTGACAAGCTGATCGTAGACTTTCTTGTTCTTCCAAAAACCAATTCTCTAAATGATCTTTGGGTTGGTTAGGTATAAGTAAAGCCAAATTCCAAGTTGTATTATTGATGTTTAATTGAGACATAAAAACTTAATTAGTAGAGGTTAAAGATCGGTATTTATAAAGAATTGACTTCTATTAAAAAATCATCAGCAACTAGTTAAGCTTTTGGTGAAAACCAACAATTTAGGCTAAATATTAGACAATATTAACTTTGAATGCCGAAAAGTTTAAGACTAGATTT
>Ga0197142_1001952_pt1 | contig 18517 bp, 20 predicted proteins | sample GBS60_MetaG_FD_148614 | JGI IMG/M metagenome (GOLD analysis project Ga0197142, IMG submission 148614) | Sediment microbial communities from Great Boiling Springs, Gerlach, Nevada, United States - GBS 60_MetaG | ecosystem: Environmental > Aquatic > Thermal springs > Hot (42-90C) > Sediment...
TGCCGTCGCCCACCAGAATCACATACTTCATGAACCCTTCTTCCCCTTTTCCTTCAGCGCCTGCTCCCCCACTGCCATTGGTTATACCATAAATCTTTGCGGAAGCGGCGACAAGGCCGGGGGGGGCTTCGGCCTTTAGTCCTCCGGTGCGGGAGGTGCGGGCCTCAGCCCGGCCCGTATCTCCTCCAGCACGTGCCTGATCTCCGTCAGGGTCTCATTGATGCGGAAAAACACGATGAAAATCTCACAGTAGAGCCGCACCAGCAGGGGCCCGAACAGCAGAATGAGCAGCCCCCAGACCACGAAGGGCCCCCCGCCGTACTGCGCCTGGGCCCCCCGGGCCACATACACCAGGCCTACCACCACTGCGATGGCCGACCCCACCCAGAAGACCGCCTGGATGAGGAGAGGCGTCAGCATGGTGCGAAAAGTGAGGAAATCCCGCACACCGCCTCCTTTCTCCCTGTCCCCCCGCCTGAGCGGCAGGTGACACTCTGTCAGGCCCCTGTGCTTGAACCCATCCCCCCAAAGGAGGTCTGCCGGCGGGTACCCCGGCTTTCCCTCTCCCGGCCGGCCGGGGGCAGGACTCCGATCCCTGGCCGCCGGCCGCTACACCCGGCACTCGCACCTGCCGTCCACCAGGAGGCAGTACTCCCTTTTTTTCTCCTCCGGCAGGGCCTCGTACTCCTCCTCGGTAAGGAAGCAGTCCAGGGGCAGGCTCGCCATATCCTCCCGGTAGGGGCTGCCCGGCAGGTAGATCTCACAATTGCGGTGCACATACATCTTGGCCATCTGGCTCACCTCCTGCGGTAAGGCTCAAAATGGGGAGCCCCTCCCATAAGATGGGGACGCCCTCCCCCCGGGGCAAGGTGACGCCCCGGGCCGGATCGCGGCGGAGCCGTCCGCCCGGGCCTCAGATCCGGGCGCTGTGCAGATGGGGGTCTTCAATGCGATACATCACCGTGGGGGGGCTGACCACGGGCAGGCGGTCAATCTCGGCCAGGGCCTGCTGCACATCCGCTTCCCGGGCCTCATGGGTGATCATGACGATGGGCACCGCGCCCTTGACTTCCCGCCCCTTTTGGATCACCGCGGCGATGCTGATCTGGTATTTGGCCAGCACCCCGGAGATCTGGGACAGCACCCCGGGCCGGTCCAGGGCGGCGAAGCGGAAGTAGTAATTGGTCACCACCTCCGCCAGGGGTTTCACCGGCCGGCGGGTGGCCAAGGCCGCCTCGGAGCCCAAAGGCGGCAGGCGCCGGGTGATCCCCAGGCTGAGGTTGCGGGCCACCTCCAGGATATCGCTCACCACCGCGCTGGCAGTGGGCAGCTGGCCCGCCCCGGCCCCGGAGAGGAGCAGGGGCCCCACTGCGTCCCCGATGAGATGCACCGCGTTCATGGCGCCGCTCACCCCGGCCAGGAGATGGTCCCGGGGGATCAGGGTGGGATGCACCCGGGCCTCCAGCCGGTCGCCGTCATTGCGGCTGATGGCCAGAAGTTTCACCGCATAGCCGAACTCCCGGGCGAACTGCAGGTCCAGGGGGTCCAGGCCCCGGATGCCCGAAACGCTCACCGCCTCAAAGTCAATGCGGGTCTCGTAGGCCAGGGCCATAAGGATGGCCAGCTTGTGGGCCGCGTCCACCCCGTCCACGTCCAGGGAGGGGTCGGCCTCGGCATACCCCTGGGCCTGGGCCTCGGCCAGGGCGGTGTCATAGGGGAGATTGTCTTCGGCCATGCGGCTGAGGATATAGTTGGTGGTGCCGTTGAGGATCCCCAACAGCTCCTGGAGGCGGTTGGCCGCCAGACCCTGGCGCAGGGCCAGGATGATGGGGATGCCGCCGCACACCGAGGCCTCGAAGGCCACCTCCACCCCGGCTCTGGCCGCGGCCTCGAAGAGCTCATTGCCATAGAGGGCCAGCAGGGCCTTGTTGGCGGTGACCACCTGCTTGCCCCGCTCGATGGCCGCCAGCACCAGCTCCCGGGCAGCCTCGGTGCCGCCGATGACCTCCACCACGATGTCGAGGGCGGGGTCCTCCAGAAGATCCCGGGCCCGGGTGGTGAACAGGGCGGGTTCCAGCCCGGAGGCCTGGATGCGGGCCGGATCCACCTCCGCCACCCGGCCCAGCACCAGAGGCACCCCCAGCCGCCGGCGGAAGGCCTCGGCCCGGTGCAGCAGGAGCCGGGCCACCCCCTGACCCACAGTGCCGCAGCCGATGATTCCGACCCGGATGGCTGCCATGGCTAGCGCTCCACCGCAAAGAGGGCCAGCTCCTTGGCAAATTCCCGCTCCATGGCCTCCGCCACCGCCTTGATCTGCTCTTCGGGCATCTTCAGCATTTTCCGGAAGCCCCGGATGGCCTGGTTGGTGCGGTGCACATTTTCCACCAAGGCGAAGCGCACATAGTCATCCCCGAACTCCCCAAAGCCCCGCCCCGGGGAGACCGCCACCTTGGCCTCCCGCAGGCAGAGGATGGAAAAGAGGAAGGACTTCATATGGTTGCGGAATTTCCGGGGGATCTTGGCCCAGACAAACATGGTGCCCTTGGGGGGCTCCACCCGCCAGGGAATGCTGTTGAGGCCCCGGCACAGGGCGTCCCGGCGCTCCTTGTAAGTGTTGACAATCTCCTCCACACAGTCGTACGGGCCGTTCAAGGCGATGATGGAGGCGATCTGAATGGGCTGGAAGGTGCCGTAGTCCAGGTAGCTCTTGATGCGGGTGAGGGCGTGCACCAGACGCTTGTTCCCCACCACAAAGCCCACCCGCCAGCCCGGCATATTATAACTCTTGGAGAGGGAGAAGAGCTCCACCCCCACCTCCTTGGCGCCGGGCACCTGCAGGAAGCTGGGGGCCTTGTAGCCGTCAAAGACCAGGTCGGCGTAGGCAAAGTCATGGATGACATACATGTCGTGGCGCCGGGCAAAGTCCACAATCTCCCGGAAGAAATCCTCCTCCACGCACATGGTGGTGGGATTGTGGGGGAAGGAGATGATGAGCATCTTGGGCCGGGGCCGGATGAGTTCGGTGATCTGCACCAGATCCGCCAGAAAGTCCCGCTCATGCATGAGGGGCACGCTCACCAGCTGGCCCCCGGCGATGACCACACTGGCGGCGTGGATGGGATAGGTGGGGTTGGGCACCAGCACCACGTCCCCGGGCATCACCGTGGCCAGCACCAGGTGGGAGAGCCCTTCCTTGGCGCCGATGGTGACGATGGCCTCGGTCTCCGGATCGATGTCCACATTAAAGCGGCGCTTGTACCAGTCAGAGATGGCCACCCGGAGCTTGGTGATCCCCTTGGAGGCGGAATAGCGATGGTTGCTGGCCTTGCCCGCCGCCTCGATGAGCTTGGCCACAATGTGGGCCGGGGTGCCCATGTCCGGGTTGCCCATTCCCAGGTCGATGATGTCCTCACCCCGCCGCCGGGCCTCCATCTTCAGGGCGTTCACCGTGGCAAAGACGTAGGGGGGAAGCCGCTTCATGCGCGGAAATTCTTCCATGGGTCTCCTCCTCAGACCTGTGCCGCCGCCGACTCCGGCCGGAACCGGCTTCCCGGGACCGGGAGGCCGGTGTGACCGACCCACCCCAAAGGCCCCGACAGCTGCCGGCCCGTCCCTTCGCAGGCGAAAAAAATATTATCGCGTCCCTTCTTTCCTGTCAAAAGCACGAATTTTCCAAAAAATGCGCAAATCGCCCACTTTTTGAAATTTTATAATACTTGTCAAGAGCCGATGATTCAATAAAAATGAGACCATCCGGACCCGGGGGCCGGACCCGTGGCTCTTCGGGATCCGGAGACGGGAGGTGGGGCATGACAGGCTTCCCGGAATCCCCCCGGCCACCCCAAAGCGGCTGGCGCGTCGCCTTGCTGACCTTCCTCACTCTCCTGTGGCTGGGATGCCCGGCCCGGGAACAACCCCTGAGCCCTGCGGCGGCCGCCTTCAAACGGGACCTCCGGGAGACCATCGCCAGACTCACCGCGGTCCTGATGGAGCCGGTCTGCCAGGCCGACGCCCGGGCCTGCGAGGAGGCCATCCTCTCCATCTACCCGCAGGCCCCCCGGGACACCCTCACCTTCCCCTTTCATGTGGGGGTCATGAACCGGGACGGGGTGCTCATTTACACCATCCCCCCGGTGAAAAACCTCGGCGCCGACTACTCCCAATACCAGGCGGTGCGGGATGCCTTGCGGGAGCGGCGCATCCGCAATGTGCGCCTCTTCGCCCCCAACGGCAGGGAACTGTATCTCATCTTAGCCCCCATGCTGAAAGACCGTCGTCTGGTGGGCCTGCTGCTCCTGCGGCTGGACCCCGAGCGGGTCGCCCAGCGCTGGGGCCTCAGCACCGAGGAATTCCTGGCCGTCAATCTGAACTGACCGGGCCCCTGTCCCGGAATTGTGGGAGCCCGGCTGCCATGAGGCGCCGGCCGTCCAGGGGTTGCGCCGACCGGGGGAGGAGGCAATAATGGGGGAAGGAGGCGGGAGGCTCCGATGTGCCCGCCCCGCACCCTCCCTCACCACGCCCGGGAGGCCGGCGCCGGCACGATTAACCGCTTGGCAGCGGCAGAGGGAGGCCTCCCCGGGTTCCCGGAATATGGGGCCCGTAAGCCTCAGGGGGAGGGGCCTTGGCGGTTCCGCACGCACCCCCCTCCCCCGGTGTGCCAAAGAGGTGGCGGATGAATGCCCCCGTGGAGTTGCATCACTTTACCCTTTCCGCCACCGGGGAAGCCGGCGGGGAGGTCACCTTTCAGCTGGGCGGCCGCCTCAGCCTGGACAACCTGACGGCCTTCCTCTCCGCCGTGGAGGCGGAAACGACCCGCTGGCAGCCCCGGCGCCTCTGGTGGGATCTGAAGGGCCTGGAATTCCTGGACACCGCCGCCACCCTGATGCTCCATAAACTGGCCGCCGACCGCCGGTCCGCCGGCATCCCTTGCGAGTTCCTCCACCTCAGCCCCGAGGCCCGGCGCCTGTTCCAGCTGGTGCGCTGGGAGGAGTTTCTGGCCGCGGCCGCCCCCGCCCCCAAGAAGCGGCCCTGGTTCCTGGAGCGCCTGGGGGACTGGACCCTGGAGATCGCCGCCGATGTCAGCGAGCTCATCACCTTCGTGGGCGGCCTCATCCTGGAGCTGCTGGCGGTCCCCTTCCGCCCCCGGCGGGTGCGCTGGGGGGAGGTCATCACCGCCATGAAGCGGGTGGGGGTGGACGGCCTGCCCATCATCACCCTCCTCAGCTTTCTTTTGGGCCTCATCGTCGCCTTCCTCTCCGCCCTGCAGCTCAAACAGTTCGGGGCCAACATCTACGTGGCGGACCTCACCGCCATCGCCATGGTCCAGGAGCTGGGGCCCATCATGACCGGGGTCATGGTGGCGGGCCGCTCCGGGTCCGCCTTCGCGGCGGAGATCGGCACCATGAAAGTGAACGAGGAGGTGGACGCCCTGGCCACCATGGGCTTTGATCCGGTGCGCTTCCTGGCCGTCCCCAAGGTCCTGGCCTCCTTGGTGGTCCTCCCCCTCCTCACCTACTACGCCGACCTTTTCGGCATCCTGGGCGGCATGGTGGTGGGCTTTGTCAGTCTCGACCTCACCGCCTACACCTTCCTCAAACAGGTGCAGGCCAGCATCACCCTGTTTGACATCCTCTATGGCACCGCCAAAAGCCTGGTCTTCGCGGTGCTCATCGCCGGCATCGGCTGCCAGCGGGGCTTCCAGGTGCGGGGCGGGGCCGAAGCGGTGGGCGCGGCCACCACCTCCGCGGTGGTGGCCAGCATCTTCATGATCATCGTCATGGATTCCGCCTTTGCGGTGGCGCGCCAGTTCCTGCGCCCCTACACCATCATCTGATGCCGGCCGTGATCACCCAGAGCCCCCGGGAGCAACCCGCCGCCCCCCCGGCCCGGGAGGCGGTCATCGTGGTGGAGAATCTCACCTGTGCCTTCGGGGAGCGGGTCATCCTGGAAAAGGTCTCCTTTGAGGTCTACCGGGGGGAGATCTTTGTGGTCCTGGGGGGGAGCGGCTGTGGCAAGTCCACCCTGCTGAAGCACCTCATCGGCCTCTATCCCCCCGCCGCCGGCCGCATCGTGGTGAACGGCATCGACATCACCTCCGGGGATGAGCAGGCTCTGGCCCGGATGCGCCGGGAGATCGGGGTGCTCTTCCAGTCCGGGGCCCTCTTCGGCTCCATGACCCTGGGGCAGAATGTTGCTTTGCCCCTGGAGGAATACACCGACCTCCCTCCGGAGGCCATCGACCTGTTGGTGCGCCTGAAACTGCGGCTGGTGAATCTGGCGGGCTTCGAGGACTATCTTCCCGAGGAGCTCTCCGGCGGCATGAAGAAACGGGCCGGCCTGGCCCGGGCCCTGGCCCTGGACCCGGATCTCCTCTTCTTCGACGAGCCCTCCGCCGGCCTGGATCCCGTCACCGCGGTGGAGCTGGACACCCTCATCAAGGGCCTCAACGCCGGGCTGGGGGCCACCATGGTGGTGGTCACCCATGAACTGCAGTCCATCTTCAACATCGCCCATCGGGTCATCATGCTGGACAAGGACGCCAAAGGGATCATCGCCGAGGGGGACCCCTTTTACCTCAAGGAGCACTCCCCTGACCCCCGGGTGGTGAATTTCTTCAACCGGCGGCCGTCCGGTGGCTGAAAGGAAAGGCGCCATGCTCAAACGGCAGATCCCCCGCTTCGTGGTGGGTCTCTTCACCCTCCTGGGCTTCATCCTGGCCCTGGCGGCCATCATCTGGATCGGGGCCAGCCACTATTTCGAGAAGGGCAACATCTATGTCACCTTTTTCGATGAGTCGGTGCAGGGGCTGCAGCGGGACTCCACCGTCAAGTACCGGGGCGTGGATGTGGGCCGGGTGGTGGACATCCGGGTGGCCCCGGACAACCGCCTCATCATGGTGGTGATGCGCATCGACATGAAGGATGACCTCACCAAGCGGCTGGCGGCCCAGCTGCAGCTGGCCGGTATCACCGGCATCGTCTTCGTCAACCTGGACATCCAGCGGCCCGAGGACCTCAAACGCACCCCCCAGATCACCTTCCCCACAGAATACCCCGTCATCCCCTCCCGGCCCTCGGAGATCGCCCGCATCATGGAATCGGTGAATGTGGTGGTGAGCAAGTTCGGGGAGATCGACACCCGGGGGGTGCTGGATCAGGTGAAGGCCACCGCAGCCCAGATCGAGATCTTCTTTAGAGGCGAGCGCATGGAGAACATCCTCAAAAAGACCGAGGCCACCCTGGCCAATCTCCAGACCATCACCGCCCGGGTGGATAAGCTTCTGGCCGAGGGGAAGGTGGACCGGGTCTTCGTGGAAGGCGCGGATGCCCTGAAGGAGGTGCGCTTCGTGGCGGTGAATCTGAAAAATGAAATCGATGAACTCAACCTCCGGGACACGGTGGCCCGCCTCAACCGTTTCATCTCCGACGTCAGATACACCGGGGCCAACCTGCAGCAGACCCTGGAGAACCTGGACCTGCTCCTGGGACGTCTGAAGGACCGGCCCTCAGACCTCATCTTCGGCGGCAGCCCCCGGCCCCGCTGGAACGAAAAGGTCACGGTGCAGCCATGAGGGAGACCTGTTTTGCCCGGCGGCTGATGTGGTGGGGACTTTTGGCTGCGGCGGTGGCGGGCCTGGGGGCCTGCAGCCGCCCCCCCATCCTGGTGCAGCGCTACATCCTGGAATACCCCGCTCCAGCCTTCCCCCGGCGGGCACCTCTTCCCGAGGCCATCAAGATCCAGCAGTTCGCCGCCGCCGAGGCGGTGAACACCACCGCCATGCTCTACCGGCCCGACGCCTACCAGCGTCAGGCCTATGTCTACAACCAGTGGCGCATCACCCCCGGGCCCATGATCACGGACTGCCTGGTGCGGGATCTGCGCCACGCCGGGCTCTTTGCCGCGGTCTTCACCGAGGACTCCCCGGACCGGGCCCGCTTCCAGGTGGAGGGCGGGGTGACGGACCTCCAGGAAGAAAGCGACCCCGCGGGCTGGCAGGCGGTCCTGGGCTTAAGCGTCACCCTCCTGGACACCCACTACCCCACCCGGGAGGTGAGCCGGCGGGTGCTCTTTCAGAAGTCCTACCGGGCAGTGGAGCCCCTGCCGGAGAAAAGCCCCCGGGGGCTGGCCCAGGCCGTCAGTCAGGCCATGGCCCGCCTCTCCCGGGAGATCCTGGAGGACCTCCACCGGGCCGCCAAGGCACGGCTTGAGGAGAAACCCGGGGCCGCCTCCCCCCGGTAAGGGGAGGACCTTTAAGGCCAGGGGGGCTGGGGTGACGGCAAAAACCCCATCGCCTCAGAGTTAAGGCCGGGGATCAGAAACGGGGAAGACCCGGGGTCCCCCCCGGATTCGGCCAGGAGTGCGGGAGACGGAGGTGCCCCGGCGGCCAGAAAGGGGGGAAAACGCCCCCCATATCCGGCCCTGAGGAGGGCTGACCAGATGACGGGCTCTCAGATAAACTGGGACAGGCTCCGGCGGGAGAAGATCGTCTTCACCCCCATTGGCGTGGTGGCGGTGGAGGCCGCCGAGGTGCCCCGGCACTACACCGTCTCAGACCTGGAGGGGCTTTTGCTCCTGGACCCCGCCTATGAGCCGGGGTTGCGGGACCTCCAGCCGGGCCAGCACCTGGTGGTCCTCTTCCACTTCCACCAGAGCCCGCCCTTCACCCCGGAGCGCCTCATCCAGAAGCCGCCGCACCGGGAGGAGCGTCTGGGGGTCTTCAGCACCTGCTCCCCCATCCGCCCCAACCCCCTGGGGCTCTCCATCCTGAAAGTGCTGGCGGTGGAGGGGAATGTCATCCGGGTGCGGGGCCTGGACATGCGGGACGGCACCCCCATCCTGGACCTGAAGCCCTACGTGCCGCCTGCTGAGCCGGAATCCGAAAAGGCTTAGCCCGGCCTTCGCAGACCCATGCCCCCCTGCAGGCGCCCGACTTTCCGGAAGAGCACCGGCCGCCCACCGGGAGGCGCAAAGCTCCCGGACCCCGCCACCGCTCCTTTCCCCGCGCCTGCCCCGGGATTTATCCCTCTTTGGGCACGAACTTCAGGGCCACGCCGTTGATGCAGTAGCGTTTGCCGGTGGGGGGCGGCCCGTCATCAAAGACATGCCCCAGATGGCTGTCGCAGCGGGCGCAGAGCACCTCCGTGCGCCGCATCCAGAGGCTGGTGTCCTCAGCGTAGAGCACATGCTGGGGGTTGATGGGGGCCGTGAAGCTGGGCCAGCCGGTGCCGGAATCGAACTTCTGCTCCGAACTGAACAGGGGCAGACCGCACGCGGCGCAGTGGTACACCCCCGGCCGCGTCTCGGGATAGAGGGGGCTGCAGAAGGCCCGCTCCGTGCCCTTCCGGCGCATGACCTCATACTGCTCCGGGGTGAGGAGCTGACGCCATTCGGCTTCGCTCCGGACGATTTTCTCCATGGTCACCCAACTCCCCTGGGAAAAGACCGCCGCCGGCCACAAAGCCCCGAGCAGCCAGAGGGCCAAAAACCGGAGTCGCCTCCCTCGGGATTTTTTATTTTCCATATCTAAACAATAATAGTTCTAAACGGGAAGGAAAGGGGGGAGTGAGCAGTTTATTTCCCGAGGGCGGGGGGAGCTGGATGCGAGCCTCACCTGCCAGGCCGGAACCGAAGGCCGGGAAGAGGGCAGAGAGCCAGAATGCCTGGCCCACCGCCCTCTTCCGTTTCCCTGGCGAACCTCAGGGCGAGGGCCGCACCAGAGGCACGAAGCGCACCGGCAGGGAGCCCTCCTCCCGGAGCTCCCCGCCCACCCGGCGGAACTTCCGCAGATACTGCAGACCGCCGGGTCGTCCCAGGGGGATGACCAGCCGGCCGCCCTCCTCCAGCTGCTGGATGAGGGCCGGAGGCACCTGGGGTGCCGCCGCGGTCACCAGGATGGCGGCGAAGGGGGCTTCCTCCGGCCAACCGGCGTGGCCGTCCCCCAGCCGCACCTGCACCTGGGTGTAGCCCAGCTCCCGGAGGGTGGCCCGGGCCCGCTCCGCCAGCTCCGGCAGGAGCTCGATGGTGAAGACCCGGGGGGTGAGCTCCGCCAGGATGGCGGCCTGATAGCCGGAGCCGGTGCCCACCTCCAGAACCTTGTCCCCGGGCCGCACCTCGGCCCACTGGCTCATGAGGGCCACAATGTAGGGCTGGGAGATGGTCTGCCCCTGGCCGATGGGCAGGGCCTGATCGGTGTAGGCGAAGGAGGCCAGCCCGGCGGGCACGAAGCGCTCCCGGGGCACTTTCCCCATGGCCGCCAGCACCCGGGGGTCGGTGATATCCCGGGCCTGAAGCTGCTCCGTCACCATCCGGGCCCGGGCTGCAGCCGCATCCCCTTCCTCTGCCCACAGCCACCAGGCTGCCGCCAGCACCGCCAGGGCCAAGAACACCAGCAGAATGATCTTCCATTTCATGGCCACGTATCCGCTTCCAGCTTCCGGATTTCAGGGGCAGCCTCCCCCGGATTGTCGGGTGACCCGGATTCTTGCCGGGTCCCGCTCCCCGGGAGACGGCCGGGGCCTCACCCTTCCCTGGATCCCCGTTTCCTGGCCCGCACCGCCAGCCGGACCTCTCCGGCCACCGGCAGGCGGTAGGGGAGGCGCTCCAAAGGGTCAAACCCCAGGGCCGGCGCCGCGGCCGCCGCCCGCTGCCACTCCCCTTCCGGCAGGTGCGGGCCGGTGAGGGCCAGGGCCCGGCCCCCGGGCTTCAGAATCGGCGCCGCCACCGCCAGAAAGTCCTTGAGTTTCAAAGCCGCCCGGCTCACCACCACCTCAAAGCGGGGGCCCCAGTCCCGGGCCAGGCGCGGGGTGATATACACCGGCGCCACCTCCACCCCCTCCAGATGCAGGAGAGTTATCAGGTACTCCAGAAAGGCCGCCTTTTTGCCCCGGGATTCCACCAGGGTGAGGGAGATCTCCGGCCGCACCAGTTTGAAGACCAGCCCCGGGAAACCGGCGCCGCTGCCGATGTCCGCCACCTCCCGGGCCTCCCCCAGGAAGGGCAGAACCGCCAGCCCGTCCAGGAAATGGCGGATGACCATCTCCCGCTCGGTTTTCAGGCCGGTGAGGTTCACCCGGGCGTTCCAGCGCCGGAGTTCCGCAAGATAGATGCCAAACCGTTCCAAAAGCGGGGGACCGAGATCCAGTCCCAGCTCCAATGCGCCCCGGGCCAAAAGCTCCAGGGACTCGGGGAGGACGGCTTTGGCCTCAGAAGAACCCATAACCGGAAGGGGTACAACCACCGCCCCGGCTCTTCGGCACTTATTGGGGGAACAAGGCCCGGATGGCTGCGGCCAGGGTGTCCACGCCGGTAAGCTCCAGGCCGAACCTTTCCCCCAACCGCTCCACCTGGCGGGAGGCCAGCAGCGCCCGGCGGAAGCCCAGTTTGGCCCCCTCCTTGAGGCGCACCTCCGGCTGGCTCACGGCCCTCACCTCCCCGGTAAGACCCACCTCCCCGAAGACCAGGGTATCCGGGGGCAGGGGCCGGTCCAGGAAGGAGGAGGCCAGGGCCAAAGCCACCCCCAAATCCGCGGCGGGCTCGCTCAGGCGCACCCCGCCGGCCACATTGACGAAGAGGTCCTGGCCGCCCAAAGAGAGCCCCACCCGCTTCTCCAGCACCGCCACCAGGAGGGACACCCGCCCCGGATCCACCCCCATGGCCTGCCGCCGGGGCAGGGCCAGAGAGGAGGGGGAGACCAGGGCCTGGATCTCCACCAGAATAGGCCGGGAACCCTCCAGGGCCGGGATGACCGCGGAGCCGGGGGTCTCCAGGGAGCGCTCCGCCATGAACAGGGCCGAGGGATTGCTCACCTCCACCAGGCCCTGCTCCTGCATCTCAAACACCCCCAGCTCCTGGGTGGGCCCGAAGCGGTTCTTGACGGTGCGGAGCAGGCGGAAGGCATGGGAGCGGTCGCCCTCCAGATAGAGCACCGTGTCCACCAGATGCTCCAGGACCATGGGCCCGGCCAGGGTGCCCTCCTTGGTGACATGGCCGATGAGAAACACGGTGAGGTTATTCATCCTGGCCTGCTGGGTGAGGCGGAAGGCCGTCTCCCGCACCTGGGGCAGCGACCCCGGCGCCGCGGGCAGTCCGGTGGTGTAGAGGGTCTGGATGGAGTCCACCGCCAGGCAGACGGGGCGCACCTCCTCCACCAGGCGCAGGAGGTTCTCCAGGCAGGTCTCTGCGGCAAACCACAGGTGGGGGGAGGAAAGCCCCAGCCGGTCGCTCCGGAGCTTTACCTGGGCCTCGGATTCCTCCCCGGAGATATACAGCCCCACTTCTCCGGCGGCGCTCAGCCGGTCCATGGCCTGGAGGATGAGGGTGGACTTGCCGATGCCCGGGTCGCCCCCCACCAGCACCACCGAGCCCGCCACCAGGCTGCCCCCCAGGACCCGGTCGAATTCTGCCATCCCGGTGCTGCGGCGGGTCTCGGGCTGGATCGCCAGGGTGTTCAGGGGCTTGGGCGCCGCCCGGCGGGGCGCCGGGATACCGGCGGCCGCAGGCAGGGCCTCCGTCTCCTCCGCCAGAGAGCCCCAGGCCTGACACTGGGGGCAACGGCCCAGCCACTTCCCGGTCTGGTGGCCGCACTGCTGGCAGACGAAGACGATTTTCCCGGCGCGGCTGTGCATGGGCGTAATGGGATACCCGCAAAGGCCCTGGGCCGATGGGGGAAGGTAGCCTCTTTCTTTCTCCCCGGACTGAAAACATTGTAATGAAAACTCCGGGGTTTTGCCAGCCGGGCCAGCCCCCCGGATCCCGGGCCGGGGGAGGGGGAGATACGCCCTCACCTCCCCGGAGGAGTCAGTCCCTTGCATTCCCCGGGGCTCTCAGCCAAAATTAAAAGATTGCAGATCTTATCTTCTCCCATGGATCCGGAAGCCTTACATCGTCAGCTGCAGGCCGGCGCCGCCCGGCTGGCCCGTCGCCCGGCCCTGAAGACGGTGGCCCGCCTGGCGGCGGAGCAAGGCCTGCAGGTCTATCTGGTGGGGGGCACGGTCCGGGAGCAGGCCCTGGGCCGGGAGTCCCCGGACCTGGACCTGGCCGTCCCCACCCGCACCCTTTCCCTGGCCCGGGACCTGGCCCGGGAGCTTCGGGGCACCTTTGTCCTTCTGGACGAGAAGGAGCGCACCGCCCGGGTGGTGGCCGGCAAGGACCTCCTGGACCTGGCGGAATTCCGGGCCCCCGACCTTATCGGCGACCTGCAGGGGCGGGACTTCACCGTGAACGCCATGGCCCTGGAGCTGGGAGAGCTCCTCCGGGGCGGCCCGGTGACCCTGGTGGACCCCCTGGGGGGCCTGGAGGACCTGGCCGCGGGAGTCCTCCGCATGGTGGCCCCGGCCAACCTCAGCGATGACCCCCTGCGGATGCTCCGGGCCTTTCGCTTCGCCGCCACCCATGGCTTTCGCATCAGCCCGGAGACCCTGGCGGCCATCCGGGACCGAGCCCCCCTCATCGAAAGCGTGGCCGGGGAGCGCCTGCACCAGGAGCTTTTCCTCCTCCTCGCCTCCCCCCGGGCCGGCCAGGTGGTGCGGCAGATGGACGAGGTGGGGCTTCTCTGCCACCTCCTGCCGGAACTCTGCGACGCCAAGGGCGTGGCCCAAAACGGCTTTCACCATCTGGACGTCTTTGCCCATTCCCTGGAGACCCTGAGCCACCTGGAGGAGGTGCTGGCCGCGCCGGAGCGCTGGTTTCAGGCCCTGGCCCCGGAGATCCGGCGGCTGGCGGCCAACCCGAAGTGGCGGGTGCTGGTGAAATGGGCCGCCCTGTTTCACGACGTGGGCAAGCCCAAGGTCCAGGCCCGGCGCTCCGACCCCGACCGCTACACCTTCTATCACCACGAGCGGGTGGGGCGGGAGCTCTTCCTCCAGGCGGCCCGGCGCCTGCGCTTCAGCCTGGAGGAGAGCCGTCTGGTGAGCGAGATCATCTCCTGGCACATGCGGCCTTTCCTGCTGCTTCCCGCCTTCCGCCGGGGAGAGCTCACCCCCCGGGCCCTGGGGCGGATGGTGCGGGCCCTGCGGCAGCATCTGGTGGCAGGCTTCGCCATGGCCATGGCTGACAGCCTGGCGGCCCAGGGGGACCAGAAGCCCCCGGATTCCGAAGCGGCCCTGGCCGCCTTGGCCGAGGCGGCCTGGCGCTTTCTCAAGGAGCAGCTGGAACCCCAGGAACGGCGTCCCCGCCTCCTCACCGGCCACGACCTGAAAAGACACTTCCATCTGACCCCGGGCCCCCGCTTCCGGCGGCTCCTCACCGCGGTGGAGGAGGCCCAGTGGGAGGGACGGGTGCGAACCCGGGCGGAGGCCCTGGCCCTGGTCCGGGATCTGCTGGAGCGGGAAGGGGCCACATCATAAAAAATTTTATTTTGCTTATTTTTGTCATGTTTTTTTTCAATAATCGTGCTATAAGCGAAGCGTTTCTCCGGCACCTCGCCCCGAATGACAAAGTCGGCTCTTTCTCTGGCCTTCCCGGCTGTTATCCCGGCCAGGGGATGAGTTGCCCTCTCCCGGGGTGAGACCCGGCCGGGGGCCCGGCGATCCTGACCCCTTTTCCGGGTGTCCCATGGAGCGAAAGTCCCTCAGCAGAGCGATTTCCCAGGAGATGCAGGCCGGAGCCCTCATCCGGCTGCGGGGGCTCTATCCCTCCCTGAAGACCGCCCTGCGCAAGGTGGCGGATCTGGTGCTGGCCAAGCCCGAGCTGGCCATCTACGCCTCGGTGAATGAAGTGGCCGCCGCCGCCCGGGTGAGCGAGGCCACCGTCATGCGCCTCTGCCGCATCCTGGGTTTCCGGGGCTTTCAGGACTTCAAGATCGCCCTGGCCCGGGAGCTGGTCTCGCCCCTCAAGCGCCTGCACGAAGAGGTGTCCGAGGGGGACGACCCCGCCACCATCGTGCGCAAGGTCTTCCAGGCCAACATCGCCGCCCTCCAGGACACCCTGGAGGTCCTGAACATGACGGCCATGGCCGAGGCGGCCCGGCTCATGCTGGCATCCAGGAGCCTCCTGATCATCGGCGTAGGCACCTCCGGCCCCATCGTCGAGGACGCGGCCAACAAGTTCTTCCGCCTGGGGCTGAATGTCAAAGCCATCACCGACGCCCACCTGATGATGATGGCCGCCGCCCTCCTCACCCCCGAGGATGTGCTCCTGGCGGTGTCCCACTCCGGCAGCACCCGGGATCCGGTGGACACCGCCCGGGTGGCCAGGGAAGCCGGAGCCCAGGTCATCTGTATCACCAACAACTCCCTCTCCCCCCTCACCAAGGTGGCGGACCTGGTCCTGGTCACCGCCTCCCGGGAGACCCGCTTCCGCCAGGAGGCCATGTCCTCCCGCCTCTGCCAGACCAGCATCGTGGACAGCCTTTACACCCTCATGGCCCTGGCCCGGCCGGAGACAGCCCTGGAGAATCTCCGCAAGATCGAAAACGTCATCGTCGTCAAGCAGTATTGAGAGGTAAGGAATTCCTCATGGGACTGCTCCAGACCTGCGGCCGCGCCCTCCTGCGATGGTACCTGCGGCACTTCCCGCTCCGGAACGGCAAGCAGGCCCTCTATGACAGATTTCAGCGGCAGCTGGCCCCGGGGGAGCGCCTGGTGACCTGTGAACTTCCTGCCGGGATCCGGGTCAGGCTGGACCTCCAGGACCCGTCCCAAAGAAAGACCTTCTTTTTCGGCACCTATGACGAACGCCATGAATTGCAGCTGATCCCAAAGATTCTGGATCCGGGTGAGGTCTTCTGGGATATCGGCGCCCATATCGGCGTCTATTCCCTGCTGGCTGCCCGCCGGGTGGGGGAGGACGGCCTGGTGGCCGCCTTCGAGCCGGGGCAGATCGCCTATGAGATGTTCCGGGCCAATATCGCCCTCAACCATCTTGAAAATATTCTGGCCTTCCGGGTAACCGTCACGGACCGGGAAGGCGAGGCGGTCCTCTATGCCGCCGGATCCTATGCGGACGGGGGCGCCAATCTTTTCCAGCCCGGCCCTGGACAGATTCCGGCCCATCCCTGCCGGACCATCACCCTGGATCACTTCTGTCGTGACCTGCTCCTTCCCCCTCCGGATTTCATCAAGATGGACATTGAGGGCGCGGAACTGGCGGCCCTGCGGGGTGCGGACCTCATCCTTTCCCGACACCACCCGTTGCTCTTGATGGAAGTCAAGGATTCCGTCTTGAAGACGGCAGGAGCGGACAAAGCCGCCCTCCAGGATTTATTGAAACATTATGGTTACATGCCCGCCTGTCTCCACCGGCGCCGCTGGTATGTCCTCCGGGACATCCACCAGGCATGCAGCCGCAACCTTCTCTGGTATAAGCCCTCTGTGGCCCGGCATCGGGAGAAGGCGGCCAGGATCCCCCTTAAGGGAGTCTGACCCCTCCCGGGGCCGCCCCGGAATGGCCGCTCCTGGGCGGCCGGAAAGGCAATTTCCTGCCATGCTGAAAACGACGGAAAAGATTCTGCGGGAGAAGATGATCCGGGTGGCGCGGCTCCTCCACCAGAAGAACCTCGTCGCCGCCACCGACGGCAATATCAGCGTCAAATTCGGGGACGGCCTCCTTACCACCCCTTCCGGGGTGAACAAGGCCTTCCTGGAGGAGGAGCAGATCCTCACGGTGGACTTTGCCGGCCGGGTCATCGAGGGCCAGGGCCAGCCCACCTCAGAGCTGGCCATGCACCTGGCGGTCTATCGCCTGCGCCCCGAGGTGGAGGCGGTGATCCACGCCCATCCGCCCCTGGCCACCGCCCTTTCCCTGGCCGGGGCCTCCCTGAACCAGTTCGTCCTCCCGGAGGTGGTCCTCAGCCTGGGGGTGATCCCCACCGCCGCGTATGCCACCCCCACCACGGGGGAGGTGCCCCTCGCCATCCGGGAGCTCATCAAGCACTACGATGCCCTCATCCTGGAGCGCCACGGCGCCCTCACCGTGGGCCGGGACCTCCTCGAGGCCTACAACAAGATGGAAAAACTGGAGCACACCGCCCTGATCATCTTTGCCGCCATGCAGCTGGGCGGGGTGAAGGCCCTCCCCGCCCACGAGGTGGAAAAACTCCTGATGATGAAAATCTCCCAGAAACTGCAGACCTCCTGAAGCGGACCCATGCTGAAATTCGCCAGCCTGAGATACGATTTTTGCAGCAACCTGGGGGACGAGATTCAGTCCCTGGCGGCGGAACAGTTTCTTCCCCGGGTGGATAAAAAATTTGACCGGGATTCCCTGCGCAGCATCGCAGAAGCCGATAAATATTTGTTGATTTTAAATGGTTATTTCTCCAAATATCCTGAGCGGTGTTTCCCTCCTTCCGAGAGCATTATTCCGGTTTTTTATGGCTTTCATATCAGGACCACTCCTTTCAACCTTGAGTATTTCATGAAACCAGAGGTCATTGATTACCTTCGCAAACATGAGCCCATCGGCTGCCGGGACAGGCACACTTTGCAACTGCTTCAAAATAAAGGGGTAAATGCCTTTCTTTCTCATTGCCTCACCCTGACTTTTCCCAAACGGGAAAAAGAACCCTCCCACGGCAGGATATTCCTGGTGGATGCCAATGAAATCCCCCTTCCCAAGAGGATCCGGAAAAATTGCGTCAAGCTGACCCATATTGTTTCAGAGTTGTATGGCGACGAAATCAAGACGAAAATGGCCCAAAAATTACTTGAAATTTACAAAAATGAGGCCAAGTTGGTTATTACCACCCGGATCCATTGCGCCCTCCCCTGCATCGCCATGGGTATTCCGGTCATCTTTTTCGGTGATCCGGATGACCATAGAATTTCGATTTTAAAGGATTTAAACATTACCATTTATCCCTACAAAAGAACCAAAAGAGGGCTTTATAAGATCAGATATTTCCGTAAATTGATGGGGTTCCTCAGAATGGGGCGGGTGGACTGGCATCCCCGACCTTTGGATATTGAAACCCTGAAGGCCAGGATGCGACAATCCGTCACCGATCTGATCCAAAGGAAAATGGCATCAGCCTGAAACGGCCTCCCCTCCATTGGGAGGGATCCCTAAGATGCCGCAATTTTCCCCCCGGCCTCCTCAGGGTCGGAGGTTTCTCCCATGCCCTACATTCCGCCGGAACACCGACCCCCTCTGGATGAGCATATCGACCGCCTGGCCGCCGCCCTGGTCCGGGAAGCCCAGACCCTTCCGGGGGAGGCCGCCGTGGCCGGCCTGCTCAACTACGCCCTGACCCGGCTCATTCTCAAGGTGGTGCAGCTACGCTTCGGCGCCTGGCGCTACTGGCTCATCGCCCTGGTCACCGGGGTGCTCCACAATGTGGCCCAGGAGCTCTACCGCCGGGTGGCCGCGGCCTATGAGGAGGAGCAGCGCCGGCGGCATGGCGACGTGGAGGGGTTTGCCGCCTCCGGACCGGACCAGCCGGAGGCCTAGCGGGCTGCGGACCCCTCAATAAGGTGGGCGGAAGCTGGACAATATTGCCAGGCTGGCGAAGGAAGCTGCCATTTATGGGGGAGGTCGGCAAGGGTCCTGGACCCTGACCCTTCCCCGATAGCCTTTTCCGCCA
>Ga0197142_1001954_pt1 | contig 18514 bp, 17 predicted proteins | sample GBS60_MetaG_FD_148614 | JGI IMG/M metagenome (GOLD analysis project Ga0197142, IMG submission 148614) | Sediment microbial communities from Great Boiling Springs, Gerlach, Nevada, United States - GBS 60_MetaG | ecosystem: Environmental > Aquatic > Thermal springs > Hot (42-90C) > Sediment...
ACGGTCGCGGGCGATCAGCCAAGACGCCGGCACGAGAGCGAGGAGCCCGAGCCAGCGCCAGGGACGCCGCCAGAGCGCGAGCCAGAGCCCGCCCGCCCAGAGCCAAGCGAGCGCGGACGCGGGCCAGAGCGGCACGTCGATCGCCGCGCCGGGCAGGCGAGCCGCGCCGTGCGCGATCGCGAGAAGGAGCTCGATCCCCGCCCCCATCGCGCGCACCGCCGGTGCCTCGAGCCCGAAGGGCACGAGGAGGAGGGCCGAAAGACCCGCGGGCATGATCCAAAAGCTCGTGAGCGGCACGGCGAGCAGGTTCGAAGCCACGGCCCAGCCGGCCACCGTTTGGAAGTGGAACGCCGTGAGCGGCATCGTGGCGAGGCTCGCGACGAGGGTCGTCGCGGCCACGCCCGAGGGATAACGGGCGAGCCGGACGAGCGCGTTCGGGGCGCCCTCGCGCAGCTTGCGGCCGAGCTGCTCCCAGACCGCGATCAGCGCCAGCACCGCGGCGAAGGAGAGCTGGAACGACGGGCCCACGACCGCTTCGGGACGCGCCGCGAGCACGACGAGTGCCGCCCAGGCGAGGAGCCGCATCGAGAAGGGGTCGCGGCCGACGAGGATGGCGAGGAGGGCCACGGCGACCATGAGGAAAGCGCGCTGGGTCGGCACCGTGGCGCCCGAAATCAAAAGATAGCAAAAGGCCGCCGAGAGCGCCAGGACGGCCGCCGGCTTGCGCGCCGGCACCCGCTCGGCGACCGGCGGGACGAGGGCGAAGAGCCAACGTCCGAGGATCAGAACGGTGCCGGCCACGAGCGACATGTGGAGCCCCGAGATCGCCAGGAGGTGTGCGAGGCCGGAACGCTGGAAATCCCGCCAGGTGGCATCGTCGATCCCGGCGCGCACGCCGGTCAGGAGGGCGGCAGCCACGGCACCCGTGGGGCCGGGCAGGGCCTCGACGAAACGCTCGGCGAGCCGCGCACGCCAGCGCGCCAGGGCGAGCGCGAAACCGCCCGCGGGTGGGGCCTCGAGCAGCGTCGGCCGGCCGAGCGCCCAGCCGATCGCGCCGACGCCCTCGAACCAGGCGTGGCGAGCGTGGTCGAAGCCGCCCGGGACGACCGGGCCGCGCGGTGGCTGCAAAAAGGCGCGCACGCGGATGCGCTCGCCGACTTCGAGTGGTTCGGCGCCGTGGCGAAGGGTGAGCCGGACTCGCTCGGGGGTAGCTTCCGGCGCGAGCCCCTCGATCGCGAGCCGGTCGAGGAGGAGCCGGACGCCGGGCGCGCGCGGCTCGAGCTCGGCGATCCGACCCTCGACCGTCCAAACCCCGGCGCGCGGCAGGACGGGCGCCTCGACGAGCGCGAGCCGAAGCGCGAGAAGGAGCACGCCCGCCGCCAGGGCGGCGAGCCCGGCGAGCACGAGGCCGGTGAAAGGCCGGCCGCGCCGGTGGAGGAAAGCGGCCGCGCCGGCCGCCGTGCCCACGGCCGCCACGAGGGCGACCGCCGGTGCCGAGAGAGGTCCCGGGCCCGCGAGATGGAGAAGGATCCCGGCGGCGACCGCCACCGGGAGCCACAGGACCCAGCGATCGGCTTCGGCCGCGAGGGCGCGGCCCAGCGCTCGCCCGAGAGCGATCGGGCGGCCGAGGATGGACGTCGCCGAGGGCGGGCTCGCCGCGAGGTGCATGCTCGTCCCGGGGCGTGCTAGAGCTCCGGCCGCGCACTCTTCTCCGAGCCGCCTGGAAATTCAACCATGAGTGTAGTCGTCCGCTTTGCGCCCTCGCCCACGGGCTATCTCCACATCGGCGGAGCGCGGACCGCACTGTTCAACTGGCTGTTCGCCCGCCACCACGGAGGGCGTTATCTCTTGCGCATCGAGGACACCGACCGGGCGCGCTCGACCGAAGAGGCGATCCGGGCGATCCTCGACGGCCTCCATTGGCTCGGGCTCGACCCGGACGAGCCGCCCGTCTTCCAGTCGACCCGCTTCGACCGCCACCGGGAAGTGGCGCTGCGGCTGTTGGCCGAGGGCAAGGCCTATCGCTGTTGGGCCACGCCCGAGGAGCTCGAGGCGATGCGCGCGAAGGCCCGGGCCGAGGGCCGACCGATGCGCTACGACGGGCGTTGGCGGGACCGCGACCCGGCCGAAGCGCCGCCCGGCGTGCCGCCGGTGATCCGTCTCAAGGCGCCGCTCGAGGGCGAGACGGTGATCGAGGACCTCGTCCAGGGGACCATCCGTGTCGCCAACGAACAGCTCGACGACATGGTCCTGCTGCGCTCCGACGGCACGCCCACCTACATGCTCTCGGTCGTCGTGGACGACATCGACATGGGGATCACCCACGTGATCCGCGGCCACGACCATCTGACCAACACCTTCCGCCAGAAGCAGCTTTACGACGCCATCGGGGCCCCCTGTCCGGCGTTCGCCCACATTCCACTGATCCACGGCCCGGACGGTACCAAGCTGTCGAAGCGGCACGGTGCCCTTTCGGTCACCGAATATCGCGAGATGGGTTTCTTGCCCGAGGCGATGCGGTGCTACCTGCTCCGGCTCGGCTGGTCGCACGGCGACAAGGAGCTGCTGACCGACGCCGAGGCGATCGCGCTTTTCGATCTTTCGGGCGTGGGCCGTTCGCCGGCCCGCTTCGACATGGCCAAGCTCTTGAACGTCAACGCCCATTTCCTGCGCCGGCGGAGCGATGCCGAATTGATCGAGCTCGTGCGCCCGTTCCTCGCCAAGGAGGGGCTCGTGGTCGAAGGCGAGGGCGCGCGGCGTCTGGCGGCCGGCATGCCCGGCCTCAAGGCGCGCGCCCGCACCCTGGTCGAGCTCGCCCGGGGTGCGGCCTTCTATCTCCGGCCGCGGCCCCTGCCGCTTTCCGCCGAGGCCGCGGCTCGGCTCGACGCCGCCGGCCGTGCCGCGCTCGCCGAGCTCGTGCCGATCCTGGCCGCCCACGAGCCCTGGGAAGAGGCGGCGCTCGAGAGGGCCTGCCGCGGCTTCGCCGAGGCCCGGGGGCTCGAGTTCGCGCGCCTCGCCCAGGCGCTGCGCGCAGCCCTCACGGGCTCGACCGTGTCTCCGGGACTGTTCGAGGTCATGGTGGTGTTGGGGCGCGCGGAAGTCTTGGGTCGGATCGGCGATGCCGCCGAGGCGCGCAACCCGATCCGGGCCGCCTCGAATTGAAGCCGTCGGGGCGGGCTGCTAGCTTCCGGCCGCCCCCGTTGCTGCAGGTGCGAACGGCGGGCCCGTCGAGGAGCACAGCCGATGAGCCAGGCCACGAGCCCCGCGACCGCTCACCTCACGATGCCCGACGGCCGAACGGTCGAACTGCCCGTTCTGTCGGGGACCATGGGTCCGCCGGTTCTCGACGTCCGCAAGCTTTACGGTGCGACCGGCGTTTTCACCTACGATCCGGGGTACATGTCGACCGCGAGCTGCGAATCCAAGATCACCTTCATCGACGGCGACAAGGGGATCTTGCTGCACCGCGGCTACCGGATCGAAGATCTGGCCGAACACTGCTCCTACCTCGAGGTCTGTTATCTTTTGTTGAACGGCGAGCTGCCGACCCGCGAGCAGCTCGCCAAGTTCGTGCACGACGTCACCTACCACACGATGGTGCACGAACAGATCAGCTACCTGTTCCGCGGCTTCCGTCGCGATTCCCACCCCATGGCGGTGATGATCGGCGTCATCGGCGCCCTTTCCGCCTTCTATTACGAGGATCTCGACGTCGACGACCCGCACGCGCGGATGGTCGTCACGCACCGCCTGATCGCCAAAGTGCCGACGATCGCCGCGATGGCCTACAAATATTCGGTCGGCCAGCCTTTCGTCTATCCGCGCAACGATCTCGATTACGCCTCGAACTTCCTGCACATGATGTTCGCGGTGCCGTGCGAACCCTACCGGGTCAACCCGGTGATGGCGCGGGCCCTCGACAAAATCTTCATCTTGCACGCCGATCACGAGCAGAACGCCTCGACCTCCACCGTCCGGCTCGTGGGCTCGACCGGGGCGAGCCCCTATGCCGCGATCGCCGCGGGGATCGCCGCGCTCTGGGGCCCGGCGCACGGTGGTGCGAACGAGGCCGTGCTCGGTATGCTCAAGCAGATCGGCTCAGTCTCGAACATCAAGTCCTTCCTCGAGAAGGTCAAGGACAAAGACGCCCACATGCGGCTCATGGGCTTCGGCCACCGCGTTTACAAGAACTACGATCCGCGCGCCGCCGTGCTCAAGAAGAGCGCAGAGGAGGTGCTCGCCGAGCTCGGTCACAAGAACAACCCGCTCCTGGAGATCGCCAAGGAACTCGAGAAGATCGCGCTCGAAGACGAGTATTTCGTCAAGCGCAAACTGTTCCCGAATGTCGATTTCTATTCGGGCATCATACTCGAGGCCATGGGCATCCCCACACGGATGTTCACCGCGATCTTCGCACTCGCGCGCACGGTGGGCTGGATCGCGCAGTGGAACGAGATGATCCAGGATCCGCAGCAGAAGATCGGCCGGCCGCGGCAACTCTACACCGGCCAGACCGAACGGCCCTTCGTACCGATCGAGGCGCGCGGCTGAGCGGCGCGCCTCACCGGGCGCCGCAGCGGACCGTCAGCGGGCGCCGCCGTTCGCCATCACCTTGGCGGAGAAGCTGCACTCGGTCGCGAGCTCGTCGCCGACCCGGGCGCGGCCCTCGAACTTCCAGATGCCGAGCCGCTGGCGGACCAGAACGACCTCGAGGCTGAGCGTGTCGCCCGGGCGCACCGGTCGGCGGAACCGCGCCTCCTCGACGCTCGTGAAGTAGACCGTGGTTCCTTCGGCGTCGGGGCCGAGGCTCGTCACCGCGAGCACGGCCGCGGCTTGCGCCAGGGCCTCGACGATCAACACGCCGGGCATGATCGGGTCGTTCGGGAAGTGGCCCGGGAAGAACGGCTCGTTCAGAGTGACGTTCTTGATCCCGACCGCGCGTTTGAAGGCCTCGACCTCGGTCAGCCGGTCGACCAAGAGCATCGGGTAGCGGTGCGGGATCGCCCGCATGATGCCGATGTAGTCGACGTCGGGCAGGCGCGTGCCCACCGCTCGGGTCTCGCTCATGGTGGCGGCTCTCCCCTGGACCTTCCTCGCGCCCGGGCGCGTTCAGTTCGCCGCCTCGGGTAGCTTGACGCTCGGCAGCTTGCGGTCGAGGCGGGCCATCACCTCCTCGGTGATGTCGATCTTGGGCGAGAAGAGCAGCACCGCCGAGGCCGGGAGCACGAGGTTGAAGCCGCGCGCCTCGGCGAGCTCGTCGACGATCTCCTTCAGCGCTTGGCGAACCTGGGCGTTGGCGGCGCCCAGCGCCTCGTCGAGCTGCCGGCGTCGTTCGTTCGAGGCGCGCTGCAGGGCCTGGACCGCTTCCTCGTACTCCTTGCGCTTCTGCGCGAAGACGTCGGCGGCGAGCACGCCGCGCTGGCGGGCGAGCTCTTTGCCGACCTCGGCGAGCCGCTGCTCCTCTTTCGCCAGCTGCTCGAGGTAGAGCTTGCGGCGCGCCTCCAGCTGCTGCTGGATGCTCTTGCCGGCTTTCGAATCGCGCATGATGCGCTGATGGTCGACGACCGCTGCGACCGTGGCCGGCAGCGGCTGCGCGGCGACCGGCATCGGCAGAGCCGCGAGGGCGAGCCCGCCGAGCGCGATGCTCCCCACATGCCGCCGGGCGATCGGCCGTCCCCGGCCCGCCATCCACGCCTCCGCTCGCCCCTCAGAAGCGGGTTCCGAAGGAGATCCGGAAGGTCTCGGTCTCGTCCTCCCTCTCCTTGCGGACAGCGCGCCCGATGTCGATGGAGAGCGGGCCCAAGGGCGACAGCCAGGAAAGCCCGACACCCACGGAAGCGCGCAGGTCCCCACTGTCGGCGATCTGCGGGCTGTCGATGTCGATCTCGGTGAGCGTGCCGACATCGGTCCAAGCGCGGCCGAAGAACCGGAGTTCCTTGGGCAGGCCCAAGGGAAAGCGCAGTTCGGCCGTCCCGACGTAATAGAGATTGCCGCCGAGCGCATCCTCGGTCCGCCGGTCGCGCGGTCCGATGCCGGCGAAGCTGAAGCCGCGGAAGCTCGACCCGCCGAGGAAGAAGCGCTCGGAGAGGTTCACGTCTTCACCGCCGAAGCCGAAGATGTAACCGGCCGAGAGCCCGAGGTTGAGGACCCAGTCGGGCGCGAAGGGATAGTACCAGTCGGCACGCCCTTCGTGCTTGAGGTATCGGCTGTCGCCACCGAGCCCCGCGACCTCTTGCTCGAGCCGCAGCGCATAGCCTTCCGAAGGCAAGAAGCGCTGGTCGCGCCGGTCGTAGGTGAAGCTCTGTCCCACGGCCGAGGTCCAGCGTGCCCCCTGCTCTTGGCGGATGAAGGGCGAGGCGTCGTCGTCGACGTCGTGGATCTGCGTCCGCTTGAGCGAAAAATGGACGCCGTGGCGGAGATTCTCGGTCAAGGCGTAGTTCGCGCGAACCCGACCGCCGGCCAAGGTCTGGTCGAAATTGGCTTCGCTCTGATAGTTGGTCTTGGTGCGGAAGATGTCGAAACCCGCGGCGAGCTCGCGATCCAGGAACCAGGGCTCGGTGAAGCTCAGCTGGATGTTTTGGCGACGGCTCGAGAGGGTGAAGTTCGCGGTCAGATCCTGACCGCGCCCCAAGAGGTTGCGTTCGCGGAAGCGGATGTCGCCGAGCGGCCCGTCCGAGGTCGAGTAGCCGGCCCCGAAAGACAGCTCACCCGTGGACCGCTCGCTGACCTTGACCTTGATCACCGTGCGGTCGGGTGCGCTGCCCGGCTCGTTGCGGACCTCGACCGTCTCGAAGAAGCCGAGGTTGATGATCCGCTGACGGGACCGGCGGAGCAAGGCGACGTTGAAAGCATCGCCTTCGGCGAGCCGGATCTCGCGACGGATCACCGAATCGAGCGTACGCACATTGCCCGAAATGTCGATCCGCTCGACATAGACCCTGGGCCCCTCGCGCACGTCGAAGGTTACGTCGACGGTGCGGTTCTCGCGGTTCTTGCGCTGCACCACGTCGATCTGGGTGAAGGCGTAGCCGAGCGCGCCGAGCTGATCGGTGAGTTTCTGCACCGTCGCCTCGAGCTGATCGGCATTGTAGAGGGTGCCGGGCACGGCCTCGAGGCTCGACCGCAATTGCTCGGGGGTGAGGTCGCTCACCCGGCTCTGGATGTCGATCGTGCCGAACTTGTAGAGCGGACCTTCGTCGAGGGTGAAGGTGATGTAGAACTCCTTGCCGTCCGGTGTGAGCTCCGCGACCGCCGAGACGACCTGGAAATCGGCATAGCCGCGGGCCTGGTAGAAGCGGCGCAAAAGCTCCTGATCGACCTGGAGCCGATCCGGGTCGTAGGTGTCGTCGCTCGTGAAGAGGCGCCACCAAGCCGCTTCGACGGTCTGGATCTGGCCGCGCAAGGTGCTGTCCGAGAAGGCTTCGTTACCGACGAAGCTGATTCCGCGCACCTTCGTGACCGGGCCCTCCTCGATCTCGAAGACGAGGTCGACGCGGTTCTGATCCAGTCGGATGATCTTGGGTTCGACGCGTGCCGAGAAGCGGCCGCTGCGGCGATAGAGGTCGAGGATCCGGCTCACCGCGTCCTGAACCCGCGCCCGGGTGAAGACCTGGCGTGGCCGGATCCCGACTTCGGCCTCGAGCGTGGCGTCGTCGAGCGCTCGATTGCCCTCGAAGGCCACGCGGTTGACGCTCGGATTTTCGACCACCTCGACGACCAGCCGATCGCCCTCGCGGCGCAGTCGCACGTCTTCGAAGAGCCCCGTCGCGAACAGTGCCTTGAGCGAGGCGTCGAGGCCCTGGGCCGTGAACGGATCGCCGCGCCGCAGCGTGAGGTAGCTCTCGATCGCCGTCTGCTCGACCCGCTGGTTGCCGCTCACCACGATGTCCCGGATCCGGCCGCCCTCCTGGGCCGTGACCGGCGCGGGCTGACCCAGAACCACGGCGGCGACAAGGGTCGCGCGGGCCCAGGGGCGACGCCAACGGTTGCGCATCCTCGGGGGTCCTTCTCGTTGGGGCAAGGGCGGGAACCCTGGGCGTGGATCGCGTCTCAGGAGATGAGGCCGGCCAGGAACTCGACGATCTTGAGGTGCACGAGGTCGTTCCAGGTGGCGAACAACATGAGGCTCAAGACCATGGCGAGGCCGAAGCGGAACGCGATCTCTTGGCTGCGCTCGGTCAACGGCCGGCCGCGCAGCGCTTCGACCCCGTAGAGCAGGAGATGGCCGCCGTCCAGCATCGGGATCGGGAAAAGGTTGATCAATCCGAGGTTGATCGACAAGACGGCGGTGAACCAGAGGGCCGGGACGAAGCCGTCCTTGGCGATCTCACCCGACATCTGGGCGATCCGCAGCGGGCCGCCGAGCTCCTGGGTGCCGCGTGCCCCCACGATCATTTCGAACAAACCCTTCAAGGTCCCGCCGATCATCCGCCCGGTCTCGGCCACCGCCTCGACGACCGCCTCGACCGGTCCCGCGCGGCGGAACTCGACGCCGGCCCGGCTCACCCCGATGAGCCCGATCCGATGCACCCCGCCGAAGCGATCGGTGAGCTCGCTCGGGGCAGGTGTGACGGTGAGGACGAGCTCGTCGCCGCCGCGCCGGATCGTGAAGGCGAGCGGGACTCCGGGGCTCGCCCGAACGATCGTCTGCAAGGCTTCGAAGCTCTCGACCGGGCGGCCGTCGACCGCGACGACCCGGTCGCCGGGCCGCAGCCCGGCCTCGGCCGCCGGACTGTCGGGCTGCACGGCGCCGATCTCGGCCGGGGTGAAGGGCCGACCGCTGACCACGAAGAGCACCGCCAAAAGCAGGATCGCGAAAAGGAAGTTGGCGGCCGGCCCGGCCGCCACGATGGCTGCCCGCCGGCCCACGCTCTGAGCCGGGAAGCTCGCCGGGTCGCCGGCGGCGGCGGGGTCCGGGGAACTGCTCGTGGCATCGGCCTCGCCGCGCATCTTCACGTAACCACCCAGCGGCACGGCGGAGAACTTCCAACGCGTGCCGCGCCGGTCGGTGAAGCCGAAGAGCTCCGGGCCGAAGCCGATCGAGAAGATCTCGACGCGCACGCCGCAGGCGCGCGCCACCCGATAATGTCCCCATTCGTGGACGAACACGACGAGCGAGAGGATGATCAAGAAGGGGACGAAATACTGCCCGATCAGGCCCAAAAGGTCCATCACCGCTCCTTTCGACGCCCGAGCGCCGGGCCACCTTCGATGCGCGCGCTCGCGAGACGCCGCGCTTCCCGATCGCAAGCCAAGACGGCCTCGAGCGACCCGACGGGCGCATCGGACAGGCTCTCGAGCACGCTCGCGACCGTGCGCACGATGTCGAGGAAGCCGATGCGCCGAGCGAGGAACGCCGCGACCGCCACCTCGTTGGCGGCGTTGAGGATAGTAGGGGCCGCACCACCCCGCCGCAAGGCGCACCGGGCGAGCTCGAGGGCGGGGAACCGCGCGGGATCGGGCGGCTCGAAGTCGAGCCGGCCCACCGCCACGAGGTCGAGCCGCGGCGCGCCGGTCGCGAGCCGGCCCGGCCAACCCAGCGCATGGGCGATCGGGATCCGCATGTCCGGGGCTCCGAGCTGCGCCAGGAACGAGCCGTCCTCGAACGCGACGAGGCCGTGGACGATCGATTGCGGGTGGATCACGACCTCGATCCGGTCCTCCCGCACGCCGAACAGGCGCTGCGCCTCGATGATCTCGAGGCCCTTGTTCATGAGCGTGGCGCTGTCGACGCTGATCTTGGCACCCATCGACCAGGTCGGGTGCGCGACCGCCTCTTCCGGTGTCGCCTTCGCCATGCGCTCGAGCGACCAGGTCCGGAACGGCCCGCCCGAGGCCGTGAGCACGAGCCGTTCGACCGCCGCGAGCGGATTGTCGGCGAGCGCCTGGAAGATCGCGTTGTGCTCGGAATCGACCGGCACGAGCATCGCGCCCGACCGGCGCGCCGTCTCGAGCACGAGCGGGCCGGCCGCGACCAAGGGCTCCTTGTTGGCGATCGCCACGATCGCCCCCCGCTCGAGGGCGGCGAGCGTGGGGGCGAGCCCGGCCATCCCCACGATCCCGGCCATCACCCATTCGGCCGGGCGGGCCGCCGCCTCGACGAGCGCCGGCTCGCCGGCCGCCGCCTCGATCCCGCTCCCGGCGAGGGCATCCGCGAGCTCGCGATAGGCCGTGGGATCGGCCACGACCGCGAGCCGTGCCCGGTGCGCTCGGGCGAGTGCCGCGAGCGCCGCGGCGTTGCGGTGCGCCGTCAGCGCCTCGATGCGGTAGAGCTCCGGCCGCTCCGCCACGAGCGCCAAGGTGCTGCGACCGATCGAGCCGGTCGCGCCCAAGACCGTGATCGAACGTGGCCGCTCGGGGGAGGGCGGGCGGTGTCGCCCGGCAGCGACCACCGCCCGGCTCGCCGCGCTCATCGACCGAGCGCCACGACGAGGCCGAGCGCGAGGGTGGCCGGCAAAAGCCCGTCGATCCGGTCGAGGATCCCGCCGTGCCCGGGCAAGAGCGCGCCGCTGTCTTTGAGCCCGGCGCGCCGTTTGAGCCAGGATTCGAAAAGATCGCCGGCCTGCGCGACGAGCGCGAGCAGAGCGGCGAGCCCGCTCGCCCAGGGCCAGGACCAGCCGAGCAGCGCACCGCCCGCGGCGCCGACGAGGGCCGCCCCGAACACGCCGCCCGCGAGCCCGGCCCAGGTCTTGCGGGGGCTGATCGCCGGCGCGAGGCGCGGCCCGCCGACGATCCGGCCGGCGGCGTAGGCGAGCGTGTCGGTCGCCGCCACGACCGCGAGGAGCCAGAGCACGCAGCCGGCCCCGCCGCGCGGATCTTCGCGCAGCCACAGCAGGATCGCAGCCGGCGCCCCGAGATAGAGCGTGCCGAACGCGGTCCGATGCGGCGCCCCGCCCGGGACGAGGGCCGCAAGGCCCGCAGCCGCTGCCGCACCGAGCAGGATCAGCGGCCAGGCGAGAGCGGCGTGCCCCGAACCCACCGCGAGGATCGCCGCCCCACCGAGAAGCAGCGGCGCGCCGAGCAGGAGCATGCGCCCCGGCTCGGAGCCGCCGCGGGCGAGACCCGCCCACTCGCGGGCCGCCAGAGCGAGCCCCAGGAGGAGGAAGAGCGCGAGCGCGGCACCGCCCTGGAGCACGGCGCCCGATGCGAGGGCCGCGAGCAGGGCGCCCGAGGCGATCCGGACGGCGAGCGCCGGGTCGCCGCCCTCAGCCCGCCCGGGCGCCATAACGCCGCTCGCGGCGCGCGAACTCGGCCACCGCCGCGGCCAGATGTTCCTCGGTGAAATCCGGCCAACCGATCGGCAGGAACACGAGTTCGGTGTAGGCGAGTTGCCAGAGGAGGAAGTTCGAGATCCGCTGCTCGCCCGAGGTGCGGATCAAGAGATCCGGGTCGGGCACGTCGGCGGCGTAGAGGGCTTCGGCGAAGCGCCGCTCGTCGATCTCCGACGGGTCGAGCCGCGCCTCGCGGACCGCCTGTGCGATCTTCCGGGCGGCGCGGACGATCTCTTGCCGGCCGCCGTAGTCGAGCGCGACCACGAGATCCAAACGGGTGTGATGGCGGGTCCGCGCTTCGGCCCTTTCGATGAGCTCGACGATCTGCGGGTCGAGTCGGGTGCGCTCGCCGATCACCCGCAGCCGCACGCGGTTCTCGTCGAGCGTGTCGATCTCCTTCTGCAGGTAGAAGCGCAAAAGCCGCATGAGCTCGCCGATCTCGTGTGCCGGCCGGCGCCAGTTCTCGCTCGAAAAGGCGTAGAGCGTGAGGTAGCGGATGCCGAGCCGCACGCAGCCCTCGACGGCGCGGCGGACCGCCTGGGCGCCCTGGCGATGGCCGGCCGTGGGCGGCAGGCCGCGGGCGGTCGCCCAACGACGGTTGCCGTCCATGATGATCGCGACATGGACGGGTAGCGCGCCGGCCGCCGGTTCCGGCGGGCGCGCCTCGACGGCGGCGAGGGCGGTCATCAGATCTGCCGAATGTCCTTCTCTTTTTGCTCGAGCAATTTGTTGATCGCGTCGATATGGCGGTCGGTGAGCTTTTGGATCTCGTCCGCGATCCGCTTGTACTCTTCGTCGGAGAGGTGGCTCTCTTTGTCGGCGCGCTTGAGCTGGTTGAGCCCTTCGTGGCGGATGTTGCGTACCGCCACCCGCGCTTGTTCGGCATATTTGTGGGCCGCTTTGACGAGCTCCTGACGCCGTTCCTGGGTGAGCTCGGGAAGCGGCACCCGGAGCGTCTGGCCCTCGGTCACCGGATTGAGCCCGAGCCCGGCGCTGCGGATCGCCTTCTCGACCGCCTTGACGAGCCCGCGGTCCCAGACGTTGACGACCAGGAGGCGCGGCTCGGGCACGCTGATCGAGGCCAACTCCTTCAAGGCCATGTGCCCGCCGTAGGCCTCGACTTGGATGGGCTCCAAAAGGCCCGCGTTCGCCCGCCCGGTCCGCAGCCCCTGCAGCTCCTTGCGGAGCGTCTCCACGGCCCCGTCCATCCGCCGCGCGAGCTCTTTGAGGTCGGGTGCCTGCGCGCTCATGCCGGCTCCTCCGTGATGATCGTGTACGCGCCCCGGCCCTCGACGGCGCGCGCGAAGGCGCCCGGAGCGTGCACGCTGAAGACGATGATCGGGATGCGGCTCTCCCGGGCGAGGGCGATCGCCGAGGCGTCCATGACCTTGAGGTCTCGGGCCAGCACCTCGTGGTAGCTCAAGCGGTCGAAGCGACGCGCCGCGGGATCGCGTTTGGGGTCGGCGGAATAGACGCCGTCGACCTGCGTGCCCTTGAGGATGCAGTCGCAGCCGGTCTCGGCGGCCCGCAGCGCCGCCGCCGTGTCGGTCGTGAAGAACGGGTTGCCGGTGCCGGCGGCGAAAATGACCACCCGGCCCTTCTCGAGATGGCGGACGGCACGCCTTCGGATGTAGGGCTCGCAGACCGCGGCCATCGGGATCGCCGACATGACCCGGGTCGGGATCCCGGTCTGCTGCTCGATCACGCTCTGGACGGCGAGCGCGTTGATGACCGTGCCGAGCATACCCATGTAATCGGCGGTTGCGCGCTCGACGCCGGCGGCGGCGAGGGTGCCGCCGCGGACGATGTTGCCGCCGCCGATCACCATGCAGATCTGGACGCCCATCGCGTGTACCGCCGCCACGTCGGCGGCGAGGCGGCGCAGAACGTCGCGGTCGTGACCGCATTCGCGCTCGCCCAAGAGCGCTTCGCCCGACATTTTCAAGAGCACGCGGCGGAAGCGGGGGGTTCGGGCCGCCGTCCCGGCCTCGCTCTCCGCCATCGCCGCGCGCTCCCCCGTCCGGGCTCAGGTTCGCGTGAGCTTGGCGACCTCGGCGGCCAGGTCGCTCGTCTCCTTTTCGATCCCCTCGCCGACCTGCATGCGCACGAAGCCCGTCACGGTGATCGGCGCGCCCGCGGCTTTGGCGGCCGCCGCGATCACGTCCTTGACCCGCCTCTCCGGGTCGACGACGAAGGCCTGCTCGAGCAGCACGGCCTCCTCGTAGAATTTGCGCAGCCGGCCCTCGACCATTTTGGCGACGATCGATTCGGGCTTGCCCGAGGCGCGCGCTTGTTCGGCGTAGATCTGCCGCTCGCGCTCGACGAGCGCCGGATCGAGCCCGGCCACGTCGACGGCGCGCGGGTTGGCCGCCGCGATGTGCATGGCGAGCTGCTTGCCGAGTTCGGCGAGCGCCGCGGGCTCCGCGTCGGAAGCGAGGCCCACGAGGACGCCGAGCTTGCCGAGCCCGACCGCTACCTGGTTGTGCACGTAGCCGGCGACCAGACCCTTCGGCACCTCGAGATAGGCCGTGCGCCTGAGGTTGAGGTTCTCCCCGATCACCGCGATCGCCTGGGCGATCTCGTCGGCCACGGTGCGGCCGCTCGCCGAGACGACCATCTTCTTGAGCGCCTCGACGTCGCCCTTGGCGCCGGGGGCGAGCCCGACGATGTGCCGGACGAGCTGCTGGAAGGTCTCGTTGCGGGCGACGAAGTCGGTTTCCGAATTGACCTCGACGAGCGCACCCGCGGTGCCCTCGAGGCGCATGCCGATCAGGCCCTCGGCCGCGATCCGGCCGGCTTTCTTGGCCGCCGCGGCGAGACCCTTCTTCCTGAGCCAGTCGGTGGCCGCCTCGAGGTCGCCACCGCATTCTTCGAGCGCCCGCTTGCAGTCCATCATGCCGGCGCCGGTGAGCTCGCGCAGCTGTTTGACCAGGGAGGGGGTGATCGCGCTCATGCTCGAAAGTTCTCGCTCGTTCCTGTCGGGCCGGACACCGGCGGGCGTCCGAAGCCGGTGCGTCAGTACGGCCGCGCCTCCCGGCCCGGCTCTTCGGGAGGCGTCATCGCATCTTCGGGTAGCAGTTCCTCGAAAGGCTGCTCGATCGCCCCGAGATCGATACCGCTCGAGACCATCTCGGCCTGGATGCCGTCGAGCACCGCCGCGACGGCGAGGTCGCAGTAGAGGTGGATGGCCCGGCTGGCATCGTCGTTGCCCGGGATCGGGTAGCGGACCCCGCGCGGGTCGCTGTTCGTGTCGCACACCGCGACCACCGGGATGCCGAGCTTGTTCGCCTCCCGGATGGCGATCGCCTCCTTGACCGTGTCGATCACGAAGAGGATGTCGGGTAGGCCGCCCATGTCCTTGATGCCGCCGAGCGCCCGCTCGAGCTTGTCGCGCTCGCGCTGCAACTGGAGCAGCTCCTTCTTGGTGCGCCCCGCGGTCTGCTCGGCGGTCTGCGCCTCGAGCTCCCGCAGGCGGCGGATCGACTGGCTGATCGTCTTCCAATTCGTGAGCGTGCCGCCGAGCCAGCGATGGTTGACGTAATACTGGCCCGAACGACGGGCGGCCTCGGCGATCGGCTCCTGCGCCTGCCGCTTGGTGCCGACGAACAACACCCGACCGCCGCCCGCGACCGTGTCGCGCAGCGCCATCAGCGCCCGGTGCAGCAGCGGCACGGTCTGGGTGAGGTCGATGATGTGCACGCCGTTGCGGACACCGTAGATGTACGGTGCCATGCGCGGGTTCCAGCGCCGCGTCTGGTGGCCGAAATGCACACCAGCCTCGAGGAGCTGGCGCATGGTGAAGGTCGGGAAGGCCATTGCCCAGAGGTCCGCTTCGTTCCGGTTGATCCGCCGCGGGTGAGCACCCGGTCGCTCCGGGCACCGGAATCAGGGCGTACGTCCGCGCGCCCGCACCCGCGTGTGAGGTCCGTCGCTATCTACTAGCGACCCGCTCGCGTGACAAGCGCCGCCGGTGCCAGCGGTAGAGGAGCGGCGCCAGAATTCCCTCGTACACGAATTCGGCGAGCGCACGGACACCCGGCAGACGCACCACGCGGGCCACCCGCCGCCAGCCCGGCAGCCGCTCCCAGAGCGCGAGGAAAGCGTCGACGCCCGAAAGCAGGCGGCCGTTCTCCAGAAGGTGGAGCCGGCGAGCCGCGGCTTCGGCATCGAGCCCGATCGCGGCGAGCACCGCCGCGTCGCGGCTCACGTCCGCGGCGTCGAGCGGCACGCCGCAGCGCGCCGCGAGGCGTCGGTAGGCCGCGATCTCCCGCGAGCAGACCGGGCAGCTGCCGTTGTGGAGGACGCAAGGCGGCGAACCGCCCGGAAGGGGTGCCGTCGTCACGGGCTCGGGCTCAGTCGAAAGGCGGGCCGACGATCGGGGTGGGTCGTGACGACCGCGACCGGCAGCACCCGCTTCGGGCCAACGAGTTCGAGCCGGTGCCGGGCGAGCAGCACGGCGAGCACCACGCTCGCCTCGACGAGCGCGAACCGGGCGCCGATGCACACCCGCGGACCCGCCCCGAACGGCAGGTAGGCGAAGCGGTCGACCGGCGGCGCACCGGGCAGGAAGCGGCGCGGATCGAAGCGGTCGGGCTCGCTCCAGAGCCGCTCGTGGCGGTGCAGGACCCAGGGCGCGACGACCACGAGATCGCCCGGATCGAGCCGATGCCCCGCGACCTCGTCCGGCTCGCGGGCCTCGCGGACGATCGTGAAGGCCGGCGGGTAGAGCCGGAGGGCTTCTTGGAGGACGGCGCGGACGATCGGGAGTGCGGCGCCGGGGGCCGCTTCGGGCGCGAGGTCGGCGGCGCGCGCTTCCGCCGCGGCCGCGTCTTGCACCTCGGGGGTGAGGGCCAGAAGGTAGCTCGACCAGAAGAGCGCGAGGGCGGTGGTCTCGTGCCCGGCGATCAAGAAGGTCGCGACCTGGTCCAAGAGCTCGGGCTCGGAGAAGCCGCGGCCGCGTCTTGCACCTCGGGGGTGAGGGCCAGAAGGTAGCTCGACCAGAAGAGCGCGAGGGCGGTGGTCTCGTGCCCGGCGATCAAGAAGGTCGCGACCTGGTCCAAGAGCTCGCGCTCGGAGAAGCCGCGGCCGGTCTCGGGGTCGCGCGCGCTCGCGAGCGCGTCGAACAGATCGCGCGGCGGCGCCTCGATCCCGCGCGCGCGGCGCTCGGCCACGATCTCGGCGAGGAGCGCGTACCAGGAGCGACCGAACCGGCGGCGGCGGACTTCGGCGGGTGTGGGCCAGCCGCGCGGCAGCGCCAGATCGAGCGGCGAGGGCCGGGCGAACCGGGTCCCGTAGGTGTCGAGATGCGCCCGCAGGGCGCGCACGTGCGGCTCGAGCGACTGGGAGAAGAGCGCCTCACCCGCGACGACGAGCGCGATCTCCTGGAAAAGAGCCAAGAGATCGACGATCCGCCGGCCCTCCTTCGCGAGCCGGTCGAGGGCCGCCGCGGTCCGCCGCGCGGCGATCGTGGCCACGAGGCCGAGGCTTTTGGGCGCGAAGGCCGGTGCGGCGGTGCGGCGCTGGAACCGCCAGGCCTCGCCCTCGGCCAAGAACAAGCCGTCGCCGATCATCGGATGGAGGATGCGCAGCGTCGCGGCGGTGCGGCCGAAGGCCGCGGCCTTGTCGACCAGTACCTGCTTGATGGCGGCGGGCTCGTTCAACAGCAGGCTCTGTCGGCCGAGGAAGGGACCGGCCAGGACGAGCTCGCGATAGGCCGGCTCGCCCCAGGTCGAAAGCGCGTTGCGCCGGAGCTGGAGGAGCGTGCGCCATTGCGGACGCGGCACCGGCGAGGGCCGGGGCCGCGGCGGTCGCGGCGCCGACCACGACCAAGAGGCCCCGAGCCAGCCGTCCGTACCGTCCCGCGCCACCGCCGCCATGTCGACCTCCGAGGCTGCCCCCACGTTCCCTACGCACGAGCCGGAGCGTCGGGTCAACCCCGCCCTGCCGATCGCGCCCGGGGCGATCGCGGACGGTGCCGGGGCGGTCGCCGCGCAGCGAGCCGGTCGGTTCAGAGATCGAGCACGAGATCGACCCGCGTGGCGAGTGCCGCGGGCTCGATCGCCGAGCCGTCCTCGAGCCGCATGAGCACGCGTTCGCGCGCCGCCGGGTCGCGGATCGACCGGAAGAGCGGGTCGCGCTCGTTGAGGGGCTCACCTTCGACGTAGAGCTGGCTCACGAGCCGGCCGGTGCCGGGCACCACCACCGCCACGTGGATGTGCGGCGTGCGGCCGGGGTAGGGGACCGGGCGGATCGTGCGGAACCGGTAGACACCGTCGGGCCCCGGCAGCGTTCGCCCGTAGCCCTGGAAGCCGGGGTCGGCCATCTCTTGCAGCGGCGCCCGCGGGTGGCGGTAGACGCCGTGCGCGTCGCACTGCCAGATCTCGACCAGGGCGTCGCGGACCGGCCGGCCCCAGCGGTCGACCACCCGTCCGGTGAGGTGCAGCACCGCGCCCATCGCCCGGGCCGCCGCCCCCTCGACCCGGACGAGATCGTGATCGTGGTCGGCCGGGATCGTGACGGGATAGAACGGCCCCTCGGTCTGGCCGGGGGTCGGGACGAGCGGCCCCGCCGCGGCGGCGGGCCCGACGAGGCCGAGCCCGGCGAGCCCGGCCAAAAGGCCGCGACGGTCGAAGGATGTGCGCACGCTCCTGCCCTCCGATCGGAACGTCCCGGGGAGGAGATGGTGCGGCCGTGGCGCGCGGCCAGGGCCGGCCGGGCACCGTGCGGTGCCCGGCTCCGGGAGAGGATCGACCCTTGGCGCGGAACGGAATCGTGTAGGTGTCGTACGAGTACTCGGCCACCTGCCACGTGAGATATTGCTCGTTGCGACAAACGACGACGGCGTCGTGCAGCTTCTTGAAGTCGGCGTTCTCTTTCACGATCCCGGCGTCGAGCTCCTTGGCCGCGTCGTCGCACGCCTCCACGACCTCGGCCGGGAAGGGCCGCAATCGCACGCCCTGGGCCACGAGCCGCTCGAGGGCGGCCGGGTTCAGATGGTCGTACTTGGCCGACATCCAGACGTTGGACTGGGCGGCGGCGGTCCGGCAGACGTCCCGATAGAGCTTCGGGAGTTCGTTCCACTCGGCGAGGTCGAACGTGACGTGCGGGCAAGGCCCGCCTTCCCACCAGCCCGGACGGTAATGATACCGAGCGCCCTTGTAGACGCCGCGCTTCTCGCCGTAAGGCCCGACCCACTCCGCGGCGTCGATCGTGCCTTCTCGAGCGCCGGGTGGATGTCACCGGCG
>Ga0197142_1001955_pt1 | contig 18512 bp, 14 predicted proteins | sample GBS60_MetaG_FD_148614 | JGI IMG/M metagenome (GOLD analysis project Ga0197142, IMG submission 148614) | Sediment microbial communities from Great Boiling Springs, Gerlach, Nevada, United States - GBS 60_MetaG | ecosystem: Environmental > Aquatic > Thermal springs > Hot (42-90C) > Sediment...
CCGCCGCGGCCGATGAAGAAGGGGGTGGTGGGGAGGCGGCCCAGGGGCTGGTCGTTGTAGAAGACCTCGAGGGAGCCGTCGGCCCAGGCGCGGGCGCGGAGGCGATCGCCGGGGCGGGGGGAGAGGGGCCAGGCGGCGTGTTCGACCCATCCGGTTTGGGGGTGGAAGGATTGCACGTGCAGGCGGCCGGTTTGGGAGTCCAGGTGGAGGGCGAGGGTGCCGGCGCCGGTCCAGTGGGGGCTTTGGGATTTGAGGAGGAGGTGGACGGAGGCGCTGGGGTCGAGGCGGGCGAGGGTGAGGCAGGCTTCCTGGTTGGCGGGGAGGGGGTCGGCGGTGCCGTGGGGGTTCCAGAAGGCCCAGCCGCCCTGGCGGGCGGTGAGGGTGCCGTGTTCGAGGGCCAGGTGGGTGGGGCTGGTGAGGCCGGACCAGTGGGGGCCGAGGGGGCCGTCGGGGCGGTTGAAGTCGTCGCGGGGGAGGCAGTCGAGGAAGCGGCGGGTGGCGAGGTCGAAGTAGAAGCGATCCTCCACCGGATGGCCAGGGTCGGTGTAGGGGTTGGGGGTGGTGATGGGTTGGAGGATGAGGATAGAGTTTTCCACATCGACGATGAAGACAGGCCCCACCGCCCGGGGGGTGGGGTAAGTGACCGCTTCCACGAGGGTCCCGCCATAGACGCTCTCAGGTTGGGAGGGGTCGTAGACGGTGACCACGAGGTGGAGCTGGCCCTGGGGGGAGGGGAGACGAGTGGTTGTAAGAGGATCCCGTTCCATTTCGGATCCGGCGAAGACGATGGTTTGGCGGCGGCTCTCGGGGGAGACGGTGATCCATTCATTCTCGGGCCAGCCGCCGGCGAGCATGGCGATGGGGAGGTCGGTGAGGTGGAGGAAGCCCTCGCCCAGAGGGGTGCCGAAGACACGGAAAGAATAAGCCGGCGTGGGGCTGGGGCCGGGGGTGGGCCGCCAGACAGGGGTGGGGGAGGGATAGAGCCAGAAAGGAATAGCGGTTTGGGTAGCGAGCTGGCTTTCGAAAAGCGCGATTTTCGTAGCGCTCAAGGCTTCGCCGGGATTCAGGGTGGGAGTAGGAGCCTGATCGGGTGGAGTGTAAGAGGAGACAACCCAGAGGATCCATCCCAATCCCCCTGCCAGCCCTGCCCACAGGAACAGTTGGATCAGTGAAACGCTTTTCAGGTGTCGGAAAGGGAAACGCTGCACGGCTCACCTCCCCCAGTAATGGTGGGCTGTCAAATCATACCAGGAAATGTCCGAAGAGAAGCGCGGAGGATCGGCCACCCTCGGTGTGCTTTCCAGGATCTGATGCATCTGCCAGTAGCCTTTCATCGGTCGATTATCGGTGGAAGAGCAGCGGGTCACACCTTCCGGTTGTCCTCTCACTTGGCAGGCATCCCACTGGGTGAGCACTCCGAAGAATCGCATTCGCTCTGCGATCCGGGCGCCGACGTTGAAGCGGGCGACATTCAGCCACTGGCGGGCGTGACTACTCCGGGTGTGATAGATCTCTGGAAAAGGGAAGTTTGAACCGAGTGCCCACGAAATGTAAACGACATCTGTGAATGTCCAAGTTTGACGTAGTCCGAAGCGTTCTTGAGCGAGGCTTTCGATGGGGGTTCCTGTGCGGTCATTGCACTCGCAGGAGCCGAAGTTGAGCAGGTAGGAGCCGAGGTCGAAGAGGTCGGCGACTTCGGTATAGCCCTCCACCCATTCCCGGGTGGCCTGGGGGGTGTTCCAGCTTGGCTCCGCATCGATGGCGCCCAGAACCCGGAACCGCCCCAGCCAGTGGGGATTGCCCCAGATTTGCTGGTTGAGCTGGTTGATCATCTGCGCCCACGCTCGCCCATGCGCCCGAGTCACGGCCTCGCGGCGATTGTTAACGCCCAAAGCAAGATAAAGCCGGGCGGTTCCGTTGCACTCCGCAAAACCATCCAGAAAGCTTTGGGCCAGATCCATAATAGTGGCTGTGGAGGCAAAAAAGTCTTCATCAGTCAAAAGGTTAACCCCATATTCTTCGCCCTCGATGGCAGGATATCCGAAGTCCAGGATAACAGTGCCCCAGCCCCACGGGGGGAGGGCTTGTCCTCGTGCGCAGCCCCATGCCCGGAAGGTCTCAGGGGAGAGTTCCTTTTGGAGCGCCACATACCGGGAGAGGGTGGTCAGGGGATCGATCCACCGGAGGCGAACAGTGCCCCAGGAAGGATAATTGTGATTGGCATCCGGCGGGGTGGCGGTGTCCAGCACCACATTGAGGTAATTGGGGGCCCATGTCCTGGCCTCCAGGAGCACCCGCTGGGTCCCCGTCGAGGTCGAGGACTCTGCGAAGCCGTCCCCATAGGAGGTGCCACCCCACAGGAAGCCCAGACGCAGGGGGTCGTTATCTCCCAGGGGATCGGAGAGCAAGAGAGTCCAGTAAGGGGCGTTGGAGAGGCTCACGGAGAACGAATCCCAATAGCCGGTTCCCCCATTGTAGGGGGGGTTAGGGGTTCCAGGGGCGTTATAAGAGTCCCAGGTGGTAAGGGTGAAGGTGAACTCCACCCGATAGCCCTAGGCGGGGGGCAGGAGGAGGGAGGCCCTGTGGACGCTCGTATTCTGGCTGGCCCTTTCCGGAACATTTGGCCGCCCCAGGTGCAGAGTGTCCGTTACGGCGTTCCCCCGCCAGAGCGAGGTTCCCGAGAAGGCAACCTCCGGGGGCTCCGGGCATTGCCTACAGGTCTGCCAGGTGAGGGGGGGAGCGAGGGCTTGAGCTCGGGCCAGGGCCTGGGTAATGTAAATGTACAGGATAATCGCCAAGGCCATTCCTCGCCAGGCTTGTCTCTGTAGACCTAGCCCAGAGCCGATCAGCACCCAACCGGTGGAGAAGAGAATAACGCCACTTAATGGCAGCCAGGATAATATTGAGGGCTGGACTAGAGGGGCAAAATACCGGAAAACTCCAACTGGCTAGGCGAGCGTGACAAGAGTTAGAAGCGCCGCGACCAGCAAAACCCCTCGCGCCAATCGCCCCTTTAGGACTTGTGTTCCATACTTCATCCCACACCTCCTTAGATCATGCTTGTGGAAACTTTCGCATTTTTCGGGACCAACTTTCTTGTTCTTAGGAGTTACGCAATCCGCAGTTTCGGGTAAGCATGGCTCCCTCCCTCAAGAGCGAGACCGTAAGCTGCGCCACAGGGACAGAACGCCGATTCCCAGCAGGAAGGCCGCCGCCTGCCCCAGATACGCATCCACGCGAAGGCCTCGAAGCCATCCCCGTAAGGGCTCCGGTAGCCCAGCCAGGCTCTGGAATCCAGGCGGGGTGGTCAGCCCCACCAGCACCAGTCCGAGGATCCAAACGACCCAGGCGGTGCGGGTCTGGAAGGGGCCCGCACGCAATGCCCCCCAGAACAGCAACAGGGTGAGCCCAGCGAAAGCCAGGTTCAGCCCCACCCATGCCCAGAGCATCGGCTCGAATCGGAAGGTCGTCGCCCCCCAGGCCCGAACGCCTTCTCGTAGCCGGTCCAGCGCCCAGACCAGGAAAAGATAAACCCATATCCCCAGTAGAACCCGACCGTCTCTTCGCTCATGCATGATCAGATCCCTCGAGACTAATCACAATTACTTCCGCCCTGAGATACACAGAAACGGAAAACCCAGATGCTTCCTCCACGCCTAAGCCTAATAGAGATCGCGCCACTCTGATTCGCAATATCATTAACTTCAACATACCTACCACGCCAAGAAGGATACTGATAGTACCATTGTCCAGAAATTGGTGAGCCAATGTAGAATGATTCATAGTAGTTGCAAAAACCGCCGTCTAATTGTTGCCCAAAGCAAGATGATTCTAACTTGCCCTCATCCCAGGTCACACTAGAATCTAACCGTTCAAATTTGCCTTTATAAAAATCGATAGCAACATACCTTGCAGAATTCCTCCATGTTTCCCAATAGGATTGATGAAGAGTCAAACGCACGGCAAGCGTAGGGTCTGTCTTAGAAATTTCTTTGTAATTGCTTCCTAAAATAGCGATATCATCACTGAGAAATGCGGCCGGAACCGCGACCTCCCATTCTAATTCATGGTAACCATTGTTTTGAATCTTTTGTCTGAGAGATATTGGCAATTTTATTGTATATCCATAGATCGCGTGTCTTAGAACAGCCTTGGCTTGAGGCTCCTTAGCTTGAGGCTCTGGGACGGATGGAGCTCCTTGAACATTTTTGGGCCAAGCTAATGTGAAAGTTAGAAATATCACAGCAAACAGAATTCCCCGCATTGGCCCCTTCTTTAGCATTTGCATTTTGTGACTCATCTTGTCCCTCCTTAATTATTGACATGAAGCGATCATTTTAAATTTTTCGAAAAACGCTATCTTGTCGCTCGATAGATTCGAGCCAAGAATTGACCACTTTTTCACAGGAAGCTCCACACATGGATTCTCTCACTCTGCTCCTCATAGAGACTGTGCGATTGAGCTCTCCTTTCCACGAGTGTGGATTGCCCCGCGTTCTACCTCAAGAATAGGGAAGGGAGTTTGCTGAGTCAAGCGTCCGGTGTTCGATTTTTCAATATTGGAGTGTTCAGATTTTCAACATCTGGCGGTAGGGGAGGGGAGCGGAGAAGCCACCAGGCCCAGAGGGGTGGGATGGGGTGGGGGGCCTCCGGCGGGCCCTCCCAGATCCCCACGCCCCAGCCCAGGGCGAGCAAGGCCTCCGGGCTGCAGACGCCCAGGCGGCGCATCAGCCGGTTCCGATAGGCCAGGACGCCGGCCGGGGAGACGCCCCAGCGGCGGGCCAGGGCTTTGGGAGGCAGCCCGGCGGCCAGGTCCCGCCAGCGGTGCCAGTCCCGACGGGATAGCTGGCGCAGCGAGCGGCCGAGGGCCTCTTCAAAGGCCTGCGCCCGGTCCAGGATTTCGGAGGGCCAGGCGAGCTGGCCCCGAGTCAGCCGGTCCAGGGTTTGTCGCCACGTTTCGGGGGATAGCGTGAAATCCAGCACGCTGGCCAGGCCGATCTCTCCGGTGATCCAGGCGGCCAGGGGGGAGCATTCGGCTTCCAAAAGCGCCAGGGGGCGTCGGGTTCGGCGCAGGAGGGGGAGCAGGAGCCAGCCGGAGGGGCGGACGCCGATCCCCGCGAGGAGCAGCGGGGCGGTGTCGGGGAGGGTCCACAGCGCCTCCGGCGTGGGGAGGGGACGCAGGGACGGGAAGCGTGCGGGAAGCAACGCGCAAAGCATCGGCAGGGCCCACAAGCCGATCCCATCCATCGGTTGGCTCCTCCAAACGCTCTGAACGAGCCCAGTATAGCACGGCGCTCTCGGGCTGTCAAGATCCACGCGCTCCTGCCTCCCGTCGAAGGCCCCTGCCTTCAGAATGGGGACTCGCCCTCTTGACATACGAACACGATCTTTTTATAATCGGGCTGAATTTCGCACACGTGTGCGCCCGCCATGCGCGTGACGATCAAGGACATCGCCCGGGCGGCGGGAGTGAGCCACACCACGGTCTCCCGGGCCCTGCGGGGCAGCGAGGAGATCCGCCCGGAGACCCGGGCGCGGATCCAGGCGATCGCCGAGGCCATGGGCTACCGGCCGAACCCCGTGGCCCGGGCCCTCCAGGGCCGCCGCACCCAGACCCTCGGCGTGGTGGTCACCCGCCTCAGCGACCCCTTCCATACGGAGGTGGTCCAGGGCATCGAGATGGTCGCCCAGGCCCGCGGCTACGGGATCCTCCTCAGCCTCTCCCACGAGGACCCGGAGAAGGAGCGCGCCATCGTGGAGCTCCTGGCGGCCAAGCAGGTGGATGGCATCATCGTGGCCGCCTCCCGGCTGGGCAGCCGCTACCTCCCCATGCTGGAGGCCCTGCGGATCCCTATCGTGCTGATCAACAGCCACCAGACCGGTCCCTACGTCTACTCGGTGGCCACCGACAACGTCCACGGCGGCTACCTGGCCGCGGCTTACCTGATCCGCCTGGGCCACCGGGCCATCGCCTACATCGGCAGCCGCCGGGGCGGCCGCAGCAACCAGGACCGTTACCGCGGCTACCGGCAGGCGTTGCGGGAGGCCGGGCTATCCGTCCGCCCGGAATGGATAGTGAAAGGGGACGGGCGGGTGGAGGGCGGGGAGGCGGCCATGCGCCGGCTGCTGGAGGCCGATCCCCGCCCCACGGCGGTGTTCTGCTACAACGACCTCACGGCCATCGGCGCCCTAAAGGCGGCGCTGCGGGCCGGCCTGCGGGTGCCCGGGGACCTCTCCATCATCGGCTTCGATGGGCTGGAGGAAGGCACATACGTGACCCCGATGCTGACCACCGTGGCCCAGCCCCGCCGGCAGCTGGGGCGGCTGGCGGCGGAGATGCTGCTCGAGATCCTGGAGGGTCGTCCCTCCCCGAAACACATCCTGCTCCAGGGGACGCTGATCGAGCGCGAATCCTGTGGGCCGCCGCTTTAAAGATCTTTCGCGTTCCCTTCGCCGGGCCTTGGGATCCCTTTCCCATCCCGTTGATCGGTTCCCGATATGCTGGCGAGCGGATATCCTGTGAAAGAGGAGGTCGCCATGAAACGCGCAATCGGTTCCGCCCTGTCGTGGATGGCTGTTGTGGTCCTCCTGATCGCCGCGTGCGCGCCGGCGGCCACGCCGACGCCCATCCCGACCGCCGCCCCGCCGCCCACGCCGGCCCCCAGCCCCACCCCCGCGCCCTCCCCCACGCCGGCCCCGGTGGAGCTCTCCATCACCTGCCGCTGCGTCAAGGGCGGGGTGAACGCCAACACGGTCAAGTGGCTCACCGAGACCGTCATCCCCGCCTTCGAGCAGCAGATGGCCGCCAAGGGGACCCCCGTCAAGGTGCGGCTGGTGGAGTTCGGGGGCAGCGATGAGGAGCTCAAGGCCCAATACGCCCTGGACCTCAAAGCCGGCAAGGGCCACGACGTGATGGCCTTCGACGGCTTCTGGACGGCGGAGTTCGTCGCCGGCGGGCTGATCAAGCCGCTGGACGAGATCGCCGGCCCCGAGGTCAACCAGTGGGAGGGCTGGGCTCACATCCCGGACCGGGTGCAGGCGCTGCTGATGTATCAGGGCAAGCGCTACGGCATCCCCACCGGCACCGACGTCCGGGTGATCTGGTATCGCAAGGACCTCTTCCAGAAGGCCGGCCTGCCGGCGGACTGGCAGCCGACCTCCTGGGAGGACATCTTCGCCGCCGCCCGGCAGATCAAGAAGGCCCTCCCCGATGTGATCCCTATGCAGGTCAACGCCGGGACCGCCATGGGCGAGGCGACCACCATGCAGGGCTTCTACCCGGTGCTGCTGTCGGCGGGCTCTTTCATCTACGATTGGGACCAAAACAAGTGGATTGTGCGCAGCCCGGCGATGCTGGACGCCCTGAACTTCTACAAGCGGGTCTACCTCGATGAGAAGCTGGGCGACGCCCGCCTCCAGCTCATCAAGGAGGGCCGCAACCAATCCTTCGCCCTGTTCCGCGACGGCAAGATCGCCATGCTGTGGGAGGGGGATTACTTCTGGCGCTCGGTGGTCAACCCGGCCGTTAAGTCCGAGTGGGCCATCCCCAACCGGGATGAGGTGGTGGGCTGGGCCAAGATCCCGGCCAAGGAGCCGGGCCAGGGCTACCGGGGCCAGGACTTCGTGACCATCTCCGGCGGCACCGGCTTCATCCTCAACCCCAACACCAAGCACCCGAAGGAGGCCTGGGCCTTCCTCTCGTTCATGTTCAGCAAGGAGATGCTGATGGAGTTTCAGAAGATCGAGCCGCGGATCCGGGCCCGGGACGACGTGCCGGTGACGGGGGATCCGGTGATGACGGAGCTGGTCAAGCTGCTGCCGCTGACCACGGTCCGCCCCATGCTCCCGGTCTATCCCAAGGTCTCCCAAGCGGCCCAGTTGGCCACCGAGCGGGTGGTCTCGGGCGAGATGACGCCGGAGCGGGCCATGGAGGCCTACGCGAAGGAGGTGACGGACCTGGTCGGGCCGGACAACGTCCTGGACCTCATGCCGCGCTAAGCCCCGACGGGGGTGGTGAGGTCATCCGGGAGGCCCGGGGTGTCGGGAGGCGGCGCCCCGGGCCTCATCGGGAGGAGCATGCGAGGAGGAACCATGGTCCCGCGTCGCCCCATCCTGTCCCTTCCCATTGGGCTGCTGTTCCTGCTGCCCGCCCTCTTCTTCGTGGCCGTCTTCCTGGTCTTCCCCTCCCTCTGGGTGCTCTGGATCAGCCTGACCAACCAGGCCCTGACCGGGGAGGCGGCCCTGCGGCCCCAGTTCGTGGGCCTGGCCAACTTCCGGTATCTCTTCGACCCTGAGAACTGGGCGGTGCGGGGCTACTTCGGGAACGCCCTGCGCAACAGCGTCCTTTTCGTCGTCGGCTCAGGCCTGATCGGCCAGGCAGGGCTGGGGTTGGCCATCGCCTGGGCCTTCCACCGACGCCGAGGCCTGCTGCGGGAGGTCCTCTACACCCTGGTCATCCTGGCCTGGATCATCCCGGACGTGGTGGTGGCCTTCATGTGGGTGGCCTACCTGGACCGGGATCAGGGGACCCTGAACGCCCTCCTCTCGGCCCTGGGCCTGGGGCGGGTCGACTGGCTGATCGAACGGCCGCTGCTCTCGGTCATCATCTTTAACACCTGGCGGGGGACCGCCTTCTCGATGTTGCTGTTCTCCTCAGCCTTAGCGATGCTGCCTCCCTCGTATCTGGAGGCGGCGGCGGTGGCCGGGGCCCGCCCGTATCAGGCCTTCCGGGACATCATCCTTCCCTCCATCCGCAGCCACATCGTCACGGACCTGATCCTGATCACCCTGTGGACCTTCAACACCTTCACGCCGTATCTGATCACCGGGGGCGGCCCCACCTTCCGCTCGGAGGTGGTCTCGATTTACACCTTCCGGGTCGCCTTCCAGCATTTCGAGTTCGGCCGCGGGGCGGCGGTAGCGGTGGTGATGATGCTGATCAATCTGACCCTGGCCCTGGCCTATCTCTCCACCCTGCGTCGGGAGGCCCGTGCCCGATGACGGTGATCCGCTACGTTCTCTCCCGCATCCTCTTCGCCGGCTTCGCCGCCCTGGTGGGCGCTTTCTTCGCCCTGCCCATGCTGTGGCTGACCCTGGCCCCCTTCAACGCCCGGGGGACCCTGGCGGTGGAGATCCCCCGGCCCTTCACCCTGGACAACTTCCAGGCCGTCTTCGCCAACACCTTCGCCGTGCGGGCTCTGGGCAACAGCTTGATCCTGGCCGGGGGGACGATGCTGGTGGTGACCCTGGCGGCCACCCTAGCCGCCTACGCCCTCTCCCGGGCGGAGGTGCCCTACTACGATCTCCTCACCTATGGCCTGATCCTCTTCTCCTCGGTGGTCACCGGCACGGCGGCCATGGTCCCCATCTTCCTTCTGGCCAATGCCCTGGGGCTGGTGGACACTTACGTCGGGGTGATTATGGCCTTCACAGGGGGGCTGCTGCCCACGGCCATTTTCATCCTGCGGGATTTCGTGGAGGGCCTCCCTCGGTCCTACGAGGAGTCGGCCATGGTCTGCGGGGCGAGCCCCTGGCGGATGGTATGGGATGTGGTGATGCCGCTGCTGCGGCCGGGGATGATGGTGGTGGGGATCTGGGCCTTCGTGCAGGTCTGGGGGGCCTTCCTCATCCCCTTCGTGCTGCTGCGCAGCCCGGAGCGCATGCCCGCCGCCATCGCCATCTACTCCTTCTACACCGAGGCGGGCACCCCTATCCTTACCCTCACCTCGGCCTACGCGCTGCTCTACGCCCTCCCGGTGTTGGCTCTCTATCTCTTCGTCAACGCCCGTTATGGGTTCCGGTTCTTCGGGGGGATCAAGCGCTGAGATCCGGCGAGATGGATCCGGTAGAATGGGATCTGCAGGCCTTTGATCGAAGGGGGAGTCGATGGAATGGCGGGATTACATCTCCATGGATCCGGAGGTCCTGGGCGGGGTGATTCGAGGCACCCGTGTCCCTGTGCAGATGGTGATCGGCTCCCTTGTCCTGGATGGGACCGCCTCTCCATGGCGAGGTGCTGCAGAGCACGTCTTCGGGCAATTGGCTGCGGAATCTTAACGTTAACGCGTGATCATCAACTGGGATCCAGCGTCCTTCTCCGCGTGCAGGAGCCTTATCCTCGAGGCATCTTCTTCAGGAGGCAGAGCGTGCCATGGCGCGGATCCGGCTGGAGGGGGTGACGAAGGCGTTCGGGGCGGTGGTGGCGGTGGACACGGTGACCCTGGACATCGAGGACGGGGAGTTCTTCGCCCTGCTGGGGCCCTCCGGGTGCGGGAAGACCACCACCCTGCGTCTCATCGCCGGGCTGGAGCGCCCCACCCGGGGGCGGATCTTCATCGGGGAGCGCGACGTCACCGAGCTCCCTCCACAGGCCCGGGACGTGGCCATGGTCTTCCAGGACTACGCCCTCTATCCGCATATGACTGTCCTGGAGAACATTGGCTACCCGCTCAAGGTGCGCCGTTACGCCAAACCCGAGATCCATCGCCGGGTCCGGGAGGTGGCGGAGGTCCTGCAGATCGCGGATCTGCTGGACCGACGGCCGGGGCAGCTGTCGGGCGGGCAGCAGCAGCGGGCCGCCGTCGCCCGGGCCCTGGTCTACCAGCCCCAGGCCTTCCTCTTCGACGAGCCGCTGAGCAATCTGGACGCCAAGCTGCGCCTGGAGGCCCGCAGCTTCCTGAAGCATCTCCAGAAGTCCCTGGGCATCACCACCGTCTACGTCACCCACGACCAGGCGGAGGCCATGGCCCTGGCGGACCGCATCGGGGTGATGGATCGGGGCCGCCTGCTGCAGGTGGGGACGCCCCTGGAGATCTACCGGCGGCCCCGCAACACTTTCGTCGCCACCTTCATCGGAAGCCCTCCCATGAACCTGCTCTCCGGCCGCCTCCACCTGGCCGAGTCCGCCCTGATCCTGACGGACGGCCAGGCGCTCTCGGTGGCCGACCGCGTCGAGGCGTTGCGCCAGGCCTTCCGGGAGGGCGAGCGGGTCTGGCTGGGGGTTCGTCCCGAGCATCTGGCCCTGGCCGATGGGCCCGGGCCGACCCATCTCTCCGCCCGGGTCTACGCGGTGGAGCCGCTCGGGGTGGAGACGCTGGTGACGGTTCAGGTGGACGAGGAGCGCCTCACCCTGCGGCTGTCGGTGGATGAGCCGCCGGTGTTGCGGGAGCAGGTGTGGGTGCGGGTGCCGATGGAGCGGGCGCTCTTCTTCCGGGAGAGCGGCGAGCTGGCCCTGTGAGGGGGAAGCCAATGCGGACGCTATTGCGCTGGGAAGGCCGCTTCACCCCGGCTGACAAGGCGGCCTCGGATTACGTGCTCCTGCCCTTCGAGGTCCCCCCTGGCATCGCCCGCCTTGAGGTCCGCTACACCTTCGAGGGCCAGGGCCAGCCGGAGAGCCCGAACGCCATCGACCTGGGCCTGTTCGACCCGCGAGGGGCCGACTTCCTGCGCGGGGAGGGCTTCCGGGGCTGGAGCGGGAGCGCCCGAACGGAGGCGGTGCTCACGCCCTGGGCGGCCACCCCAGGCTATCTGCCCGGCCCTCTCCTCCCCGGCCGCTGGCACGTGATCCTGGGGCTCTACCGCATCGCCCCCCAGGGTTGCGCCTGCGCAGTGACCGTTCTGGCCTCCGAGGAGGAAGGGCCGCTCCCGCATCCCCCACCCCCGGAGGGGGGAATCGAGGAGCTTCCCTCCCGGCCCGGCGGGGGGGCAGCCTGGCTGCGGGGGGATCTCCAGAGCCACAGCCACCACAGCGACGCGCCGGGCTCCTTAGAGGACCTGGTGGCCGCCGCCCGGCGGCGAGGGCTGGATTTCCTGGCGGTGACGGAGCACAACACCGTCAGCCACTTCCCCTATCTGCGGGCCTGGAGCGGGCCGGATCTCCTGCTCATCCCGGGGGAGGAGGTGACCACGTATTACGGCCACATGAACGCCTGGGGCCTCTCCCGCTGGCTGGATTTCCGCTGCCGGACGGTGGAGGAGCTGCGGGCGGTCATCGACGCCGCCCACGCGATGGGCGCCCTGGTCTCCATTAACCATCCCAAGACCGACGGGCCGCCCTGGGAGTATCCTCTGGATCTCCCGGTGGACGCGGTAGAGGCCTGGCAGGGGCCCTGGCCCCTGCGCAACTGGGAATCCCTGGCCTTCTGGGACCGGCTGTTGCGGGCCGGGCGCCGGGTGACGGCGGTGGGCGGCAGCGATAAACACCAGGACCGACCCGGCGAGGGCACGCCCTTTTATCAGGTCGGCCACCCCACCACCTGGGTGTATGCGGCGGATCGGACGGTCCCGGCCATCCTGGAGGCCATCCGCTCCGGCCGGGTGGTGATCACCGCGGACGTGGACGCCCCGTGGCTGGAGCTCACGGCCGAGCGCGGGGATACGACCTGGATGGTGGGGGAGACCGTCCCGCCCGGCGGCGCTGTCCGGGTGCGCTATCGGGTGTGGGAAGGGAAGGGCCTGCACCTGCGGCTGCTCTCCCGGGAAGGGGAGCTCCTCTTCCTCCCGGTGGATCGTTCCCCCTTCGAGGGGGTGCTGGAGCTCGACCTGGGCCGCCACCGCTACGTCCGGGCGGAGCTACGGGGCGTACGGCATTTCGCGGAGGAGACTCCGGATGACCTGCCGATGGTCGCGATGACCAACCCCATCTGGGGAGGCCCGGGCCCGGAGGGGCCGTGAAGCGGCCTCGGAACGCGGACATCTTCCCACGGAGGCGTGCGGATGCAACCGGAAGCCTTCATCGTCCCCCACACCCACTGGGATCGGGAGTGGTATCGCCCCTTCCAGGCCTTTCGTTACCGTCTGGTGGACCTGGTCGAACAGGTCCTTCGGATGATCGAGGGGGATCCGGATTTCAGGGGGTTCCTGCTCGACGGCCAGTCGGTGATCCTGGAGGACGTCCTCACGGTGCGCCCGGATCTGGAGCCGCGGATCCGACAAGCGGTGGAGGCCGGCCGCCTCTGGATCGGCCCCTGGTATGTGCTCCCTGACGAGTTCCTGGTGAGCGGGGAGGCGCTCGTCCGCAACCTCCAGGTTGGGATTCGCATCGCCCGCCGCTTCGGCGGCGAGATGCCCATCGGCTACACGCCGGATCCCTTCGGCCATGTGGGACAGCTGCCCCAGATCCTGAAAGGGTTCGGGATCGAGGCCGCCGTGTTCCAGCGCGGCCTGGACGAGCAGCCCACGCTCCTCTGGTGGGAAGCCCCAGACGGCACCCGGATCTTCACGATGTATCTCCGGAACGGCTACGGGAACGCCGCCTGGATCCCGGAGGACGCGGAGGCCCTGGCGGCCTACCTGAAGGCCCAGGCCCTCTCCCTGATGCCCCACACGCCGGTTCCCCTCCTCCTGCTTATGAACGGGACGGATCATCTCTTCCCCCATCCGCGGCTGACGGAGTGGCTCCGGGCGGCCCAGGCGCATCTCCCGGATCTCCGCCTGCGCCTCGCTTCCCTGGCGGATTACATCGCCGCGGTGCGGACTGCTCTCGGCGAGCGGCTGTCGGATCTCCCGGTGGTCCGCGGGGAGCTGCGCTCCAGCCGACGCCATCCAGTCCTGCCCGGCGTGCTCTCCACCCGCATCTGGATCAAGCAGCGCAACGCCGCCGTCCAGACCGCGCTGGAGCGCTACGCGGAGCCCCTGATGGCCTTCGCGCATCTGCTCTGCGGCTTGGACCGACGGGCCTTCCTTTTCGAGGCGTGGCGGCTCCTCCTTCAGAACCACTTTCACGATTCGATCTGCGGGACGGGGGTGGATGCGGCCCATGAAGACATGCGGCCGCGCTTCGATCATGCTGAGCAGATCGCCCGCCAGGTGAGCCAGGAATCCATGGAGCGCCTCCTGCGGCCGGAGGCAGCCGAAGCCCCGCCCGGCTGGCTGGCCTCGGACCCGGCGTCGATGGAGCAGACGCTGCTGGTCTACTGCCCGATCCCGGGCCCCGTTCGAGGCCCCGTGGAGCTGACCCTCCCCGCCCTCCCGCCGGGCCTGACGTATTGCCTCCTGGATCCCGAAGGGCGTGAGCTCCCGCTCTTTCAGGTGGAGCGGGGGACGCCTGACGAGACGCGCTGGACTGTCAGCTCGACGGAGTGGCCGGGCTTCCTGAACCGCCTGCTCTGGGCCTACGTGGGCCCCTATGCGGCGAAGCGGGTGTGGGTGGATCTCGAGGGGCAGCGGATCTGGGCGGAGTGGGCGGACGCCTCCGCAGATATGGATCACGGGATGATCACCCGTGTCGTTCGCGTGGCCCGCCAGCTGGGGGAGCGACAACCGGCCATCACGGCCCCATGGACGGTCTCGGCGGCGATGGGAGGAGCCTCCCGTTGGGCCTTCGTCCTCCCGGAGGGCCGGGGGGTCGGCCTCCAGGCCTACCGGCTGCAGATCCGCCCCGGGACACCCCGCCTGGTCACCCGACGTCCCCGGGCGGAGCTGGAGATCGCCAACGAGTTCTTCCGCCTCACAGCGGATCCCTCAGATGGGACCCTGCAGCTGGAGGATCTCCGGACGGGCCGGCGGTGGCGCGGCCTGAACCGCTTCGAAGATGAAGGGGATGCCGGGGATGTCTACAACCATGAGCTGCCGGCAGAGGATCGGCGGGTGGACCGCCCGGCGGCGCCGCCCCGGGTGGAGGCCTGGGAGGAGGAGCCGTTCGGTCAGTGCCTGGAGGTCGATTTGCCGTATGAGATCCCGGCCGGGCTGCGGCCGGACCGCCGGGGACGCTCCGCGGAGATGATCCCGCTGTCGATCGCCGTGCGGGCATGGCTGCGACCGGGAGTTCCCCGGGTCGATATGGAGGTCGTGGTGGACAATCGGGCGGCCGATCACCGCCTGCGTGTGGTCTTCCCCACCGGCATCCGGTCCGAGACCTGGGTGACGGAGGGGGCGTTTGACCTCGTGGTTCGCCCGGTGGGCCTCCGCGTCCGGGCCGATGACTCCTGGGTGGAGCAGCCGGCCCCTACCGCCCCCCAGCAGGGCTTCGCGTTCGTGGAGGACGCCACCGGCGGGCTCCTGGTGGCGAACCAGGGGCTCCCGGAGATCGAGGCCCGGACGGACGCGGAGGGACAGGTGGAGCTGGTCCTCACCCTGTTGCGGTGCGTGGGCTGGCTGTCGCGGGGGGATCTGCGATCCCGGCGGGGGCATGCGGGGCCGCCGCTGCCCACGCCCGCTGCGCAGATGATCGGGCGCTGGGCCTTCCGCTACAGCCTGATCCCCTACACCGACCGTTGGGAGGCGATCCGGGAGGCCCAGCGCTTTCAGGCGCCGCCCCTCGCCAGGGCGGGCCCGGGCCGTCTGTCGGAGCGACCGTTCCTGGAGGTAGAGCCGGCCGCCTTTGTCCTGACCGCTGTGAAGGCCCCTGAGGAGGGGGAGGGCCTCATCGTGCGAGGGTATAACGCCGCCGAGGAGGTCGTCCAGGTCCGGCTTACCTTCTGGCAGCCGGTTCAGGCGGCCTGGCGGGCGGACCTCATGGAGCGTCCCCAGGAGCCCCTTCGCCCGGAGAGGTCCTCTCTGACCTTCCGGGCCCGCCCCAAGGAGATCGTCACCGTGCGGGTGGTCCTCGCCCCGCTCCTCCGGCATTCGGAAGGATAAAGCCAGAAGCCGGTCCCAGGCGGATGCGGTGCGGCGGGGAGGAAGGCCTGAGGAGGCCTCCTCCCCTTTTTATCGCCACGCCTCCGGGAGGGATGCCGGAGAGTCCCGACGCCTTCATCCTTCCTCCGGGGGATCTTCGCAGGATCTTCACAGGACCCGGGCAGAATCCAGGGTGGAAGTGAGATCCACAGGCGGGAGGAAGCCGATGAAGCGTTGGAAAATCGTGGGGGCGCTGGTGTTGCTGGTGCTTCTGATCGGGATGGTGGGGGTTGGAATCGGCATCGCACGGATGGCGATGGGATGGACCCTTCCCACCTTCGACGGGGCCGGGCCGGTCCCCTCGGCTCCGGGGCCGGGCCGATGGCCCGGCGGGAGGACGGGTCCGTGGAGTGGGATGGGGTGGGGGGCGATCCCGGGGACGCCTCTCTCCGATGAGGAGGCGGTGCGCATCGCCCGCGATGTCATCGCCGCCTATGGGAACCCGGACCTGGAGCTGGCTGAGGTCATGGCCTTCGATAACCACTTCTACGCCCAGGCGCGGGAGCGCTCCACCGGCCGCTACGCCTTCGAGTTTCTCATCGATCGGTTCACCGGGGCCGCCCATCCGGAGCCGGGGCCCAACATGATGTGGAACGCCCGCTACGGGATGATGAGGAACCACGGCATGATGGGGAGCGGGTGGGGCGTCTCCGGGGAGATGCGCCTCTCGCCGGAGGAGGCGCGGCGGATCGCCCAGGCTTACCTGGATTCGGCGATGCCGGGGGCCACGGTAGATGAGGAGGCCGATCCCTTCTACGGCTACTACACGCTGCACATCCTGCGGGACGGCCGGATCGTTGGGATGCTCAGCGTGCACGGCAGCACTGGCCAGGTGTGGGTGCATACCTGGCATGGGAGCTTCCTGCGGATGGTCTACGGCCATGAGGGGGAGCACGGATCCTTCGGGGGCGATGGCGCGGCCCTCGCGTTCCTGTCCATAATTTCCCTGTGAAGGAGGAAAACCATGAGCCGCAACTGGATTGGCCTGCTGATCGGAGCGCTGGTGTTGCTGGTCCTGCTGGTCGGCGCCCTGGGCCTGCTGGCCGGCCCGGCGTGGGGCTGGGGCTGGGGGTGCCCGGGTTGCCCGATGATGGGGCGCTGGGGCTGGGGCGGCATGGGCTGGGGCTTCGGGCTGTGGATGATGCTGCTGGGCCTGCTGCTCCCCTTGCTGTTCCTCGGCCTGATCATCGCCGCGGTGGTCTGGGGGATCCAGCAGGTGACCCGGGCCGGCGGCCTGCCCCCCGCTGCGCCTCCGGCGGCTCGCTGTCCGCAGTGCGGCCGCCCCGTCCAGGCGGACTGGGCCCACTGCCCCTACTGTGGGGCTTCGTTGACCGGCGGGTCGGCACGGCAGGGTTGAAGGCTCACGGAGTCAGGCAGAGCAGAGGGTCGGCATGCGGACGGTGCTGGTGGTGGAGGACGAGCCCCGGATGCGCCAGGTGATCCGGGCCTACCTGGAGCAGGCGGGGTTCCGCGTGATCGCGGTGGGGGACGGCCCCAGCGCGTTGCATGCCTTCCGGCGGGAGCGGCCCGACCTCATCGTCCTGGACCTGATGCTGCCGGGCATGGATGGCTTCGACGTCTGTCGCGCCATCCGGCGGGAGTCCGGGGTGCCCATCCTCATCCTGACGGCGCGGGTGGAGGAAGAGGATCGGGTGGTGGGCCTGGAGCTGGGGGCGGACGATTACATCACCAAGCCCTTCAGCCCGCGCGAGCTGGTGGCGCGGGTTCGCGCGGTCCTGCGGCGGGCACAGGGAGAGATCTCCCCGCCCGCCGTCCTCCGGGTGGGGGATCTGGTCATTGACCTGGAGCGCCGGGAGGTGCGGGTGGGCGACCGGGAGGTCCGTCTGACGCCCACGGAGTTCGAGCTGCTGACGGCCATGGCGCGCCATCCGGGCCGTGTCTTCACCCGACTGCAGCTGCTGGAGCGGATCCAGGGCGCAGCCTACGAAGGATATGAACGGACCATCGACGCGCACATCAAGAACCTGCGCCAGAAGATCGAGCCGGATCCCCGCAACCCGCAGTATATCCTCACCGTCTATGGGGTCGGCTACAAGCTTCGGGAGGAGTGAGCGGGGGGATCCGGATGCGGAGCCTGTGGGCGAAGCTGACCCTGGCCTTCGTCGGCGTGGTCGTCCTGAGCCTGCTGACCACGGCCCTCCTGATCGCCCTGGCCACCGCAGGGGAGTTCCGGGTCTATGTGGCCCGGGGGAACCGGCGCTGGGCGGAAGGGCTGGCTCCGCTCTTCGCCGCATATTACGCCCGCGTCGGGAGCTGGGAGGGCGTGGAGGTCCTGCTTGAGGGCATGCCGATGCCCATGCCCGGCATGGGGCCCATGCATCCGCCGATGGGGATGAGCGGGGCTATGTGGCGGATGATGGGCCACCGCCTGATCCTGACGGACGAGGCGGGGCGGGTCCGGCTGGATTCCGAGGGAATCGCGGTGGGCGCCCTCCTCCCGGCGGCGCGGGAACAGGGGGTCCCGATCCGCGTGGGCAGGCAGACGGCGGGATGGCTGCTGATCGGCGAGGTAGAGGGCCCCACAGGGCCCTCCGCAGCGTTCCTCGCTCAGATGCGTCGGGCGATCGCCCTCAGCACGCTGCTCGGGATCGTCCTGGCCCTGGGGGCGGGCTCCTTTGTGTTCTTCCGGCTGATGCGTCCGCTCCAGGCCCTCCAGCGCGTGTCCCGACGGATCGCAGGCGGGGATCTCGGCACGCGCATCCCGACGCGGGAGGCCGGGGAGCTGGGAGAGGTGGCCCGGGCGTTCAACCAGATGGCGGAGGCGCTGGCCCGGGCGGAGCAGCAGCGGCGTCAGATGCTGGCGGACATCGCCCACGAGCTCCGCACCCCCCTGGGGATCCTGCAGGGGCAGCTGGAGGCGCTGCTGGATGGCGTCC
>Ga0197142_1001956_pt1 | contig 18497 bp, 16 predicted proteins | sample GBS60_MetaG_FD_148614 | JGI IMG/M metagenome (GOLD analysis project Ga0197142, IMG submission 148614) | Sediment microbial communities from Great Boiling Springs, Gerlach, Nevada, United States - GBS 60_MetaG | ecosystem: Environmental > Aquatic > Thermal springs > Hot (42-90C) > Sediment...
GTTGCAAAAGGGTAAAGAACCAGGAAAGCGATTATCCGACATTGTACACGTGCCCCCATACGATGCCAACTCCAACCCCACATGGAGGGCCTGTTGAGGGTATAATAGCCCCTGGGGTCTGACGCAGTGCGTCAGACCTCTTTTGCGCCCCTCTCTTTCCAAGCGAGTACCCTACGGACCTATGCGTCTCCTTGCCGTCGTTTCCTATGGGATTGTGCTGCTCAGCACACTCCTCTTCTATCGCCCCAAAAGACCGCCGGCCTCGGTGTGGTTATGGCCCCTGCGTCTGCTGGCCCAGGCTCTGGCACCGGTGTCGGGTCTGACCGGAACCGTAGCCGCTTTGATAGGGCTGATACGGCGGAACGGCGCCCTGTTGACGGCCGGCTTTGTGGGCGCCGCCCTCAATGCCCATTACATCCAACGGGTCAGTTCCCACCACGATGCCTTTGCCCGCGCCTTCGGCCCCGATTGGGAACAGCGCATTCCCCTGGCATTGCGTCCACGCCTGTGGCCGCGGCGCTGGACGCCGCTGCTCCCCCCGCCGCCGGCCGTGCACCTGCCCGATATTCGCTACGGCGTTTCCACCGATGGGACCCCGCTCCTGGCCGATCTGTGGTTACCGCCGAGCAACGTGACCCACAGCGGCCTGGGCATTGTCTACATCCACGGCGGCGCCTGGCGCCGTGGCGACAAGGACGCAGGGACGCGCCCCTTCTTCCGACGCCTGGCCGGACAGGGCCATGTCATCCTGGATATCGCCTACAGCCTGGGGCCGAAGGTGCCGCTGACCCAAATGGTGGGCGATGTCAAGCGCGCCATCCTCTGGCTGAAGGCCCATGCGGCCGACTACGACATCCGCCCGGACCGTATCGTCCTCATCGGCGGATCGGCCGGGGGGCATCTGGCGCTGCTGGCGGCCTACACACCCAACCATCCCGAACTACCGCCGGGTCCGGAAGCAGGGGATACATCGGTGCGGGCCGTGGTGGCCTTCTATCCACCTACCGACCTGCTGGCCATCTACCGGGAATCGCAGGCGCTGATTGAAGACTTCCTCGGTGCGCAAAACGAAGCCACGCGGCTACAGGCATGGGCGGCATTGGCCACCTTTCGGGCCCTGGGCTTTGTGCCACGCGCCCGCGCCGGGAGCGAGGAGATGAACTACATCGCCCGGCTCCTCGGCGGCCGCCCGGAAGCCGTCCCTCATCTGTACCGCCTGCTCTCGCCCATTGCCCATCTCGGCCCGCATTGCCCGCCCACGCTGCTGTTGCAGGGTAGCGATGATTTCTTCGGCTTTGCGCCGACGGTCCGACGCTTCTACGAAGCCCTCCTGGCTGCCGGCGTGGTCGCCGTGCTCATCGAGTACCCGCATGCCGACCATGCCTTCGACCTGGTCTTGCCGCGCTTATCCCCGGTAGCTCAGGCGGCCGTTTACGATGTCGAGCGTTTTCTGGCCTTGATGGTGTAGACCTCAGACCGGCTCGACCAGCAGACGGCGCAGCACTTTGCCCAGGAAGTTCTTAGGCAGCTCCGACCGGAATTCGATGTCCCAGGGCACGGCTTCAGGGTCCAGGCGACGTCGGCACAGGTTGAGCAGTTCGTCTTTCGAGGGCGCCGTGCCGGGCCGTGGCACGACAAAAGCCTTGATCCGCCATCCGCCGGCGCCGTCGGGCACGGCCACCACGGCGGCTTCCTGGACTTTGCTGTGCTCGTAGAGGATTTCTTCGATGTCCCGCGGATAAATGCGGCGCTCCCCCAGGGTGATGACCTCGCTCTTGCGACCGATCAGATGGAAGTAGCCATCCGTGTCCATCAGAGCCAGGTCGCCGGTAAAAAGCCAGCCGTCTTGCAAGCGGGTATCGCCGACGGCGGCGCTGCCGGTGACATAGCCCTGCATCACCTGCGGCCCGCGCACGACCAGTTCACCCACCTGACCGGGTGGTAGATCGGCGCCGGTATCCGGGTCGACAATGCGGGCATCGGTATTGGGCAACGGCAGGCCGATGGAGCCCGGCTTACGGGTGCCGATCAGGGGATTGGCATGGGTGACGGGCGAGGCTTCGGTCAGGCCGTAGCCTTCGACCAGACGACCGCGGGTCAGCTTCTCGAAGGTCTCCTGGACCTCCACCGGAAGCGGCGCGGCGCCGCTCAGGCAGGCTTTGATGCTGCCCAGGCCGTACTCGCGCACATTGGGCGCGTGGTTGATGGCCGCATAGAGCGAGGGCACGGCCGGGAAGATGCTGGGTCGGGTGGTACGCACATGCTCGAGCAGAAGCCGCAGGTCGATCAGCGGCAAGAGCACGATGGTAGCGGCCACGGCGATGGGCAGATTCATGGCCGTGGTCATGCCGTAGCTGTGGCGCAGCGGGATGGCGGCCAGGAAGGTCTCACCACCGTAGCGCAGATCGGGAAACCAATGCCGGGTTTGCACGGCATTGGCCACGAGATTGGCATGAGTCAACCCCACGCCTTTGGGCAGACCGCTCGTCCCCGAGGTGAAGAGGATGGCGGCCAGGTCCTGCGCGGTGATGGTGGTCGGCGGCGGGTCGTAGGGCGCATCCCGCAAGAGCGCCGTCAGCGAGCGGCCCGCGCTCGCCGGTTCTTCGGCCAGAGGACCGACGGCAAAAGTCCAACGTTGCAAAAAGAGGGCATAAGCCTCAGGACCCAACGCCTCGGCAAGGGGATCGACCAGCAGCACCTCGCGCACCGGCGCCTCCTGACGCACGGCCGCGATCAGATGGCCGAACTCCGCCAGGGTGACCAGCATCACCGCCTGGGCCTCGGCGGCTTCGCGGGCGATGTGTCCGGCATCGGCATCCGGATTCGGCAAGACCACCACGCCACCGGCGCGCAGGGTGCCGTAGTAGGCCATGAGAAATTCCGGTATGTTGGGCAGGACGATCATGACCCGCTCGCCGGGGCGCAGGCCCAGACCGTGCACGACGTTGGCGAACTGGTTGACCTTGCGGTCGAGCTGTTGGTAGCTCAGGTGGGCGCCGAAGAAGAACGTGGCCGTCCGCCGGGGCAACGCCGCCGCGGCTCCGGCCAGAAAGTCGGGCAGCGGTCGGGAGGGAATGGGCACCGTGCGCGGGATGCCGGGCGGATAGGCCGAGAGCCAGGGGCGTCGCGCCAGCAATTCCGCAGGAGCCGGTGTCGGCGCCGTCTGCCCACGCCAGGACCCGGCCTGGCGATCGTCCCCGAGAAACCGTTCGATGGCGCGGTTGACCGCGCGATGACGCTCCAATTGCACCTTGTGCTTGGAAGCGCCGATATCCACCACTTCGGCGCCGGGGATGGCGCTCCCGACTTTTTCGTACACCCAACGCGGGAAGTAGTTATCCCGTTCCCCGGTGATGACGAGGGTGGGCGCCTGCATGCGCTCCAACAGGGTCCACCCCTGCCAGTGGCGCAGGTTGTTGGTCATCATGCGCTTGAAGGCGTGGACTTCGGCGTTCCAACGGGGGCGATAGTCCCACCACAGCCGGAAAAACGAAGTCGGCAGCCGATAGATGAGGGAGAGGAGTTTGGGCAGGGGATATTGGCCGGCCGTGGCAATGAGGACCAGCCGCTCGATGTGTTCGGGATGGGCCACCGCGTATTCGACGCAGATGGAACCGCCGAAAGAATGGCCCACCAGGACAAAACGGGGTGGCAGGCGCAGCGTCTGGGTGATGGCATAGAGATCGGCCACCAGTTCGGCCATGGTGTACTGGCTATAGGGCGCGTCGCTCTGGCCGTGACCGCGCAGGTCGGGCGCCACCACACGATAGGAGCGGGCGAAGTGTTCGATCTGATGCTCCCAGGTTTCGGCACAGCCCAGATAGCCGTGAACGAAGACGATAGTACGTTCGACCCCTTCCGGCTGGATGTCGATCACGCTCAGTTTGTGACCGACCACACCCGGAACAGGCACCTCGACGCGATACAGGTCGAAATCGAGATGGATCACACTGCGTTTGAAGCCCCGAAGTGGTCTTTTCATGGCGATCGCTCCTTCTGAACTACCAGGCCGGATGCAGCCATGCCGATGCAGACAGAGGCTCCTATATCTCGACGACCAGGGGTATGACCATCGGCCGACGACCGGTCCGGCGCTGGCAGAAATCCAACAGCGACGCATGCACACGTCCGGCTATCTCCGCTGCCGTCTCCTCCTGTGCCAAGACCTTGCCCACAAGTTCCTTGGCCGCGGCGATCAGCTCGCCTGCCTCGGCCGTGTGCACAAACCCGCGCGAGAGGATTTCCGGTCCCAGGACGACCTCACCGGTAGCCTTATCCAGACCGAGAACGACGACGAGAAAACCATCGCGCCCGAGGTGGCGTCGGTCGCGCAAAACCACCGAAGCCACATCGCCCAGACCGTCCACGAAAATGTCGCCTGCGTTCACCGTCTCGGCCGGACGCAACCCCTGACGGTCGAGGGTCATGACCTGGCCGTTTTCGATGACGAAAATGTTTTCGGCAGGAATCCCCATCTCGCGTGCCAGCCGGGCATGGAGCACAAGCTGACGATACTCCCCGTGGATGGGAATGAGATACTCCGGCCGCAGCAACCGCAGCAGGTGCTTCTGGTCCTCACGGCTCCCGTGGCCGCTGACATGAACTTCGGTGAGTTCGTCGTAGTAGATATCGGCCCCCAAACGAAAGAGATTATCCAGAATGCGATGGATCGTCTTCTCATTGCCGGGAATGGGGGAAGCGCTGATGATGATGGTGTCACCCTTGCCGATGCGCAGGTGGCGGTACTGACCCTGGCTCATGCGCACCAGGGCGCTGGTCGGTTCGCCCTGCGTGCCCGTGCAAACGATGGCCACCCGCTCCGGCGGGAGATGGTTCATCTGCTCCGGCGTCAAAAACCCACCGGCCGGCGGTCGCAGATAGCCCAACTCGGTGGCCATGCGGACGTTTTGCAACATACTACGGCCGGTAACCCCCACCAGACGGCCGTGACGCACGGCGACATCGATGACCTGCTGAATGCGCGAAATGTTCGAGGCAAAGGTTGCCACAATGACCCGCCCCGACGCCTGCCCCATAAGCTGGTCCAGCACCTTCGTCAGCTCCTGCTCAGAAGGGGTATAACCGGCCACTTCGACATTGGTCGAATCGGAAAGGAGCAACCGCACTCCGGCATCCCCCAGACGCCGTAACTTCGCTTCATCGGTCCACCGACCATCCACCGGATGGGCGTCGAACTTGTAATCCGTGATATGAACGACAATCCCTACCGGCGTGTGCAAAACCACCCCCACCACGTCGGGAATGGAATGGCACACATGCACGAACTCGATGCGAAAAGCCCCCACCTGAATTTGGGTGGCGTCGTCGATCACGCGCAGGTCGGCGCCGTCCAACAGGCGATGTTCACGCAGCTTGTTCTCAACCAGACCCAGGGTCAGGCGGGTGCCGTAAATGGGCGCCTTGATCTGGGGCAGCAGATAGGGCAGCGCGCCGATATGGTCTTCGTGGCCGTGGGTCAGGATGAAGGCCGCCACCTTGGGCAGATTGGCCACCAGGTAGCCCGGATCGGGGATGACCAGGTCAATACCCGGCATGTCATCGGCAGGGAACATAAGGCCGGCATCCACAACGACGATGGCATCACCGTACTCAAAGGCCATCATGTTCTTGCCGAATTCACCTAATCCGCCTAAAGGGATAATACGCAAAGAAGACGAATACGAATCCACAAATGTCAAGGGTTCACTCCATGTTCAACCGGCAAAAATGATAAAGATAAACAAAATCAGGTACATCGCTGTACCTCAAAAGAACGTCAGTTGTTCAAAATCGCTCGGAGAGGCGGCAGTAGCGGCCAGACGACGCATTTCCGTCAGCAACGACGGGATGCGGGCAAAGTCACGTTCGAGCTCTTGCAGCCAGTCGGGATTGCGCAATGCGGCCGCCGGATGATAGAGGGGCAGAACGTAACGAAACGGTGGTGCCGGACGCCGACTGCCGGCCGGTCGTTCCAGGCGCAGCGGCTGGCCGTGGATGCGGGTGATGCGGGCCGTCGGCGGGAAAAAATGAGCCATGGAAAAACGCCCCAACGTGATGATGAGATGGGGATCAATGCCTTCGATCTGACGCTCCAAATAGGGTCGGCAGGCGGCGATTTCCTCAGGGAGGGGGTCCCGGTTGGCCGGCGGCCGGCACTTGATCACATTGGCGATGAAAACCTGCTCGCGGGTCAGGCCGATGCTCTGCAACAGGTTGGTCAACAATTGCCCTGAAGGACCGACAAAAGGCCGCCCCTGGCGGTCTTCGTGATAGCCGGGCGCCTCGCCGATGAACAGGATTTCGGCGTCGGCCGGGCCCTCGCCGGGCACGGCCTGGGTACGCAACCGACCCAACGGGCAGCGCCGGCATTGCTTGATCTCGGCGGCCAGGGCGTCCAACTCGGCGGCAGGCATGTTCATCCGGCCTCCTTCTCAGGGTGATGCGGTCTGGCCCAACCAGGTCTGGACCAACGTCGCTTCCAGCGCTCTCAGCTCGGCCTCGAGCTCACCGCGGTTGAGACCGTATCGCGTCATCAACAAGGCATCTTCATCGTTGTCGCTGTAGTAATGAGGCCGACGGCCGACCTCGACAAAACGATGGCGCCGGTAGAGGCCGATGGCGCGGGCATTCGAGACCCGCACCTCCAGGGTGGCTTCCTTACAGCCCAGGCCGGCTGCGATCAACAATAAGTGGAGCAGCAAATAGCTGCCCAAATGACGACCTTCATAATCCGGATGGGTGGCAATCGTCGGAATGTGGGCTACATCGCCCATCTGCCAGACCCCACCATAGGCCAGGATGGGAGGCAGGCCGGCCACGCGGCTGCGCACCACGCGATAATACGACCAGGGATTGGCTATCAGCTCGCGACGATAGATGCCACTCGTCCAGGCCGGGGTGAAGACGCGGCGTTCGATGGCCATGACTTCGGGGATATCCTCCAGGCGCATGGCATCCACAAAAAAGGGTAAAGCGGCGGCAGGACGATCGAACACGGAACGGTAGACAAAAACCGAATGGGGTGGTTTAGCCCAGGTAAATCGGGCTGAGGGTCATGGGATCATCACGCTCGCCGGCCTGTAGACGGCGCCAGGCCAGGGCGGCCAGGACGCCGGCCCGGCGCACGGCCAACGCCGGGGGCACAATGGCCGCCCGGTCGCCCCAAGCTTGGGCCAGGGTTTCGGCATCGGCCGGGGCCAATTCCCCGGCAAAGCGAAGGGGCGGGGTGAGCCGGGCCAGCAGTTCGGCCAGGGTCCCCAACTGCCAGTCTCCCAGGCGCCGGGGCCAGGCCATATCGGCCGCATAGACGGCGGCGTTGTAACGGCCACGACCGGCTGCCAGCAGCGCGCAGACGGGCCAGGCGCCGAGATGGGGATAGGCCACCACATCGAGGGTGGGAACGCCCACAAGGGGCAGACCGGCGGCAGCCACCATGCCTTTGGCCAGGCTCACGCCGACCCGGGTGCCGGTGTAGGAGCCGGGCCCGATGGCCACGGCCACCGCCGTGAGCGCTGCGGGCCCCACTCCGACCAGGCGCAACAAGGCCTCGATCTGGGGCATGACCTCCGCGGTATGACGGCGTTGGGTCTGCCAGTTCACCTCACCCAGCACCTGCCGGCCATCGTAAAGGGCAATGGAGGCGAAATCGGTGGCGGTATCGAGGGCCAGGAGCATGGGCGTATCAGCCGGCAGGAGAACGACGATAATCGTTCAGGGTGATCTGACGACGACCGGGGCCGGCATCGGCCAGGGTGATGTCAATCCGTTCGGCCGGCAAGAGGGGCAGGATGGCATCGGCCCATTCGATCAGGACAATGCCCCGATCGAACAGTTCCTCCAGGCCCAAGGCCTTGACCGCGGCCACAGCCTCGCCGGTTTGCTCCGAACGCAGGCGATAGCAATCCACATGATAAAGCCGGTTGCCGTCGGGTAGCTCGTATTCGTTGATGAGGATAAATGTCGGACTGGTAACGGCCTCGCGCACGCCCAAACCGGCAGCAATGCCTTTGGCGACCAGGGTTTTACCGGTGCCGAGCTGTCCACACAGGGCGATGACCAGGGGTGGTTTCAGCCCGGCGCCGAGTCGCGTCGCCCAGGTCAGGGTCGCCTCGGGCGATTCGCTGAGAAACGTTTCCGACATGGGCCGGATTGTAACGGATCGCATGAAAAACAGGCAAAGCCATCGGCTGCTAATCCCAAAACCGTCAAACCTTTAGCCTGGTATGGGTTTCGATCTGACAAAGACCCTTCCCTGGTGCTAAGCTTAGGCCATGCGCATTGCCGTCCTCTCCGATATCCATGCCAACCGAGTGGCGTTGGAAGCGGTTTTGGCCGTTGTGGACGAACTCAAACCCGATGCCATCTGGTGTTTGGGTGATGTGGTAGGCTATGGGCCTGAACCGGAAGCCTGCGTCGAGATGGTCGCAGCCAGGGCCGATCTCTGTCTGGCCGGCAACCACGACCTGGCCGTGATCGGCGAGGTGCCCCTGGACGAGTTCTCGCCCGATGCCCATGCCGCCGTGCTCTGGCAACGGCCGCGGTTGTCGGTGACGGCCCTCGCCTGGTTGGCCCAACGGCAACCCCGGCTGGAACAGGCAGGCATTACCCTGGCCCACGGCAGTCCCCGTGATCCCATCTGGGAGTATGTGCTCGATGCCGCTACGGCCGCCGCCAATGATGCCTATTTTGATACCCAACTCTGTCTGATCGGTCACAGCCATCTGGCCATTGCCTGGCGGTTGCAACCCCAGGCCGATGGAGCCTGGATACGGGTGCGGCTGGAACGTCGGCCGGTCGGTGAGGCGATGGATTTGACCACCACCGACCGTTGGCTGCTCAATCCCGGTAGTGTGGGACAGCCCCGGGATGGCGATCCGCGCGCCTGTTTTGCCCTGCTCGATACCGAAGCCCTGACCTGGACCTGGCAGCGGGTTCCCTACGATGTGGCGGCGGTGGATGCCGCCATCCGGGCGGCGGGTTTGCCGTGGCGCTTGGGCCGTCGTCTCTACAGCGGCCAATAGGAACGATGGCGCTCCCTTTGACGTCTGCGCGATAGCAGAGCTTACACACCGCCTATCCAGGACGAAGCCTGACCGCTTTTCCGGGATGGGCATCGTTCTCTTCTTCGAGGTGTCCTTATGAAGCGCCTTTTCGGCTTGGTTCTTCTCATCGTGGCCCTGATCGTCAGCGGCTGCGCCGTCGCGCCTCCCGGCCAACCCTCGGAACCGAGGCTGGCTCCGGCCCAACCGGCGGCGCCGGTGCTGGCCCCTCCCTCCGTCAAGACCGGGTTTACACCGACAACCGATCGGGTCTCCGACCAGCAGCTTCAGGAAGCGCGCAAGGTCATCTACAACGCCGGTATGGTCCTCGTCGTGAACGATACCGAGGCAGCGGCCCGACAGGTCGGCGAATTGGCCACCTCATTGGGTGGCTATGTGGCCGATATGAACGGTTATCGCGGCGACGATAACATCCTCCGCTATACGATTACCCTGCGCGTGCCGGCCGAACAATTCGATGCCGCCCGTGCTGCTCTGCGCGCGCTGGCCGTGCGGGTGGATAACGAGACCCTGAATACCAACGATGTGACCGACCAATACTATGACCTGGAGGCCCGGTTGCGTGTGCTGCGCGCGACCGAAGAGGAACTGCTTGCGCTCCTGCGGGAGACCCGCGAACGCGGGGGCAAGGTCGAGGACATCATGGCCATCTACCGCGAGTTGAATACGCTCCGCAGCGAGATCGACTCGTTGCAAGGCCAGCTCAATCGGCTCGATAAGCTGGTAGCGCTGTCCACCATCACGGTCGAACTGCGACCGTACGAGTTGACCGTGCCGGTGACCACCGAACCGTGGAACCCGTTGCTAACCGTCCGCGAGAGCTTCGGGACCCTGGTGCAGGTATTGCGTGGTCTGGTTGACCTGCTCATCCGTTTGGTTATCGTCGTGTTGCCGGTCCTGCTCATCCTGGCCATACCCGTCATCCTCGTGTTGCTGCTGGTGCGGGCCCTGGTGCGACGGCGACGTCAACGCAGCTAACCAGCGGTTTTGGCTTCGTGGGGGGTGGGTGCTATCCTTCCACCCCCTGTTTTCTTCGGTAGAAGGGCTACATCGGCCGTCCAGACCTGTGCTACAATGAGACGAAACCTTTGCGCGTTGCGGAGTTGTGATGTTTGACCAATTCAATCTCAGCGGCCTGACGATTTTGGCCGTTATCCCCATCTTGGGATTTCTCATTTTTGTCCACGAATTGGGCCATTTCCTGGCCGCCCGCTGGATGGGAGTGCGTGTGCGCGAGTTCGGGTTTGGCTATCCCCCGCGCATGCTCAAGCTCTTCGAGCGCAACGGCGTGGAATACACCCTCAACTGGTTGCCGTTGGGGGGCTTTGTCAAGATGGTGGGCGAACAGGACGATTTCGAGGGACCCGGCAGTCTGGCCGCGGCGCCGCCTTTGCGTCGCGCCGTTGTCCTGGTGGCCGGCTCCTTTATGAACATCGTCACGGCCGTCGTCCTTTTTGCCGTGCTTTTGACCACGGTCGGCGTCCCCCGTCTGCAGGTAGACCCGGCCGGGATGCGCGTCCAGATCGAGGCCGTTGCCCCCGACAGTCCGGCCGCCGCCGCCGGTCTGCAGGTGGGCGATGTGTTTATCAGTATCGATGGCGTTGAGATGTTCGGCCCCGAAAACGTCAGCAATGCCATTCGGGCCGGCGCCGGTCGCCCGGTTGTGATCGTGCTTGAGCGGGCAGGACAGCAGTTCACCGTGAACATTGTGCCCCGTCTTCCCGCCGAAATTCCGCCCGGTCAGGGCGCCATCGGGGTGCGCATTGCTCCCATCATCCCGCCGGATGCCATCACCCGCGAACGGATGGGTGTGGGCGAAGCCCTGGTGGCCGGCCTGACCTATACCGTTCGCTTTATCGGCCTGATGAGCGAGGGCCTGAGCGGCCTGCTGCGGGGGCTGTTGGGGCAACAGTCCGCCATGCCCGAAGGCGGTGTGGGTGGGCCCGTCGCCATCGCCCGGATTACGGCCGAGGTGGCCCGCCAGGGTTGGGCCGACCTGCTGGAGCTAACTGCCATTCTCAGCCTGAACCTGGCCGTCATCAATCTGTTGCCCATCCCGGCCCTTGATGGGGGAAGGCTTCTGTTCGTGGTCATCGAAGGGGTACGCCGCAAGCGCATCCCACCGGAAAAAGAGGCCCTGGTTCATCTGGCCGGCTTTGCCTTGCTCCTCGGTCTGATGTTCCTGATCACCATCGTGGACGTGCAAAACTGGGTGGCCGGCCGGCCGCCCTTACCCTGAGCCGCCACCCGCTCAGGGCTGCAGGCGATAATAGGTGACGGTGACGAAGGTGAAATGGGCTTCCGCCTGGCGACGCCCATGGTTCTCCAGCCAATCGCGGATGAGGCCTTGCCGGTCGTAGAAGTCGGCCTCGCTCTCGATCAGCCACACGCCCCGATAGCCGGCCAGCATGGTGGCCAACCGTTCGGGCACCTGGGCTGCGTCGGCAGGCCGATTGGCATAGGGCGCCTCCAGCCAGGGGTAGGGGCCGGGGTCATAGTAGCGATAGGTGTGACGGATATACGGCATCAAGAACAGCGTCACATCGCCGGGCTGGCGCCGTGGGGCCACGTAGCCGGCCGCGGCGCGAAAATCCGACTTGATGGGGATGTGCATTTGTTGCCAGCCCACCCCCAGCTGAATGGCCAGCCAGAAGGCCAACACGCTCAGGGCGAGCGGCCGCTGGCGTCGGGCCACCTTGGTCACACCCCAGGCCATGAGCAACACCTGAGCCGGCAACGTCCAGATGAGATAGCGATCGGTGAAGAGCGGTGTGATCAGGCAGATGAGGTAAAGCACCCCTGGCGGTACAAACCACCATGTCGGCAGCAGGCGGGCACCGCGACCATGCGGAGGCAGGAACCATCCGGCCAATAACAGAAAAACGGCCGGCGCCAGGACCCACATCCCCGGCAATACCGGGATACCGGCCAACTGTGCCGCCCAGGTGACGAGCAACATCCGCCCCAGAGGCACAAAAGCATGACCGGTCGCGAAGTCGGGATCGGTCAGCAACGTCCACTGCCAGCCGATCAAAGGCAGATAAGGCAGGAGCAGCACGGCCAACGCCACTGCGAAGGAGCGCCAGCGACGACGCCAGCGGGGCATCAGCAGAAACCAAACCCCTTGCAAAGGCAGGACCAGGGCAGCCAGAACGTGGAGGTAAAAACCCACCGAAACCAGCACCACCCACAGGCCCCATCGCCACCACCCGCCTTGCTCCATGGCCCGGACGAAAGCCCACAGGACGGCCAGGATCAGGGTCACCACCAGAGCGTACATCTTGGCTTCCTGGCTGTACCAGACATGATAGGGATTGAAGGCCAGCAACAGCGCAGCTACCAAACCCATCGGCCGCGTGTGAAGCCAACGCCCCCACCGGTAAATGAGCGGTACGGCCAAAACCCCCGCCAGAGCGCTGGGAAAGCGCAGGGCAAATTCGCTATGCCCGGCCACGGCCAACCAGGGCCGTAACAGCAGGAAAAAGAGGGGACCGTTTTCGCCCGGTCGGGTAAACATGGCCAGCGCCTGCGCCAGCGGTCGGGTGGCAAAACGCAGGCTGTCGGTCTCATCGCGCCAGAGGGATTGCGCATCCAGGCCATAAAGGCGCCAGGCCCAGGCCGCCAACACCAGGGTGAATACCAACACGCTCGCACGAGGCAGCCGGTGCGTCCTCATAAACGCCTTGCTAGCGTGGGGTTTGATCGGGTCCGGTCAGCCTTTGGGCCCGCCGATGCAGGTAGAAAAACCCCACCGCCAGGAGGACGAACGCGATCAGGCCGCATCCCAGAAGGAAATAGGCGGTATAGAGGACAAACGTATCGATCAATCTGACCAGCGGGTCGGTGATGGCAGCCGGTGAGGCAGCCTCGGCCGTTACCGTAATGGCCGTCGCCGGCACAATGACGGTCATGCCTTCGCCTGCCGCCATCGTCGGTGTCGGCAAAGGCCCTATCGCCGGCGGCGAGATCATGGCCGGCGGCGCTTCCGGCAGCGGCAACGGAGGCGTGGCGGTGGGAACCGGTGTTTCGCCGGGAAGCGGTATGGCCGTGGGAATAGGCGTTTCACCGGAAAGCGGTGTGACTGTGGGGACGGGCGTTTCACCCGGTAGAGGCGTGGCCGTGGGAACCGGTGTTTCGCCGGGCAAGGGTGTGGCGGTCGGCAGGGGTGTGGCCGTGGGTATGGGTGTCGCCGTGGGGAGAGGCGTGGCTGTGGGTGTCGCCGTGGGGACAGGCGTGGCCGTGGGCACGGGCGTGGCCGTAGGGCTTTCGCTCTGAAACGCCCGCGTAGCTATAGGGCCGATCATGCTGAGACCGACGGTAAGGATAAGGGTCACTACGGCCAGCCAAACGAGAGGAGCCTGTTGTCCACACCGAAGTCGCAAGCGACAGAAGCGATTCATGGTGCGCCATTATAACCCGCGGCCTGAGCCTTTGCACAGAAGCCGATCTTTGTTTAGACTGCAGGTCATGACGATGACACTGGCCCTCATTCTCAGTGTCCTTTTCATCGCCGGTGCAAGTGTCTTCCTGCTGATCTGGTGGGCCTTGGTGTATCGCCCTCATCCCCGCATCGAAGGCCGGCTACGGGTTCCGGGATTGCAGGCGAGGGTTGAAATTCTGCGCGATCGCTGGGGTGTACCGCACATCTACGCGCAAAACGAAGCCGATCTCTGGTTTGCGCAGGGTTTTGTCCATGCCCAGGACCGCCTCTGGCAGATGGAGCAGTGGCGACGCCTGGCCGCCGGCCGTCTCAGCGAAGGGCTGGGCGAAGAGGGGCTACAACTCGACCGCCTGGCACGGGTGATCGGGTTCCGACGCACGGCCGCGGCGCAGCTCGCCCACCTGCGTCCGGAAACGCAAAGCGTACTTGAGCACTACGCCCGCGGGATCAATGCCTTTTTGCAACGGTACGGCCGCCGCCTGCCGCTTGAATTCACCCTGCTGGGCATCCGGCCGGAGCCGTGGACGCCGGTGGATTCCCTGAGCATCACGCTGCTGTTGGGCTGGGCGCTCAGCGGCAACTGGCAGGAAGAGCTGACCCGGGTCAGCCTCTATACCCGCCTGGGCCCGACGCGCGCGGCGGAGCTGCTGCCCGATTATCCCCCCGGCAACCCGATCGTCCTGCCCGGCGAAGTCCAGGCCGGCCAGGCCGAACGCCTGCTCCAGGCCTACCGCGAGATGCAAACCTATATCGGGCTTACCGCTCCCGGCCAGGGCAGCAACAACTGGGTCGTCAGCGGGGAACGTTCTCTCACGGGAAAGCCTCTGCTGGCCAACGATCCCCATCTGGCCGTGACCATGCCGGGCCCCTGGCATCTCATCCATCTGGAAGCGGGGGGCGACACGCCACTCCGGTTGATCGGCGCCGGTATGGCGGGCATCCCGGGGGTGCTGCTGGGACACAACGACCATATCGCCTGGGGCGCCACCGCCGCCTTTCCCGATACGGCCGATCTCTATGTGGAAAAACGGCATCCCCAGAACCCCTATCGTTTCCTCTACGGTGATGTCTGGGAAGAAGCTCAGCACTGGGAAGAAGAAATCCGCGTGCGCGGGGCAGCGCCGCAGCGTCAGACCGTCACCGTGACCCGCCATGGGCCGTTGATCGGCGAGTTCCTGGCCGAACACGAGCGCCATTTCCCGCCCCTGGCCTTACGTTGGGTAGGATACGACGAGATCAACAGCATCGAAGCCCTCCTGGCCCTCCAGCGCGCCCATAACTGGGAGGAATTCCGCCAGGCTGCTGCCCGGCACATCACCCCGGCCCTTACCCTGGTCTACGCCGACCGGGAAGGCCATATCGGTCTGATCGTGGCCGGCCGGGTCCCTATCCGGGCCGCCGGTCAGGGGCTGGTGCCGGCGCCGGGTTATAGCGGTACCCACGAATGGGTGGGCTTTATTCCGGCCGAGGCGATGCCGCAACGCTTCGACCCGCCCGAGGGTCAGCTTTTCTCGGCCAACAACCGCGTGGTCCCTGACGATTATCCCTATTGGTGGGGTCTTGACGACTATCCGGGCTATCGCGCCCGCCGTATCGCCGAATTGCTCAGCACCCGACCGCGCCACTCCACCCGCGATTTCCAGACCTACCAAACCGATACCTTCACCTATCTCGGCCGGACCCTGGCGCCTTACTTCACCCTGATCGACCCCAAGGACCCTTGGGAGCGTCGGGCGCAGCGGGCCTTGCTGGAATGGAACTACCGCATGGACACGGACAGCATGGCCGCCGTGGTGTTCGAGCTATGCCTTTACCACCTGCTCCAGTTGGTCTACGGCGACAAGTTGGGGCCGGCCACGGCCGATTTTATCGGCCTGCCGCGCCTGCGCCCGCTCCTTGGCGGCGCCTTCGGCCTTCAGGCCGTTACCCGGCTGGCGGAATGGCTGGAACACGAGGAATCCTGGTGGTTCGGCGAGGGTTCGACAGGTCGTCCACGGACTCGCGAGGAGCTTCTGGCTCTGGCCCTCAAGCGGGCTGTCGAGACGCTCAAACAGACCATCGGCGACGATGCCCGTCGCTGGCATTGGGGCCGTCTCCATCAAATCATCTGGCAACACCCTCTCGGTGGTTTTCGCCCCTTCCGCCAATTGCTTAACCGCGGTCCCTTCCCCGTTCCCGGCAGCAACACCACCATCAACGCGCAGCTTCTGGATTATACGATGCCCTTGCACACGGTCACGGTGGCGCCGCTTTACCGCATGGTCGTGGACATCGCCCAGTGGGATCGTTCGTTGTTCGTTGCTGCACCGGGTCAATCCGGCCTGCCCGGCCACCGCTTTTATGACAATCTGATGCACATCTGGCTGGAAGGGGAGATGATCCCTATGGCCTTCTCACGCGCCAAAGTTGAAGCATCCGATCCCCTTTATCGGCTGGAATTGGTCGCCTGACACGAACCACAGAACACCCATTCTCTGTCACGGATTATCACCTTTGGGTAAAACAAGCAGAGGATCAATAAGGTATCCGTAGTCGCGCATTTCAAAATGGAGATGGGGACCGGTGGAATTGCCGGTAGAACCGACAAGCCCGATAATATCACCTTTTTTGACAATATCGCCCGATTTTACAAAATATTCACGCAAATGGGCGTAAAGAGTGATATAGTCAATGCCGTGGTCGATGACGATGTGATAGCCGTAGCCGTTATCGTTCCAGCCGGCCGTCAGGACCGTGCCCGTATCGGCCGCATAAACCGGCGTCCCCGGTTCGGCGGCGATATCGAGGGCCATGTGCTGGCCATGGCGAAAGCCCTGAGTGATGGCCGTGGCGCCGTTGGCGATAGGCCAGATAAACCGGCCGTCGCCGTAACGCCAGCCGTTACCCGGTGTGCGCGGGATACGCGCCTCCTCGGGATCCCGATAGCGGCTGCGGGCGTCGGGAATGAGAAGGTATTGGCCGGACCGTAATGCCGACTCGTCCGGGAGTTGATTGGCGTTTAGAAGCGCTTCCGGTTCGATACCGTACCAGGCAGCAATGCGGGCAACGGTTTCACCCGATTTGACCCGATGACACAGATCGCCAAGAGCCGGAATGAGAACCACCATACCGCCACGCCACTCGCTTACCGGTCGGCCGTCCTGCTGACGGACACACGCCATGGTTTTGACATCGCGGCCGAAGGCAATGGCCAGTCGCTCCGGGCTATCCCCGGGCCGGAGCGTATAGAAAAAGCGACCGGCAGGAGGCCCCACATGCGATAGCGACTGCGCTTCGGCAGACACCGGCACCGTTGGCACCGTTTCGGCACGGTGGCGGGGAGGGGCGGTCATACGCAACCGTGGGAGATAGAGGTGGTAATCCGGGGCCTTTGCGCTCAGGCCGGCTGCGCTCGGTAGGGAGACCGGTGTCGGCAACGGCGGTGGCGTAGGTGTAGGCGGCGCCTGAAACACCCCCGTCGGCGGTGGAAGAGGTCCACCGGCCAGAGCACGCGATGGCATGAGAAGCAAAGCGCCGAACAGAAGGAGGATCAGGCGAAGCGGGCGGGCCATAAAGACAACGGTTGGACAAACGGCCGTAGATTCTTTATCATACCAACAACGGTCCTCGCCTCTCAATACCTCTTTTTGGCTATATTCGTTGCCTTCGGCCTCATCATGGGTCTCGCCGATCTCCACATCCATTCCTGTCATAGCGATGGTACGGCTACGGTAGCCGCCATTCTCCATCACGTCTCCGCGTTCACCGACCTGGATGTGATCGCCATTACCGATCACGATACCCTGGCCGGCGCGCTGCAGGCTTGCGAGATGGCCCCACGTTTTCGGGTTCAGGTCGTTCCCGGCGTCGAGATTACCACCCGCGAAGGCCATTTGCTGGCTTTGTTTCTGGAGACACCGGTGCGGCCCTGGCAATCGTTTGTCGAGACGGCAGAACAGGTGCGATTACGAGGAGGGCTGCCTTTCGCCGCCCATCCCACCTGTAGCCTGGGCAAAAGTATTGGCCAGGCGCGTTTGCGTCACATCGTCCGGCGCCATCCCGGTTTGTTGGCCGGGATCGAAGCCGAAAACGGCGCCCTTGCCACGCTGCAGGACAATGCCGCAGCCCAGAACCTGCGCTGGGAACTGAATCTACCGGGGTTGGGCAATTCGGACGCCCATTCGCTGCCATCGATCGGATGTGCGGCCACGGCTTTTGCCGGACATACCGTTGCCGATCTGCGGCGTGCCCTGGAGGCCGGCGCCGTCGTCCCGTTGCCGGTTCGGCGAGAAGAGGGTTATTTCCGTCACATGGCCTGGCGTTTCGCTTTGCGTTTGGGTATGGGCTTGATAGACGACCTCGAGGCACACGAAGGTGCGGATGGACGCTTGCGTTGGATGCGGGTGCGTGCCGTTTGACCTTGTGGTATACTAGGACGCCACTTTTATCGTGGAGGCAAGTCATGACCACGCTGGCAGCCGTAGCCGAACGCACATCGGAACTCGAAAAGGCCATGTATGAGTTGACAACAACCATGCACGGCCTGGTCCAACACACGGTCACCATAGCCAGGACCGTCGATGGCTTGCGGCAAGAGATGGAACGTTTTGTCCGCGAGATGCATGGCTCGTACGAGCGTCTGCAAACGCAGCAATCGGAGTTAAGCGCCACTATCGCTACTCTGCACGAGCAATACGTGCACGAAATGGCTGCCATCCGCCGCGACGCCGAGGAGTGGAATCGCCAGCTCGCAACCCAATTGGCGGAAATGGCCGCTCAATTCCGCCAAAACGAAGCCGCCGCCGCCGCTTCCCGCGAACGCTACGACCAGGAGATGGCCGCCCTCCGCCGCGAGGCCGAAGCACACGAACGTGCCTATCGGGAAGAAGTAGCCGCCATCCGCCGCGACGCCGAAGAGTGGAATCGCCAGCTTGCAACCCAATTGGCGGAAATGGCCGCTCAATTCCGCCAAAACGAAGCCGCCGCCGCCGCTTCCCGCGAACGCTACGACCAGGAGA
>Ga0197142_1001958_pt1 | contig 18492 bp, 14 predicted proteins | sample GBS60_MetaG_FD_148614 | JGI IMG/M metagenome (GOLD analysis project Ga0197142, IMG submission 148614) | Sediment microbial communities from Great Boiling Springs, Gerlach, Nevada, United States - GBS 60_MetaG | ecosystem: Environmental > Aquatic > Thermal springs > Hot (42-90C) > Sediment...
GGGCTATAGGAGAAGAACCAGTTTTTTGACGGGTCTCACGGTGGCGCAGATCAGCGAGTTCTCGTTAATTCTGATGGCTCTCGGTCTCAGATTGGGACATGTAAATGAAGATGCAGTGGGGCTTGTTACTTTAGTGGGGATGGTCACTATCGCGATATCGACCTATATGATAATCTATTCCCAAAAGCTCTACGACTGGCTTTCCCCGTATCTTGGTATCTTTGAGCGCAGCGTTCCGCACCCAGAACAAGCACTTGATAGCGCGGAAGTCGTTGCGCGGCGTCCCGATACGATAATGTTTGGTTTGGGTAGGTATGGCGGAGCAGTTGCGCGAGAACTGATGGCTCGCGGACGTATAGTTCTTGGAGTAGACTTCGATCCTCGCGCTGTTAGAAGGTGGAGCGAGCGAGGTTGGCCTGCAATGTTCGGCGACGCAGAGGATCCGGAGTTCCACGCTTCTCTTCCGCTGTCTACTGTTAGATGGGTGATAAGCTCACTTCGCGATATGGATATTAATCTTACTCTAATACAAGCTTTGCGCAGCCATGGTTATGAGGGAAACATTGCAGTGACTGCTAACACTCACAGTGATGCAAATAAACTGACCAATTCTGGTGCCGATTTGACCTTTGTGCCTTACAGTGATGCGGCATCACAGGCAGCCGACTTAATCAGTGCGGCTGACCGCGAAGAAGCGAGGAAAAGGATGGATAGAATAATAGCCAGTCTTAAGGATCACTACATTGTGTGCGGATACGGACGCATGGGTCAGGAGATAGTGCGAGAGTTCCGCCGCCACGGTGTGCCTCATGTAGTTGTAGAGTCCAATCCGGAGCAATTGCCAAAACTCGAGGCTCGAAACGTGCCTTTTGTCAATGGTCGAGCAACAGAGGATGAGGTTCTTCTGGCGGCTGGCATCGAACGCGCAAAAGGTCTTATTGCGGTCGCGGCTACGGATGAGGAAAATGTGTTCATTGTGCTAACTGCTCGCGGGCTGAATCCTAATCTGAGAATAGTCGCTCGGTCGATACAAGAAGAAAACGAGAGCAAACTCCGCAAGGCTGGCGCGGATTTGGTAATGTCGCCGTATATACTGGGAGGTCGCAGGATGGCTGCAGCCATACTCAAACCCGGAGTGGTGGACTTCCTCGACCTACTTACCCATGCGGAACAAATGAACTTGGACATCCGAAGCATTGATGTTAGGGCAGGGGCAACAGTAGTGGGTAAGTCCATTCTTGAAAGCGGAATATGGCAGCACACAGGAGCTACAGTCTTGGCTATTCGGCGCGAAGGGAGGCTTTTCCCAAACCCGGGGTCGTCATTTGTTTTGCAGGAGCAGGACGAACTTATATTGATGGGCAACTCGGAACAACTCGATGCTGCGGAGAAGATGCTAACCAATTCCTCGAAATCCGCTTGATGTAGTTACAATTTGGTTAAACAGGCGCATAGAACGCGCGTTGGTTCGTCAGCCGAAGATTATCTCGATAAACGAGTTGGATTCTGCAGAGCGATTTGCTGTTTGACCAAACAAACAACCGTCCAGCGCGGGCTGTTGTATGATATTAAGACATTGGAGACTTTTTGTGGTTAATTATGAATCAATTGCTGTGAATTAATAAAAGTTGGGATGAGCGGAAAAGTAGCGATAATAGGTGGCGGACCCGCTGGAATTATGGCAGCTGGACGCGCAGCGCAATGCGGAGCACAATCGGTGCTTTTGGAGGGCGGTCCAAAACTTGCTCGCAAGCTGCGCATCAGCGGCAAAGGCCGAGGCAATATTACCAACGCTGCTGACATTGAAAGGTTTATTGATGCGTTTTATCCTAATGGTAAGTTTCTCTACGGTGCGTTCTCGCGCTTTTTCCGTGATGACCTGGTTGAGATTCTTCGATCTGAAGGAGTGGAAACTAAGGTCGAGCGCGGAGGCCGCATTTTTCCTGTATCCGACAAAGCAGCCGACGTAGCTGATGCGATTGAGCGTTGGATGATACGGGCTGGTGCGCAAGTCAGGCTTAACACGCGTGCTCGTTCCGTGATTATACAAGATAGCCGGGTTATTGGTGTTGAGATGTACGGTGGGCGTTTGGACGCGGATGCTGTTGTAATCGCGACAGGCGGCTTATCATATCCAAGAACAGGTTCTACTGGTGACGGCTATGCTATGGCTCGGGAGGTTGGACATACCGTTGTGAATCCCCGACCTGCTCTTTCCCCGCTAATTTGCGAGGAGGAATGGGTAAGGGAGCTTCAGGGATTGTCTCTGCGGAACGTTAGGGCAACTTTGCTTCTTGATGTGTCCGGAAGTGACCGTCCGAAGAAGATAGCTTCTGAGTTCGGAGAGATGCTTTTTACGCATTTCGGAGTGTCAGGACCAATCGTCCTTACTTTGAGTCGCGAGGTGGCAAAGCTAGTTGAACAGGTTCCTAATGAGAAAGGAGAGTTTGAGATTCGGTCCGATCAGGGACAACAAGTTTTTATCTCGATAGATCTAAAACCCGCACTTTCTAGGGAGCAACTCCACGCTCGACTTGTGCGCGATTTTAAGCAAACAAAACACCTGAAAAACTATTTGCGCGAGCTTCTTCCAAGGCTCTTGATTAACGTTTTCTTGACGCTTGTCGGAATTAATCCTGACAAGCCTGTTAACACTATTACCGCGGAAGAGCGAACAAGAATGGTTGAACTGCTCAAAGACCTGCGTTTGACTGTTAAAGGCATGACTCCTTTGGAACAAGCAATAGTAACTGCGGGCGGGGTTTCGATCAAAGAGATCGATCCTAGAACAATGATGTCGAAGTTAGTAAGAGGACTATTCTTTGCCGGAGAGGTAATCGACATCGACGCCCGTACTGGCGGGTTCAATCTGCAAGCCGCTTTTTCTACCGGGTGGGTTGCAGGTGAAGCTGCTGCGAATTACGCCGCAGATTTTCATTCCGAATAAACACAATACACAATAGCCTCTGTTCAGAAGGATTGCATGCCGATACTAAGGTATACTTAGTATAGGCTGCAATGAACGAGGCAGAGAATCAAAACAATTCTAAAGAGAAGCACGATACGGATATTAAAGAAGAAACCGTCCCAATCGGCATTATCAGAATCCGCGAGGAATGGAAACAAGCCGGTCTGACGGAAATAGCTCCGGATCAGGTAAAGTCTCCGAATCAAGAACCTGAACCTGAGATCGAACCGGTCATTTTTCCGGAGGTAAACGGTGGTGCTGGGATTGGAGACTACACAATCGATTACGAGTCGGTTGCTGATCGGCTTGGACTCTCGCAAGAGGCGGTTGAACGGCTTGTCGGAAGTGGTGAGCTCGATTCTATACTTGTTCGTGGTTCGGACGGTCAACCGCGTCGCCTTGTTAGCGAATCTTCGCTTGCGCGTTTCCAAGAAGATGCTGCAATTGATCCCGAAGCAATAAAGCGGGCGGCTAAGGCTTTTGCAGATAAAAGCATTGCTGCTGCTCTGGATGAACTGCGCGCCGAAATAGAGGATCTCAAAGCTACACAGGGTAAGATCCTACAGCAAATGAAAGATATTCTCTTGCTGGAGGTTCGGAACCTAAAGGAACAGGACCGCGATCTAACCTCGTTTGTATATGAGCTTGCAGAAGAGATTCGACAACTAATGCCCAAAAAGAAACGGCGATAATCGGTACGCTCAATTCAAAAGTATTGTTGGATTATTGTGAGTGGGCGGTTTATATAAAAACACGAACTATTGCTGTTTTGACAAGGGATTCTACTTTAAGCAGTACAATACTATTAAGAACGGTTCGGCGATTGTAAATTGTAAAGCTTGCTCAATCGCTTTTGTTTTTCTATCATTTTCCCATCGTTGGGGGTATAGTTAATGGCACGTGTTTATAACTTCAATGCAGGACCGGCAGCCCTGCCGCTTCCTGTCCTTGAGAAAGCTCAATCTGAGATGCTCGATTTGGGCGGAAGCGGTATGTCGGTTATGGAAATGTCGCACCGGTCCAAAGAATACGCAGCAATAAACGACGCTGCAGAGGCAAACGTCCGCAAGTTGATGGGTATTTCGGACGACTACGCTGTCTTGTTTCTCCAAGGAGGCGCCAGCCTTCAGTTCGCCATAATGCCGATGAATCTCAGGAGGCCTGGTAAGAGTGCTGACTATGTTGATACAGGCAGTTGGGCTTCAAAGGCCCTTAAAGAGGCCAAAATTACTGGCGCTGTCAACGTGATATGGAGCGGAAAGGAAGAGAACTATATGCGGGCGCCAAAACCTTCCGAACTGAACTTCACGCCGGGCGCGGAATACGTCCACATTTGTTCCAACGAGACAATCGGTGGAATTCGGTTCCCGGTTTTCCCCAAAACGGACGCTCCGCTTGTTGCTGACATGTCCAGTGAGATTATGTCGCGCGTGATTGACGTTAACCAGTTTGGAATGATCTATGCCGGTGCGCAGAAGAATCTCGGTCCGTCCGGCCTGGCGCTGGTTATCATACGCAAGGACTTGCTTGAACGCTGCCCGGAGGATGTCCCGGTTTTTCTGCGATATGCTACTCATGCTGAGGAAAAAAGCTTATATAATACCCCGAACACTTGGGCGGTTTACATTCTGAAGCTCGTAACCGAATGGCTCGAGTCGCTTGGTGGTATCGAGGCTATGCAAAAGATAAACGAGCGAAAAGCCGCCACATTATACAACTTACTCGATTCCAGCGACTTTTGGAGGACGCCGGCAGACAGAGAAAGTCGTTCTATAATGAACGTGGTTTGGCGTTTGCCGAACGAGGAACTCGAGGAACTCTTCGTAAGCGAAGCAAAGAAGGCGGGTATGGTAGGGTTAAAAGGCCATCGTTCGGTTGGCGGTTTGCGTGCAAGCATATATAATGCCGTAACGCAAGAAGCGGTCGATGCCCTCGTGGCGTTCATGAAAGAGTTCGAAGCAAAATACGGATAGCAGTCTGTGTATGTTTAACATAATAAGGGCCGGATTTCTGCATTCCGGCCCTTGCAAATTTTATCGGGCTTGTGCTGCGCGAATGGGCGGCCCGATTGCTATCACAGCTTCCTGAGGTAAATAGCGATCCCTAGATACGACTTCTTTTTTCTTAGTGCCATCGGGAGCTGTGATAACTCTGTAGACGATCACGCTTACTCCATTCGAGGCCGGTTCAATAAGCTTTCTTGCCCCCGGCGGTAGAGAATGATCCGTTACGATCTTTACACCTGCCGGCATACGCTTTGTCACGATAGTGAATATTCGAACGTTCTTCTTATCCTTGGCAGATCCATAGATGTCTACAGTTAGTCTATTGCCTTTGACAGTCGAGATTATGCCTATAGGAGCAGAGTTGGTGTTTTGAAACCGAAAATCGACCAGCCCATAAGCTACAGTTGCATCAAGCCCTGGAGGAACATAAGGTACCGTTCGCGAGTGATGGTTTCTTTCGATTACTTTCAGCCCGGAAAGAAGCACGGCATTATAAAGAGTGCTGGACACTTGGCAGGTTCCTCCACCAAGTCCTTCTTCCATCCGACCTCTTACGAAGATAATCGCTTTTCGAAAACCTCTGTCTTCTTCCCTCGGGCCGATAGTTTCATTTGCCGAAAACTCTTGACCCGGTTTGAGAATTGTGCCACTGATCGATTGGGCTGCTAACTTCAGATTGTGTGTACGATCTCTCTTTGCAGGATTAAATAGCGTAGTGTATCGTGCTAGAAGGGTATCGATTGTTGCAGCATCGCGTGAGGTAATATCTGGACGGTCTGCTTCCACTGGAAGCGGTATGACAGCAGCTTCTGTTGCAACGAGCCGCACGATTTTTTTCAGCGCCTCCTTGCGATTTAGCCTAATTCCATAGCTTTCAGGTTTTGTATACAGGTGTCCATCGATAACAATCAGCCTTGCGTCTCTGTGAGGCTTGTCTACTTTCGCTGCTAATTCTGAAATAGCTTTGTTTGCTCCAGCACCGCGAATAGCAAATTCAACTCTAATATGCTTGCCACGTCCTTTAGGTGTGAAAAAACAGAGCATCCGTTCGAATAACCCACCCGTCCGTCCTAATAGGTAGGCATTGTTAACAGCCTTGCGTACGTCGGCGCATATTCCCAGATCCTTTAGCGTGCCTTTCCAACGTTTGTCAAGTGCAGTCAGAGTTATGACTTGGTTTTCTCGTTTGCGTGCCCATCGCTCCACAACTCGTGTGGCTTCGCTTCTCGTCATGCCACCTACATTGAGACCCGCTATTGTAATGTTCCTGCAAAGCCGATCGCTGCGCGAAAACGACCACAGCGCTATCATTAAGGCAATAAAAGCCACAGCCGTAAAAGCAAACAGAGCAATGATTATTCGAAGCGATGTTGTCCTCAACCCAGGTGCCATTTGAATTACTTACTTAATTACCCGGCTTTTCGCCACAGAGTTCCCGTAGGCGTATCCTCGAGCAGAATACCCTTCTTTGCCAGTTGGTTCCTGATCTCGTCAGCTCGTGCCCAGTCTTTGCGAGCACGAGCTTCAGTCCTTTCTGCAATAAGGGCCTTGATTTCTTCTTCCAATAATTCGGTTTCTTCAGCAGTTTCCTTAAGCTTGAGCCCAAGCACACGATCGAAGTCATAGAGTGTGTCGAGTACTCCATATTCACTGCGCCGCTCGGCCTCTCGCATTAGCTCCTGAACCGCTGCCATCGCTTGCGGCATATTAAGATCATCGGCGATTGCTGCTCTAAATTTTTCCCTATATTCGCCGACCCACTGCGGTTCATTGCCTCCGATTTGTCTTGCTCTGGTCACAAAGTCCTTCAAACCTTTATAGCCCGATGATGCACCTTCCAGCGATTCCCATGTAAACGTCAGCTTGGTTCGATAGTGTGCTGAGAAGCACATATAACGATAGGCTAGAGGATCAAAACCGTTATCTATCAGCGTCTGAAGGCGTATAAAGTTGCCTTCCGATTTGCCCATTCGACGCTCCTCTCCCGACTTCTCAGACCTTCCGACAACGAGAAACGCTCCGTGCATCCAGAATCTGACAAACTGCTTGCCTGTAGCTGATTCACTTTGTGCAATTTCGTTAGGGTGGTGAACCCAAATGTGATCTTCGCCGCCGGTATGTATGTCAAGTGTTTCACCAAGATACTTCATAGCCATCGCAGAGCACTCGATGTGCCAACCGGGGAAGCCAATGCCCCAAGGAGAGTCCCAACGCATTATGTGGTTCTTGAAACGACCAACTGCTTTGAACCAAAGCGCGAAATCGGCCGGATTGCGTTTTTCGGGGTCTTCTTGGACCTCGCTTCTAGCAGCAATGATTTTCTCGTCCAGCGGCTGTCTAGAAAGTTGGGTGTAATTCGGAAATGTAGTCACGTCGAAGTAGACGGCCTGGGCTGTTTCATAAGCATGACCGTTTGCAATGATGCGCTTGATAAGCTCAATCATATCGGAAATATGCTCGGTGGCTCGACATATAACTGCCGGTTGCTTAACGTTGAGAGCATCGAGATCATTGAAGAACGCTTCTTCATAATGACGAGCGATATCCCAAACGCTCATTCCGGTCTTGCGGGCTTGGACTTCTACTTTGTCCTCACCTATATCTTCATCCGATGTTAGGTGTCCTACATCGGTTACGTTCATAACTTGCGGGACATCATAGCCGAAGTATTCAAGCGTGCGGCGAAGAGTATCGGCGAAGATATATGTGCGCAAGTTTCCAATGTGGGCATAATTATACACCGTAGGGCCGCAGCTATACATTCGCACCTTAGGCGGCTCCAGCGGTTTAAACTCTTCCTTGCTCCTTGTAAGGGTATTATAGAATCGCAGAACCATCCCGGTTGTCATTCTCCACCTTTTGAAGTCTTTTTTCCAGTTCTTCAATCTTACGAAGCATGCAGCGTATCATTTCGCCCTCTGGGTCCAAATCTCGACCATGGGTTAGTGGGGGTGTTTGCTCTACTCGGCGGCCGTCCTGGATTACGACCCGCCCAGGAATACCTACTACTACAGAATTGGGTGGAACGTCTTTCAGCACCACTGCATTTGCTCCGACTTGGACATTGTCACCCAGAGTAATCGCTCCTAATACCTTGGCACCTGCTCCTACAACGACGTTGTTTCCAAGTGTTGGATGACGTTTCTTCTTTTCTAGACTGACCCCTCCTAGCGTAACACCATGATATAGGAGGCAATTCTCGCCGATCTCTGCTGTTTCGCCGATCACCACGCCCATGCCGTGATCAATGAAGAATCCCTTACCGATTTTCGCTCCCGGGTGTATCTCTATGCCTGTCATGAAGCGGTTAATTTGAGAAATGAGGCGCGCCGGAAATTTCAGCCCATGACGCCATAGGAAATGCGCGATCCGATGCCATATAATGGCGTGTAACCCAGCGTAGGTAAGCACCTCCAACCACGATCGTGCTGCTGGGTCGTTGCGGAAGATTGCTTTCCAGTCGGCTCTAAGCGTGTCGAACATATGCGGCTCCGTATACGGATTGCAGGTCTTGATTAAACAAAAAAGCCTTCGCACCTTCGCGAAAGGCCCTCCATTCATTCCTTGTTCAAATTGTAACACAATAAGAGAGTATACTGCAAGCAATCTGGCCGATACGGTTACTCCTTCTAAAGTGTATAGATTGGTTTTGGCTTTTTCTCTCGTCTGACGTATTTGATTTCTTGCTAGGCAGCCTCTGCCATCTGCTTACTCTTTCGCAATCGGAGTTGCCAGATGTCCTTGTCTTTCCATATTTCGTTTAGCCAGTTGAACACCCTGAATACTGCCTAGTTGCAAGGCGTCCCGGTTGGCGAGAAAGCCCCGCAGCCAAACTGTTGGCGTCTCTGCTAACGAAAGACCGGAAGTTAGTTGGATTGTGTGTAATAAAATACAAGTAATTAAGTAATTAAGTAATAACGTAATAATAAATAGCTTCGTAAATAGCTTCGAACGTTTTGCTAACAACTTTCTATTATGTTAAACTTGGCATGGCAAGACGCAATCAATGGTCGCGTCGATTCGTAATGTAATGGGAGCAAGTTTGGGCACTGTTTATGGAATCTACAGACGCCAAGCCGGAATGTTGGCATTCTTTATCATTCTATTGATCGCGGCGGCGTTGCTGGTGACAACTGTTGGATGCGGCCGCCAACACGAAACAAAAGAAACAACCGTTCCCGAAAAGCTTGCCCGCAAGGAGCCTGAAGCCAGCGAAACTAAGAAAAAAACCGTCTATAATCCATCAATGCAGGGAAATGCGAAACCCGCTCAAGATGCCAATCCGGCAAAGTCTGTGGGCCCGCTCATTGAAGTCGAACAGAAAACTATCACGTTACGCTGGGTCGAGAAGGGAATCCTTAGGATGAGCGCCACAGCACGAGAAGGTCGCATAGACGAGCTTACCAAGATAGGAGTGCTCACGGACTTCTCGGCAAACTTGTATGAGAACGGCGAGTTGACAGCTCATTTAACCGCACCCAAGGTTGCAGCAGATACTGTGAATCGCATTGTAACCGCGACGGGTGGTGTAACCGTAAAATCGACCGTCCGCAACACAACTTTGAAAGCCGGATGGGTTAAATGGTTTGCCAGAGAGCAAAAGCTGATCGGCAACGGAGGAGTTAAGATCAAAACCGATATGTGGGAAATGGAATCTGCAGCCTTTGTTGCCGACACTGGGCTCAAAACTCTTACGTTAAAGAACTCGGCGAAAGGAATAGCTCAGTAGGAAAATGATGAAGACCTTTGCATCGGCAATAACTTTTGCGTTGTGCACGACGGTTGCCCTCGCACAAGGTGTCTCTACAATGAAGGGTGTTTCTCCCTCTGGAAATACTATCGTGATTAGCGCGGTCGAGATAGAGGGCATAGGATCGACCAAGCTCGTTTTGAAAGGGAAAGCGCACGTAAAGTCGTTTGATAAGAAAACAAACACCACGCTTGATGCAGCAGCCGATAAGATCGTAGTCATGCTGCTTACTGCGACGGATGGGGCGCGTAATATAATAAAAGCGGCGGAACTCACCGGCTCGCCAAAAATCGTCTATACTTCCATCGATTCTTCTACCGGAAAGCCTGTGACCACTACGGCAACGAGTACTAATGCAACTTACGACGGCGCCCAACAGGTGGCTTTCCTTAAAGGCAATGTGCGAATCGAGAATGAGAATCCTGCGCTGTTTGAGGGGCCTGCGGTTCTAACTGGGGATGAAGCGACGATAAATCTGAAGCCATCTTTGGGATCTGAAGAGGTCAGGTTCCGCATAAAAAGCGAGCCGCCCGGAGTCAGCACAATACAAGTCGTTCCGAAATCCAAGGAAGAGACACAAAAGAAGTGAAGCTAGAAGCACACAATCTGGTCAAGATTTATAAAGGTCGTCGGGTGGTTAACAATGTTAGCCTTTCTATGACAACCGGCGAAACTGTCGGCTTGCTGGGCCCTAACGGTGCTGGTAAAACTACTACATTTTACATGATGGTCGGATTGGTTAAGCCGGATGAAGGGCGCGTGTTGCTTGATGATGAAGATATAACCAACAAGCCAATGTATCAGAGAGCACGACTCGGACTTGGCTACCTACCGCAGGAGCCTTCTGTGTTCCGCAAGCTGTCAGTTGCTGAAAATATCCTGCTGGTTCTGGAGATGAACGGCTTTGGTCGGAAGGAACGCAAGCGACGCGCCGACGAGCTTATGGAAGAGTTCGGCATATCGCATCTTCGTGACAGCAAAGGAATGGTGCTATCAGGAGGTGAGAGACGCAGGGTTGAGATAGCAAGAGCGCTTGCAACCAATCCTAGGTTTATATTGCTTGATGAGCCTTTTACGGGCGTTGATCCGATAGCCATCGGCGACATCCAAGACATTGTGCAACACTTGAAGGAGAAGGGCATCGGAATCGTTATCACAGACCATAACGTTCGCGAGACGCTTGCCATTACCGATCGTGCATATATAATGAGCGAAGGCGAGATCAAGACTGCCGGACCATCAGTTGAATTACCAAACGATCCGATAGCACGGAAATTCTACCTGGGCGAGAGGTTCGCGATGTGAGGTACTATGAGACTGGTTGACAAACAGGTCTTACGCGAACTCGCTGGCCCGTTTGTGTTCGGCGTAACAACGTTTTCGTCGGTGTTCTTCGCGGGTACTTATTTGTTGAAGCTCACCAATTGGGTGATGCGTGGGATGTCGCTCGTGACGGCAGCAGAGATCGTTATGCTTGTATTGCCGTCGATAGTGGTTTACACACTTCCAATGGCAACACTGCTGGCAGTGTTGCTCGGCGTCGGAAGACTATCAGGCGATAGCGAGACAGTAGCCCTGTTTGCAGGCGGAATAAGCTTGTATAGGCTAGTTGTTCCGATAGCTCTTTTTGGAATCGCAGTGACCGCTTCATCAATAGCGCTAACTGAACTTGTTGCACCGGTTGCCTACAGTCGGTATGAAGAGATCGAGGCGCAGATGTATAAACGAGCGGCGCCGCAAGATCAGCCTTTCGTGGTTAGGGACGACGGCACCAATTCGCTGGTCTTCGTTAAAGGCGGCATAAACACCAAAACCGGAGTCCTGAAGGATGTCACCGTAACGCGATTTGCCGATGGGAGGCCGCTGATTGTGATCCATGCGAGACGTGCAGAGTGGGCGGGTATGCGCGACGAGAGCAAACACTACCGCTGGCGACTTTATGACGGATGGTCGCAAATCGTCGGCACGGATTCGCCTGCATACGAATCGTTTAGCGAAGCGCGGACAAAAGAAATACGAATCGAGAAGACGCCGCAGCAGTTCTCGCTATATCAGAAGAGCGCGGCAAGAGACACTGACCAGATGAGCTTTCGAGAGCTTACGGAATTGGTTGAATACCTACGCAAGCATCCAGATAGGCCGCTGGATCAGATAAGGGAAATCGAAGTTGACCGCTGGAACAAATTAGCGCTGCCTATCTCCAGCCTGGTGTTTGCTTTGCTGGCGGCACCATTGGGAATCAGACCGTATCGCAGCGCATCGAGCGTTGGGTTTGGCCTTAGTATACTGGTAATTTTCTTGTATTGGATGATATGGCATTACACTTCGTCGCTAGCAATCGAAGGAACCGTAGAGCCGGTTGTAGGAGCATTCGCTGCGGATGTGATTGGCATAATCGCCGCAATAATATTGTTAAGACGGGCTTCTAAGTAATGCGTTACTCGTTTCTGTTTGTAGCGGTTTTGATACTGATTTCAGGATTCATTGCCTACTTTGGCGACGTTATCGGGCGCCGACTGGGCAAGAAGCGCCTAACAGTGGGCAGTTTGCGACCGCGTCACACCGCATACATAATTACTGCGATCACTGGAATGCTTATTTCCGGGATGGCAGTAGCAACTCTTGTTTCGGTCAATTCGCAGTTTCGAAAAGTATTCACAGAAGGCGAACGAATACTCGCTCAGAACGAATCGCTTACCAAGGCTAACGACGAGCTCATGGTGCTAAATAATCGGCTTCGGGATAGAAGCAAGCGCCTTCAATCTCTGGTAAACTCGCTCCAGCTTGAAGCTCAGCGTGCACGCAAGGAGGCAGAAAAGGCTAAGGCGGAGCGCGATAAACAGCTAAGACTTGTAAAACATCTCCAGCAGGAAGTTGCCGAGCGGACTCGCGAAGTGATCGAACGCAAGAAGCAGTTGGAAAAGCTCGAACGTGCAGTTGCCTTACTCAACACCGATATAGCGCTTGCGAGAGCAGATCTTCGAGTTAAGACGCTGGAGCTGGATAAAGTTCAAGAGCAACTGCGAAACGCACGAGATCAACTTATAGTCGCAAATAGCAAGCTTGCAGATGCAGAGAACAAGCTGAAGTCGACCCAAGCTCGTTTGGAAGATACCCGTGCAAAGTTGGCAGAGACCGAATCAACACTTCGTCAACAAGAAATCGTCCTCAAGCAACAAAAGGAACAGATAGAGTTGGGGCAAGCTGCTCTTGTTAGAGAAGGCATCAAGCGGCTGCAGTTCGAGAAAGCGTCCGAATACTTTGCGGCTCAAGCGGGCGAACTTCGTAGCGGTGATCTTATTTTGCGACAGGGAGATGAGATTGTAAGGGGAATTGTATCACCTAGACAATCGATGTTCGGGATTAGAGCAGACCTGATGTCGCTTTTGGACGAGGCTGGAGAAAGAGTAGAGAAGATCGGTGCTAGCAAGGGATCGAACGGACGAGCAGTAAACCTGATATTCCGCCAAATGCTCAACAAAAAGCAAGTATTGGTTATTGACAACGAGTCGGTGAACATTCCGAAGGCTGCGGAGACAATCGCAAGCAGTCCCATTGACGTACTCGTACAAGTTGTGTGTGCGGCGAACACAATCAGAGGCGAACAAGTGCCGGTAGAAATAATGCTGTATTTAAACAAGCTCGTATACCGCAAGGGCGACATGATCGCGCACACAGAGATGGATGGGCGCGTATCCGAAGGACGTATATTGCTCGCGATGATTAAGTTCCTGCGAGAGGACGTCAGTAAGGCGGGCTTAGAAAAAGGTATTATTCCCATCTCTAATCCGGACTCGCGAATCAATATCAAAGTTAATCCGCTGACTCAAATCGAAGGTTTGATGGCCGTTGTCGATCAGATTCGGTCAAAAAGATCGCGTGTGAGCGTAGATGTATATGCCGATAAGGACATTTACGCTGAAGGTCCTCTTAATATGGACAACATGCGCTTTAGTGTGGCTAAGATATAGTGAACACTAGTAACGTCACAGTGGTTGCAATCGATCCAGGCAGGGCCAAGTGTGGCATTGCGGTTGTCAGAAAGTCGGACGGGACTTTTGAGGTGTTGCATAGAGAAGTTGTTGCCACAGCCAAGCTTGGACTGACTGTTGCCAATCTGGCCTCTCGTTTTTCTCCTGATGCGGTGGTTTTAGGCGGAGGGACATCATCCTCGGAGGCTGCGCGTGTTGTTGAAAACCTGCAGAGCGCACCTGTTGTGATAGTCGAAGAAAAGTTCTCCACCCTAGCCGCACGCAAACGTTATTTCGAAGAGAATCCTCCTCGCGGATTACGTCGCTTGATTCCGTTGTCGCTACAAGTTCCACCGCATCCATACGACGATTATGTCGCGGTGATGTTGGCAGAGAAATACCTGCAGAGCTTATGAGCATGGAAGATTGCTGATAACTCATCGTAGCACATACTATGTTGACAGTTTGGACAAATGGTGGTAATGTAATAATGCGCTGCCGGATAGCTCAGTTGGAAGAGCGACTGACTCTGGATCAGTAGGTCCTAGGTTCGAGCCCTAGTCCGGCAGCCAATTTACAAAAGCGAGTAGCTTTCTTTGATTTTGAGGCCTGTCGATTCTTCGACGGGCTTTTTGCGTATTGTCGAGCACGAATCGGAAGGTCTCTGCAACGTCTGACTGATGAATCAACGCAGAGGCGAAACTTCACACATAAGCTGAGGCCGGAGGAGAATGTGAGATATACAGTTTCAAATCTCTAACCTCCGGCCCCCGACCTTACGAATAATCGGAGCCGGCCTGACAAGCCGGGTGGGATAGGGACTCGTATCCTCTATCTAGCCCCAGTTGCTGCTTGCGATCGACAGTTAGAGCCGGGCCAGTGTATTTCTGACGATCCACCAACAGCAACCGGCCTATTTATTCCCTCATAATACGAATATAACGCCTGAAGAATGAAAACTAATTAGTCGGATGCTATCCTATTCGACTATTATCCTGTTCTTGTTATGACCTATCATTTGTTGCTTTCAAGTTTGTACTCTATCGGCGGCGGGAAAAAACTGACTCGAACAAACTTCTTCTAGAAAATTGTCGAGGAAGCGTATGCGCACTACACATGTCGCCTCTGATACTACAACCTGGCTGCAAATCAGGTCTGCCGAGCGCAATCGAGTCGACGAAACACTGGGACGCTCTGTCCGCTTTCTCTTGAATGCGCAACACGATGATGGTTATTGGGTCGGCGAACTGGAGGGCGACACAATACTAGAATCAGAGTATATTATTTTGATCCGTTTTCTTGGTGGTATTAAGCGAGAACACAAGTTAAAAAAGGCTGCTGCATACATTCTTTCTAAGCAAATGGATAACGGCGGGTGGTCAATATTTCCTGGTGGCCCTGTGGACGTATCTGCATCGGTGAAAGCTTATCTAGCCTTGAAACTGACAGGATCAAGCCCGGACGAACCATATATGGTACGAGCGCGAGAAGCAATACGACAGGCAGGCGGTGTAGCCGCAGTGAACAGTTATACCAAGTTTTATCTCGCCCTGCTCGGCCAGATTCCGTGGGAGTTCGTTCCTGCGGTGCCACCGGAATTGATCCTTTTGCCGAGTTGGTTCTACTTCAACATCTATGAAATTTCTTCCTGGTCGCGGACATTCGTAGTTCCATTGAGTATAATATGGGCTCACAAACCTTCCGTGACGCTTGATCCCACAGAGGGCATACCGGAGCTTCTGAGCGAAGGTGAGCTTGAGCGAGTTCGACCTCGTTTAGGCAGACCGCTGCTTACATGGCGTAACTTTTTTCTCGCCGTTGACGCGGGAATCAAGCTTGCCGAAAAACTCAAGCTGCTTCCTTTCAGAAGGCGGTCCGTTCAGCGCTCCGCGCAGTGGATGTTAGCTCATTGCGAACACAGTTCAGGCCTAGGAGCTATTTTCCCGCCGATAGTCTATTCGCTTATAGCTCTTCGAGCACTCGGATACGAAGATCCTCATCCGCAAGTTATACGGGCGATGTCGGAGCTTGAGGCGTTAGAAATCGAAGAAAGTGAAACCCTCCGACTACAGCCTTGTATGTCGCCAGTTTGGGATACTGCGATAGCGATCAACGCCTTGATCGAGGCTGGTCTGCCCTCCAACCACCCAGCGTTGATCTCTGCAGCGCGATGGATCCTTGGCAAAGAGGTAAAGCAGAGAGGCGACTGGTCGGTCAAACGTCCGAAATTGGAGCCGGGTGGTTGGTATTTTGAGTTTGCCAACGAGTTCTATCCCGACATAGACGACACAGCTATGGTGCTCATAGCCCTTGCCAAGGTGGCGGATTTGCCCGGAAAGATAGACGCATGTCGCCGCGCACTAACTTGGCTGATAGGCATGCAAGGGCGCGACGGCGGATGGGCGTCCTTTGATGCAGACAATAACAAGTCCGTTTTAAATAATGTTCCGTTCGCTGACCACAATGCAATGTTGGACCCCAGTACGAGCGATATCACTGCAAGAGTTCTTGAAATGCTTTCGTACTATATGTTTACTCGCGAAAGCATGCCTTGTCGGCGTGCCATCGAGTTCTTATCCAAACAGCAAGAATCCGATGGTTCCTGGTATGGCCGTTGGGGAGTTAACTACATCTACGGCACTTGGCAAGCAATTCGTGGCCTGAGAGCTATTGGCGTAGATCCGACAGACCCAATGATCCGACGCGGAGCACAATGGCTATTGAGTGTGCAGAACGAAGATGGTGGATGGGGCGAGAGCTGCATGTCATACTATGATTCGAGCTTAAAAGGCAAAGGTGAAAGCACTGCCTCTCAAACTGCCTGGGCTATAATGGGACTTATAAGTGCTGGTGAGGGCAAGAGCGCCGCGGCGAGAACTGGCATAGACTACCTTATACGAAACCAGACTAAGGATGGAACTTGGCGAGAAGAAGCATTCACAGGCACCGGTTTTCCCAAGGTTTTCTTTCTCAAATATCATCTTTATTGCCACTCGTTCCCTATGATGGCACTTGGTATATACCGAAAGGAGGTCTTGCTATAGCGCATGAGATTTCCGATCGGAATGTTGACCTCGCTTGTTTGTTATATCGTCAAGAACCGGCTGGAAGGTAGAAAGCATATTCCGCTTGTTCTCATGCTTGAACCGCTGTTTGCATGCAATTTATCATGTTCAACCTGTGGGCGCATACGCGAGTATCGCGACCATATTTCTGAGATGATGAGCTTGGAAGACTGCCTGCTCTCCAGCGTAGAGTGCGGTGCTCCAATTGTATCCGTATGTGGTGGCGAGCCGTTGTTGTATCCGAAAATCGGAGAACTGGTTGAGGGTTTAACTGATCAAGGAAAATATGTTTATCTATGCACTAACGGGATTTTGCTTGCTGAAAAGCTAGCCGTATTTCGGCCATCCTCTCGTTTGTTTCTGAACGTGCACATTGACGGTCCGCCGGACGTACACGATGCAGTAGTTGAAAGGAAGGGTGCATACGAAACTGCCGCCAAGGGGATTGCACTTGCTGCTCGCAGTGGATTCCAAGTAACTGTGAACACTACCGTATGTAAAATGACGGATATTCGGCAACTTGACGCTGTAATGAACGAGCTTTCACGGATAGGGGTTCGGTCTTTCATGCTTTCACCGGCTTATTCGTACGATTCCGCGCCCGACAAAAACCACTTTATGAGCCGACGCGATGTGCATGAGAAGTTCAAGCAAATCGATATTATCGCCCGACATCATCGCCTATCCGATACGCCTATCTACTTGGATTTCTTGAAAGGCCAGCGTGATCTTCAGTGTACAGCTTGGGGCAATCCAACTCGAAACGTTATGGGCTGGCGATCGCCATGTTATCTTATCGCAGATAATCACTATTCAAGCTACCTCGAGCTTATCGAGCGAACTGACTGGAACCGTTATGGAGTGGGCAGAGACCCTAGATGCGCGGATTGCATGGTCCATTGCGGATTTGAGCCGACTGCAGCCCTAATGATCAATAGGCGCAAGGGTGACATTTGGAAAATGATACGCTGGCAACTGACATGATAATGCTAACCTATCAAAGACAATGAAGAAGTCGTTTGTTACTGGTGGTACAGGCTTCATTGGCGCTCATGTTGTCCGTAAGCTGGTCGAACGGGGGGACGACGTGACGGTGTTAGTTAGGCCATGGAGCAACAGATCGCTCATAGCAGATTTACCAGTGCGGTTCGCTATCGGCGATATTACCGACGCGGAAACCTTAAAGGCGGCGATCAAAGGGATGGATGTAATTTATCACATAGCTGCCGACTATCGTCTTTGGTCGCGAGATCCGTCTGAAATTTATCGCAACAATGTACAAGGTACGCACAATGTTCTGGAGGTTTCCTTCCGCCTGGGGGTTGAGAAAGTCGTATATACCAGTACGGTTGGCTGCTTAGGACTACCTGCGGATGGCTCTGAAGGTAATGAACAAACTCCAGTTACCAGAAACGAACTCGTGGGACATTACAAGAAGTCTAAATACGACGCTGAACAGATAGCCGTAGATTACGCTGCTCGTGGACTGCCAGTCGTGATTGTCAATCCCAGCACTCCAGTCGGCCCCGGCGATATCAAACCAACTCCTACCGGGCGCATTATTCTGGGTTTTCTTAGAGGCAAAATGAAAGCCTATGTGGATACCGGATTGAATCTGGTAGCTGTGGAAGATGTGGCGGAAGGACATATCCTTGCCTCCGAAAGGGGGCGTGTTGGTGAAAAATACATACTTGGTAACCACAATATGACTCTCAAAGAACTTCTGGACTTT
>Ga0197142_1001959_pt1 | contig 18481 bp, 16 predicted proteins | sample GBS60_MetaG_FD_148614 | JGI IMG/M metagenome (GOLD analysis project Ga0197142, IMG submission 148614) | Sediment microbial communities from Great Boiling Springs, Gerlach, Nevada, United States - GBS 60_MetaG | ecosystem: Environmental > Aquatic > Thermal springs > Hot (42-90C) > Sediment...
GTCCGGAGCTAGATAGTTTCATAAAGAAAATATCATTTTTCCCTTTAAGGGTCGTTTGGTAGGCTCCGCCAGTGACAGGAAGGTTTGGAGAATTTGTATAGCCACAAACGTAAATATTGTTATCCGCAGAAATTTCGTATGCAGTGGCATAGTCATCTTTGTTTCCGCCCAGATATGTTGAAAATAAAATACTGTCGCAAGTAGGTGTAAATTTACAAATGTATGCGTCATACTGTCCAAAAGGTGACTGAATTAATGTGTTAATCAAAGGTAGATCGGCGGAGTTTGTTGTGGCTCCAATAATGATATTGTTTTTGCTGTCGATTAGAATGTTTGAAGGAAATTCGTTACCAGTTCCACCAAGGAAAGTTGAGAAAATCAATTTTCTTTTTGAACCTTTAACACAAAATGAAGAGATAAAAATGTCTTTTTGCCCAGAAGATGAGCGAGAATAAGCCCCAGGGGTTGTAGGAAAGTCCAAAGATTCTGTCCACCCGGTAACAATGATATTTCCAGGTGAGGGTTCTTTTATGTCCACTATTTCCTCTTGGTTGCTACCACCAATTATGCTACTAAAAACAATGGGGTCAATGATTAAATCATAGTTTTCATTGTAATTTTCAATATCAAAACTAAATGTTGTAGAGTCTATTCTTTTAAAAGTTGCAGGGACTTTAATTGTTCTCCCATTGATTTTTTGATATACAAACAGATTATTATGAGTAACAACTCCCAGCGAGGTTTGAAGCTTAAGTGTTGTTGGATTGGGAATTTCAAATTTTACACCTTGGATTTTCAACCGAATTTGTTCGGGTTTGCCTCCTGGATGAATTGTAAAATCATAACGTATGAATTCTTCTTCCGAATGCAAGAAAGTTAAATCAATTTTAGGCAAAACATTTTTGATACAAATCTTTTTTACTCCATAAACGTGTTTTTCCCACCGAGAAGGTTCATTAGAATAAAAAAAGTTTAAATGCCAGTCCGAAAACCCTTCTTCGATAATATTCTTGAAATTTCCATTTTCAATCTCGAAATGGACAACTTCTCCAAGTTTCGTATAACCCTCTTCATTTGTTTGAACTTTGTAATAATCGAAAATGAAACCATTATTAGTAATGCTGAAGATATAGTTGTTATAAAACGCAACAAATTTGATGTTTGGATTCCATTGGCCGTAATTTTTTACAAAGAAGCCAGTCGGTATAGTTCCAAATGAAAAAAATGGAATTGAAAATAATGCAAAAACAAAAATTAACAAGCGCATTTTCATTTCCCCTCTCAAAACAAAACAAAATTTAAATTATTGGCTATAAAAATTTGTAAAAAATCCTTTAATTTTTTTGTAATTTTTTTAACTACACTCACATTATTCTACTTTGCAAGGTGGAATTTCCTTGGGGTAAGCTTCTTTGAGAATTCCTTTAAGTTCCAACAGAACTTCTTGTGCCTTTTCTTTTTGATTTGTCTCGCAATACATCTTATAAAGTAATAATAATGTTTTTTCAATTACATCAATAGGAACATTCATGCTATGCCTAATTTCATCTAGTTCTTTTTCACTTTGTCCAAGGTAACTTAATTCATACAAACATTCGGCAATTCTCAAGCGGGTAAACCAATAAAAATACGATCGTCTCATTGAATTGCTGTTTAGATAATTTATGTAAAGTTGTAGAGCACTTTTGTAATCCTTGTTTCCAAATAGTTCATTTGCTCTACTAAGTTCGATGTCGGAGTTTTCAGTTATGTCGATAACGATGGTATCAAATGGGATTGAGGTTATTTGTTTTGGTGGGTTTGTTTTTATCTCGGGCTGCACTTGATCAACGATTACTAAAGTTGTTGTTTCGGATGATACAAGTGAGTTTTCATCTTGGGGCTTGGGAATTTTTACATTATATCGAGTTTGAACTTTCGATGTACAGGATAATTGTGTGATTACCAAAATGATAAGAAAAAAATTTGCTAATATTCTCATATTTCTTTTTTAGTTTTAAAACATAAAATTAAAACAAAGAAAATTGTGAATCAACATCAATTATCAATTTATTTTTTTGAGGATTAAATTTTTTGTTAAAATTTTTTGAAAGCTGCTTTAAAACAGGAATTGTTTTAGTGAGGTTTGGGTCTTGGGATTTCGGTATTTTCAGCAAAATGACTTTTCTATGCCAGCCACGAAATTTTGGGATTAATGGAGACACTGGACCAAGGAAAACTCCGAAAGCTAATTTTTTTAAGTTATCTATGACGAAATCAAGGATTTCGGGTTCGATTTCTTTATAATGAGACCGAATTTCAATAGAAATCAATTTAGCAAATGGAGGATAATTCAAATCTTTGCGGTATTTCGTTTCCGTTTCGAAAAAATGTTCATAGTTCTGGCTGAGAAATGATTTGATGGTATAGGAGTTAGTTTCGGAGGTTTGAATGATTACCTCCCCGGGAAAAAGAGAACGCCGACCCGCCCGACCGGCAACTTGTGTAAATAGCTGGAAGCTTCGCTCATTTGCCGAAAAGTCGGGGATATTTAGTTGTAAATCGGCATTGATTATACCAACCAATGTAACTCTTTCGAAATCCAGCCCTTTGGCTATCAATTGGGTGCCTATTAGTATGTCGATTTCTCCATTGTAAAAGTCTTTCAAAATATTCGATGTATTTTGTTTGTTCAAGATCACATCAAGATCGAATCGAGCGATTCGCGGATGGAAATTCAATTCGTTAAGAAATGAAACCAATTCTTCTTCAATTCTTTGTGTTCCATAACCAAGAACTAACATTGTTGGTTTACCACATTTAGGGCAAATGGACTCGTAGCCCCTTTGATAACCACAATAGTGGCACTTTAGTTTCTGGTCAACTTTGTGATATGTCAGAGAAATTTCGCATTCAGGGCATCGAGGTATATAGCCACAAGAACGACATTCAAGAATTAGTCCAAAACCGCGCCGATTCTGGAACAGAATAATGCCCTCCTTTTTTATAAGCCTATCGATAATTTTATTTATGAGTGTATCAGAAAATTGACCAAACATTTTCTTTTGTCTCCGTTTTTCGAGAATATCAATCAGAATAATGTTTGGTAGTTGGGCTCCGTCGGCTCTCTTTTTAATTATTAGAATTTTGTGTTTACCTTGCTTTGCAGAATAATAAGAGACTACCGAGGGAGTTGCGCTTCCAAGAACAACAACGGCATTTTGGATTTTGCCACGCATAAGCGCGACATCTCGTGCGTTGTATCTTGGTTGTGGTTCATCTTGTTTGTATGTGGGTTCGTGTTCTTCATCAACAATAATCAAGCCAAGCTCCTTTGCGGGAGCAAAAATTGCAGAACGTGGGCCTATAATGATTTTCTTTTCACCAGTCCAAATTGATACCCATTGCTTAACTCTTTGACTTGTGGTGAGGCGTGAATGTAATACAGCAATTTTGTTGGGAAAAGCATTGTTGAATCTTTCGAGTAACTGTGGAGTTAATGAAATTTCTGGTACGAGAATTATTGTCGATTTACCTGATTCGACGCATTTCTTAATTGCATGCATATAAACTAATGTTTTACCACTCCCAGTAACACCAAACAATAGGAAAGAGTCGAATTTAGCTTTGTCTATTGCTGCAATTATCTCTTTCAGACACGACTTTTGTTCTTCGTTTAATTCAAAGTTTAGCTCATTTTGATAATTATATTCATTTGTAAATATTTTTTGTATATCAGTTCCTGTATCTTCAAATTGAATAATATTTAAAAAGCCTGCTGTTTCGAGAATAGAAAGATAAGTATTTAAATTTCTTGTTGAAAAATCTTTTTGTAATTCTTTTAATAGAAATTTATCGATACCAGAATTAACTTTTTCGTAAAAGAAATTAAGTAATTCAAGAATTTTCTTTTTTCTTTTATAAATTGCTGTAAAGGTGTTGAAGATGTCGGAGGTGAACATATTTTTGTTTAGTTGTATAACTTTATGTGATGGTATTTTTCCACTAAATCGACGAGAGAAGGAAACAAGGCCTTTCTTTTCTAATTCTTCCAAAATTGGTTCTAACTTTCGAATTTTTAGTATCTTCTTTAAGTTACTTAAATTTAAAGGTGATTTAAATTTTCTAATAGTTTCAACAATCTTTAATTCCTTTTTGTCTAAAAGAAGTAGATTTTTCAAAGCTTGTGTGCTGGTCAATTGAACATAAACTTCTTCCTTTGTGGAAAGTTTGGTGGGAATAACTGCTCGGAAAACTTCGCCCAATGGGGTTATGTAGTAGTTTGACATCCAAAAACAGAGCTCAATCATTTCTTTGGAAATTATTGGCTTAGAGTCTAATAATTTAATAATTGCTTTCAGCTTTTCTTTTGGAAAGTCTAAAGGGTCTTTGTGTTCTTTGATTATGATCCCAGAAATTTTTCGATTACCAAAAGGGATTAGAACACGATACCCCGTCAAATCTTCAATGGTGAAATTGTTAATAATATATGTATATGTTTCGTCTATGCCTGTTAAAGGGATAACATCAACAAGTCTGAGGTAATCTGTTTTTGTAATTTTTTTCTTCTGCATTCGTTTTTGTATTTTTAATTTTTTACTAAAATATGAATCCAAAAATAATTATTCTGGGAATAGTAATCCTTTCGCTTTTAGGTTTTACTGGTTGTTCTGCAAAGGAGGATTCCAAAACAGGGCAAAAGCCAATAAAAATTTACGAAGAGAGCAATCTTCCAAGAAGGGACAGTGTTTCGAATAGCATTTATTTTTCTAGAAGAAACGCTATTACATATGCCGTCGAAGTTGCCTCGCCTGCGGTTGTTGGCATAAATGTTATGCAATATGTTAAAGTTCCGGTGTGGGATCCTTTTGATGATCCAATTTTTGAATTTTTCTTTGGAAGGCGAACCAAACGCTATCAAACTTATCCTGTTAAAGGTCTTGGTTCGGGATTTTTGATTTCTCCTGATGGTTATATACTTACAAATTATCACGTTGCCGGAGATGCTGCTGAAATCATTGTAACCACAACAGATGGAAAGAAACACAAGGCAAAGATAGTGGGAAGTGACGAATTATCCGACATTGCTTTGTTGAAAATCGAAGGGGAGAACTTTCCTTACCTTAAATTGGGTAATTCAGATGATGTAATTGTTGGCGAATGGGTAATAGCGCTTGGTAATCCATTTGGATTATTTGATTTAAATAGTAAACCCACAGTAACTGTCGGCGTCGTTTCCAACAAAGGGGTTAATATTGTGTTAGAAAATAGGTACTACAAGGGAATGATACAAACCGATGCGGCAATTAGTTCTGGTAATTCAGGTGGTCCTTTAATCAATTCTCTTGGCGAAGTCATAGGGATTAATACAATGATTTATTCAACAGCTACAAGTTCAACTGGTGCTGGGAGTATTGGAATTGGCTGGGCAATTCCAATTAATAGGGTTAAAAAGATTATTAACAAGTTCGTTACAAATAAATTAACTCGGATTAGCCTTAGCAAATTGGGTTTAGATGTTTTCGAGCCAAACTCTCGACAGGCTCAATTGCTTAGGATTGATTTTGATCAAGGGTTATTTGTCAGGGAAATAAAACGAAATTCTCTTGCAGATATGGCAGGTTTCGAAGTTGGAGATATTATTCTTGAAATTAACGGTGAAAAAGTAAATTCAATAGAAGATTTCAACACTATCATTTTAGATACATTCGTTGGAGATATTTTAAATTTTAGTGTTAAACGAGGCGATAAAGTTATAAATCTGAAAGTAGAGTTCCAAAGGTAAAGAATTTGATGGGCCAGTCTTTTTTAGAAGCAATTGGACTTGTAAAAAAGTACAAAAGACGAGCTGTTGTTCGAAATGTTAGTCTAAACATACGCCAAGGTGAAGTAGTAGGACTTTTGGGCCCAAATGGAGCTGGCAAAACAACCACATTTTATATGATTGTTGGTATGATTAGCCCCAACGAGGGGAGGGTCCTTCTAGACGGTGTCGAGATTACATCATATCCAATGTACAAAAGAGCAAGGATGGGAATTGCTTATCTTCCACAGGAAACTTCCATTTTCAGAAAATTGTCGGTCGAAAATAATATTCTTGCAATTTTACAACTACAAAAAATTTCGAAAAAAGAGCAAAAGTTAAGGTTGGAAGAGTTACTCGAAAGTTTCGGATTGAAGAATCTGCGGAAGCAAATGGGTTATATGCTCTCTGGCGGTGAGCGTCGTCGATGTGAAATAGCAAGAAGTCTTGCTTCTAATCCCAAATTTATTCTGCTCGACGAGCCGTTTGCAGGTATCGATCCTTTGGCAGTAGAAGATATTATGAAAATTATTTTGAAATTGAAGGAAAAAGGAATTGGTATATTGATTACCGATCATAATGTCCACGAAACTTTAACAATAACAGATCGGTCATACATATTAATCGATGGTGAAATTTTCTGCTCCGGTACAGCTGAAGAAATTGCCCAAAACCCCGATGTTAGGAAACTTTATCTTGGTGAAGCTTTCCAGTTTGAACGATATAAAATCAATTAGTTGTTTTGTTTCGAGGTTATTTTAATTTTAATTTTGTCGACTTTCCTTTTGCTTGAACTTAACGCTTCGATATAAAAGTTATCGAACGAAAGTCGTTCTCCTTGCTTAGGTATTCTGCCAAGAAAATGGGAAAATAACCCTGCAACTGTAGTGTAGTCCTCCATTTTGGGCAAAGTTATAGGGAGTTGTTCGTTAATTTCATCGATGCTTGCTTCGGCTAAAACTTCGTATTCCCAATCGTTAATTTTTTTAATAAAAGGTTGTTCCTCGTCATATTCATCTTGAATTTCGCCAACAAGTTCTTCTAAAATATCTTCGAGAGTAACCAACCCCGCTGTTCCACCAAAATCGTCGATTACTATTGCAATGTGTATTTTATTGCGTTGCATCTTTTTTAGTATTTCATCTATGGGGCTATTTTCATTAACAAACAATGGGCTACGAAGAAGATTTTCAATTTGGAAGTCTTGATTATTATTTCTTTTTTGATAACTTAGTAAATCTTTTGCATAAATAACCCCAATAATGTCATCTATGTTCGAATTGTAAACTGGCATTCTTGAATATCCTTCTTTAAGAAATATGTTAATGATTTGATCGAAATCAGTTTTCAATTCAATTCCAACAATTTTGTTTCTAGGAATCATAATTTGTTTAACTTTTAGCCTGGAAAAATCGAAAACATTTTGTAGTAGTTTTTCTTTTGAAGAATCAAGTTTTCCAAACTGGTAACTCGATTTTAAAATTTCTCGAATTTCGTCTTCAGTATGAAAGTCATTAGCGCTGGTAATTTGGATCCCTAAAGTTTTTAAAAACAAATTTGCAAATTCATTTAAGAACCAAATAAAAGGTTTAAAGATAATAAAGAAAATTCGGAGTGGAAAGCTAACTAATAATGCTGTTTGTTGTGGCTTAACTATTGCCAGAGTTTTTGGGGCAAGTTCACCAAAAACAATATGTAGAATAGTAATCAACAGGAAAGCTGTTGGTAGAGCAACGCTTTTGGCTGTTTCCTCCGGTAATTCAACTCCAAGCAAAGTTAACAAGTTTAGAATGATTTTCGAAACGACCGGTTCGCCAATCCATCCCAAGCCGAGGCTTGCAAAGGTAATTCCAAGCTGACAAGCAGAAAGGTATTCGTTCAAGTGTTCAATCAGGTGTCGGGCAACTTTGGCTGTTCTAGAACCTTCCTTTATTTTTAAGTCGATTTGTGTTGAGCGAACTTTAACAATTGAAAATTCAGCAGCTACGAAAAATGCATTTAACAAGACGAATAATATGGTTATCAGGATGTTAAATACCATCGCTCATAAGTTCAATTGTATGTAATAATATTTTCTTATCTAAATGAAACGAAAGGTATTTTTCGAAAAAAGTAAGCATTTCGTAAACATTAATCTCGAAATTGTCGATTTGATTTAATTCATCAAGTTCTAAGTGGTTTATTTTTTTTATCAGATCTACTGTTTCTCTTTTAATACGGGCAAAGTTATTTTGGAATGGGAGAGCGGAAATATCGCCATTTATTAGATTTAGATAAATATAATTGCTGGAATTATGGAGTTTATTTGTTTTTTCCATAAAATCTATCCCAAGATCTTTCAATAAGTTAATGATAAAGTGGGTCAAAATTAAAAAGGGATTAGAGTTTTCTTGTTTAAGTTTTTCTAAAGTTTTTGTTGTTAGTTCAAACAAATTTTCATTGGGTTCTCCAAATGGTTGAGTTTGATGAATTAAGTCCAAAATCAATAGACTTGTTAGTAATTTGTTGTAATTATTGGTGAGTTTATGGAAACTTTTAATTGTTTCTATTTTGGAAAGTAAATAAAGGTTTTGAGTATTTTTTTTATAATAACTTACAAAAACGATATTCAAAGGCTCCAAAACTCCTAACGTTTTCTTATTTTTTCTAACACCCTTAGCAACAAGTGAAATTAATCCCTCGTACTTTGTAAAAATTTCCACTATTTTGCTTGTTTCCCTATAATTGAAGGATTTGATTACAATTCCTTCCGTCGAAATTATCACATTTCAAATACAATTATAAAATTGAAACTAATTAACAAAGCAAATATACGACCAATTTTGTTAATTTGCATATTCTTTGTAAATAGTTTGTTTAAATTTTTCAATGAAAAAGATTTTAGTTGTTGATGATTCAGATTATATATTGGAAAGTGCAAACGTTCTTTTGAGTTTGGAAGGTTACGAAGTTTTTGTAGCTTCGAATGGCGAAGAAGGATATCGAAAAGCTTGCGAAATTCTGCCCGATCTTATTCTTTCAGATATTCAAATGCCAGTGATGGATGGCTATGCCTTTTTGGAAAAAATACGGACCAATCCCACCACCGAGCATATTCCTTTTATTTTCCTTACTGCATTCGGCGAGAAGCAAAACATACGTGAAGGAATGATCCGTGGTGCCGATGACTACATTACAAAGCCTTTTACACACGACGAAATAGTTCAAGCAATCAACACTCAATGGAAAAAATTAGAAACTATTAAGAAACAACTCAAAGAGAAAGTTGAGACAGTTGGTAAAGCAATTTCCTTTGCGCTACCACATGAATTTAGAACCGTTTTGAACGAAGTGATTGGTTCTGCAAAATTTATTATTTCTTCTTACGATGATTTAAATAAGGAAGATTTAATCGAGATTGCTAATGATATTGTTAGATCCTCGAATCGACTTTTGAAAATAACAGAAAACTTTTTGATATATACCAAAATTGAAGCTTTGGCGAATATTCCCGAAAAAAAAGCTCAACTTCGTTGGCATTTTACCGACGAACCTTTCGCAATTATCCAAGATATTGCACTGTTGAAGGCCGCAGCGTACAATAGAACAAATGATTTAGAAATTGTTGAGCCTTCGTATAATATTTCAGTAGAGATTTCAACTGATAGCTTTTACAAGATAATCGACGAGCTGCTCGACAATGCTTTTAAATTCTCTGAACCTGGAAAAAAAATTAAAATTTCTTCTTCATTAGACAGAGGTATGGTTGTATTTTCTATTTTGGATCAGGGTAGGGGAATAAGTCAAGATAAATTAAAATTTATCGATACTTTAACTCAGTTTGAGCGGGAGCTTTATGAACAACAAGGGATAGGTATGGGGTTGATTATTGCCAAAAGACTTGTTGAACTTCACGATGGAAAGTTTGAAATATTCAGCGAGATTAACAAAGGCACAACGGTTAAGTTCTGGCTCAATTATAGAGAAAGAAACTTTTAACAAAATTGGAGTATTGAGATGGAATATAATATTCTCGCAATTAATCCAGGGTCAACATCGACAAAAGTTGCTGTATACAAGAACCTTGAAGAGGAATTTACTGTTACAATTCGCCACACTGTTGATGATTTAAAGCGTTTTGAAAGAATTTTTGACCAATATGAATTTCGTAAAGAAGTTATCTTAAAAACTCTTGAAGGAGCACAAATTGATATAAAGAAAATTAATGCTGTAGTAGGTCGTGGTGGTTTAGTGCGCCCTATTCCCAGTGGGGTATACCGAGTTAACCAAAAGATGCTTGATGATTTGAGAAAGGAATTGTACGGGGAACATGCTTCGAATCTTGGTGCTATACTTGCACACGAAATAGCAAGGTTAATAGGGGACAACGTTCCTGCATTTATTGTCGACCCTGTTGTAATTGATGAATTAGACGATATAGCCCGACTTTCTGGTCATCCAGAGCTTCCAAGAATTAGCATTTTTCATGCATTAAGCCAGAAAGCTGTTGCTCGTCGTTTTGCCCGTGAACATTCCAAAAAGTACGAAGATTTGAATCTAATTGTGGCTCATTTGGGCGGCGGTATAACTGTTGGCGTACACCATAATGGTCGTGTTATTGATGTTAACAATGGTTTGGATGGGGAAGGTCCTTTTACACCTGAACGCTCAGGTACTTTGCCTGCTGGGCAACTTGTTCGGCTTTGTTTCTCTGGCAAATATTCCTATCCCGAAATAAGGAAGATGATTACCGGCAAAGGTGGATTAGTTGCTTATCTTGGGACAAATAGTGCTCTTGAAGTTGAAGAACGAATTGCCTGTGGCGATGATTATGCCGAGTTGATTTATAAGGCGATGGCCTACCAAATCGCAAAAGAAATTGGTGCTGCAAGCACAGTGCTGAAAGGAAATGTTGATGCTATTTTGATTACAGGCGGACTTGCAAATTCTCCTATGCTCATCAAATGGATACAGGAACGGGTTTATTTCATTGCCCCAATTTATATTTATCCTGGTGAAGATGAAATGTATGCTCTAACCGAAGGTGCGTTCTTTGCATTAAAAGGGGAACTCCCAATTCGTGAGTATTAAAATATTTTCTGAATTTATACGACTCTATATTTTTGGAGTTTTTATGAAAACTATACTTTTGATTTTGTTTCCTCTTTTTTTCGCTTTGTTTTTTGTTTCTTGCACAAAAGAGCCAGGTTCTTTTGTAACCAATTCACCATCGGAAAATGCACTGGCTCTCCCGCCATCATTATCTACAATAGTTATAATCGACAAAAATGGAAGTGTTTTTGAGACAAGTATACAAGATAAGGTTCTTAGTGATGGAAAGACAATATCGCAGAAAATTCAAGAGTGCATAAATAATTCACGCAACCACGGCGATTTTGTTAGTTGTATGGCGCATCTAACAAACTGGCTTATGAAGAATGGCTACATTACGAATAAAGAAAAAGGGATTTTGATGAACATTGCAGCTCGTGCTAATCTTCCCTGATTTATTTCATTACAATCAGTTTGTATACTTTGCTGCCATTGGTTGATTGCACCGTAACAAAATATACACCAGCGGGTATATCTGCTGTGTCGAACATAAAGATTGGTTCGGTCAGTATTCCATCGAACAATACTTTTATCGTTGCACCTTGCAAAGAAGAAAGAGTAATTTTCATTGGGTTGCCAACTGGGAAACTCTCTAATGATATTACCACCATTCCATTGGTTGGATTAGGATCCAATGTTCCCTCTACCTCGACATTATTTACATTCCCGTAAGCCCTCAGATACCAGGGATTACGAAGGAGAAGAACAGCGCCATGGTCAGGGTCACCTCCCCATATAAACAATTTTACAATGTATCGCCAATCATGAGAAGGGCGGGAATGTAGATTGGGAAAGAAAAGGGGAACGTAAGTTTTTCCCCCAGAACCCCTACCACTTCCCCTTTTTCAACATCAATAATCCCTTTAGTGTTACACATTATATACCTATCGTCGGGAGAGAAATAAGCCTTGACACCATAAACCCCGACACCGAATGGTAGTTGAGTATTTTTCCACTTTATCCTTCTTTCGACCACATCATATAAAAACCAGCCATTTATGTCATCCCCAGACCTTCTTGTGTTGGCTAATGCGTAAAAAATATATCTTCCAGAATTACTTACGAAAAGCTGTGGCGAAGCAGCGGGAAAAATATTGAAGAGGTAGCCCGAACCCACATATCTTCATATGGAATTTCCTTCGTCCTGAACCACTCATAATAATCTTTTTCGAATATCAATGTGTCGTAAGTATCGGATTTGAAATTATACAGCACAAGGGCATACCAAAAGTATTGAGAGGAATCTACCTACGGGTTGGGCTTGTCCTTGAACTTCTTATCCAGTTCTCTGCCATAATCATTCCAATATCCCCAATTAACATTTTTAAAGACCATAACCAGCTGAGAATCGTTTACAAATAATGGTTCTTGACGTCGGCGATTATCCCTTGGCGAAGAGTTATCCACGGGTATCCTTTTCACTATCTTTCTTTCGTATAAATCAATGATGAGATAGGAATGGGGAATAGACCGAGCTCTGTACCCACTCTCGTCAATAGCTGACCACATACCTATGACATAACGTTCCGATGGAGAGACATTATAATAAGGAAGACCCTGGTCAGCAAATATTGAGAGATTATCAAAGAAGAAATTCGATAAGTCAACCCCGGGAACGGTTGTTGAGTCGATGGGAATAAATCCTATGGGTTCTTCGATGCCGCGAATGAACTTTTCGGTCTCGAATATGGGTATCGCTCTATCGTATCTGGCATATTTAGACATTTCCTTCCCACGAAGCAAAGCAATATACCTGTCGTTGTCAAAGAAGATGGGAACACTGCCGAAAAGGTCTAAATGAGTGCCAAGAACTTCCCCTGTCGCTGTTTTGAAGATTGCCAATCAGTAATCCTGCGGCATAACATCAAGAGTGGTGGCCGAGTAACTTATAATTATACTATCGTTTTTCGAAAAAACAAAATCTAATGCAGAATACTGCTTAGATACCTTCCATACGATCAGAGTGTCTTCGATAGAAAAGAGCGAAAAAGAAACAAAGAAAAGCAAGAAAAGAGAAAAAAAGCTTTTTCATTTTGAGCCTCCTTATTTTATCAATAACATAACTTATTTAAATTTTCAATTGAATTTGCAACATAAAATAAAAAAAATTTGCAAGGATAAAATCAATAATTTTAGCTCACAATATACAACAAGAGAGTTGCAAAAGGAAGAAAACTGCGAAGGAGCAATCAATGTCACCCTTTTTGCGGAAGTTTATGAGAAATTGGAAGCCTTGCAAAATGGTTAAGCAAATTGTAGAAAAATGATTAGGAAAAATCACGACGTGGTCCCGGAGGGACTCGAACCCCCGACACGCAGTTTAGGAAACTGCTGTTCTATCCTGCTGAACTACGGGACCTATTAAGATACGAAATTACGAAATTTCTTTTTATTTATTTTTGTTTTTTTGCTTATAGAAAATGAGAAAGTTTGTATTCTTACTGCTTTTGGTTCTGTTGTACTCTTGTGGCAAAAGGAATAATCATAATATTATCGAGGCGACAGGAATAATAGAAGCCACCGAAGTGTTAATCAATTCTGAAGTTCCATCCCAGGTCCTCGAAGTTCGAAAAGACGAAGGCGAAAAAGTTGAGAAAGGCGATACCCTTTTAATTCTTGATTTTGAAAATTTGAAGTATCAGTTAGAACAGGCTGAGTCGACGGAAAGGTATGCGTGTTCCCAACTTGAATTGATGCGAAAGGGTGCTCGTTTGGAAGATGTGATGGTTGCAGAGGAAAATTTTCGTCAAGCCGAAGAAAATTACAAAGTGGCAAAAATTAACTACGATAGGGCATTGGATTTAAAATCCTCCGGTTCATTTAATCAAAAGCAATACGAAGAGGCGGAATTGCAGATGAAATTAGCAGAATCTCGACTTGCCCAAGCCAAGGCAAATTTGAATAAAATGAAAAACTTTTTCCGACCCGAAGAAATTGCCCAAGCTGAAGCAAATTTGCAAAAGGCTATAGCGGTTAAAAATTCTGCACTGAAAAACTTCGCGGAATGCTTTGTTTTGGCTCCTTCCGATGGTGTCCTGTTGAAAAAATTTGTTGAACAAGGTGAATTCGTAACAATTGGTTCACCTTTGTTTAAACTTGGAAAGCTCGATACAGTAGAAATGATTGTGTACATTCCCGAAAGATATTTGGGGAAAGTCAAGCTGGGCAAAGTTGTTGAAGTTTCAACAGATACCTACCCAGGCAAAATATACAAAGGCAAGGTTGTTTTTATCTCGGATGAAGCGGAATTTACCCCAAAGAATATTCAAACCAAAGACGAGCGAATAACGCTTGTCTATTCTGTTAAAATCAGAATTCCCAATGCGGAATTTGAGCTTAAACCCGGAATGCCTGCTGATGCAAAAATTATATTGAATTGAATTAGGATGGTGGAATCGCCTGTAATTGTTGTAAAGAATTTGACAAAAAAGTTTGGAAATGTTTTAGCCAATTATGAAATAAATTTTTCGGTTAGCAGAGGGGAAATATTTTGTGTTGCCGGTCCTGATGGTGCTGGAAAGACAACACTGATAAGACAAATTGCAGGCTTTATTAAACCGACCGAAGGAACGATTCATATCTTCGGTGTTGACATTCAACAAAACTTCGAAGAAATTAAAAGGAAAATTGGTTACGTTTCGCAAAACTTTTCCCATTATACCGACTTAACAGTTAGAGAAAATTTGGAGTTTTTTGCCGAGATTCATCAGATTCAAAATTTTTCGGAGAAATATGAGAAATTAATAAAATTTGCAAAGCTCGAAAATTTCCATAATATGCTTGTTGGCAATTTATCTGGGGGAATGAAACAGAAACTTGCTTTGATTTGTGCATTGATATACGACCCCGAGGTTCTGTTGCTCGATGAACCAACAACGGGAGTGGACCCTATTTCGCGAAGGGAATTTTGGTTCCTGCTGAGCAGTTTGATAAAAAATGGGAAGACTGTTTTATTATCGACACCATATCTTGACGAGGCAGAACGAGTCAATCGAGTTGCCTTGTTGAACCAAGGCAAAATTCTTGTTCGCGATAGCCCAAAAAATCTAATAGAAAAGTTTAATAGCAGATTTGATGTGTTCGAAATTGTTGGTAAAGCTTTATCGGAAAGCATTGACGATTTTAAAAAGAAGTTCGAAATCCAATTGTTTGGCGATAGAATTAACGTTGTGATGCCAAAAAACGAAAAAAATTTGAAAGAATTAAAAGAATTTATCAAAGGAATTGGGTTGTTTGAGGTTGAAATCGAGAGAATTTCACCAAGATTGGAAAATGTATTCATAAGTTTGATTAAGAATTAAAGTGTTATGTATGCGATTGAGGTAGAAAATTTAACGAAACGATTTGGGAATTTTGTTGCTGTCGATAATGTTGAGATTAAAGTTAAGCAGGGTGAAATTTTTGGTTTTTTGGGGGAAAACGGAGCGGGTAAAACCACAACCATTAAGATGCTTATTGGACTACTACCCCCAACGGTGGGCAAAATTGTAGTTGGTGGAATCGATGTTGTGAAAAATCCACAAAAAGTTAAAGAGAAGATAGGCTATATGTCGCAAAAATTTTCACTTTACTATGACCTGACTGTTGAAGAAAATCTGAATTTTTTTGGTAGAATCTATGGGTTGAGCGGGAAAAGACTTGAAGCTTTGAAAAGTGAGTTGTTCGAAAGATTTGGAATTAGAGGTTATGAGAAACAATTGACAAAAGAAATTCCAACTGGAGTTAAACAGAAACTGGCTTTGGGAATTTCTTTGTTGCATAAGCCCAAGATTGTGTTTCTTGATGAACCAACTTCGGGAACCGACCCGTTATCACGAAGAAACTTTTGGGAAATTATCCAAGAACTTGCCAAAGAGGGAATAGCTGTTTTCGTAACCACTCATTATCTCGAAGAAGCAGAATATTGCAACACAATAAGCCTTATTCATCAAGGTAAAATTGTTGCCAATGGAAGCCCGACGGAACTTAAAAGAATTTTCGAAGACTATCCTCTTTTTGAAATTGACTTTGGCGCTCCAGAAGTGAATTTTGATTTTGCAACCAAGAAATTTGATTTTGGGGAATTTGCAATATTTGGCTCAAAATTACATTTTACTTCTAAAATAAAACAACTCGGGGAAAGCGAACTTCGGGAGAGGTTGAGGAAGTATTATTCTGGCTCTGAAATTTCTGTTAGAAAGATTACTCCATTGCTCGAAGATGTTTTTATTAATTACATTCAAAGCAAATATGCTTAATTGGAGAATCATTAAGGCAGTTGCAAAGAAAGAGCTTCGCCATTTGAAAAGGGAGACACGGATGCTTTTTGTTGTGTTCGTATTTCCTTTATTCCTTTTAGTTGTTTTTGGATATGCTATAAATCTCGATGTTAAACACATCAGACTTGGTGTTCTCGATTTTGAAAAAAGTAAGGAAACAAGGGAATTTATAAATTCCATTATCAACTCTGAATATTTCGATTTCGTAGGTTATCTGGATAACTACATCGATTTGCGGAAGTATTTGGACGAAGGCAAAGCCCAGATGTGCATTGTTTTCCCCAAAGATTTTTCTCGAAAATTGATTCGCGGCGAAGAAGCACCAATTCAGATTCTTATTGATGGTGTAAATGGAAATACCTCGAGCATTATTTACAATTATTCAAATTTAGTAGCGAATATTTATTCGTTAAAATTTTTAAAAGACATTTATGGAGCAAGTTCATTTCGGGTGAATTTGACACCTTTTGAACTTGAACCAAGATTCTGGTATAATCCTGAACTTAAATCAAGTAGGTTTTTGGTACCAGGGCTGATAGGAATTATAATCATTTTAACTGGAGCTATAACAGTGTCATTATCAATTGTCCGAGAAAAAGAAAGAAATACAATTGAGCAAATCAATTTAGCACCAATTGGAACCATTGATTTTTTGATAGGAAAGATTCTTCCATATTTGGGATTAGCTTTTGTTAATTCAATACTTGTTGTATTTCTTGGGAATATAATTTTCGATGTTCCATTGAAAGGAAATTTTATGTTGCTTATCCTTGCAATTTTACTCTACATATATTCGGCTGTCAGTATAGGAATATTTTCTTCGGTCATTGCCGATAGCCAACTGGTCGCATTTCTTTTGGTTGTGGTGATTTCAGTTTTGCCATCTATGTTGCTTTCGGGCTTTATTTTTCCTATAGAAAGTATGCCGTTGGTTATACAACTAATTACAAACCTCACTCCCGCTAAGTTTTTCTTAATTATTATTCGAAATCTTTTGTTGAAAGGGACTGGCTTCTTTTCGCTTTGGCAAAACTATCTTTATTTGTTGATATATGGAAGTGTATTTCTTTTGTTGTCTGGTAGGCTTTATAAGAAAAACTTTAGAGTTGTAATATGAAGAAAATAATCTGGTTTGTAATTAAAGAACTCATTCAGTTTCGAAGAGACAAAAAAGTTGTAGCAGTTGTACTAATGGCACCTGTGATTCAATTAATTCTTCTGGGTTATGCTGCAAATATGGATGTAAAAAAAATTGATACGATTGTAATGGATTTAGACAATTCCACACTTAGCAGAAAGTATATATCATCTCTGCAATCCAATGGTTATTTCATTATTTCAGGATATGCAACAAATTACTATGAGTTGGGAAAATCAATTTCTACTGGCAAAAGTTTGATAGGGATAGTCATACCCAAAAATTTTATGCAAAAAGTATACAGGAATGAACAAACAAAAGTTCAAGTAATCCTTGATGGTTCAAATGGAAATAAATCTTCGATTGTGCTTGGCTATCTTTTTAATGTTACCACTGGATTTTATAAGCATTTGATTACAGATGAGCTTGTATCTATTTCGAAAAAAAGTTCTTTTCACTATGCTGGTATTTCGCCGGAAATTCGTGTTTGGTATAATCCAGAGATGGAGACTCGCCGTTTTCTTTTGCCTGGGATTGTTGCCCTTTTACTTTTGATTATTGCAATTCCATTGACTGCTATGGCTGTAGTTCGTGAGAAAGAGAGCGGAACAATAGAACAAATCCTTGTTTCTCCTTTGAAGCCGTATCAAATTATTGCTGGTAAGCTCATCCCATTTTTGATTATTGGTTTTGTGGATTTTGTATTTGTTCTTTTAGTTATGCGTTTCTGGTTTGGGATTGAAATTCGGGGTAGTATATTGCTTTTATTTGCCACTGCATTTCTATTTGAATTTTCAAATCTTGGAATTGGTTTGTTTATCTCAACATTGTCAAAATCTCAACAGCAAGCGATGATTGTATCGGTTTTTGGTTTAATTGTACCTATGATTTATCTTTCTGGCTTTGTTTTCCCCATTGAAAATATGCCGAAAATAATTCAACCGATTACTTATTTAATCCCCTTGCGGTATTTTCTTGTAATACTTAGGGGAATTGTATTAAAGGGTATTGGACTTGCAGAGCTTTGGACTCAGATACTTATTTTGTTAGGATTTGGAGTCACTACGTTCATTATCAGTTCTACTCGTTTTCGCAAAGTCCTAAAATGATTAATAGAAGGAGAGTTGGAGCCATCCAATTTGATTTAAAATCAAATAAATTCCGCTCAAGAAAACCAGAAAACCTGAGAATCTTTTTATTCCAGATACTATT